>Ga0073928_10000533_pt1 | contig 88074 bp, 64 predicted proteins | sample PaiPotPPA55metaG_FD_76969 | JGI IMG/M metagenome (GOLD analysis project Ga0073928, IMG submission 76969) | Iron sulfur acid spring bacterial and archeal communities from Banff, Canada, to study Microbial Dark Matter (Phase II) - Paint Pots PPA... ...
CAGTCGCGGAAGCCGCGCACAAAGCAGGAGCGCAGTGGTTTTTTTCCGGCGTCCTCTTTCTAATGCCATCCTCGGCGAAACAGTTCCTGCCGTTCATACGCGAGAAATTTCCGCGGCTCACGAAACAATACGAAGAGTGGTACGCGAAGGAAGCCTACGCCCCGGAGAAGTACAGAAAGATGATCGCCGAACGCGTAGCGCGGCTTAAACAAAAGTACGGTTTCGACTCGCGTCCAGACCGAGAGCCGCGACGTACCGCGGCGTGTGCGCAAATGAAACTGAGTTGGGACTCCGCTGCCGTCAGCGCGGAATTGCAGGGCATGCGCTCCTGCGCGGCAGGATAAGGGCATCCACAGGGCGCGTACTGGCATCTCTCTTTCCCAATGCGATCCATTGCGCCCCTATTCGCTGCCCTTTGTCTGGCTGGCACCACATCCGCACAAGAGCGCGGAGCCACAATCGAGCAGCCTACGCATTTTGAAATCGGCCGACGCACCTTTTTCGATTTTGGTCCCCCGTTTGACTACTACGAGTTATTGATCGTTCGCTCCGCGGAGAATGGAACATCCATCGAGAGAATCACGCTCACGCCAATCGGAGATGCATGTCTTTCGCCTGCGAAATACGAGATCGCGACCGGTTCGTTGTCCGAGACTGTCCCTCTGCTCCTGGGCAAGACGGATCCTTGCAAGATCCCTGAAAAAGAACTGCGCCACGAACGCAAGCGATGCAAGAAATGCATAGTGTTCAGCGGCGCTGAGGTTGCAATGCAAGTTCAGTGCGGTAATCAGACTCGTATAATTCGCTCGGACGTTTTGGACAGAGACATGTTTGACCCCGCTCCTCACACTCCGGAGCACACCTCTTGGACGATGGAGTTGATGGAGCGTCTGGAGCAGCCACTCGGGCCTGGGGTTATGGACAAGCCCATGTTCGAGATTCCGAAATCCGAAGAAGCGCCTCAGAAGTTTTCCCGTCCTGAGCTTCTAAAGGATTTCGGCGACGGCAAATTCGATGTTCTATTCCAGGGCGCAGCCGACAAGCCTTCTGACGTATACCGGGCAGCTCAGAAACATCCGCCGCTCCCGACAGTAACACTCATCGGCAGTTCTCCGATTGCTCCGGAGGTGTTTCCTCAACTTGCGTACCCTCCTTTAGGCAGATTCGTTCATCTAGAGGGAACGGTAACCGTGAGAATGGATGTCGATGCGGATGGCGACGTTATTACTATGGTCGTCGAGGGCGGTCACCCTTTTCTGCAAAGAGTCGTGCAAGACTCAATTGGCCACTGGAAATTCCCGAAAAATGCCGTGTCCCAACAAGTCGAGGCGACTATTCAGTTTGCTCTCAACTGTCCCCACGATGCGGATCAAAAGTCACCGTCGAATTAGCATCGAAATAATCAGGGCACGATGATGCGGGATTCTTCTCGCTTTAGTTCGGGGGCGGCGGGAAATTGGCTGCGCAGAAATTGGATGTAGCGGCGCGCGCGCGGCCTACCGTTCGTACGCAGCAGCCCCATGCGATAAAGAAAGACGAGCAGCGAGAAAACCTCAGAGTCTTTGACCGGCGGGGAATCGGCGCGCTCAGCGGGGTGCTGTTGGGACTCTTTCAGGAATTGGGCGAGAGCGGCGTAAAGCTCGCGAGGCAGCGCGGCCTCCGGAGGCTTTTCGTAATAGATGCCCGAGCCTAGCGTTTTGTATGCGTCGGCCAGAGCTTGGAGCGCGCCAAGCAGATCGGGATCGGTTGTCAAGGGATGAGCCGCCGAAAATTTTGCCGCCGTGAACGCCAATCCCGAAAGCACGTTTTGGTGCGTGTGGATGACGTCTTGCGGAATTTTGACGTCGAGCAGCGGCGCATCCGCGGGCAACGATCGCTGGTGAAGGTCCTCATAGCGACGCGCGGCGACTAAGTAAGAGCAGTCCGGCGGACAGTCGATCGAGACTTCCCGTTCCGTGCCACAGCAGATGGCGCAGATCTTCTCGCCCTTCGCGGGGCAAAATCTCACGGCTTTGCGTTTTTCACAGATCGGACAATTCACAGCGGCTCCCAGAGACACATAGCAATCCAGCAGAGTACTCCCGCGACGGTTAAAAGACCAAACGGCTAGAGAGAAAACTGCGGCAAGAGCGGTCCCGAAGGGCTAGCCGGGAAATACGCTATGCCATGATGACTTTGTTTCGGAAGCGCCGGGCGGCGATGATTAAGAGGAGTGTCCCGATAGCGAAAAGAGCGAGGCCGTCAGTCCAGAGATGCTTGATGCCGGCTCCGCGGAGGATGATGCCCCGCGTGATGTTGATGTAATAGGTAGCGGGAATGAGATAGCTGATGGGGTAGAAAAGAGCGGGCATGGTCTCGCGCGGGAAAATATATCCCGAGAAGAAGACGCTAGGGAGAATGGGCAGAAAAGCGAGTTGCATGGCCTCAGCTTGAGATTTGGCCTTGCTAGAGATAAGGATTCCCAGGGAGAGAGCCGCGAAGAGATAAGGCAGCGAAAGAAAGGCAAGAAGCAGGACGCTGCCATGAATGGGAACAAGGAAGACGAAGCGCATGAAGAAAAGAATAAGGCTAAGCTCGAAAAAGCCGATGCCAAGGTAGGGCAGCAATTTGCCAAGAAGAAGGCCAAAAGGGCGGACAGGCGTAACGAAGAGCTGCTCGAGGGTTCCGCGCTCTTTCTCGCGGACAATGGAGAAGGCCGTGAGAAATGTGGTTACGTTGAGAAGCATGATGGCTGTGAGTCCGGGCAGAAAGAAATTCGCGGAGCGAGAGTCCGGATTGAACAGTAGCTTGGGACGCATGTCCACGGCAAAGGCCGCGCGGTCTTGAACAACGCGGCGGAGAGATTCATCGAGGCCGATAGCATTGGTGACGTTAATGGCCTGGCCGGCGACGGATGAATCCGAGCCGTCGATCAGGACGAGGACTTGCGCGCTCATGTTATGGATGAGGCGGTCGGAATAATCCACGGGGATCTTGACACCGACGCGCGCTTTGCCGGCAATGATCATATCGTTTAAATCGTAGTCATTCTCGACGTAGCGGATGATATGGAACGTGTCGGAGTTTTTCAGGCGGTCAAGGAGTTCGCGGCTTTCGCGGCGGCCGTCGGCGTTGTAGACGACGGTGTTGATCTGACGGATGTTCGTGTCGATGCCGAAACCGAGAAGGAACAATTGCAGCAACGGCATGGTTAGCGAGAAAAACAGAGTTCCTGCGTCTCGGCGGACGTGCAGAACCTCCTTGTAAAAAACCGCCCCGAAACCGCGAAAAGCGTCAAACACGCGCACCCTCCATAAGGGCTTGCTGCTTATACGTAAGTTCGACGAACACGTCTTCCAGGCTGGGCGCGAGCGGGCGAATCTCCGCAACGGCAATCCCGTTCTTTAAAAGTTGTTCGCGAAGTTCATGAAGATCCATGTGGTCATCGATGAGCGCATGGATCGATTGACCAAAAATAGTGGCGCTGCGAATGCCCGGAATCTGGCGGGCGAAGCGCAGAGCTCGCGTGACTTCCGGAGTCGAAATCTCCACGCGTATCGTTCCGGCCGGCTGGACGTCCGGCAGTTCGCGAAGCGAATTCGGCGTGCCGTCAGCGATGATCTTGCCGTAATAAATATAGGCGACGTGACTGCAACGCTCCGCTTCGTCCATATAGTGCGTGGTGACGAAGAAAGTGATGCCGTGCCCGGAAAGCTCAAAGAGAAGATCCCAAAGCTGGCGGCGAGCGACGGGATCAATGCCGGCCGTTGGCTCGTCCAGGAAAAGCAATTTCGGTTCGTGAAGCATGGCGCAGCCAAGAGCGAGGCGCTGCTTCCAGCCGCCTGACAGCTGCGCCGATAAGCGATTCAGATAGGGAGCAAGTCCGTTGAGCTCAACGGTTTCCTCAATGCGCCGCTTCAATCGAGCGGGATCGAGGCCGTAGATGCGCCCATAGAACTGCAAATTTTCAGCGACGGTAAGGTCGTAGTAGAGACTGAAGTTTTGAGACATGTAGCCGATGCGCTCGCGAACGGCTTCAGCGTCGACGCGCACCTCGAGGCCTTCGACCCAGGCGGAACCGCCGCTGAGCGGCAAAAGTCCGGTGAGCATCTTGATGACGGTAGTTTTGCCGCTGCCGTTAGGGCCGAGAAAGCCGAAAATTTCGCCTTTCTCAACGCGGAAACTTACGTCATTCACAGCGGTGACTTGGCCGAATCGCCGGACAAGATTTTCAGCGGAAATGGAGGCTTCGGCGGGATTTTGCGGAGCGGGAGTCACGGACTAATTTCCCGCTTTCAGTTTTACGTCCGCGGCCATTCCCGCCAGGACGTGTCCGGCTGGATCATTGATGTGAATTTTTACGCCGAAAACCTGGTGAACGCGCTCTTCGCGTGTCTGCACGTTGCGCGGAAGAAATTCCGCTTGTTGATTGATCTGTTCGACGACGCCATCAAAAACCGTTTTCGGAAAAGAATCGACGCGCACTTCCGCCTTTTGCCCAAGTTGCACGCGCCCGAGTTCAGTTTCCGGAATGTAGATGCGCACATAAATCTGATCCTGCTCGAGTAGCGTAGCGACAGGCGTGTTCGGCGCGATGATGTCACCTGGGCGGACGTCGAGCACCTCAACGGTCGCCGCCGAGGGTGCGACTACTTGGCGCTCGCGGAACCGCGCTTCGTCGTAGGCGTAGGCCGCTTTTGCAAGATCGACATCTTCTCGGCGATTGCCGCTTTCGAATTTTTCGAGAGTGGCCTGCGTCTCCCGGTAGTGCGCTTCCGCGGACGCAATTTCCTCAGGCCGGTACCCGCGCTTCAGCTCATCGAGCTTGTGCTGGTAATTTTGCTGCTGCGCGAGCGCCATCTTCCAGTTGGCCTCGGCGGTGTCGCGCTGCTGTTTGGAAACGAGATCCTTCTGCGCCAGCGCTTCGTAACGCTGAAAGTCGAGCCGCGAGCGAACTTCGTCCGCGGCAGCCCGATCGACGTCGGACTGTGCCGCGGCGATATCTTCCTTGCGATATCCGTTCACGCGCAGCTCATAGTCGGCTTTAGCTTGCGCCGCCGCAGCGCGCGCTTCGGCGATTTCCTCCGGCCGATACCCGCGCTTTGCTTTCTCCGCTGCGGCTCGAGACTGATCGAGAGAAGCCAGCAATTCCTGATCGTCAAATGTGATGAGAGTCTGGCCAGGCTGCACGCGGTCGCCTTCGCGTACGAGAACCTTGTCGATGCGGCCTCCAACTTTCGAGCCGACGCGGATGTCGCGCGCCTCGACGGTGCCCGAACCTTGTAGCGCGTTATCGCGCCGAAACCAAGTAGCGTAAACAGTCGTGCCGCCCAAAACCACGGCGACCAGGATTAGGATGACGACACGCTTGCGAGTCATTAAATCAATCTCCACACGTAAATAGCGGAACTCCCGCTAACACGGCTTCCGGCTGCGAAACTTCCGCCTTACGCGGAGCCAACCCGGACCACAGCACATTGAACGCGGACTCAATCCGCGCGTGCAAAGTCGCGTCGCCATGCAGCGACCAGAACAAAAGAGTTCCGAAAATAGTTTGCCGAAAAACGTGAGCAATCTCCGCCGCAGGAAGATCTCGGCGGATTTCTCCCCGCTCTTGGCCTAGTAGAACGATCTCGGTATGCAGCGCGTGGACACGCTTCTGCAAATCAAGCATCGCCTCGCGGACCGGAGTGGTGGATAGGTACGCTTGAAGAAGAGTCCGGATTATACCGGGATTACGAATGGGCTCCTGCGTCATGCGCACGCCCAGGGAGCGCAGGAAGTGGGGCATCGGTTCGTGGCTCGCGCGCGCTTCTGCTACAGCAGATTCGAGTTTCGCGAGTTGCATTTCGCCAAAGGCGAGAAGAATGTGGTCCTTGCTCGGAAAGTAGTTAAAGAAGGTACCTTTGCCGACGTCAGCGGCTTCCGTGATGTCTTCAACGGTTGTCTCGGTAAACCCTTTTCTGGCAAAGAGATCGAGGGCGGAGCGAAACAACCGTTCGCGGGTTTCTGTGCTGCGGCGTTCGCGGCGGCCACGCGCATGGCGCGGAGAAGTTTGGACCAGAGGTAAAGCCTTGGGATTTAGTTTCTTGACCATAATTCATAGATGACTATAAGTCATAAATGTGGCGCAGTCAAGTCCATTCTCTCTCTTTTTCATCCCCTAAACACGAAAGCCCCGGCAACCGCCGGGGCCTTCCGAGTTCTCGGAATTTGCTTGCGCTATTCCTTCAACGAGTTGGGATCGGACATGTTCTTCGGGGACTTCCGGTTCAGATAAGCGACCAACTTTTGGGCTGGCGGAGGTACGGCGACCGCGCCTCTAAATATGATTTGCTCCGCTTCCAACTTTTTCCCGTACACGCGCTCATTGGCATCGTGATCGGGACGAACCGTCGAACCCTCGAGGGAAATCCCAGCAAAGAGCCCGCGGGACCGCGAATAGCTGAGGACCTCAGCTCGCAGTGTCGCATCTGATTCGGCGCTGGCCGTTCGGCCCTTGGGACCCGCCGCCACCGACGCGTCCGCGCCGAGCTTTACTTTGCTTCTAAGAATCGAGTGCGCTCCTCGCGGATTCATTACCAGCAGGACGAAGTCGGTCGCCTGGCCACCAATCTGGAAGCCGATACTGCCGCCTTCCAGCGCCATCATCGAAGGTGCACTCCACGGCCCGGTGTAGTGCTCGCCGGTGCGGCAAGTCATCGCGCCCCGGCCGTAGCTACCCCCGATCACGAACGCAGCCTTCAACACCGAGGGATAAACGATGACGCATTCCGCTTTGTCGATGAGATCCTGTGGGATGTCATCGGGAATATCCATAATCTCCTTCATGACCGTGCCGCTCTCTTGCAGCCGGTCGGCTTCTTTTCTGTCTGCTTGCGATAACAGCGGCGGGGCGATCATCGCCAGCGCCATAAGGCCAGAACCAATTCGCTTAATCAAATTTCACCTCGCTCAAATTTGCTGGGCTAAACAATCATAGGTGGAGTGGGGTTTGCGCGCAACCTCCAGCTTGCTTCTTAGGGAAGTCTCTTCGGGGAGCTTGTCAGGCGCAAAATTCCACTCCGCGCGACCTTGCGTGGATACGTTGCGCAGAGGAAATGTTGCGCGGACTTTCGACTATACTTTCACCTGCGGGAATTTCGAGGCAGAGGACAAATGTACTTACGCAGAGCCGGTAAATGGCTGGGAGGATTGGCTGCGGCAACGGCGTTTTGTGCCTTGGCCGCAAATGGCGGCCGCGCGCAGACCAACCAGGCACGAGAACAAGCTTGTTGTGCGACGAAGCACGACGGGAAGCGCGAAGAGCGTTCTCCCAAACGCGGTGCCGCTGCCGCGCGTTTTGCCGGGCGGGCGGAGACGCTGCTTGGCGCCCCGCCTTCGAGCAAGGGCGACTGGGGGTTGTTGATCGTCGATGCGCAGACAGGCGAAACGCTCTACGAAAGAAACGCCGACGGCTATTTTGTTCCCGCTTCAAACATGAAACTTTTTACCACCGCCCTGGCGCTGGCCAAGCTGGGACCGGACTACAAATTTCACACCACGCTGGAAACGCGCGGCACGATCTCGCCGGCTGGCACGCTTTCCGGCGATGTCGTGCTGGTCGGGAGAGGCGATCCGAATCTCTCGAACCGCAGATTTCCTTACGAGTTGAAGGAAGAGTTCGACGGGCCGCCGGAAAAAGTGTTGATCGAATTGGCCGACTCGCTTGCAGTGCGCGGCGTAAAAGAAATTTCGGGCGATGTGATCGGCGACGATAGCTACTTCCCGCGCGAGCGTTATCCGAACGGCTGGGAAATCGATGACATGGTGTGGGAATACGGCGCGGCTATTTCCGCGATCGTGGTGGATGATAACACCGTCGCGTTAACGCTGACGCCCGGCGAAAAAGCGGGAGATCCGGTGCTGGCATCGGCCGCGCCGTTAACTCCGGACTTTACATTGGAAAACGACGTGACTACGTCGGCGGCGGAAGTGAAATCGGATTTGACGCTGACGCGCGAGCCGGGTGCGAATCTCGTCGTGGTGCGAGGCACGCTCTCGGCAGGGAGCGCGCCGCACAAGCTGGTGCTGGCAATTGAAGAGCCGGCGCAACATGCAGCGTCGCTGCTTGCAGCGCTGCTGGCTGAGCGCGGAGTAAAGCTCGATGGAAAAATCCGCGCCGTTCATGTTGCGGATACAGACTCCACGCCTCGGACGATTCTCGCGGAGCACGTTTCCGTGCCGCTCGGCGATTCCGTGAAGCTCATCAACAAAATCAGCCAAAACTTGCACACGGAGATGCTGTTGCGAACTGCGGCGTGGCAAAACGGCTTGTGGAGCACTCCAGAAGAGATGCTGAAAACTCCGCAGAATTTTTATGCCGCCGCGGGAATCGCGCCAGACGACGTGATGCAGACGGATGCATCGGGACTTTCTCGCCACGACTTGATAACACCGCGAGCCGCAGTGACATTGCTCAAATATGCGCAGGGGCAGACCTGGTTCGCGCCCTACTATGCGTCGCTTCCTGTGGCGGGAATCGACGGCTCGCTGCAAGACCGCATGAAAGGCACGGTCGCGGCCGGAAGAATTCACGCGAAGACAGGGTCGGTCGAACACGTGCGGACGCTTTCTGGTTTTGCGGAAACGCCCAGCGGGCGCAGGCTGATCTTTTCGTTCCTGAGCAACAATCAGGGCGGAAAAAGTCATGAAGCAGTCGACGCGCTGAATGGACTTTGTGTGGCGATGATTGAAGAATTTGACGGAGGAGCAGCCACGATCGCGCCTGCGCACGAGCGCACAAAACAGAAATGAATCCTTGCGAGCCGATGCGGACTCTTTGAGAGTACTATTTCGAGCAAAGCCTCGAAGAGAACTCCTTAGCTTCGCATCTTCACTGTGAGGTCCCCCTCTCAGAACTAAGAATCCTCAGAAAACAAGATGGGCGCAGTTTTAAAATCTCCGAGGCTTTGGTGAGCAAAGCCGTCGACGCTCTACGATTTGCCCTAATCACCTTTGTCGTCGGCGGGTGTATGCGCCGAGTCCAAGATGAGAAGGAGAATAAGTTTCCGAAGAAGTTTAGCTTTATTGTGCATACGGAACGGAGCCGTGAAGCACACTCTTGGCAGGAACAGATTGTTCACGCAATCGTCCAGCAACTGCAAGAGGCAAGGACAGTCAATGAGACTTTACTGCGTGACTTGGTAAGAAGATCTTATGACGACCTCGCTGAGTCTGTGCAGTTGGTAGATTGCTATCTTCCGAGCTACGAGGAGACCTTTGCCGCAGTAAGTTCACATCTGGAAATTATCATGATAACTAAGGTCAATTCCGAGAACGATATCAAACAGCTGCTTGACGAAAGTGGCCAGCTTCGATTGCGGACGCCGCTAAATATCTTTATAGGGGGCCAGATTCTTGACCGCGGACTCACGATCGCCAATCTAATAGGTTTCTATTACGGCAGAACCACCAATCGATTCCAGCAAGACACTGTCTTGCAGCATTCAAGAATGTACGGAACGAGGCCGATCGAGGATTTGTCTGTCACGCGATTCCATACGGCCGCAGGAATTTACAACGTCATGGAAACAATTCACGAATTCGATGAGGCGCTTAGAAAGGCATTCGAAGCAGGCGGGCACAACGCGGGTGTCGTATTCCTGCGAAAGGATGACGCAAATCGAATTGTGCCGTGCTCGCCAAACAAAATTCTCCTGTCGTCGACGACGACGCTACGCCCTGGAAAACGTCTCCTCCCCATCGGATTCCAAACTGCACACAAGAATGAGGTGACGCCGAGACTGGCGAAGATCGAACGAATTTTGAGTGATTGCAAAAATGATATTGAAGCCGGACACGCGTTTTTGTTGGAAGCGGATGTTGCCAAAGCGATCATAGATTTGGTGGGTGAAACGCTGGAGTTTGAAGAAGAGGGCTCTGGCTGGGATGTGTCCGCATTTAAGTCAGCCATCGACTACTTATCGAGATCGATTTCAGTCCAAGAAAGAAAGGGTAAACTCTGGTGCATCGTAAAACGAGATCGAAATATAAACAGGATGCGCCCGGGAGGTCGAGTCCAGAATGCTCCGGACACCCAAACAGGAGCAGGCTATGATTTTGTCGCTTGACGACGAAACTCCCGTTCTGATGTTATTGAGTCAAGAAGGAAAAGAAGAGCAAGGTTGGCGAGAGTGCCCCTTCTGGTGGCCCGTACTTCAAGTCCCGCGAAAAACAAAGACCACGATCTTCGCCAGCGAAATGGTAGACACTGACTAAAAAGCGTGGCCCGCTGCCTCTGGTTCTCTCACTTCAACGGGTTAATCACGCGCACATCACCATAGCTCTGTCCATCCGCCAAATCTCCCGAATAAAGCACTTCGGCCCCGCAACTCCTCGCCGCCTGCACAATCAGCGCATCCCAGAACGAAATCCCGTACCGCCCCTCGATCTCCAGCGCCATCATTACCGACTCCGCCGTATTCACCACGATTTCCCAGCTTGAATAATCCTCAATCACCTTCCGCGTCCCTTCCGCCGACAATGGACGAGCCACCTTCCTTCGCAGACTGACGCAGAGTTCCTGCAATACCTGCGTACTCAGCACTCCGCTTTCGCTTTCCCACAATTTTTGCACCAGCGCTCTTGCCCGTTCGTGCTTCGTTCCCTGCTTCAGGTCGTGCGCATACACTAGAATATTCGTATCCACAAAATACTTATCGCTCATGCAGCTCGTCTCGCGAACCAGGCCGCGTCCACCCCAGATCCATCCCCACTCGAAGCCGCGCCAACGCCCGCTTTCGCGCGCGATCATATCCCGCGCGTTCTCGTACCACTTCCTCAAGCTTCTCTGCAAGCATCCGACTGACCGAGCTGCCTTGTTCCGCCGCCAACACCCGTGCTTCCTTCAAAAGATTCGCGTCCAGCTTCAATGTAACGTTCCTTTTCATCATCTCTTTTCCTATAGTAGCACAGTTTTACGTGCAGCACTATTCTATGTGCTTAGACACTCCTGCGTCAATCACCGAGCCGCGCGGTCAAAGTCTGGCAGGCGGATATGTCCATTCCCGGGCGGTGGCCGTGAGGCAGGTGGGTGCCGCATCCCTTGTGTTCTTCAAGGGTGCGGGTTTTGACTTTGCGGCTGTAGCTTTGCGCATGTTCGCTTCGCCAACTTGCACCAAACAAAGAGCTTAGTATTTATCCCTTGACAATAGTCACCAATATGTTATAATCGCGACGTAAATGGAGGGGCGGATCCTTTCCGGCCTTCTGCAAGTCATGCACGCCCGTTCGGTGGTTCTTAAAATTCCCCCGAAATTCTCAGTCTCATCCCTATTACCACTTTATAAAAATCGCACTCTCCTAACCCATCCAGAATCAACACTTCTACAAGTGTTGATTCCACGGCACTTCAACTCCCCCAGAATCAACACTTACAAAAAACCAGGGGGAGGGCCCCCACCCTGCACCCGCAAAGTTTCGCAACTCGTTACCCCCAACGCCCAGCCGATCTGGCCATGTCGCACACGTCCCGCTTCTCCCGCAACTCATCACTCACTTGCCCTGAGCGGAGCTGAAGGGTACCTCGCCACTATCCCCTTTAGAATCCGCACTTCCGAAAAACTCGCCCGTAACTCCTGTAGAATCCGCACTTCCAAAACACGGCACTTAAAGTCCTTTAGAATCCGCACTTCCGAAAAAACCCCCCGGGGGTGGGGGGCATATTTGTTAGCTAGGGCTGCGACCGCCACTCGTGCCTTCTCTGCGCGTCTCTGCGAACTCAGCGCCTCTGCGTTATCTTTTCTCTTCGCCAATCACCGGCGCCTCAGCAACTCCTACAAACTTGTCCGCCCCGCCGTAGTAAAACAGAGACTTGCCACCCCACTTCACCATGCCCTCGACAAACACGACGTTCGGGACTTGGCCGACTTTTTCCCACGCCCTCTCTGGCGCGAATACCGGTTCGTCGGAACGGTAAACGACTTTGCGCGGGTCGGCGCGGTCAAAGATCGCGACGCCCGTGCGGTAGACAAGCTTGTCGTCCGCGCCGTTGTAGACCAGCACGATTCCTTGCGGCGTGACGATCGGAGGCGGCCCCGGCTCGACCACGCGCGAATCAAATTTTCCCGGCCGCCGCGGAAGCACCGGAGTTTGCGTCGCTTCCGTCCAGTGAATCAAATCGTCCGAGTACGAAAGCCCCATCTGATCGGTCTTGTCCGCGCTGGTTCCGAGCCAGTACATCCAATATTTCCCGCCAATTTTTTCCGGCACGATCGCGCCAGACTTGGTCCACGCCACATTCCAATTTCCTTTGTACGCAGGCAGGATCACTCCCTTGCGCTCCCAATGAATCAGATCCTTCGACGTGGCCAGACAAAGCTGCGCATCCCTTTTGTTGTATCCGGTATACGTAAGGTAGTATGTGTCGCCGAATCTCTGCAGCCGCGGATCTTCGACGCCACCATCTTTTTCATAATCGGTTTCAGGAGAAAGCACCGGCTCGGCGCGCCGCGTAAAATGAATTCCATCCATGCTCTCCGCGTAACCGATCCGCGAAGTTCCCGCGGCATCTTGCGCGCGATACAGCATAACGATTTTTCCGAACGGCAGCCCCTCAGCGCTCTTTCCCAAGAGATCGCTGCGCAGGACCACCACAGCAGGATTGAAAACGCCTGCGGATTCCCAGCCTGTGCCTTGGGGAGAAAGGATCGGCGTTTCCGATGCGCGCCGCCACGCCCCGAACGGCAGCTGTTGAGGCGTTGCAGCAAAATTAATCGCAGCAGTTGCGAAACTCAGCGACGCAACAATAAAAAAGAATGTCTGAAATATTTTGTGCTTGCGGGAATTCATTCTCGGCGACTCCTTACGTCGCAGAATTACTTGGTTTGGCAGGCGCGTCCGGCTGGGCGGTGCCCGCTGGCTTGGTTGGCTTCGCGCGCTCGAACTTTGCGGAACGAACAATTCCTTCACCTTCTTTCACAACGATCAGTTGATTGGGCTTCACATCCTTCAAGGTGTCAACGGCGCCGCTTGGCCAGCGAATTTCGAGCAGCTCGACCTTCTCCGCTTTTCCTATACCGAAGTGTACACGCAAATCATTTTGCGAAATGTAGCTGCCGCCGCTGCGCACTTCATCAATTTGCTGGTGCGGCTTTGTTTCTCCGGGTGGATGTGTTACGCAGCGCAAACGCGCGCCGATTCCGCTGCGGTTCGATTTTGTGCCGATCGTCTTTATCTTCAACCAATTATTCTCAAGCCGCGAATCGCAGCGCAGAAGCTGGGGAAAATCATTGTTGGTATTCACAACCACGTCGATATCGCCATCATTATCGAAATCGCCGAATGCCGCGCCGCGCGACGCCACCGGAGTCAGGATGCCCGAGCCGCCTTGCAAAGACACATCTTCAAAATGGCCGTTGCGCAAATTGCGATAGAGAATTTTCTGCTGCGCATATCCCGCTTCGGTGCGCAGTTGCTCGACTTCGGGATAGACGTGGCCGTTGCAAATTAAAATGTCCGGCCAGCCGTCGTTGTCCATGTCGAAAAAACCGCAGCCCCAGCCGAGAAACTGCGTATGCTTGCCGAGCCCGGCGGGAAAAGTGGCATCCTCGAAATTTCCGCCGCCGATGTTGTGGTAGAGGGACGGCGTGTCGCCCGCGAAATTTGTTTTGACGATGTCGAGATTTCCATCGAGATCGTAATCCGCGGCGGAAACGCCCATACCCGCCTGGGGTTTTCCATCCGCGCTTAGCGCGCAACCCGCTTCCATGGCCACGTCGGAGAAGGTGCCGTTCTTCTTGTTCTGGTAAAGCGCGCTGGCCGTCGAATCATTCGCGACATAAATATCGGGCCACCCATCGTTGTTGAAATCGGCGGTGAGCACGCCGAGGCCAAACGTTCCGTTAGCCTGGAAAATTCCGGCGCGTTCGGAAACATCGGCGAAGGTGCCGTCACCATTGTTGTGAAACAAAATGTTTTTTCCGCCGAGGAGTCCGGGCGGGCCGCAGGCGACGAGCACTCCTTTGTAACTGCAGGGGCCGGACTCGGGCAGCGGTGCGGTCGCTAAATCGAGATCGATATAGTTGGCGACGAAAAGATCAAGGTGGCCGTCGCGATCGTAATCGACGAAGGCGCAGCCGGTGTTCCAGCGTTTGCCGTTGGTGCCGACGCCGGCTTTTTCTGTGACGTCCGTGAACGTGCCGTTTCCGTTGTTGTGAAACAAAACATTTTTGCCGAAAGAAGTGATGTAAATATCGTCGAAGCCGTCGTTGTCGTAGTCGCCGACGCAGACGCCTTGCCCCCAGCCGTAATGGATGAAACCGGATTTGGAGGTGACGTCGGTGAAGGTGCCGTCACGATTATTTTTGAAAAGATGCGAGACGGGTTCCTGGCCTTTGGGAAATCCTTCGAGGCGCCAGCCGTTCACCAGACAAATGTCCAGCCAGTCGTCGTTGTCGTAATCGTAGAAAGCGACGCCGCAGCCCGTCGTTTCCAGCAAATATTTATTTTTGTGCTGGCCGCCGAAAATTGTTTTTGCGTTGAGGCCGGATTCGCGGGCTACGTTGAGGAAGCTGACCCCGATGTCGCTCGGTGGCGGAGGATATTGATTCGAATTGCTTCCGGGAGCTTTGTTCGAATTGTTCTGGGCGGGGACAGTTTGAGTTGAATGGAGAGGGCGCGCTAGAGCCAGGACGCTTTCGAGCGGGAGGACTAGCGCGGAGCGGCTTAGAGATTTAAGGAATGCGCGACGTGAGGAGGACAAATGGAATGATACCTTCCCGGGTTTGGCTCGTGCTAAGATTTGCCGCTGTTCGGTATTGTACGGCCAAATGGCGATTTGCACCGATTGGCGCGAGAGAATCCAGGGTTCTTTTTCGCCGGGGACCTTCCTACCGTGAATAAAAGAAAAGGCACAATTCCAATGAGTCCATGGCTTCGAGCGGGTGTCTTCGGCGCAGCGCTACTTCTTTATATTGGGGCTACGAACGCTGAAGCACAGGGACAAGCAGCGAGAGCGCAGGCGCCGACCCACGCCGAGGAGCCAGCGCGCACGCAATCACCGCCGTCTTCGCGCTGGCTGACAAAACTCGTCGAATTGGCGCCCGCTCTAGAATTAAACAGGGCGGTCCGGCCGTGGGAGTTTCTGTCGGCGCTAGGGACTCGGGCGAGCCTACTGGGAAATGAAGCGGGGCGGATGGAGGCGTGGGTTTATCCGCTGAAGATATTTCGCGACTTTCATTTGAAATTTCATGTGGATGGCAAAACGCTCGCAGCGGATTCGCTGGCGCGGACGCTTATTACGCGACCGGAATCGAGCGCAATTGTTTACACGGGCGATACATTTTCGGTGCGTGAGACTTTTTTTGTGCCGGTACGCGAACCGGGGGCCGTGATTTTGCTGGAAGTAGAAACAGAGAGTCCGCTCGAGATTGAAGCGGTGTTTCACCGGGATTTTCAGCTGGAATGGCCGGCGGCGCTTGGCGCGACCTATATAGGATGGGATCCCGGGCTGAAGGCTTTTGCGTTCGGGGAAGAACAGAGAAAGTTTGCCGCGATTGTGGGGTCGCCAGGCGCGGAAAGCGCGGAGGCGGAGTTTCAGACGAACTATTCGGAGTCGCAGGAAAATTCGTTCCGGCTTGGAGTGATTGCCAAGGGCAAAGCATCACAAATCATCGTGATCGCGGGATCGATGACGGGACGGGCCGATGCGGAGAGCGCATATCGGCGGCTCGCTTCCGGATACGGCGATATGTTGCGCGAGTCGGCGCAGTATTACCGGGACTATCTCAGTCAGACGGTGAGCGTGGAGCTACCTGACAAGGAGATTCAGCAGGCTTACGACTGGTCGAGAATCAGCGTGGTGCAAGGGATGGTGAGCAATCCATTCCTTGGGACGGGATTGGTGGCGGGATATCGGACGTCGGGAGAGAGCCAGCGGCCCGGATTTGCCTGGTATTTTGGGCGCGATTCATTCTGGACTTCGCTGGCGCTGAATGCGGCGGGCGATTTTGCAAACACGAAAACGGCTTTAGAATTTGTGAGCAAATTTCAGCGAGAGGATGGAAAGATTCCGCACGAGATTTCGCAGGGCGCGAATTTTGTGAATTGGTTTAAGGACTATCCGTACCCCTATGCGTCGGCGGATGCGACGCCGCTGTACATCATTGCGGCGAACGATTATGTGGTAAGCAGTGGAGACACGGATTTTGCGAAAACCAAGTGGGCAAGTCTGTGGAAGGCCTACCAGTTTTTGAAATCGACGTACGACGCGCGGGGACTACCGCAAAATCTGGGCGTGGGACACGGGTGGGTGGAAGGCGGGCCGCTGCTACCGGTGAAGAGCGAGTTTTATCAGAGCGGATTGGGCGCAGAGGCGCTGCGAGCGCTTGCGAATGTGGCGCGGCTCGCAGGGCAAGCGGATTCTGCCGGGGTGCTGGAAAAAGAATTCGCGAAGCAATGGCCGCTGGTGAACGACAGTTTCTGGATCGCAGACAAGAAACGGTTTGCGTTTGCGCTGGATAAGAACGACAAGCAAGTGGATGAACCCACGGTGCTGGCGACGGTGCCGATGTGGTTTGGGCTGCCTAATGACGCGACGGCAATACCCACCCTTCAGCAACTGGCGGATGCGGATCAGCAAACGGATTGGGGAATGCGGATCATTTCCAACCGTTCGGCGGTCTTCAGCGGAGGCGGGTACCACTACGGGTCGGTGTGGCCGCTGTTCACGGGCTGGGCGTCCGTTGCGGAGTACAGATATCACCAGGAGTTCCCGGCGTATGAAAATTTGCGAGCCAACGCGCTGCTGTCCCTGGACGGATCGCTGGGCCACGTGACGGAAGTGCTTTCCGGTGACTACTACCAGCCGCTTTCGACGAGCTCGCCGCACCAGATATGGTCGGCGGCAATGGTGGTGAGCCCGCTTCTGAAGGGAATGTTCGGGCTGGAGAAGGACGCGACGAAAAGGGCGCTAACGTTTGTGCCGCATGTGCCAGCGGATTGGACGAATTTCAAGATCAATAATGTGCGTGTCGGCGACAGCGTCGTGAATTTGAGCTACCAGAAGACTCTGACTGAAATCACGTTGGAGGTGACACGCACGGGCGGCGAGTGCGCGCTGGATTTCGAGCCCACGCTGTCAAATGCAGCTCTGGTCGGCCGCGTCGACGTGAACGGACGTCCACTCAGCTACGATCAACAGATTTCGGCGGAGCACCATCACCTGAAAATCAAATTTGTGTTGAAGGAAGGGAAGAACACTGTTCGCATCCGGGTGGCGAACGATTTTGGAGTGTCGTATACGTTCCGGCTGCCGGAGCTCGGAAGCGAGAGTTCCGACCTGCGCATTCTTTCCGAAGAGATGGGAGATGTGGCAGCACCCATGGAGTTGGTCACCGCGGGACGAGCGGGGGCGACCTACGAATTAGCGGTGTGGAACCCAAGCATGATTGATTCCGTGCGGGGAGCGGAACTGATTAAGGATGCTGCGGGTGGTGCGAAGTTGCGGATTCACTTTGCGGCGAAGGAAGGCGAGGATTATCCGCATCAGCGAGTAGTTATCTTTTTGCATCCGCCGAAGGTACCTCGGAAATTTCTGAAGCAATAGCTGTAAACCCAGTGGGTCCTTCTCATTGGTACAGGCGAGACGCAAGCGCGACTGCGGGTGATATGATGGGCAAGCACGGCTTGGGCGACACAATGGGCGGCGCAAGCGGCGATCCGAACATCTACGAAGAGCGCATCATCCGCGATAGTGGAATCTGCGGCGGAGAGCCTGTGTTCAAAGGCACGCGCGTTACTCTGCGGACCGTACTCGCCAGCTTGGCTGCCGGAGATTCCGCGCAGGAGATTCTCGCGGATTTTCCCAGCCTGAAAGCCGAGGACGTTCAAGCCGCCATCGCATTCGCTGCAGCCTCCGCCGAAGAAGACCTTCCACTCCCAGCAACCCCACAGATTCGATGAAGATCAAGTTGGACGAGAATTTACCGCTCCGGCTGGCAGTCGCGCTGAGAGAACTCGGGCACGACGTCCACACATTGTTCGATGAACGGCTTGCCGGCCAATCGGACACAGATATTTGGGAAGCAACGCAGAAGGAATCAAGATTTCTCGTTACGCGGGATCTGGATTTCTCAGACCTGCGAAAGTTTGCACCAGGGTCGCACGAAGGAATCTTGCTGGTGCGGCTACGTTCGCCAAACCGCAGAGACTTGGTGGAGCGGGTGGCCGAACTATTTCAGAGGGAAACTACAGGTGATTGGGCTCGTTGTTTTGTAGTTGCTACGGAGCGGAAAATTCGAGTCGTTCGACCCAGGCAGATTCCTGGCGCATAAGGCAGTGCAGATGAATCAAAGGAAAAATCGAAGGGGAGGGGTCTCCGACGGATCAAGCTTCAACGGTTTTCTGGATGAAGAGGAATCCGGGGAAGAAGTCGAGGCGACCGCCATCAAACGTGTGTTGGATTGGCAAGGGCCGTGCGGAAACAGCAAGAGACGAAGCAAGTGGCAAAGCAACCTCGCACGGTGAAGACGAAGCGTGTATAGCTGAGTGTCCGTGCGCGAGTGCGGCGAGGAGAGACTGCAATGAGCAAGAATTTGGGCAGGGCCATCGTTGCGATGGCGGCGTTGCTTGTAGCCTTCGGAAACGGACCACAATCGCGAGGGCAGCAGAAGGGCGTGGACGCTGAGGGGCATGCGTGGTGGCAGCATGCGGTGTTTTATGAGATTTATCCGCGGAGTTTTGCGGACAGCAACAATGATGGCGTCGGGGATTTGAAGGGCATCACCGGGAAGCTGGATTATTTGAAAGAGCTGGGCGTGAACGCGATTTGGATTACGCCGTGTTTTCCGTCGCCGCAGGTGGATTTTGGGTATGACGTTTCGGATTATGAGGCGATCGATCCGATGTACGGAACGATGGAGGATTTCGACCGGTTGGTGGCGGAAGGAAAGAAGCGGGACATACGGGTGATTCTGGATTTCGTGGTGAATCACACTTCGGACCAGCACAAATGGTTTATTGATTCGAGGTCGTCGAAGACTTCGGCGCATCGCGACTGGTATATCTGGCGGGATGGCAAAGGACCGGGAAAGCCGCCGAACAATTGGCTCTCGACGTTTGGGACGGCGGCGTGGGCGTTTGATGCGAAGACTGGGCAGTATTATTACCATTACTTTTATCCGCAGCAGCCGGACTTGAACTGGCGGAATCCGGCGGTGGAAAAGGCGATGCTGGATGTTACGCGGTTTTGGTACAAGCGCGGAGTGGCGGGATTCCGTTTGGATGCGGTGGACACGCTTTATGAAGATCCGAATCTTACAGACAATCCCGTAGTGGCTGGGACGGACAAGTTCGGGCGGCCGAATATGGATGAGAAGTACGACAAGAAATTGCCGGAAGTGCACGATGCGATGCGGAAACTGCGGACGGTTGCGGATGAATATGGCTCGGTGCTGATCGGGGAGACGTGGACTAGCAACGTCGACCAGTTGAAGGACTACTACGGGGCGAAGAACGACGAATTGCAGATGCCGATGGATTTGATGATGACGGGATTTAAGGGGCTGTCGGCGGATGAGTATCGGAAGCACATCGCGGCGGTGAATGCGGCGGGGCATTGGCCGGTTTATGTGATTACGAATCACGACATCGTGAGGTCGTACACGCGTTATGCGGATGGGATGCACAACGATGACATCGCGAAGATGGTGGCGGCGCTGTATCTGACTTTGCGCGGGTCCGCGATTATGTATTACGGCGAAGAGATCGGGATGGAGAACAACGACCCAAAGAGCAAAGACGATGTGCAGGACCCGATCGGTAGACTTGGATGGCCTCTTGAAAAAGGACGCGACGGAGAACGCACGCCGATGCAATGGAATGAAGGAGCGAATGCGGGTTTCAGCGTGGCGAAACCGTGGCTGCCAGTTCCGCCAAGCGCGAGGACACATAATGTGGCGGACGAGACGAAGGACCCTGATTCCGTTCTTAGTTTTTATCGGAAACTTTTGGCCTTGCGTCATACGGAGGCAGCGCTTTTGGATGGGGATTATGTTTCGCTTAACGAAGATAACCCGAAAGTGTTGACGTATATGCGGCGGTATAAGGGTGAAGCGGTTTTGGTCATTCTAAATATGTCGGCAGTGGAGCAGAGGGTGCCGTTTGAACTCTCCGCGACGGGATTTTCGGCCCCGAAGCTGGAGGTTTTGTTGACAAGTTTTCACAAACAGGTGAAGGGGATGTTTGCGATGTTACCGATGGAGCCGTATTCGGTTTTCATTGCGAAGATTACGAAATAGAAGAACAGAATTTTACACAGAGGACACGGAGAGCACAGAGGGCACAGAGAAAAGGAATCGAGGAAATCAGCGGAGGGGCGGAGAGAAGTCGGTCAGGGTGAGGAAAGTGGAGTCAACCTTTTCGACGAGTTTGCCGTTGGCCTCGGATTTTGCCTGGACGCTTTTCCATTCGGGATCGTCACGGAAGGCCTGCCAGTTGGCGGTGGCGGCTTCGCGGCTGGGGTGGGCGATGATGTAGAAGAGAGTTTTGCCTTTTAAAGGGTCGTCCGTTGGAGTCCAGTAGGCGACGTTCTTGATTCCATGCTTTTCGAAGAGCTGCATGGTGTGTTCGCGGAAGCGGCGGAGGAGGTCGTCGAGCTTGCCTTCGAAGGTGTGGTAGACGCGGAGCTCGTAGACAGTGGAGGTGGAAGGTTGAGCGGGGTCGGCCCATGCTGCGGTTGGAAGGAGAGCCGCGGCGGGAAGCGATTGGAGCAATGTGCGTCGGTTCATGCACGGGATTGTAACAGAGGTTTGCCTCATGTGAAGGCGGTTTGCATTTTCAGAATTGTTGTTGGTGTGATGCGGGGAGGGTAGCATCTAGGGTGTCAGAGGGTGAATCGAATTGGCTGCCGCACTTCCAGAAGAGCAAGGGACGATTACGATTCGGCGGAAGTCGGCTGACGATGTGCAGCAGCGGCAAATTATTGTGAAACTGGATGGGAAGAGTGTGGGGGAATTGTTCTATGGGGACACGATCTCGGTACCGGTGACGGCCGGGCGTCACAGTTTGGGCGTGGATAACACCTGGAACTGGAAGACTCTGGATCTCGATGTTGCGGTTGGAGACCATCTGAAGTTTCAAACGAAGAGCCGAGCGGGACGTTTTAGCTGGTTTCTGGCGAGCCTGTTTGGGGCGGGACCTATTTATGTGTCGATCCAGCGCGAAGAATGAGCGCGGGCCAATCGTTTGAAGGAGGTACGCGACCGATGCTGGGAGTGTGCGAAGGCGGGCGCGGATGTTTTGAAGCAAGGAGCCGGACAGAAATTCACTGATTCGATTTTTTCTCAGAACGAGCGATCGCTTCTTCAACAACTTTGGCGATACGGCGGGCGCGAGCATCGGGCGAGCGGTAATAGAAGATGGCAATCAACTGCCCGCGGCGATGCGATGGCGACATGAGGTTCCAGCCTTCAAGGGCGCGAGGATCGCTTGTGAAAGCCTGCTTCAGCATGGGCGGCAGTTCGCGCTCGGCTTCCATCGCGGAGAAAAGCTGTTCGGCGACCTGCTCGCCGCGGCGGATGCGGGCGGCGGCGCTCTTGGGCTGCACCACCCAGTCAGAAATCCACTTGCGAATGGAGTAGCTCAGCGCGTCAAACCATCGCCGAAATGTTTTGTCCTGGGCGAGGATGCTTTTAAGCTCGACGGGAACGACGATGACGCGTTCTTCGACGTCAGGTTCGATTAGGAATTCCGCAGTTGTGCCTTCGGAGGCGCGCCCTTCGGCCTGCATCTTTTTGTTTACAAGTAAAAAGTGTTGCCCCTTGCGCGTGGGAAAGAGGGACGTGCGAAAGGCAAAGCCGTTGATTTCGCCTTTCACGCGAAACATTCCGCGCGTTCCCCATACTTTCTCTACCTTAAACGGAATCCAAATAATGACCCAGCCAAGGTTTGAGCGCAGGCGCTCGAGCGTGGCTTGGAACGACTTTGTGACTCGCTTAGGTTGAGGCTTGGACTTTTGTTTGGGTTTGGATTTTGGTTTCATCACGGCGTCACGTTGTGTGAAGCATTTTATTATGTACCACGAAAGCATCGAGCTACTTTTGCGGAGGTTTTACGAGGATGCCCGTGCTTTCTTTGAGCGTGTGAATCGTGTCCACGGCTAAGTTTTCGAATCTCTCGACCAAGCCGCTGGGCCAGCGCACTTGAACGGAGTCGAGCTTGGTGGCGGAGCCCAGGCCGAAGTGGATGCGCATGTCGCTGTTCGAATCGTAACTCGAGCCGCTGCGGACTTCGTCTACGAAGAAGCGAGAGCCTGTTTTCATGGTGACGCGGGCGCCGATGGCGTCCCGACTGGAGACGGAGGAAGTAAAGGAAGTGGAGGAGGTAGAGGAAGTAAAGGATTTCGCAAGCGGTGGGAAGGAGGCTGATCCCTGCGCTTGTGGTGTTGACGAGTTTCCGTGTGGCTGCCGAACGTCAGACTTGCTGATTAGGTGGAACGCGATCCAGTGATTGGTGGTGCGAACATCGTTGACGAGAAGGCTGGGAGGGCTGTTCATGTTGCTGATCACGGCGGAGAGGCGTCCGTCGTTCCACAGGTCGCCTATGGCCAAGCCACGTGAAGAATTCAAACTGGTAATGCCCGGTCCGGCGTCGGCGGAGATGTCGGTGAAGGTGCTGTTGCCATTGTTGTGATAGAGGATGCGCGGTTCCTGGAAGGTGCTGCCGAGATGCTGGCTGTCCACTTCTGGGTAGACATGGCCGTTGACGAGAAGAAGGTCGGGCCAGCCGTCGTTGTCGAAGTCGAAAAACATGGCGCCCCAGCCGAGGTATTTGGTGTTGAGACCGAGGCCTGCGGGATAGGTGGCGTCGTCGAATGTGCCGTTGCCATTGTTGCGATAGAGAGTGGCGGTGTCGTCGGAGAAATTTGTTTTGAAGATGTCGAGTTTGCCGTCGCCGTTGTAGTCGGCGACGGTTGAGCCCATTCCGGCTTGGGCGCGGCCATCTTCGTTGAAGGCGGCGCCGGCGGTGATGGCGACGTCGGTGAAGGTGCCGTCGCGATTGTTGTGATAGAGAATGCTAGCGGTGCTGTCGCAGGCGACGAAGATGTCGGGCCAGCCATCGTCGTCGTAGTCGAGCGTGGAGACGCTCAGGGAGTAGTGGCCGTCGGCCTGGTCGATATGGGATTTTTTGGAGACGTCTTCGAAGGTGCCGTCGCCGTTGTTGTGATAGAGAATATTTTTTGCCGCGGGCAGGCCCTGCGGACCGCACATTACGGGAACGCCTTTCCATACACAGGAGGCGCGCTCGCCGGGAGCAGGAGCGGTGGAGAGATCGAAGTCGACGTAATTCGCGATAATTAGATCGAGATGGCCGTCGCGATCGTAGTCGACGAAGGCGCAGCCATTGCCCCAGGACTTGCCGGAGCCTGCGACGCCTGCTTTTTCACTTACGTCGGTGAAGGTGCCGTCGCCGTTGTTGTGATAGAGGACGTTTTTTCCGTAGTACGTGACGTAGAGATCTTCCCAGCCGTCGTTGTCGTAATCCCCGAGGCAAACGCCCTGGCCCCAGCCGGTGCGCGTGAGGTCGGCTTTTTGGGTGACATCGGTGAAAGTTCCGTCGTGATTGTTATGGTAGAGATGGCTCGTAGGAGCTTTTCCAGCGAGGGACGCATTGAGGCTTGTGCCGTTGACGACGAAGATGTCCGGCCAGCCGTCGTTGTCGTAGTCGAAGATAGCGACGCCGGTTCCGGTGGTTTCAATGATGTATTTCTTGGTGTCGACACCGCCGAAAACCACGGAATCCGTGAGGCCTGCTTTTTTGGCGATGTCTGTGAAATGAGCTAGGGGTTTAGGGTTGCTTTTAGGGAGCTGACCGGCGCTGAACAGAAAAGAGAAAGGAAGAAGCAGAGCAAGAGAAATCGAAGCTAGTTTGAAACGGGACCGCGAAGGATGTATCGAACCGGAAATCATGAACTCTTGGCATACTAAGGTGCGGGCTAGGCAGGGTCAAGACGGTGCGTCGGATGGAGCATTGTCGGGGCATCGTGCGGGCGCTGTCTGGCAAGACGAATTTTGATTTTTCGTGCGGGCGTTTTTCTTTGGAGCTTTTCAAGGGATTTGCTGTGCAATCATCGAATTTTCATTGCGGATTGAAGGCAAGGTTGAGAATTGGCACGTTAGCTCTGCTCCCTCTTCTCCTTTGCGTCAGCGGGCGCGCGCAAACGGAAACCTCGAAGGCAGGCACTGATGCCGCGATGGCAAATTCGCTCTACAGCCAGGGCATGGACGCGCTGCAGCGGCGAGATTTAACAGGAGCGCGCGCGGCGTTTGAAAAGACGGTCCGTTTAGTTCCGAAGAGCCCGGAACCCCACAATTCGCTCGGGTGGGTTTTGCTGGCGCAGGGCGAAACCGAAGCGGCCATTGCCGAATTTAGGTCAGCGGTGAAGTTGAAACCGGATTTTGCGCAAGCGCACATGAACCTTTCTAGCGCTCTGCTGCAGATGAGCGATACACAAGAGGCCGTCCGCGAGGCGCGAGAATCGGTGCGGCTGGCTTCAAAGGACTCGGAGACGCACCACATTCTAGGGCGAGCGCTTTCTTTCGCTGGCGATTCTGCTGGCGCTGCGGCGGAATTGAAGGGCGCGATTGACATCGATGCGGACCGGCCGGAGTTGCACGACGATCTCGGATCGGTTTTGGTCCAACAGGCAAAGATGGGTGAAGCGGCGGACGAATTTTCGGAAGCGCTGAAGCTGCAGCCGCAATTCGCGCAGGCGCATTTGCACCTTGGGGTGTTGCGGCTGCAGCAGAAAGACCTTGAAGGAGCCGAGAAAGAACTGCGGGCGGCAGTCAGCTTGGAACCGGCGAATTCACAGGCGCATTACTACCTTGGGGAGACGCTGGAATCGAAAGGAGAGGCTGAAGGCGCGCTGCAGGAATTTCAAGTCGCCGCAAAACTGGATCCCGGGAATGCCGACGCCCAGAAACATTTAGGGATTTTGCTACAGCATTCCGGCAATGGAGAAGATGCGGTGGCCGCATTCCGGCAAGTGGTGAAAATTCGGCCGGAGAGTGCGGACGCGCACAATGATCTGGGCCTTGGGTTGTTGCAGATCGGCGATGCGGAAGGGAGTACCCGGGAATTTGGCGCTGCCCTGAAACTGAGACCGAACGACGCTGGGTATGAAGGAAATCTTGGCGCGGCTTATCTACAGAAGACGGACTTTGACGCTGCCGTTGTGCATTTTCAGGCAGCGCTGAAATCTGCGCCGCAGGACGCCACGTTTCATTACGATTTGGGTTTGGCATTAAAGATGAAAGACCACCTGCCGGAGGCGATTGCGGAATTCAGGAAGGCTGAAGAACTGGACCCAAAGCTGGCGGATGCGCACTACACACTTGGGGTGACCTTGTGGCAACAAGGGGAGTTAGCGGCGGCGGCAGAGGAATTGCGTACGGCCGTCCAAGTAAAATCCGACTATGCGGAGGCTTACTACACGCTGGGATCAGTGCTCAAGCAGAAAGGCGATTTGCAGCCGGCGGCGGATGCGCTGCGGGAAGCGATTCGTCTGCAGCCCGATTTTGCCGGAGCGCACACCAATCTGGGAGCCGTGCTGCGGCAGCTTGGTGACGCGGATGGAGCCGCCGCGGAAAGCCGCGCGGGAATGGATCTCTTGAAGCAAAAGTCGAGCGAGCAGGCGGCGGCGTTCGCGACAAACTCTGGACGCAGGCTCTTGAACGCAGGAGATCTTGATGGCGCGATTTCGCAGTTTCGCGCGGCGATCCAGTCGATGCCGGCGTATGCTCAGGCGCATTATCAGCTAGGGCTGGCGCTGCTGCGGAAAGGCATCAAAGAAGAGGCGTCGAAGGAATTTCAGAAAGCAGTTGATTTGGACCCACGTTTGAAAGCCCCTGGCCAATAGAAGGACGAGAGCCTGATCGTGCGAGGCCCGCTAGAACGCGGTCTTGCGGATGGCTACTAACTCGGTTTCAACCGGCACGCCCCGAGCGACTTTCGCACGAATGACGGCTTCAAAAGGTTTGAGATCGCCATTTTGCGACACGGAAAGGCGCAAGAGCAGCTCTTCCAGAGAACTTTGCCTGCAGACGTACTCAACGGCGGCTTGCGTGCCGATTGTGGTGTTTCCCGCGAGGATTAAGACTGATTGCCCCTGATTCATTCCTTTTACCAGGCCGAGGAGGGCGTAGTCCTCGGTGAGAGGCATACCAGAAGGGGTTGCGAAGAATTCCTTGCCTTCGTCGGGTTGTGGATGCCTATTAATAATGGCATGGTCCCCCTTACGAGGACCCGAGGTAAACTGCTCGAAAACGAATTCCTGCGTGCCGGGGATCTCCAGCAGCGAAAGGTTTTCCACTGGCGAACCGATAAAAATCAAATTGTTGTTCTTGGCGTCGTCGAGCGAAAAGAGGCTGCCGCGCTTGACGCGGATGCGGCGGTGAAGGAGACCAAAAACGCGATCGAGTTCGTGAACTGCCAAGACCTCGCCGACACCGGTATAGTGGTCGAGAATGTACGCCCCCGCGTCGCGCGTTGCATCGCGGTAACGCATACCCGTCTCAGGACGACCGATAAAGGCTGCATTGCTAAAGACCACCCACGGCTCTTCCGGCCCGGTGGTAAAGCCCTTCCAGAAGACGCGGAACGCGGCCGGCACGGGCTCGCTTTCGCTCGCGAGACCCACGGGACTCGAATTGCGAGTCGCCATCAGCCACACAATCATGAGGATGGCCGCTGCAAGGAAGATGGAAAGGGAAATTACCTCGGTACCCCATCTCCGCTCGGTGTTCTTCTCAAGGACATCCTTGCCGACCGCCCCGTTTACGCTGCTGGAGGGAGACTTTGCCGCCGAAGCGTTTCGAGGGTGAAAAGAAAGCACATAAGTGCCCTTTGGGAGTTCCACCACGACGGGGTCTTCAAGCCCATCCGAGCTGTAGTACTCGGTGAGCTTCGACCGCAGGCGTCCCGCCTGCACACGGACCATGGAGTCGAGTTGTGGATCGAAATCGGGGGACCGGCCGAAGACCTCGGTAGCGATCTGGAATTCCTTGATAGGAATACCCGGATGATCAACGGCATGCTTAGCTAAATAGCGGAGGAGTTTGCACAGAGACTCCGAGCCATGCAGCGCATGGCTGCTGACGAGCCGGTTGATTTGCTCGAGGAGATGCTCCCGTTCGGTCACGCGATTCCTTGATACGTCGGAGTAACAGGAGTGTAACAAGTCGCGCATCTCTCTGCAAGACGGAGAGTTATTAGATGTAACCGTATCAGACGCATTGAGACTTCTATCAGGAAGGAAAAAAACAAATAGTACGCATCAATATTGCCGCATCATCCGCCTGTGCATTGGTGCCGACGTGCAGATTGCGTCTGAGGTGGAGTTGCGGAGGCCTTGTCTGGCCGGGTGCTTTAGTGCGAAGCGCGCGCAGGTCGAGGGCGCTTTAAATGCATTGGGGGTGCCTTCAGCGGTTGAGCTTGACTCGTTCTTTGCGAGTTGGTTCGGCCTTCCTTAGTAAGTAACTTTACAATCAAATCGCTAAGTGTACGAAAGCTTGGGGGCTTGTCGTTGGAGTTGATAAGAGCCAAGCCATTCGACGATTTGACCTGAAGTGCTTTTCCGAAGATATGGGAAACGATATGCTAGGAGGGGTGGGATGGCAAAGCGACTCGTAGTTCTAGGATTGGCTATTCTGTTTTGCGTAGTTTTGCTGAGTGCGCCGGCAGCGTCAGGGCAGGCGGTTTTTGGAAGCATCATCGGAACAGTAACGGACCCGCAGGGCAATGCCGTTGCCGGAGCCAAAGTAACTGTCACTTCGGTCACCAAGAGCACGGTGTTCCAGACTACGACCAATGAAAGTGGCAACTATTCTGTCACGCACTTGATCCCGGACACTTACAAAATCCGCGTAGAGGCCCCGGGGTTCAAGGCAGAAGACATACCTGTTGTTGCTGTCTCAGCCGATAATGCCGCTCACGTCGACGCCCAACTCCAAGTCGGTGCGGTGACGCAGACTGTCGAAGTGACAAGCGAAGTTCCTCAACTCAAGACGGATCGTGCCGACGTAGACATGGAATTCAGCGAGAAGTACGTTGAAGATTTGCCGGTCCTCAACCGTAACTTCACGAATTTCGAGCTTCTCTCACCAGGAACGCAAAAGTTGGTTGGCTGGAGCCACGCCGCTACCGAGAATCCTCAAGGCGGCGGTCAAATCTTCGTCAATGGCCAGCATTTCAGCGGCACCAATTTTGAGTTGGATGGAACCGACAACCAAGATCCGATTCTTGGGATCATCGTTGTGAATCCCAATCTCGATGCTATCAGCGAAGCGAAAGTTGCGCTGCAGGACTATGACGCCGAGTCCGGCAAAGCGACGGCGGGCACCGTGAAAGTGTCCATTAAATCTGGATCGAATGACTTTCATGGAAGCGGTTTTTACTTCTATCGCAACAGCAATCAGGAAGCTCGCGATCCATTCACAAACAAGCCCGGGGTGCCCCTAGCGGCGGCCAACTGGAAACAGTTCGGCGGATCTATCGGCGGACCTGTGATAAAGGACAAGTTATTCTTCTTTGCCGACTATCAAGGCACGCATCAGGTGCAAGGCATCACTAATCAATACACGGTCCCGACAGCAGAGGTGCTCAAGACCTGCGGTTTCGGACTCCCAGGCAATTGTGATCTTAGCGAATATTTGAGTACCAGTTCTCTCGGCCCCGTGAATGGCCAGATTTATGACCCTACTACCGGCAACCCTCTGACGGGCGCCCTCCGCACTAAGTTCACCAACAACCAGATTCCTAACTCGAGAATCTCCCCCCAAGCTACAGCGATTCTTGCCGATTTTGCCAAGCTCCCTCTCACAAACGGAAGCACGAATAATAACTTCGTTGATCAAGGTTCGGGGCCCTTCAAGCAAAACTCCTTCGACGGGCGTATGGATTACGCTGCACCCCATAACTTCCAGGTATTCGGCCGATTCAGTTTAGATTATTTTTCACTATCCGGAACGGGAGGCTTGGGCGCACTTGGTGGAGTTGGTTTTGGACCCGGTGGCTTGAACGGGTCGTCCATTGTACACAACTACAGTTTGGCAACCGGATTTACAAAGCCGATCGGAGCAAGGTGGCTGACGGACTTCCGGTTCGGCTGGTTCAAGTACAACCCGCAAACGGCCTATTCTGATGCGAGTGCAACCCCGATGAATGGGTTTAAAATCCCGGGCTTGAACCTCGGAACGGCGTCAACAGGTGGTTTGTCTTCGTTCTTTATGGACGGCAACGGAGGATTCTCCGCTTTTGGCGACGGCTTGAACGTCGGGCGATGCAACTGTCCCCTGACCGAAAGCGAACAGCAATTCCAATTCGTAAACAACTGGACGAAGACGCAGGGCAACCACACGTTCAAGTTTGGCGCGGACATTCGCTATGCCTTGAATTTGCGAGTGCCCAGCGATGCCAACCGCACCGGTCAGCTGCATTTTGATGGGGGCGACACGTCCCTTGCTGGGACGGGCGGAATCAGCCTGGCTACGTTTTTGCTTGGCGATGTCACACAGTTCGAACGGTTCGTGAGCACGAGCACTACAGCCGCAGAGCGCCAGAAGCGCTGGTTTTTCTACGGTCAGGATACCTGGCGACTCACTCCGAGGTTCACCGTGACCTACGGTCTGCGCTGGGAGATCTACTTCCCGGAGAGCGTAAACGGCAAGGACAACGGTGGATTTGCAAATCTTGAGCAAGGCTTGATTCGCGTTGCCGGTAACGGCCCAATCGGCTTAAACGGCAATATCAACAACACGCTGAAGGCATTTGCTCCGCGGCTCAGTTTTGCCTATCAGTTGGATTCAAAAACCGTTGTTCGTGTCGGGTATGGCAGAGGCTTTGACATCGGCGTGTTTGGCTCCAACTTTGGCCACGTCGTGACGCAGAACCTGCCGGTCTTGGCACAACAGTCCATTCAGGATTCCAACGTCAACGCGGGAGCGACGAACGGGCGGAGCGGCGTCTTTAATCTTGCCCAGGGGCCGCCAGTATTCTCTTTTGCTAATATCCTGGGTGATATTTCCTCTGCCGGAACACTACCACTGCTAGGACTTAACGGAACGGTTCAACCGAGAATTCGACCGACGATCCAGCGGCTTCCGACAATTGATCAATGGAATGCTACTGTCCAGCGCCAGATCAGTCCTACACTTAACTTGACAGTAGGTTACGTAGCCAACAAGGGAACCCACGTTTTTGCCAGTAATGGGCCGGCCTACAACCCCAATGAGCCGGCGATCGGAGCGGGTACGGATGCGTATGGCTGCAGTTCTATAACCAGCGGACCCAATGCAGGGAAATTTGACTGCACACAAGGCTTCAAGCCGTTTGTTTCGCAAGCGGCTCGTCGACACTTCTTCTTAAATGGCGTCCCGGCGTTTACTTACGGCGCTCCCTTTAACTACACTTGCTGCGCGGTGGATTTGAGTTATTTCGGTAATGATGCCAGCAACAACTACGAAGCGCTTCAGATCAAGCTCGAAAAGCGCATCAGCAATGGGCTGCAGTTTCTTGCGCACTACACTTTCTCCCATGCCAACTTCTACGATTCCGGATATTACTCGGTAAATCCGAAGTATGCGTATGGGCCTGACGACGAAAATCGCAACCACGTATTCGTGATCAATACTATCTATGAGCTACCATTCGGCAGGGGCAAGAAATACATGAGCAGCTCTGGCCGAGCGGCGGATTTGTTAATCGGTGGTTGGCAAATCACCAATACTCTGAATTACAGCGGAGGGCTTCCCTGGACGCCAAGCCTCCAGAATTGCGGTCAAATTTCGGACGCCGGACCATGCCGTCCAAACCTTGTTCCTGGACAGTCATTCAGCGTGGGCAAACGCACCACTTCGAGCGGGATCTTCTGGTTCACCCCAGTATCAACTTTGAACCAGTCGCTCCCTGAAGTCATCTCAAGCACGGATATTACCGGTCAAAACGATTCCTGCACCCTGGCGCGGCCTAGTTCGGGCGCGTTTGCCTTGCCGGGTTGCGGTCAGATCGGAAATTTGGGGCGTAATTCCTTTCGTGGCCCGCGTGGGTTCTTCTCCGATATGGCGCTCTCGAAGACTTTTAGCATAACTGAACGCTACAAAGCGCAGTTCCGCTTTGATGCTTACAACGTCTTCAACCATCCGGTTCTGGCAATTCCTGGGAATACCTGCGTTGACTGCACCGGGAACGCTGGCCAGATTACCGACATCGAAAATGATTCCTCCCCGGGCTCTCCGAGCGGCATGCGCCAATTGCAGTTTGGCGTGAGATTTACCTTCTGACCTGAACAAAACAAACAACACCCCAAACCACGGGGAGCCCTCACGGGCTCCCCGTTTTTTATGTTCTAATTTGTCTTTGCCGTTTTGGGACGGATGACATGGCTAAGGTTTATTGGACTGGCGTGGCCCTCGCCAGCAGCTTGATCGTGATTGGACCGAGTCTCCACGCAGGAACTTGGAAAGCCTCTCAAATTTCTTCGTTTGGCAAAGTTGCCCAAATGGCTCAATCTCAGGCATCCCCGGGCGAGTTCGATGAGGCGAGGCGGCTTTTGCAGCAAGGCAAGTTTGAAGAGGCGATCAGCGTCCTTCATCAACTTGAATCGACACATCCAGGAATCAAAGGGCTTTCCCATGAGCTGGGAGCTGCGTACTACAAAAAAGGCGATTATGTGAGCGCGATCTCATCTTTGAAGAAAGCGCAGGAGGAAAACTCACGGGACAATGAAGCCGTCCAACTCCTCGGCCTTTCGTATTATCTGGCTGGGCGGCCTGCGGAGGCGATTCCAGAGCTGGAAAAGGTGCAGACGTGGTTTGCCAGCGCAAATGTTGATGCGTCGTACATTCTGGGGATTTGCTATATCCAGACGAAGGACTATCCCAACGCGCGCAGGGCATTTGCAAAGATGTTCGACGTGCCGGCGGAGTCCGCGGCCAGCTACTTGTTCACAGCGCGACTGCTGCTTCGGCAGGATTTCGGACCTGTGGCCGAGGAGTATGCGCACAAAGCCGTGGCGCTCGATCCGAAGCTTCCACTGGCGCACCAGCTTCTTGGGGAATTGTACCTTTACCATTCGCAAGTAGAGGATGCGACCGCCGAGTTCCGCAAGGAGCTGGGGATCAATCCCGGCAACGCCACAGCGTATTACAAGCTTGCGGATGCCTATTCGCGCGTGCAGAAATTCGATGAGGCGGAGCGACTTCTGCAGCGCTCGATTTGGCTGGACTCCACTTCGACGGGGCCGTACATCCTGCTCGGCAAAGTTTTAGAAAAGAAAGGCGAGACGGAACTGGCCGTGCGCGCCCTACAGCGGGCGCTTGCGATGGATCCCAACAATCCCATTCCACACCATCTTTTGGGGCAGGCCTACCGCGACCTGGGCAAGAACGAGGACGCGGAGCGAGAACTGAAAGTGGCCGGTCAATTGGAACAAAACCACAATTCGAAACCGTGAAGGGGATGCGCTGGCGTATGAAGATTTCCAATACTTTGTTCAGCGGGCTTGGGATTTTCGCCGCGTCACTTTTATTGGCATCGGCGTGGGTGCTGCTTGCGCAGGAAACCTACAACGAGCTGTGGCGGCCGCAATTTCATTTCACTCCGCCAAGGAATTTCATGAATGATCCGAACGGCCTGGTCTACTACAAGGGCGAATACCATCTGTTCTACCAATACAATCCGCAAGGAACGGAATGGGGCCACATGAGCTGGGGCCACGCAGTCAGCACGGACATGCTGCATTGGAAGAATTTGCCTGTGGCGATTCCCGAACAGACGGGGCAGTACATGATTTATTCCGGCAGCGCAGTTGTGGACTGGCACAATGCCAGCGGGTTGTGCGCGGGTGCCAGTTCGACTGATCCTTCGTGTTTGATCGCGATTTATACCGCGGCAGGGACTAAGTCACAAAAACAACATCTCGCCTTTAGCAACGACCGGGGCCGCACGTGGTCAAATTATGCGGGCAATCCGATTGCGGATTTGAAACAGCCTGACTTTCGGGACCCCAAAATATTTTGGTATGACGCGGAGAAGAAATGGGTGATGGTGGCGGTTCTCGCGGATGAGAGAAAGGCCGTGTTCTTCGATTCGCAGAATTTGAAGAATTGGGCTTTCCGCAGTTCATTTGAAGTGGCGGGAAACGACAAAGGGCAGTGGGAATGCCCTGATCTGTTCGAATTGGCAGTGGACGGAAATCCGAAAAACAGAAGGTGGGTGCTGGTCGTGAATCGCAACCCCGGCGCGCCTGCCGGCGGCACGGGAACGCGATATTTTGTGGGCAGCTTCGACGGAATGCAGTTTGTGAATGAAACTCCGGACGGGCAAGAACTTTGGGCCGACTATGGCAAGGATTTCTACGCGACGAATTCGTTTTCCAATCTTCCGCCGAAGGACCGCCGCAGAATATGGATCGGATGGATCAGCAATTGGCAGTATGCGAACCGCGAGCCTACTTCGGCATGGCGTGGAGCACAGTCGTTGCCGCGCGAGCTGAGCCTTGTGCAATTCTCTGATGGAATCCGGCTTGTACAAAAGCCCATCGCCGAAACAATAGGGTTGCGCGAACGAGAACTGCTGCAACTCTCAGGCGTTTCCGTTCTGATGGCGAATCAAGCGATGCGCATGGCAAGTCTGCGCGGGGAAACGCTGGAAATGGAAGCAGAGCTCGCGCCCGGAGACGCAAAGGAGATAGGATTCCGCCTGCGCAAAGGCGGGGCAGAAGAAACAGTCGTGGGAATCACCTCAACAACCAGGGAAGTGTTTGTGGATCGCACCCGCTCCGGACAAGTCGCTTTTGCGCCAGAATTTTCTGGCCGCCACAAAGCGGTTTTGCGGCAGATCTCGCGAGTCAAGCTCCATCTCTATCTGGACCGCTCCAGCTTGGAGGTTTTCGTTAATGATGGCGAAGTCGTCTTGACGGACCGCATCTATCCATCATCCGGCAGCGACGGAATTGAGTTGTATTCGGATGCGGGGAAGGGCAAATTGCTTTCGCTCGCGGTTTGGAAATTGGGCTCGATCTGGCACTAGCACTTGGGATCCACGGCGTTAGCTGAGAGGGATAAGAGCGCGATGACGCGCTGCGCCAAAGTGCCGTCTTGTCAGGGGAACGCGGGTCGTCCATGAAAAAGTTCACGACTGTTGGATTGGGCGAATTGCTGTGGGATATTTTTCCGGAAGGTCGCCAGCTTGGCGGGGCGCCCGCCAATTTTGCGTACATGACGAAACTGCTGGGTGATGAGGGCATCGTTGCCAGCCGGGTCGGCAGCGATGATCTCGGGGAAGCAGCCAAACGCCAATTGGAGCGTCTGGGTCTCGGCACTGCTTGCATTCAGCTCGATCCAACGTATCGCACGGGAGTTGTGCAGGTCGAAGTCGATGCGAAAGGCCAGCCGACATTTCAAATCGCCGAGCCAGTTGCGTGGGATTCGTTCGAATGGACCCCTGCGTGGCAAGCCCTGGCGCAGAAGACAGACGCCGTGTGTTTCGGTTCTCTGGCGCAGCGGTCTCCGCTGTCCCGCCAGACCATCTTTTCCTTTTTAAAAACGATTCGGCCGGAAACCACGCGCGTCTTCGACGTCAATCTCCGCCAGTCTTTTTATTCCGCGCAGATTCTTGCCGATTCCGCGAAACACGCCGACATCATTAAATTAAATCACGATGAGTTGCCGACGGTCGTCCAACTCTTGGGTTTTCCGTTTCACGACGAAGAATCCGCTGCGCTGTGGCTGCGGCACACATTTCATACAAAGCTAGTCTGCATCACGCGTGGCGCGACAGGGAGTTTGCTGGTGAGCGAGTATGCCAAACACGAGCATCCCGGCGTTCGCGTGCATGTGGCAGACACGGTGGGCTCAGGCGATGCGTTTACCGCGGCGCTCGTCTATCACTATCTGCGGCGCGATTCTCTTGCAAAGATGAACGAGGCGGCAAATCGCATGGGTTCGTGGGTCGCGAGCCAGACAGGCGCCACTCCCCCGCCAGACGAAGCCCGGCTCGAACAAATACGGTCCGCGAGCGAATGAGAGAGACTCTAGAACAATGCTCTAGTGCGCTGCGGCGGGCGATTGATCCTGCTCTTTGGACAGCCGCGCGACCTCGCCTGGTGGCAGTTCGTGCAGCAGCGCCAAAAACACGCCGTTGGTCCAGCCAAATCCCACGATATTCATGTGGTAGCCGGCGGTAACCTGCGTTTCTGAAGAGCGCTTGACCGCGTCGTACTTCTCGCGAATCGTGCCGTCGCGCCGGAAATTCTCCATGACCATCGAAAGAAATTTGTAGGACAGCCGGTCCGCATCCTCATTGAAACCGCTCCGGCGCATGCCTTCGATGGCCATCAATTGGTTCGGCGCCCACGCATACGGAAAATCCCACTGGCCGCCGGTTTCGTACGGGCTCATCACCAAGCCGCCAGGCTGCTCGAACTTGGCGAGGTGTTGCATCACCGCGCGCGCTTGCTCGGGAGTCGCAATGCCGGCCCACAGCGGATAAAACGTGGTGACGTATTCGTACGTCGAGCGAGCCTGCTTCTCGAAATCGTAGTCAAAGAAGAGACCTCGCTCACTGTCCCAGAGGTATTTTTGAACGTCGGCTTTTCTTTGCTCGGCGCCCTGCCGCCACTTCTCCGATTCTTCCTTGCGGCCTAGCGCCGCGCTCATTTGTTCGAGGTCCTTTTCGGTTTTATAAAGCAGGCTGTTGAGGCACACGGGAGCGTAGTGGTGCGTTGCGGCGCCGTAGGGACCGAAGCGGAAAGAGATGTCGAATCCGGACTCGCGCATTGCGCGATCGCCCTTATAGTAGTCCGCGCTTAACGCGACTGTTCCGGCGGAATCGCAGACCGGCTGCGCCATAGTTTTCGCGACATCACAAATCTGCAAGGCAAAGAGTGGAGCGGCGACAAGCGAATTGGGTTTCGCTGCGCTTGATTCCATCACATAATTCCGGCCCAGATCCGACTGTTGCAGAAAGTAGGCTGCCACCTGCCGATAGTGACCGGTTTCGTCCTTCACACTCTCCGCCGCGGGACCATTGCCGAAGTCAAAATAACGCGAGAGGCCAGTCGATCCCGCTTGATGTGGTTCACTCGTCCACAGTTCGTGATCTTTAACCGCATAGGCGTACGCTTTCGCGAGCCATTCCTTGTTCGGATGACCGCTGGCTTTCTGCGCGTCGTAGACGGCGAGGATCATAGAAGTAAGAAACGGAGGCTGAGACCGCGTCAGATAATACGTTCGGTTCGCATTCAGAACGCCGCCATAGTGCTTGATTTCAAAGAAGAAATTCTCGACCATGCCCTTTGCGAGATCGATCCTGCCGTCGCGCACCAAACCGCGAATAATGAAATAACTGTCCCAGCCATACATTTCGTTGAATCTTCCGCCCGGGACGACGTAGCGATTCTCCATGTATAGGAGCCCGGCAGGATCAATTTTGCCGGGATCCATTTCGCCGATGTGGTGAATCACCGTCGACAAATGTTGGACCTGCACATTGCACTGTTTCTGAAGCTGCTGAACGGGGGCGGGTTCTGCAAAATCGGCGGGAAGATAAAGTACGGAAGCCGAGGAAAGTTTCGTGTCCACCACTGTGGCGCAGTCGGTCAGCGAGCGTGTGAGCGAATCCCAACCCGTCGAAATGTAAGCGCGAATTTGATCGAGAGAGGTATCCGCCGGTTTCGAATCGGTCCCAGCGGAGGAGGGAATCGCGATCAGCAAGAAAACACAGAACAAGCAGACACAAATTTTCTTCAGTTTTTGCATGAGATCGGCACCCCCGCAGCGCACCCGCCGGTGCCCGTTGCGGCACTAGCAGCATAGTCTGTTATCCAGGCAGGGGCAACGGCCGGGGCCGGCCAAATGGGAATGCAGGTCCGGTATTAGGATCCGTTCCTTTGTTTTTAAGTCCTGTGGGTAGAGGCAGTTATGGGCTGCAACTGTTCTGACTGAATTGCCACACGCTTTCAGCAAATGCACCTTCTCCGTTGCCGCCTGGCCGCCCCTGGTGATAAAGTCCGTCCGATGAAGGGGTTAAGTTCCCCGTCTCCCCGCACCGGCGAACCATTAGGTTTGCTGCTTCTTACTACGCATTGCATAAAAGCGATGAAAAAAACGTCATGACGGCGAGAAGCCCGCGACGAAACTTACCGGAGAGCCGTCCTGGAACTCCTCCGGATTCACCACCACTTGAGCCCTCAGAACTGGGTTTGCCTGTGGAAGATCGGAACACTCTAGACCATTTGTTTAGTGCGACTTACGAAGAGCTGCGGAGGCTGGCCTCCAGCGTGCGCCGCGGCGATCCAAGCGCCACGCTCAATCCCACCGCCCTCGTCAATGAAGCTTGGATGAAAATGGCCAAGTCTCCGGAAATCGCTCCGACCTCGCGCCTGCACTTCAAGCGCATCGCCGCCCGCGCCATGCGCCAAATCTTGATTGAGGCGGCGCGCCGCCGCAACGCCGGGAAGCGGGGCGGAGGCCAGAATGTCACCGTCAGATTCGACGATTCTTACCAAAAAGCGCCTTCCTGCGGAGAAGAGTTGCTTCGACTCGACCGCGCTCTGGATGAACTCGCGCGCATGAACCCGCGTCAAACGACGCTGGTAGAGAGCCGTTTTTTCGGCGGGCTGGATATACCCGAAACCGCGACTCTTTTAGACGTCTCCGAGGCTACTGTTCTGCGCGACTGGCGGGCTGCAAAAGCGTGGCTTGCGCACGAGCTTCGTGAAGCCAGCTAGGGTTACTTTTCTTTCTTCCGGTTGTTCGAGGGACAGAGATGGACAGCGCTCGCTGGCAAAAAATCCAGAGTCTGTTTCACCAGGCGACCGACTTTCCCGAAGCCGAGCAGCGCATTTTTCTTGAAAGCCGGTGCGCCGGTGATCCGGCGCTCCTCTCCGAAATAATGATTCTGCTGGAGGAAGACGCCCGCGGCGCTTCCTTGCTCGACGGCGATATCGCTCAGGCGGCTCATCACATTCTGAACGAACCAGCTGTCGCGCCTCCTCCTTTCAAGGAGTTCGGCCCCTACCGCATTCAAAGAGCGCTTGGTGAAGGCGGGATGGGCGTCGTCTACCTTGCCGAGCGCGCGGATCTCCTCGACCGCGGCGTCCAAGAGGCGCAGTCGCTCAACGCGGAGCCGGAAGTGCAAACCGATCTGTACGAAACGCTTGGCACCATTTATCAAAAACTGGGAAAGCTCGATCAGGCAAACACGCTGTTGAATTTCAGCTTGGAGGAGCGCAAGTCGCTCTACGGCTCCGATGCCGCCCAAGTGGCTAAGAGCATGGTCGCACTCGGCCTGCTGCGAGATGATCAAGCTCAACTGCCCGAAGCAGAACGCATCGTGCGGGAAGGTCTCGCCATGAGCAAGCGGCATCTCCCTCCCAATCACCCTGCTGTCGCGAAAGCGACCTCAGCACTGGGAAAGGTGCTGGAAGATCGTGGTTCCTACGACGAGGCCATCAAGACGCTGGACGAAGCCGTGCGGCTCCAGTCGACAAAAGGCGCTGCAACTCCGGAACTCGCTGTTAGCTTGTTCGAACTGGCGAACACACACTTCTACGCTGGCCATTACGACGTTTCCGAGTCGATCAACGAGCGGCTGCTTCCCATGTACCGACGAATCTATGGTGAACGCCATCCTCGCGTTGCCGATGTGCTGATCAATCTCGGCGCTATCAAGTTTGACCTCGGCTATTATCCGGAAGCCGAAAAATATGACCGCCAAGCTCTGGAAATCGTTCAAGCTTGGTACGGCAAGGACAATCCAGAGACGGCTTCCGATTTGACTCTTCTTGCTCGTGCGCTTATCCGTGAGGACCACTACGACGAGGCCGTCGATTTGCTGCAGCAATCGCTTGCTATCAAAGAGCGCGTCTACGGGAAGGTACACCCCACCGTGGCTTCCACACTCAACGAACTGGGATCTGCGGCGCTCCTGCAGCATAAGAATGAGGTTGCGGAACAAAATTTCCTGCGAATGGTAGAGATCTATCGCCAGGTTTACGGCGAACATCACTATCTTTTCGCTGTAGCGTTATCCAACTTGGGCAGCGTGTATTCGAGCCGGGAGGAATGGCCCCAGGCGGAAAAGATCTACCGGCAAGTGATTCCTATTTTCTCGGAGTCGCAATCGGCGAATCATATCAACACTGGCGTCGCGCGAATCAAACTCGGAAGAACTCTCCTGCGCCAGAATCGCTTTGCGGATGCAGAAGCCGAATCTCGCGCCGGTTATGAGATTCTGATCAAACAGATGGACCCTAAGGTGAGCGGGCTCACGAATGCGCGCAAGGATTTGGCGGAGGAGTACGATGCGCTGAAACAGCCCGAGCCAGCCGCTAAATTCCGTGCGGAAACCGCTGCGCTCGACAGCAAGGATTCTAACAGCACCAAGAAGTAGCATCCCGTGCGGCGGTGGCCCAGAGCGGCGGAGTGGGAATTTGTTCGGCGACAAGGAGTCGCATGGACCGAAGCGAAATTGTGCGTTTGGGCAGCATTCGCGATGTCGAGCACTTTGAGGAACAACTTGCTGCGCTGCGCTTAACGATTCCGTGTGATCGCGAACTCCTTCGCGGGGCCGAGTCGCCGCTGGCGCAGCCAATCGTCCGTGATGGAATCAAGATCGGCAATCGCTTTGCCGTTCAACCTATGGAAGGGTGGGACGGAACAAGCGACGGGAATCCCAGCGAACATACGCTTCGTCGCTGGCAGCGATTCGGGCACAGCGGGGCGAAACTGATCTGGGGCGGCGAAGCTGTTGCGGTTTGTCACGAAGGGCGCGCCAACCCGAATCAACTTTTGGCGGCTTCGCACACGCAAGCAGGTCTGGCACGGCTGAGGGCGGCTCTCATTGAAGAGCACCGCCAGGTTTCGGGATCGGATGACGGCCTGCTGATTGGACTGCAGTTGACTCATTCGGGCCGTTACAGCTGTCCGAACCAAAAGGGCCGCCCTGAGCCTCGCATTCTCTATCGTCATCCGATTTTGGACCGCCGGCTGAATTTGTCGCCGAAGTATCCGGTGCTCATGGACACGGAAATCGAGGGCATCATTGAACAGTTCCACCGCGCTGCGGTCATGGCAAGGAAACTGGGTTTCGGATTCGTGGACATCAAGCACTGTCATGGGTATCTAGGGCACGAATTTCTTAGCGCTCACACGCGGGCAGGGAAATACGGAGGCAGCTTTGAAAATCGAACGCGATTTTTGAGAGAAGTGGTGCAAGGGATTCACGCTGCCGCTTCGGGCTTGCAAATCGGCGTGCGGCTTTCGGCCTTTGACACGATTCCTTACCGGCCCGATCCGGCGCTCTCATCACCGGGAAAGCCAGGGCCGGGGATACCGGAGGAATTTCAGAATTTGATTCCGTACCGGTGGGGGTTCGGAGTCAACCAGAGCGATCCGACGCAACCGGATCTCACCGAGACGATGCGATTCTTCACTTTGCTGGAGGAGTTGGACATTCAACTGGTGAATCTTACCGCGGGGAGTCCTTACTACTGTCCGCACATTCAACGGCCAGCGTTTTATCCGCCATCGGACGGGTATCAACCGCCGGAGGATCCCCTGGCCGGCGTGGCGCGGCAACTGGAAGTCGTGCAGCAGCTGAAACAACGGTTTCCAAAACTTATTATTGTTGGGACGGCGTACAGTTACTTGCAGGATTTTCTTCCAAATGTCGCGCAGGCTGCGGTGCGCCTGGGATGGGTCGACTCGATTGGATTGGGGCGCATGGTGCTCAGCTATCCCGAGCTGCTCTCTGATGTGGTGGAGGGCCGCGCATTCCAACACAAACGCGTTTGCAGAACATTCAGCGACTGCACGACCGCGCCGCGCAATGGATTGCCGTCTGGATGCTATCCACTGGATAGCTATTATAAAAAGTCCGCTTCGGCGGAACTTCTTAAGGTTGCCAAAGCACGCCGATAATAATGCCGTCCGGCATGACGAGACCGGAAGATTTTTTGATGACCATCAAAACGATACACGAGCGGCGAAAATTGCATCGTGAAGTGCAAGGCATCTCCGCCGCGCTGCTGCCGTTCGAGGCCGACGGCCGAGTGGCTGTTGCTGCCTTTCAGCGGCATCTCGCGGCCACGCATCATGCTGGATTGATGAACGCGGTAAACATGGATACGGGTTACGTAAATTATCTGAGCGACGCCGAAAAACTCGAGGTGCTCGGTTGGACCCGAGAGGCTTTGGGCAAGGATGTGTCGTTTGTTGCCGGCGCTTATATCGAAGGCCGGGACGGTGGAGTGGTTGCGTTATACAGGGAGCAGATGGACGCCATCGTTAAGATGGGTGGCATACCCATCCTGTTTCAAACGGCGCGGCTGCATGGAAAAACTTCCAAAGAAAAAGTAGAGACGTATCAAGCGGCATGTCATGGATATCCACACGTGCTGGGCTTTGAATTGGGGCGCATGTTCGCCCCCAACGGTGAGATTTTCGACCCGGGCACCGTGCAAGGCTTGATGGATATACCCGAACTTAAGGGGATGAAACACTCTTCGTTGGACCGACTTGTGGAGCTCGAACGGCTGGCGCTGCGCGACGCGCGGCGCCCGGGTTTTCGTATCTACACCGGCAACGACCTGGGCATCAACATGATTGAATACGGCTCCGACTACTTGCTGGGACTCGCGACGTTTGCGCCGGAAAAATTTGCCGAGCGCGACCGCCTTTGGCAAACAAGTGATCCGGCCTACTACGCACTTTCTGACGCGCTGCAGTATCTGGGGAATGTAGCTTTTCGTGAGCCTGTCCCCGCGTACAAACATTCGGCGGCAACTTTTCTTCACTTGACTGGGCGAATTCCAACGATGCGGACTCATCCCAAGAGTCCGGAGCGGCCATCGTGGGAACCGGAAATATTGCGTTCGTGTGCACAGCGACTAGGACTTGTATGATCCTGGGATTAAGTCACCTTCAGAACCAGTATTGGTCAATGTTTTCGCGCGTGAAATCCAGCGGCGAGCCCATAATTATTTTGCGCTGTCCCGCGAACACCCGGATCTGCCGCAGGCGGGAGCTGCGGCTCCGCACTCCGCGTTTAGTATGAAACACAATTATGTTGCGCTGCCGGCCTCGGAAGCGTTCCGCATCGAATACTGGGCCCTGGAAGAAGCCAAATTGCGCCGTCAGCCGCCGGAGAAGGAGTTCAGCCGTCAAGTCTTCGTCATCGTTGGCGGAGGGAGCGGAATCGGGCGGGAAACTGCGATTCAGGCGGCGCAGCGCGGCGCGCATGTCGTGATCGCGGACCGCAATTTTGAAGCGGCGCAAAACGTTGCAACTGAAGTGGCAACGTCTTGTGGCAAAGAAAACGTCCTCGCGATGGCGCTCGATATTCGCGACCGCGAATCCATTCGTCGCGGATTGCATGCGGTGGTCGCCGCGTTCGGCGGCTTCGATTGTCTCATCAACACCGCTGCGCTGTTTCCGTCTTCTCCCGATGGCAGAATTTCGGATGAACAGTGGCACAGTACGCTCGATCTAAACGTCACCGCCAACTATTTTCTGGCCGACGAAGCCGTTGCGATCTTCGCCGAACAAGATCTTCCCGCGTCTCTGGTTTTTACCAGTTCCGCCAACGCCGTGGTTTCCAAACGCGGAAGCGAAGCTTACGACGTCAGCAAAGCAGCGGTGAGTCATCTGATACGCGAGCTGGCGGTATCTCTTGCACCGCGAGTGCGCGTGAACGGCATCAGCCCCGCGGCGGTGGTACAGGGCTCGACGATGTTTCCCCGCAATCGCGTGACCACGTCGCTTAAGAAATACGGACTTCCGTTCCGCGAGGAGCAAACGGATGACGAATTGCGCTCCCTGCTCGCAGGCTTCTATGCGCAGCGAACTCTGACGCACCAGCCCGTTGAGCCCGCGGATTGCGCTCGCGCGATTTTGTTTTTGGCCAGCCCACAGACACGCTGCACAAGCGGTCACATCATTCCGGTCGACGGCGGACTCCCCGTTTCCTCCGGTAGCCAGATTCGGAAGTCAGCCGACGGAGTTCGTCGAGAGCGCGCGAAAACGTTTGTATGCTTCTTCCCAGCCGGCCGTATTCTGTGGCTCAAAGAGTCGCGGGGGAAAACATGTCGCGATAATGTCGCGCGCTTCCATCAGGGAATTTACGGCCCTCATAGCGAACATTTGCATGGCAAGGTTTCCCAGCGCAGAGGCTTCGACAGGGCCTGCAAGCACGCGCCGCCCGGTGGCGTCCGCGGTGAACTGATTCAGCAAGTAGTTTTGCGAGCCGCCTCCAACAATGCGTATCTCCTGAAATTTCGTTCCCACTAGACCTTCCAGCGATTCCAGTACTTGGCGGTACTTCAACGCTAGACTCTCCAGTATCGTGCGCGTTAGGGGACCGGGTCCCAGAGGTTTTGATTGTCCACTTTTCGCGCAAAATGCTGCGATTGCCTGCGGCATGTGTGGCGGCAACACGAAAGAACGGTCATCTGGATTAATCAGGTGCTGCAAAGGCGGCTCGGCGGCCGCTTGCGCGAGCAACTCTTGGAATTTAATGCTATTTCCCTCGCTCAGCCAATCTTTGCGGCAGCTCTCCAATAGCCACAACCCGCAGATATTCTTCAACAGCCGCACAGTTCCGCCAACGCCGCCTTCGTTCGTGAAATTCAAACGGCGCGCTTCATCGGTGACTATCGGGTCGCTCAACTCCGTGCCTAGCAGCGACCATGTTCCCGAGCTAATCAGCGCCGCATTTTTGCCGGAGTGCACTGCCGCAAACGCGGAGGCGGTATCGTGGCAAGCGGGAGCAATCACAGAAGTTCTCGCGAGAGCATCATTGCTGGCGGCCAGCTCGGGAAGAAGGTGCCCTAGGATCGTGCCCGCTTCCACAAGAGGCGGAAGCATACGAGTCGGGATTCCCAGCTTGTGCAGAATTTCCACGGACCATTCCCGTTTGTGGACGTCAAGGAATTGGGTTGTAGACGCGTTGGTGCACTCGCAGACGATCTTTCCGGTCAGCCAGAAATTGAACAAGTCTGGGATGGTCATGAAACGATCGGCCATTTCCAATATATGTGGAGTCAGCAGGTGAGTCGCATACAGCTGGTACAACGTATTAAATGGCAAAAATTGGATACCTGTGGCTCCGTATACCATCTCCGGCGTCAGAATGTTTAATGCGCGGTCCATCACTCCTTCGGTCCTGGCGTCGCGATAGTGGAAGGCGCTTTCCAGTAGCGCGGTGTCTTGCCCCAGAAGGGCGTAATCCACTCCCCAGGCATCCACGCCGATTCCATCCAAACGGTTGATGTCATGCGAGCCGATGGAATGCAATACCGCCGTCATCTCCAGCCACAGCCCTAGGACGTCCCAGTGCAAGCCGCCGTTATAGATCACTGGCACGTTGCGGAAGCGTCCGATCTCTTCGATGGATAAGCGACCGAATTCGAATCGCCCTAGGATCGCCCTGCCGCTCTCGGCGCCCAGATCGAATGCGAGGTATGTGGACCTGGCAGATTGTTCGGACATATTTTTCAGGAGAGGACGCAAGGTCTCGCAGCGCTATGCGTAACTGGAAATTGAAGCGGCGCTCCGCTTGCTGCGTTCTTCGGTGATGCGTTCGAGATATCCGCTTTGCCGAAACGCGGCCATTGGATCCTCCGGCAATCCGCGGGAGCGCGCCCATTCACGAATTGCCGGGCGAACATCTGTTGAGAAGGCCTCCTTGAGGCAGATCTCGGCGTCCACCAGCGCACATTTCGCCTGGGCTGTGGCCAACTTCTCGTGATTTACAATCGCCGCTTTGGCATACAACTCTTGCGCGGTCGTAACAGTCTGGATCATCGCTTCGATCTTGCCTTTCAAATTGTGGCTCTGGTCAATCATGTACGCGACGTCCACGCGTTTGCCGGTCTCCCACTCAAAATAGAAAATCTCATGAAAGATTCGGAAAATCTGATAGGGGTCGATGGAGCCGAGTGTCAAATCGTCGTCTGCGTAACGGCGGTCGTTAAAATGAAAACCGCCGAGCATGTCGTCAGCCAGCAGCCACGCAACGATCTGCTCGATGTTTTGTCCCTGGTAATGGTGCCCGGTGTCCACCAGCACTTTGGCTTGCGGCCCCGCTTTTTTTGCGAGCAACAACGCCATGCCCCAATCAGCAATGTCCGTATGATAAAACGCCGGTTCGAACGGTTTATATTCGACGAGCATGCGTTGATCTGGAGCGAGGCGCGCGTGAAGAGCCGCTAAACTTTCTTCAAACCATTTTCGGCGCTGCCGAATGTTAGCGGTTCCCGGGTAGTTGGAGCCATCTGCGAACCACAGCGAAACGTCGCGGCTGCCCAGTTGCTGGGCCAAGTCGGCGCTTTCCAGAAGGTGAGCAATCGCTGCGGCTCGCGCGCTGGTCTCCGGGCTGCCGACGGAACCATGCTTGTAGAGTTGATCTTGAAATACGTTCGGGTTGACGGAACCAGGCCGCACTCGATACTTTTCGACCAGTGCCTTGATATTCGCGACGCCCGCCACACATTCCGGTATGTCCCACAAAACGTGCAAGGCAATCGTTGGACAAACGCCCGTCAGGCGATGGACTTCCCCTGCGTCGCTGAATTTTTCTTCGATGGTTGCGGCTGCGGCCGGCTGCAAAAACTTGCCGAATCGTGTTCCCGTATTCGCGAAGCCCCAGGAAGGCAATTCAATCTGAAATGAGTCCAACGTTCTTGCGATGAGATCTTCCGTTCTCGCACGTTGCGTCATCTCCATCAGTCTCCGGGACAAAGTAGCCTGGTCATTCATCGCGCATGCTATTCCCTTTTGGTAGCGATGTCCATTTGTGAGCGCCGAGGTTCGTCCGCAGCCTGATGTGATTCGCGCAGGTTTCCGGAAAGCAGGAGAATCACTGCACTAAGTCTTAGTCGTGTAGTATCTTGAGGAGTGCGGGCAGCTCAGCGGTTAGAGCAGCGGACTCATAAACTGCGATCGGACACGTCAAACAAACGAGATGGCTGAAAAGGCAAGAGTTTAGTCATCGTTGACGCGGATTGCGAGACTCCAGGTTTCGCCGTGATCCGCCGAGGTCGAACAAAATACGTCGACACCCCCGTTGCGGTAATCGCTCCACGTCACAAACGGACGACCGCCTTTCGGGCCGCCTCGCGAGTCGATGCCGATTTGCGCAAATCCATTCGCACGCGCGACGGCTTGAATCGTGAACATCGTCGGGGCGGTATCGATGATGTTTCGCGTATGAGAAAAGGTGACGCCGCCGTCGTGGAACTGGTGAAAACGACGTGATTCCCGTCGTTCCAAACCGCCTAAAGAGTGCCATCTGGCGCGACGGCACCAGCGAAGCCTTCGATGGCGCCATTGTCATCGCGTGGCAGGCCACTTGTGTTGTCGATCTCGATCGGTTTGGACCAGGTCTTCCCATGATCGGTAGAGCGAACGAAGAGCAATTCTGAGTCAGCCAGAGTCCATCTCGTCCAGCCGATATAAAGGTTACGGGCGTATGGTCCGCGCCCAGTGTCCGCGACGATGTAGGGTTTGTCTTCCCAAGGAACAGTGGACTGATCCGGCTGTTCGGTGGCGGCTACGTCTTGCGACTCCCAGGTCGCTCCGCCGTCCAAAGAGCGTCGAACATAAATACCATTTCGCGACGAATTGTGGCCTCAGTAGTTAAAAGTCCCCAGCTTGATGAAGGCGATATAGCAGATGAAGGCGCGCTCCTCATTATCATAGGTAATGGAGACATCGCCGGAAACGCGATAGTTCTGCGGCTCGATCCCTGAGGCGAGTCGCCCGCGTCCACCGAATAGGTAACGTGCGCATTGTCCTGGAAAGCGGCGACAACCTGCTCGGGTTTGTTGGGGTTCCCTGCAATCGAAGGCTCGGTGAAGAAGCCGGGCTTGGGAGTCACGATCATTTCGGCCTTGGGTGCTTTTGGCAGTTCCTGTGGAGATGCACTTGCGCCAAGCAGAGTTACGATCGCGCCCAACCAAGTAGATCTCGAGAGCCTGCTCATTGGCGTGGACGTACGGGAGCGGGTTCCCGGTCCTCGTGGATTTCAAAGTTGGCGGGCGGCGTGACGCCAAGGAGGTATTTGACGAAGTAATCCCAGCGCCGGCGAACCAGGTACAAATTCCCACCCTCGCCGTGATACATATTCGGAACGATTAGCATGTCGAAGTCTTTGTTTGCCTTCATCAGAGCGTCCGCAAATCGCATCGTCTCTACAACGTGAACGTTGTCATCAATGTCGCCATGGACGATCAATAGATGTCCTTGCAGCTTGTCAGCCAGGGTTGCGTTCGACTGCTCCGCATAGTCGGATCCGACCGGATACCCCTGGTACAGCTCGTTCCACCAGGCCTTGTCTAATCTGGCGTCGTGATCTCCCGAGATGGAAACGCAAACTTTGTAAAAGTCTGGAAAAACAAGGATGGCGTGGGCGGCTCCGTATCCTCCAGCCGACGTCCCAAAGATTCCGACGCGCGTAATGTCCATGTAAGAGTTTTGCGCGGCCATCTGTTGGATCATGGCAACATGATCTTCGAATGCTCCACCCAGATTGTGGTAAGAGAACTCGTGAAAGGCACGCGAGCGTCCCGTCGTACCTCGGCCATCAACCATGACGACGACGAAACCCAACTCCGCCACCGATTGCAGGCTGCGTATCGCTGCTCCAAACGTTTTCGGCACGAAGAAGGCCTGAGGGCCGGTATAAACCATCTCGATGATGGGGTATTTCTTCGTCGAGTCGAAGTCTGATGGCCGCCAAATCAGTCCGTAGAGATCGGTCGTGCCATCTTTGGCCTTGCCACGAAAAGGTGACGGAAACTTCCAACCGGTCTGGAGCAATTCGTTCGCATCGGTTTGCTCCAAGACGCGAATCTGCGCGCCGTCCTTGGCGCTGCGGAGAACGGACTGCGCCGGCAAATCCGGCCTTGAGGCGTTATCCACAAAGTACAAATGATCGGGAGACATGCTCACCGCGTGGTTGGAGTCTTCGGGAGTCAGCAACGTTAAGCCCTTGCCGTCAAGGCCGACGGTGTAAAGGTGAGTCTGATAAGGGTCTTCATCTTTCTCGCGTCCATTGGCTAAAAAATAGACTCGGTGCGATTTTTCATCGACGTCAACGATCTGGCGCACGACCCACTGTCCCTGAGTTATCTGGTTTTTCAGTTCGCCAGTCTTCTGGTTGTAGAGATACAGATGATTCCAGCCGTCGCGTTCCGACGACCATAACACCTCCGCCGAGTCTTGAAGAAAGCGGGAGAAGGTCTCGCCGGGATCGACGTAATGATCAGACTTCTCTCGGATTACAACCTTTTGCTCTCCCGTCTCGGGATCCACGGTGCGCAACTCGACGCTTTTCTCGCCGCGTTCACTGTGGTCGTAGTAAAAGCCCTTGCTGTTCGGAAACCAGTCGAAATGCGGTCCGCCCTGGAATTGCATCTCCAGGGGGTCAGTTTTTACATCGGTGCGTTTTCCTGTTCGAACGTCGAATATGATTGGCTCCGCCTTCGGCAGCGCTTCCCCCGGCAATGGGTAGACGACGCTGAACGCTCTGGGGCGAAGCTGGCCGGGAGGAACAAATTGCAGATTCGTGAATCGGCCCGCATTGCGCGTGTCCATACGATAGGTGATGAGCTTTGACGAATCCGGCGACCAAAACACCGCAGGGCGCTGCTTCGGATTCTGGGTTTCTTGCGCAACCATCGGCCGAAGCGAGGCGATCTCGGTGGCGTACTCCCAGCCCGATTCGCCGTCGCGCGTAAGCTGTACAACCTCGCCCGTCGGCACATAGCGAACATGCAGATTGAAGTCCTTCACATATGCGATCCATTCCTTGCTGGGCGACGCTTCTTCATACTGGCTGACGGCCACGTCGTGCGCCTCTTTGCATTCGTAGGTCTCGATGTTGCAGTTCCAAAGCGTACTTTCGATTTCGAACCGAATGGACTTGCCGTCCTCGGAAAACTCGAAAGTGTCGAACGGCAGCTCCAAGGGCTTATATTCGCGTTTTGCTTCTTTGGAGAGGGCGGCTGCGAGGCGCGCCTGGTCGAACGCCGGCTTGGCGGTGTTCTGTGCTGAGTCGATCAAAAAGAACTCATTTCCCTTGGGACTGGCCTTGCGGTACCAGAAACGATTGGATTTAGCGATCCAATGAGGAGCCACGTCCGCGACATAAAGCCTGTGCCGCAAGTTACCCGGAAGAAATTTCTCGGCTCTTTGATAGTCCTCTCGAGTGCCCTGGGACCGTAGTGCGGGCGCCAGTAGCCCGGAGAAAACTAGGACGAGGATCGCGCGCCGCCCGTCGAGTTTCATTGTGAGCGTAACCTCCGGTGTCGAAGTTTGACTTGCGACAGATTGCTCTCCAGTAGCCCAAGATGGGCATGCTGTTAGTTGGCAGACTGTATACAGAATACGATATACTCTGTCAAGCGCGTTTCCTGCTTTGCATGGGCTACTCTTTCCTGGTCCGGACCCATGGTTACTCTTTACCTTCTGTCGAATGCGAACGTGCGAAAAATTGTAGGGGCGCGCCAGGTTTTCCTGAGCTTCCCCGATTGCGAATCTGGAAAGCTACTCGGGGACCTTGTATGGCTCCATTGGCTCATCCTTCAGTTTTTTGGGAACTGTCAAAGTTGAACGGAAATGGATTGCTATGGGGCGAAATCATGTATATTGTATGCAAAGTCACTCGCATCGGCAGGCGTGACTATGACTTAGATTCCTTTCGCCTTGTACGGTTTCCGCTGGCATGAGCATTTAACGGACCTTGCAGAGTTTTTGATAGGCAAAGAGATCTAAAGTTCGCGAATGCTTGCGTAGGTAGATCCGTATAAAATCCTTCGATCTGTCGATTTTTGAGGGACTATCATGCGGCAAACACGACCCTGGCAGGAGGATGAATCCCGAATTCCATGTTTGAACGAATGGAGCGCGTTCACGTAGTTGACTCACACACGGGAGGCGAACCGACTCGCATCATTGTTTCCGGCGGCCCGGTGCTAGCATCTGACAATATGGCGTTGCGCCTGGACGAGTTTGAGGCCAAGTACGATTTCTTACGGCGTGCATTGGTGAACGAGCCTCGCGGTTCGGAAGTTGTTGTTGGGGCGCTCCTTTGCGAGCCCGTAAGACAGGGGAGCGCGACGGGAGTGATCTTCTTTAATAATGTCGGCTATCTTGGGATGTGCGTCCACGGAACGATCGGGCTGGTAGCAACCCTTTCGTACCTGGGACGAATTGGCGGCGGGGAGCATAAGATCGACACGCCGGTAGGTACGGTTTCGGCCACCTTGCTGGAAACCGGCGAAGTTTCCGTGGCAAATGTGCCGAGCCATCGCACTGCCACGTGCGTGGCTGTCCACGTTCCGGGTTATGGGATGGTGCGGGGGGACGTGGCCTGGGGTGGGAATTGGTTCTTCCTGGTGAACGACCACTCTTTCGATCTCATGATGGGCAACATCGACGAGCTCACGCAATTTGCATGGGCGATTCGTCAGGCTCTCGAGAGAAAGGGAATTAAGGGCGCCGACGGAAAAGAAATCGATCACATTGAACTCTTCAGTCCCTCGCAAATTCCGGGCGTCAACAGCAAGAATTTCGTTCTTTGTCCTGGAAAAGCCTACGACCGTTCGCCGTGCGGCACAGGAACCAGCGCCAAGCTTGCGTGTCTCTACGCCGATGGCAAGCTCAAACCGGGAGAAGTCTGGCGGCAAGAGAGTATTGTTGGGAGCGTGTTTGAAGGTCAAGTGCGCATCGAGAACGGCGAAATCATTCCGGTGATCAAAGGCTCTGCATTCATCACTTCTGACGCGGATTTCATCTTTGATCCAAGCGACTCGTTCCGATACGGCATTCAGGCATGACTCGTTCGGCCGATGTCTTGATTGTTGGCGCGGGAATCGTCGGCGCGGCCTGCGCCCTCGAGCTCGCCAAGGCCGGATTGCGCGTTACCATCATTGAAGAGCGGTTTACTTCCGCTGGATCAACGGGTGCCTCGATGGGCCACATCGTGGTGATGGACGACTCCGAAGCTCAGTTTTCTCTGACACACTATTCTCAGGTTCTTTGGGAAGAACTTCGCGAGGAGCTGCCGCCTAAGGTTGAGTTCGAAAGATGCGGAACGATTTGGGTTGCTGTCGATGAGGAAGAAATGTCGGAAGTCCGTCGAAAGTGTGACTACTACCGCGCCCGCGGAGTTCGCGCAGAAATTCTAGATCCTCAGGCTTTGCACCACGCTGAGCCTCATCTTCGTGCACCCCTTGCAGGCGGACTCTTGGTGGAAGGAGATTCCGTCATATATCCACCAGCAGCTGCCTGTTTTCTCCTGGAACAGGCGGTCGAGTTGGGCGCTTCAATACACACGGGCAAAGCAGTTGTTTCCCTCGGAAAAGGCAACGCTCGCCTCGCCGATGGCACGACACTCAGTGCTGGCCGGCTCATCAATGCTGCCGGCCAGTTCTCTCCAAAGCTGACTCCAGGCATTCAAGTCAAGCCGCGCAAGGGCCACCTGGTCATCACTGATCGTTATCCGGGCGCGGTTCGTCATCAACTGGTCGAGCTGGGTTACCTCAAATCGGCTCACTCGCTCACCAGTGATTCCGTTGCCTTCAACATCCAGCCTCGGAAGACCGGCCAGCTTCTTATCGGTTCTTCTCGGCAGTACGACGTCGAACACGATGAGGTCGAAACAACTATTCTTTCGCGCATGTTGCAGCGTACATTCGAATATCTGCCTGTTGTGGCTACTTTTTCTGGCATCCGCATCTGGACGGGTTTTCGTCCCGCGACTCCGGACAAGCTTCCGTTGATCGGTCCATGGCTCGAAGATCCAACTCTGTACATCGCGACCGGGCATGAAGGATTGGGGATCACCACTTCTTTGGCAACCGGCAAATTGATTTGCGCGCAGATTCTCGGACAAGTTCCCGCGATTCAGGCCGAACCTTATTTGCCGTCGAGACAAATGATCACTGAAACAAAGGTCGAAACGCATGCCTGAAACTCTCACGGTTCGGGTAAACGGCACGCCGGTAGACGTAGCGGCTGGATCGACGGTCGCCGTGGCCGTGCTGCTTTCGACCGGCGTTTGTCGCGCATCGGTCTCCGGTCGGCCACGCGCTCCACTCTGCGGTATGGGAACTTGTTTTGAATGCCGCGTGGAGATCAACGGCCAAATCCACCAGCGGAGCTGCCAGGTGTTGTGTGAAGCGAATATGGAAATCAACGCTCATGGATAGTGTTGCGCAACGGAGCTTCGACGTTGCTGTGATCGGCGCAGGCCCAGCGGGAATTGCCGCGGCGGTTGCCGCGTCTGAGTCTGGCGCGCGCGTCGCCTTGATCGATGACAATCCTGCCTTCGGTGGGCAAATCTGGCGTGGCGGTGCGAGCGCTTCGCATCACCCTGAAGCAGGACATTGGCTTGATCAGCTTTCCAAATCCGGTGTCACATTGATGGCTGGCACACGCGTTTTCTACTCCCAGAATGGCGCGTTGGAAGCAGAGTCGGACCATTCGCTCTGCGAGTTTCTGTACGGCAAGTTGATTCTAGCAACCGGCGCACGCGAACTTTTTCTCCCGTTCCCCGGCTGGACCCTGCCGAACGTGTTCGGCGCCGGAGGCCTTCAGGCCCTGGGGAAATCCGGTTTGCCCGTGAAAGGCAAGCGAGTTGTTATCGCCGGAACAGGCCCGCTTCTTCTCGCCGTGGCTGCATACCTGAGCGAACGCGGGGCAGATGTCTTATGCATCTGCGAACAAGCGCCCTTCTCCCAACTCCGCGCTTTCACGATGGCAATGGCATCGTTCCCCCGCAAACTAGTGGAAGCAGCGCAACTTAGATTTCGCTGTAGACGCGCTCCCTACCTCATGAGTAGTTGGCCGGTCGCCGCAATTGGACGAGACCGCCTGCAGTCAGTGCAAATCTCCGATCACCATCGTGTCCGCGAAATCCAGTGCGATTACCTGGCTTGCGGATTTCATCTCGTTCCAAACCTTGAGCTGGCCCGCGCGCTGGGATGCAGCGTGACGGACGCCTGCGTCGAAGTGAGCGAGCTTCAAGAGACCTCTCAGCCCGGTGTTTACTGCGCAGGCGAGCCAACAGGAATCGGAGGTATGGAGCTTTCCATCGTCGAGGGTCGAATCGCCGGCTACGCCGCAGCCGGTCGTATCATTTCGGCAAACCAGCTTCTCGCAACGCGCACCCGTTATCGAAAAGTCGTGAACGCAATGAAGAAAGCTTTCGCGCTGCGCCCCGAACTCGCGACTCTCGCAAAACCAGACACGCTCCTCTGCCGCTGCGAAGATATTTCCTTCGCAGATGTTCGCAACCACGCCTCTTGGCGCGCCGCCAAATTGCACTCCCGTTGCGGCATGGGTCCCTGTCAGGGGCGTGTCTGTGGCACGGCTGCTGAATTCCTGTTCGGATGGGCCATGGACTCCTCGCGTCCACCGATATTTCCCGTGCGTTGCTCAAGTCTTGCGGCGATCTCGTCGCCCGCGAGTCCGGCCCCACGCCTTGGAGGATCACAATGAAGTGGCAAGGTGTTATTCCCGCAATCACAACGTGCTTCGCGAACGGTTCTCGGATTGACCACGCTTTTATGACGAACCATTGCCAGTGGCTTGTCGAGAATGGATGCACAGGAGTCGTCGCTCTGGGTTCGTTGGGCGAAGGCGGGGCGCTTTCTTTCGACGAAAAAATTGCTGTTCTGAATACCTGCGTCAAAGCCCTGAAGGGACGCGGGTCCGTTGTCGCGGCCATTTCTTCCCTCACCACAGCTGAAGCGGTAAGTCTCGCCAAACAAGCTCACGCCGTCGGCTGCGACGGTCTGATGATTCTCCCGCCCTACGTCTATCGTGGCGATTGGCCCGAGATGAAGGCGCACGTTTCCGCAGTCTTCGACGCCACCCCTCTTCCGGGCATGCTCTACAACAATCCGATCGCCTATTGCACGGACTTTCTTCCCGAGCAGATCCGTGAGCTTGCTGCCGAGCGCGCCAATTTCCAAGCGGTGAAAGAATCGAGTGCCGACGTTCGGCGCGTCTCCGCGATTCGCGCTTTGCTCGATGACCGCCTCGCTATTCTCGTTGGCGTTGACGACGCCATTCTCGAAAGCATTGGCGTGGGAGCAGTCGGTTGGATTGCTGGCTTGGCCAACGCCTTGCCTCGCGAATCGATAGATCTTTTCGACTACGGCATCCAGGGGAAATCTTCACAGGCATTCGAGCTGTATCGCTGGTTCCTGCCTTTGTTGCGTCTCGATACCGTCCCAAAATTTGTTCAGCTCATCAAGCTCGTGCAAGAAGAATTCGGCGTGGGAAACGCCGATGTCAGGGCGCCAAAGCTTCGGCTCACCGGCGGAGAACTGCAAGCGACGAGGGATTTGATCCACCGCGCGCTCCGCACGCGGCCGCAAAGAGCCAGCACCGAACTGCGGCTACGGCAAGGCGCGAAATAACGGATGCCCGCCATGGAAATCCTTGGGAAGTCCCTAGTCGGTTTTCACGAATCCACATCCACCGCCGGTCCTTTCAACGCGTGGAATCCGGCAACCGGCCAAAAAATCGACACCACTTTTTCTTCGGCAAGCTCGGAAGATGTTGAGCGAGCCGCCACAATCGCCAGCGAAGCCTTTTCCAGCTATTCTCGCTTGCCTGGGCGCCAGCGAGCTTCCTTTCTCAACCTCATCGCTTCTCGACTCGAATCGATCGCCGACTTGCTTGTAGCGCGCGCCCACTATGAGACCGCCCTCCCCGAGCCTCGCCTGAAATCGGAAACAGCCCGCACATGCAATCAGCTCAGGCTGTTTGCCTCTGTTCTCGAGGAAGGTTCCTGGGTATCCGCTCGTATCGATCACGGCGATCCTCAACGCAAGCCTTTGCCCAAGCCGGATATCCGCTCGATGTTGCATCCTCTCGGACCCGTCGTTGTTTTTGGAGCTAGCAATTTCCCGCTCGCCTTTTCGGTCGCTGGTGGAGATACGGCTTCCGCCTTGGCCGCCGGAAACCCCGTGATCGTCAAGGCGCATCCTGCTCATCCTGGCACGAGCGAGCTCGCGGGGCGCGCGATTCGAGACTGCGTTCGCGAACAAGGTTTGCCCGAAGGCGTCTTCTCCCTCCTTTTCGATTCCGCAACAGAAGTTGGCGCGAAGCTCGTACAACATCCACTCGTCAAAGCCGTTGGTTTCACCGGCTCCATTCCCGCAGGGAGAGCCCTGATGGACTTGGCGGTCCGCCGCCCGGAGCCCATCCCGTTCTATGGCGAAATGGGCAGCACAAATCCAGTATTTATTCTTCCCGGCGCCATGGCGGCGCGCGGCAAAGAGATCGCGTCTCAGCTTTACGGTTCGTTCACGCTCGGAAGCGGGCAATTCTGCACCAAGCCTGGTTTGGTTTTTCTCCCTCAACAGGATTCTCCGGCGAATTTCCTGCCGGAATTTCAAGATAAAGTAGTCCATTCCCATAAGTACACGCTTCTGACGTCCGGCATTCGAAACTCGCACCAACGCGAAATCCAGAATCGCAAAGGCCGCTCAAGTCTCGCCCTGGTTGCGGAAGGCGAACAGCCGCCTTCCGGCCCGGCCTTCCTCGCGGGCGTCGCAGTCTTTCAAACAGATGTTTCCAGTTTGCTGAGCAGCCCGGATCTAAGCGCCGAGGTTTTTGGCCCTTCGACTTTATTGGTTCGTTTCTCCAGCCATCAAGACCTTCTCGGCGCCGCTCGAAGTCTCAGTGGCCATCTCACCGCCACGATTCACGGCACTGAGGAAGACCTTCGGCAGTTCTCCGACTTGCTCGAAGTACTGAAACACAAAGTCGGCCGCATCGTTTTCAACGGCTATCCCACGGGCGTTGAAGTTTGTCACGCCATGGTTCACGGTGGACCCTATCCTGCGAGCACCGACAGCCGCACCACCTCCGTCGGCTCGCAGGCGATATTTCGCTTTGCCCGTCCCGTCTGCTATCAAGATTTCCCGGATTCCGCCCTTCCCACCGAACTGCAAAACGCTAATCCGCTAGCGATCTGGAGAATGGTGGACGGCAGCTTCTCTCGCTGAGAGTTGTAAATTTGACATTTATTTTATAGTCTCAACAAGGTGCGCAGAGCCCCTAAAACTCGAGCGGCAATTCCGCCCCAGTCAGCTCCGCCCCGCTTTGCAAATTCGGTCAAACCTTGGCTCTTAGTGTCTGGCCCGTTTGCTGCGGCGATTTTTGTTTGGTGAACCTACGACTATGAAGGCCACGAAACCTCGCCCGACGATCGAAACAATCTCCCCGAGAAAATCGGATCCCATCCGCCGTCAATCTCTTTCTGCCGCCGTCGTCGAGCGTCTTCGCGACAAAATCCTTAGCGGCGAACTCCGCGAAGGCGAACAGCTTCGCCAGGACGCCATTGCCACCGAATTTCAGATTAGCCGCATCCCCGTGCGCGAGGCGCTTAGCCATTTGGCCGCCGAGGGTCTTATTACCATTGTCGCCAACCACGGCGCCGTGGTCTCTGCACTCTCACCCGACGAGATCATGCAGATGTTCGAAACGCGTGCTGTTCTCGAATGCTACATGCTGCGTCACGCCATCCCCAACACCAAGGAAGAGGATTTTCTGCGCGCCGAAGACATCCTCGTCCGCTACGAGCAGTCCCTCGAGAAAGACTCGGAAGTGAAGTCCTGGGGCCAGTGGAACTGGAGCTTTCACTCGGCGCTCTACGCCCCCGCCAATCGCCCCTTCATGCTCTCCTTTTTGAAAACCTTGAACATTAACTGTGACCGCTACACTCGCCTGCATCTCGTCTTCACACGCGACCTCCACCGCGCCGGCCGCGCCCACCGCGAGCTTCTTGCAGCCTGCAGGACGAAAAAACCCGAGTTGGCTTCTGAGGCTCTGTGGAAGCACATCACGGAAGCGGGCGAATACCTGAAAGAATTCATCACCCGCCATCGCGAACAGCATTCCTGAAACGCCGAAACACGCCGCATCGATGCGGTCTTTTAGCGGGCCACGTCTGCGCGGATTGTGCGAATGCCAAACACGCCAGGGATATCGCTTCCGGTGGTAGCTTCGAATCGAACAGTCACTTTCTCCTTGCCCTCGACTAACATCGAGGGAATTTCATACTCAACGTCGAAGAACCGGACCTCCTGCTCCGGACTACGTCTTTCCGTCGCCTGCTCCCCCACTTTTTTTCCGTCCACCAAAAGATCGAAAGAGCCCTTCCGCCGCGCATCGTTGCTGAACGTAACCACCAGTCCCATAGGGTGACCTGCGTCGACCGGCAGATCAAACGAGAACCACTTCGTGCTCCGCCGGCCGTAGCGCTCCATCAGTTGAACAGGCGCACTGTCTTCGCCCTGCTGGTTGAAGTCGCGTTCCGACTGCATTTGCCCCGGTTGTGCAAAGGCTACAGTCGCCGCCTCAAGCTTCTTTTGTTTTTCCTGTTCCGCGGCGAAAGCCTCCGACTTTTTCTTCCACTCTTCCGGCGTGAACATGTCCCAATAGATCGCGTATCGTCGCCGAGGCAGCTGGTAAAAAGGGACAAAGATGATGTCCGTGGTCAGGCCGACGCCGGAGGTCACAAACGTTCCGGGCTTACCTGCCACTGGTTTCAGAAAATTCTCCACAGGCTCAGCAGCGGCCACAAGCACCGGCGCCGAATCTTCCCCCGCCGCGTTTCGTCGCGTTCGTCGTTCCGGTTGCTCCGGGCCGAGATCCCCGGCCAGCACCAGCGGTCCCCACATCAGCGCAAATCGTTCCGGGTTGTCGGGCAGAGGCTCTTTCCGAAGCGTTTTCGGCAGAACCAACTCCACCGTATCTCCTTTTTTCCACGTCCGCCTGATCTCCACGTACGAGTCTGCCTTGGGCAAGTCCTTCAAAGCGTGGCCATTTACCTTGACGCTGAAACCCGCCCCTGCCCAATACGGCCGCCGCAAAGCCAAAGTGAATTTCTTCGCTGACTTGGGTGCGACCTTTAGAGATGCGGTCTCGCCCATCGGGAAATCGGTGTCCATTTCCACTTGCACTCCTTCGGCTTCCCAATTCGCGCGCGTGGGCACATACAAACTCACCCAAAGTTTGTCCGCGGATTCATAGTAGATGCCGTAGCCGTGAAGGGCATGGCTCTCCATGCCGCTACCCACGCAGCAAGTAAAGTCCTCGAACTTGTCCTGATATTCGTGTTGTACTCCACGGCCCACCGGAACCATGTAGCACACGCGGCCATCATTAGGGTCCTGCGACGCAAGAATGTGATTGAAGAGCGCTCGCTCGTGAAAATCCGCATAACGTATCTCCGGGTCAACGGAGAAAAGCGTCCGCGACATTTTGATCATGTTGTAGACGTCGCAGGTTTCCGCCGTGCGTCCGTCGATCATGTTGTTCAACTTGTCGGGCTGGCTGAGATATTCGTTCTTGCCGTGCCCGCCGGTCGCAAAGCTGTGATGCAGCGCTATTTCATCCCAGAAGAATGTCGCAGCCTTATGATCGGTCTCATCGCCGGTGTAGATGTACCTCGAAAGCGACCCAATCATTTTCGGCACCTGCGTGTTCCCGTGCTTGCCACCAAGGATGTCTTGTCCCGCGGCAAGCGGATCGATCATGGCGCGGTGCTCAAATTTTCCGGATAGCGCCAACCAGCGCGCGTCGCCTGTGTCCGCATACAAGTCGGCGGTCACTTCGTTCATCCCACCGAATTCCGTCGCCAGCATCTTCTGCGTTTGCTCATCGTCAAGCTTGGAAACGATACTCTCAGCCCAGCCCGCGAACTTGATCTCCACGTCCAGGGCCATGCGGTTGCCCGTGTAACGGTAAGCGTCGCGCAACCCGGCAAAAATCTTGTGCTCCACGTACCATGGTGACCACAAGCCATTCAAATCAAATCCACCAGACCGGATAATTCCTTTGCACAGTTCCTGGAAGTGGATCTTTCCATCGACACCCTGATTGTCCATCAGCGCGCCGAGGTACCCGTCTCCCTGCGCATCCTGGATGGCTTTGAGTTCACTTACGATATAGTCGGCGCGCTCCTTGAAAAGCGCGTCGCCGGTAGCCGCCCACATAAGACTCACAGCGGAAAGGTAGTGGCCAGCAATGTGGCCGGTCAGTTGTCGTCCCGCTCCATCCCATCCTCCGTAAGGTTTGCCCTTCGGTTCGAGCCCCGCGCGCTGGCGGAGATAGGCGAGCATCCGATCTGGTTCGAGCTCGAGCAAGTATTTAGCGTCAAGCTCTTGCGCATTTTTCAGCGGCCCTCCGGTGAGCCGAACGCTGTTCAACGGCAGCGGCCGGACTTTGATAATTTTTTCTTCCGAGACTTGTGCGGCGTTGGGCGCTTGCGCCTGCGCGATCCCGGACAAAGACAAAATCATCAGCGATGGAACAACAAAGAACTTCCTCACAGAGCCTCCTAAGACGCGCCCAGATAATTGTCAGGCGGCTTTTATCCCTCGTATTCGTTTCCTGGGCCAAGCAGACCAACTCCATCGATCTGTAGGCGCCGAAGAATTTGCCACCGCGACCCAGCACTTGTGGATCAGGGGTGCTGTTCGCGATGACGTTTGATGAATTCCTTCAGGTACTCGCCGGCCTCTGTAATGTGCTTCCACAACTCCGTACCAGCTATTTCCGGATTCTTTGTCTTACACGCATCGAGAAGTTCTCGATGCGCCTGCCCTGCGCGGTGCAAGTCCCGCGTAAATACAAGGTGAAGACGAGTGTAGCGATCACAGTTGATGTTCAGCGTCTTCAAAAACGCCAGCATCACCGGACGATTGGCGGGAGCATAAAGCGCGGAATGAAAACTCCAGTTCCACTGCCCCCAGGATTTCATTTCGGAATCCCTCTCCAGCGACTGCTCGTACTGTACGAGGATGTCTTCCGCGCTCTGAAAATCCTGTTTCTTCATATTCGGGATGGCGCATCGCAGCATGTAGCATTCGAGAACGGCGCGCGTCTCAAACATCTGCATGATCTCATCGGGCGACAGCGCGGAAACCACGGCGCCGCGATTGGCAACAATCGTGATAAGCCCTTCCGCCGCCAAATGGCTCAGTGCTTCACGCACAGGAATGCGGCTTATCTGGAATTCAGCGGCAATGGCGTCTTGCCGCAACTGTTCGCCCTCTCGCAACTCTCCGCTCAGAATCTTCTCGCGTAGCCGTTCGGTTACCGCCGCCGAAAGCGACTGCCGCGGAATGGGCGTTGATTTTGGGTAGGCAATGGTCGCCATATCAGCTCAAAAACCTCGCTATGGATTCGCGCTGAGATCTACCCACGTTATCCCCTTGCCGAGCGGGACCACATACGCTCCGCGCTCCTGCTGCACGGACTTCCCAGGTCGATAGTTCGCTGCGCCGCTCATCTTTGCCGGTTGCTCGATGCGTAGCCGCGCAGAGTGCAAAAATTCTGTCGAGGGTGAAAGTCCAAGACGTATGGTTCCCGTCTTCGAATTCACTTCAATCTCACGAAATTGTCCGGCGTCCAGCGTAAGCCACACTCCAGCGGATGCGACGTACACGCGGATTCTAAACGAATCGAGCGGCGTGATCTTCACGAGGTCGCCGTCCACGCGCGTGTTTCCACCGAACGACACCCATCCGAATTCCTGGTGGTGCGCAATGTAAGTTGCGGTGTTCCACGCGTGACCGAATAGGTTCGGTCCGTCGTCTCCCGTAATCCCGTCCGGCCTCAGTGCATCGGGGAACGCATGAAATGCCGGAGCAAAAAATCCTTCCTGGTCTATGTCCGAAATGGTTCCCATAGTGCCGCCGTATCCCACTCGCAACAAATAAAAATCATCCGGATGCTCACGGTATTCCGCCAGCAAGGGAATCGCATTCAGACTCGAACCATAGTGATGCAACTGCCGTTCCAGCCGCCGAAACTTGCCGGCAAAAATAAAGTCCCAATACCGCCGCGCGCTTCCGTTGTATCCCAATGCGGAATAGTGGGATCGTAGCCAAGGATGGCGTTCAAAGTTACGTCCGCTTTTTCCTGATAGCCGAAGTATTTCATCCACGCGTAGACCTCTTCTTGTCCTGTGGAGTCCCACGGCATCTCGCTCCCAAACGGATACGCTTCTGCCTTCCATCGCTCCGCCCGCACCCGCATCTTCGCTTCCAGGTCGTCCGCTTGCGTATTCATCCCTTCGCGTCGAAGATCCGCCAGCACCTGAAGAAAGATATCTCCTTCCATTTGCCCGAACACCGCATACTCCGGCGCCATCTTCGCCATCGCAATCGACGTCTCATATGCGTTTGTCAGATACCAGTCCCAAGGATGATTCGTAACTAAACCCTCGTAATTACGCGCCAACCGGTACAAAACCCAGTCCGCCGCAACCACATGCACGTAGTCGAAAGAGCGGTCTACTCGCTCCGCGTGCGCTTTGTTCCAGCTCGTCCAGCTGCTCCAATCGAAATCCTTTCGATAGAATCCCGCAGGCATCTCATCCGGCTGGTAGTAGAAAAGACTTTTTCGTACGCCAAATTTCTTCGGGCCATCCTTGTACTGCAAGCCGCCCCACAGCACCTTGTCCACGAACTCCTGGAACTTCACCAGTTCCTCTTTGTCCGGCTCGCCGAGCTGTTTCATAATCGTAGCTATCCATGCGCCGCCACCGCCTTCATCCCCAAGTCCCGCAATCCACGCTCGGCTGTCTTGCATCACGATTTCGTTCATCTCGCGGTCGTAGGTCATGATCGAAGGTGCGCGATGAAAGGGATCGTTGGTGTCGCTAAACCACTGCTTCGTCGTGAGGAAGTGGCCCATATCCGCCAGCGCCTGCACCTCCGGCTTCGTCACAAAATAGTGGATTGTCTGAACCAGTCCGTCCGCGTAAGTAACCGTCAGCCTCGCGCGTCCCCACTGCCTTCCTTGCGCCGAATAGTTTTTCCACCCTCCGGCCTTGCTCGCTTCTTCCTTGATCGTCATCGCCCCAGCGGGCTCCACAGTCATCGACTTCACTGCTTTGGGGTACTTCAGAAACAATCGCGCCTCCATGTCCATCGGCAGAACATACCCAGGGATACCGACAGCCACGGGGCGCGCATTTTCGGCGAGGGTATTCTCAATGTTTCGAATCGAATCCGATGTTACAAACTCCACTCCGTACGTCCTCGATTCCCCGGGTGCCAACGTCCCCTGCGTGGGCGGATTCCAAGGCGTGGCCTTCTTCCATTCGTTCTCCGCGTAAGCAGCGGAGTGCACCATCCATTCGTAGAATCCTTCGAATGTAATCCCTCGTGGTGTTGGGTCACGGAAAATTTCGGCGGCAGCCGAGCGGCGCTCATCGAGGATCGGGTTGTATGCCTCAAACGGGGTCTTCCCAACGGGCAGAACTAGCAACGCTGGTCCATGCCCACTCAACCGCGTCACTTGCAGATATCCCGCGTCCTCGCCTACATAAGGATCGTAAAACGAACAAATCGCGTGGGCCTGCTCCAGTGATCGGTCGTTGAGTACGTTGTTGAAAATCATCGGGATGCCCAGCGCCCCAATCTGCACGGGTTGAGATGTCTTGTTTTTTAACGTAAACCGCAAGACGAGATTGCTTGCCTGAAATCCCCAGGTCCGGATAATTTGCAGCGGAATGTCCGACGGAAGTGTCGGCGACAGATCCGCCGCAGCGAGGACCTGAGCTGGCGTCGGAAGAGCGGTAACCGGAGTGCGAGCGAGGGCCGTCGAATAGTTCTTCCATTCCCCTGAATTGCCCGTTCGGAGCCGCAGGTCTATATCGCCCAAGTGGTAAAAGCCGTCTTGGGATCGCTCCACGAGCAGATCACTAGGCGTGAAGTCGAAGTCTCCCGCACCCTTGGGCTTGAGCGCCGCGATCGTCTGCGAAGACCTTACCAATCGCACCGAGAAAGCCGGCGTCTGCAGGTCGATGTACCCCTGCTCGAGCATGGGCCCAGGAGTAGGCGGTTTCTTTTCTTGCCGTTCCTGTGCTGGCGCAGTCCATACCACGGTGGTGGCTGCTACCGCGAGAAGTGCAGCGCCAGCCAGTTTCCTGCTCTTCCAGCCCGAAGCGCTCGCCTTTGGGCTCATCTCCACACCCTCGTTTTCACCTTCGTCATCTTCTTCTTCATCTTCATCTTCATCTTCGCGATTCCTGCGCTATTGACGCTCAACAAGGATCTGTAGGCGCTTCCGGCCGGGACTGCACTCACCATTCGGGAACCCCAGGCGAGATTCCATTTCAATTGCATAATATATGCACTGTGCTACATTGCAAGCGCTTACTTATTCGCCCGACTTGGAGGACCTCTTCTGTGCGCTTGAGCTCCGCCTTACTTCTCTGTCTCGCCCTTTCCTTTACGCCACACACTTCCGCTCAATCCCTTCATAACACCGAGTTTCAGCTCGACTATTCATCCTCCGGAGTAACCAGCCTTAAGCGCGTTCACGACAAGTACGACACAGACTACATCGCGCGGGGCCGCACCCTCGGTGACCTCATCATCCGCTACCGTTCGGCAGATGGGAAAGAATGGAAGAAGGCGTCGGCTGCGCTTCTCAATCCCGGCGGTCGCTCTTCCGAGCAGACCGTCAATTTCACAATCGGGGAACTCGTCCCCACGCTTGCTTCTCTGGCTACCCCCTCCGCTTCCGTGCGCTCGCAAGGGCTTTTCGCCCTTAGCGATGACCTTCTCCCCGAAAATTCACATGACACCGAAGTGCCTCGCTTCGTGTGGTTCGGCCGTAAAGGAACTGCCGAATGGGTGCAGTATGATTTTCCCGAGCCAAAACAAGTCCACTCTGCGCAAGTTTATTGGGCCACTCACGACGCCAACCCGGGCAAGCTGCCCAAGAGCTGGCGACTCCTCTACCGTGATGGCGAGGACTGGAAGGAAGTGACTTCTCCGAGCGGCTATCCGGTGGCGGCCGATCGGCTCGCCAGCGTCGACTTCAATCCTGTTACAACCAACGCGATGCGCCTCGAGGTCCATCTCCAAGACGGCGCGACCGCGGGCCTCTTCAAATGGGGACTCAATGGCGAAGGCCGGAAGGTCTCTCCAATCAATGACTTGCAAGCCATCGAGAGTTTCCATCTTCAAGATAACGCGCTAATTTGGACCATTTCGCTGAAAAACTCGTCAGCGCGCGAACTCGAAATCGGCGACCTCGCGCTGCCCATCCAATTCAATACCCAATATGTTTGGGACAAAACCGAGACGTACACCAAACGGCTCATTCCGCACACTTTAGTCGCTGGGAACGGCTCATTTTTGTTTTGGATGCGCACCAACACCGAAGGCCCTTACTTGGTAATGACGCCGTCATCCGGTAGCGGTCTTGAATACTTTGAGCCTCAGCGTTTTGGACGGGGTGTCGCTTACTACCTCCACTCAACGGCGGCCGGCGAGGAACTGCGCGCGAAAGGCGGCACCTGGCGCTTGCCGCATACGAGTCTTGTTCTTAAATCCAGCGGTCAATCAGGTGACTCTGCAACCTACCAATTCCATTTCCGCTGGGCCGAAGACTACGCTGCCGTCAGGAATGCTCTTTACGAAGAAGGCGTCTTCGATATCAACGTCGTCCCCGGAATGACGGTTCCCACCGATTTGACTGCCATGTTTTCCCTTCACACGCGCAACAAGATCCAAGCCGTTGTCGCAGAACACCCGGAAGCCACGCAAATTGAATACGTTGGAGAGCGTGGCAAAGACGTCCACGTCTACAAAGTCCGCTTCTCGCACTTAGGCGAAAATCTTCTGAAAGTAGACTACGGCGATGCGCAGTCTCTCTCGCTCGAGTTCTTCGTGACCGAACCCCTCGAGACGCTTTTCAAGAAGCGGGCCTCGTTCCTCGTCTCCCACGAGCAGGTCAAGGATTCGTCGAAGTGGTACGACACCGTGTTTTCTCAGTGGGATATGAAACATGAAATTCTGCGCAGCCCCGACGATCTAGACAACTTGCAGTCCTACGCAGTGGCTTCCGACGATCCCGCTTTGGGAAAAGCCCCTTACATTGCGGGGAAGAACATTTTCTATCCGTCGCAGCCCGAGATTGACGCCGTCGAAAGCTATCTCAAAAACTTCGTCTGGGGCGGTCTGCAAGAAACCGACAAAGAGCCCTATCCCTATTCCATCTATGGCATTCCGAACTGGAAAGTAAATCGCGATAGCCCCAAAGACGATCCCAGCGGCAAGAAACACATCTGGAGAATCTACGATTACCCTCATGTGATCCTCCTCTACTACAACATGTACCAGGTCGCGAAGCTCTACCCCTCGATGACCAAGTACCTCGACAAAGACGCCTATCTCGAACGCGCCTTTGGCACCGCGAAGGCCTTCTTCACAGTTCCTCTCGATATTGTGAAATGGTCGGCCTACGAGACGGGCACCTACAATGAGGTCGTGATTCCCGATCTTATCGACGCGCTTTACGAAAACGGTCACAAAGACCAGGCCGACTGGCTCAAAGCCGCCTGGGAGAAAAAGGTCAAACACTTCATTAATGATCATCCGTACCTCTTCGGATCGGAGTATCCCTTTGATTCCACTGGATTTGAGTCCACCCATGCCTTTGCAAAATACGCGATGAGCCATGTCCTCCATCCTGGAGAAACCGCGGGTCCGGGAGAATCGGCCGACGTATTCAATCGAACGGTTAAATACGAAGACGCCGTTTCATTCCTGGAAGAACAGATGAAGCTCAATCTCGCTTGCCGTGGCTGGCTCGAAACCGCCTACTACTACCTCGGCAGCGACTATCGTGGTGGAGGTCCTTCCAACTACACCCTGAGTTACATGGCGCAGATGGGTGGGTGGGCTGTTTCCGATTACGCTCTGTATTTCGCTCGCGATCCCCTTACTTATCTGCGACTTGGCTACGCTTCGTCTCTCAGCTCTTGGGCGCTGCTGAATTCCGGTACTGCGGAGTCCAATTACGGCTACTGGTACCCGGGCAAGAACAATGATGGCGGCGCCGGCGGAGGATTCGAGCCAAGGCCCTGGGGACGCGCTTGGCTCGGCAATAAAGAGATGGGGCGCGGCTCGTGGTGGTATTCCGGCGAAATCGATCTCGGATACAGCGGAGCGTTGCGCTCCGCGGCAACGGTCGTCGTCGACGATCCCATTTTCGGACTATTTGCCTATGGTGGAGACGTTTCCCGCGCGAAAAATCTGACGCAAGTCATTCCCAAAGATGGCTTGCGCGCGCGCTTTCATATCGTGCGCGGAACGCAGCGCGTGCATGTCCTCCTAGCTCGCGACGGCTTCGCAAAGGACAAGCCGGTTTCGTTCGACGACGCCCTTACGACAATTCGATTCACGCTGGAGAATCGCGCCATCGCAAGCCACGAAACCGTCGTTCGGATTGCGGGCTTGCCTTCCGGCGAATACGAAGCGACGACACAAAATCATCTGGCCCAAAAGTTAATTGTTCGCAATGGGGAAGAACAGCAAATTCGCATTCCAGTCGACCCCTCGGGCGCCTCCGTTGCTATTACCCGAGTTGCTGCCTCGCCTCACCGTTAGAATCAAAAAATACGCCGGCAACGGCGTGCTCCCGGGCATTTGCCAGCGGTTTCACCAACTGGCGAAAGCCAGCGTTCACATTAGTAAGTAGTTTTTGGCAGAAAAATGAAAATGCAAGCGATTGCAGAAAAAGCTTGACACTGCCTATTGTATATATTATATCAATGCCAGTTTGGGGTGTTCTGCACCGCATCACCGATTTCATGGTTTGCTTCACGGCAAGGGAGGGGTTATGTCGCAGAGTAGAATCATATCTATTCGATGGAGCTGCGTTCTGGGGGTGATCCTGTTACTATTCTTCGCTGTCGCGGTTCCTTCTCGCGGACAGATGAGCTCGGAGGGAACCGTCAACGTAACCGTTTTGGACCCAACTGGTGGTGTCGTTCAAGGAGCACAGCTGGTGCTTCAGGATACTGCCACCAACGAGAGCCACAGTGGTGAAACGCAGCAGCTGGGTAGCTATAGCTTTGTCACTCTGCCATTAGGAACCTATCGGCTTACAGTTTCTAAGGCTGGCTTCCAGAACGAAGTCTTGAATGCGGTCGTGGTCCAGGGAGGCCGCGTCACGGACGTGAAAGTCACGTTGAAGGTCGGAGCTGCCACGGAGACGGTGGTGGTGGACGCGAGTTCGACGCCGCTCATTGAACTCACTTCGAGCGCTATCGGCGCAACAATTGACATGAAACAAATCGAAGATCTTCCCCTGCAGGGCCGTGACATCAGCTCCCTGGCGCAGTTGGCACCGGGATATACCGGTTCGAATGGGTTGGGCACTTGGAACGGTCTTCCTTTGATCGCGCAAACCAACACGATTGACGGGGTCGTTTCCTCCACAAGCCGCATGAAGTTTGCCGGCAATGTGCAACCCGGACTGGAAGCGCGCCTTGAAGGAATCCAGGAAATGACCGTAGAAACAGGCCAGGTGGATTTGAGCCAAGGCATGGGGATGGCCGCCATGCAAGTTAATTTCGTCACGCGGCGGGGCAGCAATGATTACCACGGGCGAGTCTTTGAAGATTTTCGCAATACGGCACTAAATGCCAACAGCTGGAATAATAATGCCATTGGCCTTCCCAGAAATCCCATCATCCTCAACGATTTTGGCGGGAGCGTCGGTGGGCACATTATCAAGGACAAACTGTTTTTCTTCGCCTCGTTCGCAATGTCCAAGCAGCCTGGCGGGTTTACCACTAGTCAGTCGGTTCTATCGCCATTGGCTCAGAAAGGGATCTTCACGTACACGCAGACGGGACCGAATGGTGAGAAACCGGGGACGACGGTGAATTTGTTTACGCAAGTTGCGCAGCCCGCCGGTCAGCCCACTTGCAGCAGTGCGTCAAGTCCTTGCGCGGCCTTTCTAGCACAACAGGCTCTTATCACCAAAAGCGTGAGCGCGCCTGGGGCAGTGCTGGTTCCGGGGACGACCGACATGAACATCGATACGCTAACATGGCTCGTTGGCTCTCCGCTAACGCACTACTATCCGGCGTTCCGCGTGGACTACAACGTTTCGCAGAAGTTCCGCATTGATTTTTCGTTTCAGGACACCAAAATCAATCAGCCTGGGGCGGCTGCTCCTCTATTCCCCGGCGCGGACTTCGCGAATCAAGCCGCGCTAAACAAGTCTAGCAATTACATAAGCTCTATTGGATTGAACTGGACCGTCACACCAACTCTGATTAACCAATTTCGGGGCGGCTATTACTACAATTGGTACGCCTACGCCACTGGGTCGCAGCCTACGTGGGATACGTTGCCACAGGTAAGCTGGGCCATTGCGAATTCGGGCCAGTCGTTTAATCTGCCGGTATCGACCTTTTATCCTATTGTAAACGCCTCCGACACGGCCAGTTGGGTGCACAAAGCTCACACGGTCACCTTTGGCTTTGACTTCTACCGGGAACAGGATCACTACTGGAACCCGCCGGACGGAATCCAAAACATTGCTCTGGGCCTTGCAAGTGGCGACCCAAGTCTCACTGCCTTTGATAACTATTTTGGCGCCGCCGCCGATGCGGGCGAAGCCGAAAATCTGTACGCGACGCTCGTCGGCAGAGTTTCAGGTGTCGGCCCAGTCGGCAGCGGCTTTCCGTATGACGCAAAGACAGGCCAATACGCGACCAAGCCCGGGTCAGCTTACAACCTCGACGAACTATCGAAAGCCTGGGGACTTCACGCATTGGATTCCTACCGAGTAACCCCCCGGCTTACGTTCAATTATGGCCTTCGATGGGATTTCACCGGAGACAACCACGATCTGACCAGTGCGTACCATAGCGCAAACGCGGCTGCCATTTACGGCCCCTCGGGCGTTGGTAATCTATTTAAGCCTGGAACCCTTACGGGCGACCCTAATCCTCAATACGTTGCCAGCAGCCACCAGTACAAGCCGTGGAATGTAACTCCACAGCCCACCATCGGACTGGCTTGGAATCCGGCTTATTCAGAAGGGCTATTGGGGAAATTATTCCACGGGGAGGACACGGTGATTCGGGCTGGGTTCGACATCAAGCGTTTTACAGAACCCTATCAGTATTTTTGGAATAACGCCTCGAACCATGGGTTAGCGTTCTTCCAAAGCTTTTCGCTGCAACCAGTGACAGGCGGTGGGACTGGCACTTTCACACCCGGCAGCCTCACGATTGCCCCTAACCAGCAGCCGTTGCCCGATACTCTCTTCGTGAAGTCGCCTACCGCTTATGCAGCCAGCATACCGGAAAGCGTATATACCTGGAATTATTTCTGGGGCGCTTCCGGTTTCGATCCTCACATCAAACAGCCCTACGTTCAGGAGTGGAACCTCGGCATCCAGAGGCAACTGGGCTCGAGTAACGTCCTGGAAATCCGATATCTGGGGCATAGAAGCGTACATCAATGGATACAAGAGGATCCAAACGAAGTGAACATCTTTGAGAACGGCTTCCTCAAGGAATTCACAAATGCGCAATCAAACTTGAAAATCTGCATGGCGATTCCCAGTTGCGCATCGAAGCCCAGTTTCGGCAACCAGGGTTTGCCAGGTCAGGTGCCATTGCCCATTTTCGATGCGGCGTTCGGCGCGTCGTTGCCTTCAGGAGATCCGCACAGAGAAGCGGGCGGACCCGGAACATTTGCGGATTACACAAACGGCAGATTCATTACGAATCTGAACCAGGGAGCGGCCGGTCAGTTGGCTTCGCGACTGGCGTACCCTTCCGGGACCGTTCCCTACATCTGCAACATGGTGGGGGCCGCGCTGTCGCCATGCGTTACGAATTTCGGCTACTCGGCTCCTGGGACCTACCCACTTAACTTTTTTCAAGTCAATCCGCTGGGGGCATCCTTTCGAGGTGTGACGCAGAGCTTGATGCAAGCGGCTGGATACGGCAATTATCATGCTCTCCAGGTGGACTTCCGCCAGAAGCAGTGGCACGGCATGCAGTTTGATGTGAACTACACGTGGAGCCATACGCTAGGGCTACAGCCGGAAAACTACCAAGGGGCGGCGGCGGCATGGCTGGGCGCAGTGAATGTGTTCTCGCTTCGCAACCTAAGACAGAGTTACGGACCCACCAACTTCGACTTGCGGCACGTGATACACGCCAGCGGAACGTTCGATCTTCCCTTTGGAAAGGGCAAGGCCCTGCTCAATCGCACCGGCGTAGTTGATAAGGTTGTCGGCGGATGGACTCTGGGAACAATCTTTACCTTCGAGACGGGCTTTCCCTTCCAGCTGTTTGGAGGTTACAACACATTCAACGATTATGCGGATGGCGGCCTAAACTTCAACGGTGTCACCGTCTCGCAGTTACAGAACGCCATCGGAGTCTTCACGCCAACCGCAGCTCAGTGCCCTGCGGGCCAACCATGCACTTTCAAGGACATCCTCAATCCTTCGATGTTCGGCAGTGGTACGGGTACTTGCAACTCGGTCGTTAAGGGCGTATGCCAAAACACGACTCCTGGAACGTTTGGATTTAACCCATGGCTGCATGGGCCTCATATGTGGAATGACGATATGTCGCTTACAAAAGCCATTCCGATTGGAGAAAGGGTTCGTTTTTCTCTGCAGGCCGAGTTCTTAAATGCGTTTAATCATCCGAACTGGGGGAATCCGGGAAATTTCATAAACTCTTCTGGTTTCGCGACCGCGGGCGTACTGAATTTCACCAACGTGCCTGCGAACATTAGCCCCAACAACGGCGCGCGTGTGGTTGAGTTGCGGGCCAACATTTCGTTTTAACCCAGTCAAGGCTGCTTTATCTGACTGGTGGAGGCATTCACCCAGCAAGTTCCCCCCCCACACCCCGGGGATTGCGGTGGATGCCTCCTTCTCTGTTTGGTGGCGCCGTTCGCGCGCGAGCATTCGCGACGCGGCGGCGGATGTCTTCTGATGGCGTTATACTGGATTCGACTGGCGTTCTCTATGTCTGCTCTCTATGGTTAGATTGTTTCCCCGCTTTCTCATGATTCCTTTCGGAATCCTGGTCGCCGCAGCAACTGCTGCCGCCCAGGCACGACCGGCAGCCTCGCCGGTCGCCCCTGCCCCAACAGTTGCTACGGCCTCAACCGTCGAGCAAGCGATTGACCTCGCCGCAAAAGGCCGCTGTAAACAGGCTTTGCCGGTCTTAAAGACGTCCACATCTCATGTTCCCGACAAAGAGCTGAAATACCGCGCCGCGATGGCTACCGCGCGTTGTGCCATGAGTCTCGATCAGCCGGAAACCGCCGTCACTGCGCTTTTGCTCTTGAATCGCGAGTTCCCCCACAATCCCGAGGTCCTTTACATCACCACGCACTATTATTCCGAGCTAGCCTCGCGCGCTTCCCAGGAGCTGGCCGCTACCGCGCCTTTGTCGTATCAGGCGCACGAACTCGAGGCTGAGGCCCTGGAATCCCAGGAGAGATGGGACGATGCAGCGGCGGAGTACAAAAAGATCCTGCAGCAAAACCCGAACGTCCCTGGAATTCATTTCCGGCTCGGCCGGGTTGCACTTTCCAAGTCGGAGTCTCCCGGAAACGCGGAGGAGGCCACAAAAGAATTTGAAGAGGAACTGAAGATCGATCCAACCAACGCAGCCGCCGAGTTTTCTCTGGGGGAAATCGCGCGCCGTGTTGGGCACTGGGACGAAGCCATCCTGCGCTTTACGAATGCATCCAAACTCGATCCGGGGTTTGCCGAGGCATTTGTCGCTCTGGGCATGTCGCTGAATTCAGCGGAACGATTCTCCGGAGCCGTGGCTCCACTCGAACGCTACGTAAAGATGGTGCCTGCCGATCCTGCCGGGCACTATCAGCTTTCGATCGCGTATGCGCGTACAGGCCGCAAAGAGGACGCAGTTCGCGAAATGGCAATCCAAAAGCAAGTCTCAGACAAAACGCAAGGCGGGACACGGCCTTAAGTAGAAGTCACCGCGCCGGTATGAGAATCTGAAGCCCGTGAGCAAACTCGATTGAATCAGATGGCTTCTCGACGGCGCATTCTTCAGATTTTGGGCTGGTCAGGCTTGCGAGCCGCTATCGGGCGCATGGGCCCATCAGCCGCTGCGTTCCCGGCGAACGACTCCGCGCCTGCGTTTGAAGAAATTCCAGCTTCCGCCAGCGGCATTTCCTGGATCCACGTGAGCGGTCAGTCGCCGGAAATGTATATGCCGGAAACCGTGGGACCGGGCTGCGCTTTCCTCGACTACGACAATGACGGCTGGATGGACATTTATGTCGTCAACAGCGGAGCATGCGATTTTTATCAGCCATCCGCGCCTTTGCGCAATGCGCTTTACCGTAACAATCACGACGGAACCTTCACGGATGTCACATTGAAGGCCGGAGTTGCTGGAAACGCTTACGGGATGGGCGCTGCCGTGGGCGATTACGACCGAGACGGCTGGCCGGACCTCTACGTGACGCAGTATCCGCGGAGCATCCTCTACCACAACAATGGCGACGGGACGTTCACCGATGTGACTGCGAAGGCGGGAGTTGCCGCGCCGGGCTGGGCTACCAGCGCGGTTTGGTTTGACTATGATAACGACGGGCTGCTGGATTTGTTTGTTTGCCGCTTTGTGGAATTCGATAAGTCCAAGAATATCTATTGCGGCTACGGAGCTTCCAACCGGCGCTGGTATTGCAAACCCAATGTGTATAAGCCTGCCCCCTGCTGGCTCTTCCGCAATAATGGCGACGGGACGTTTACGGACGTGAGCAAGGAATCAGGGATTGCAAAGTTTTTGGCCAAGGCGTGGGGCGTCGTGGCTGCGGACATTAACAACGACGGGCGGATGGATCTTTTTGTGGGCAATGATACCGTCCCAAATTTTCTGTTCGCCAACCGCGGCAAAGGCCGATTTGAAGAGATCGGAACGCTCGCGGGAGTGGGGTACAACTCCTTTGGGCTTGCGCGTTCGGGCATGGGGGTCGATGCCGGTGATTACGATCAGGATGGCTGGCTTGATCTATTTGTCGCTAATGTTGATCACGAGTCTTTCGCTCTCTATCACAACGCTAAGGACGAGACGTTCACCGACGCTACGCTGGCGAGCGGGATTGGATCCTCAACAAAACTTTTGAGCGGATGGGGCTTGAAGTTTTTTGACTACGACAACGATGGCAATCTGGATCTCCTCCTCGCGAATGGCCACCCTGATCTGATGGTAGAAAGCCGGATGCAGGATGTAACCTATCGCGAGCCATTGCTGCTGTTCCGGAATGTAGGTGGGAGCTTCAAGAATGTGAACTCTCAAAGCGGCCCTGTTTTTTCGAAGAGTTTGACGGCGCGCGGCCTGGCTATCGGAGACTTCGATAACGATGGCGCGGTTGATGTTTTGGTGGCGCAAAATGATGGGGCGCCGGTTCTGCTGCGCAACAACGCTGGACGACGAAATCATTGGCTCGGCGTAAAGTTGATCGGCCACAAAGCGAACATTGATGCAGTTGGCGCAAGACTGAGTTATCAGTCTGGGGACCTTTTGCGCCATCAGTGGAAAGTGGGAGCGGGCAGCTATCTCTCCTCTCACGATCCGCGCATCGTTTTGGGGCTGGGTCAACGAACCAAGATCGACTGGTTGGAAGTGAAGTGGCCGAATCCAAGCGGGAAGACCGAGCGATTCACGGATCTTCCCATCGATCGCTACATCACAATTGAGGAAGGCCAGGATCACCGGAAATAGAGGTTGTCTGTGCACGGATACCGATTCAGCGCGCGCGGTTTTCGATTGGGCCCGCTGGCAACGATCCTACTCATTGCGGGCCAGTGGCTGCCTGCTAACTCCCAAACTCCAAATCGTAGATCCCAGAATTCGGCGTTGCAGTCCGCTACGGATGCGAATTCGCAAGCCGAAACCGACTTGGAAGTGGGAATCGGCTTAACAAAGCATGGATCGTTTGCCCAAGCAATCCCCCATTTTCTGTCCGCGAAAGGTCACGTGTCTAATGAATATGCCGTGGAATTCAACCTTGCACTCTGCTACGTCGGCACCGGCGAATTCGAGAAAGCCATTCCAGTCTTGACTGTATTGCATGCCGGCCCGCACGAAGGTGCCGCTGTCGAAAACTTGCTCGCACAAGCGTACGCGGGGAACGAAGAGGTAGGCGAAGCGTTCGAAGCGCTGCAGAGAGCGGCAGCTTTTACACCTAAAGACGAAAAGCTCTATTTGTTTGTCGCCGATGCCTTTCTGAAACGTCAGGAATATGCGCAGAGTTTTCGAGTGATCGAACTGGGTCTTCAACATTTACCCGAGTCTGCGCGGCTGCACTATGAGCGGGGCTATCTGCTTTCGATGCTCGATGATTTTGACGGCGCGAGACCGGATTTCGAGCAGGCGATGCGGCTCGCACGGCACTCAGAGATCGGGTATCTGGCAAAAGCGCAAGAAAACCTGCTTGCGGGGAACCTTGCAGAAGCGATCCGCGTCTCGCGAACGGCCAGCGCCGAAGGCAAACAAGATTACCAGTTGCTGGCAATTCTCGGCGAGGCGCTTATCCGTGCCGGCGCAAGTCCGGGTCAACCTGAATTTGCGGAGGCGCGCGCAACGCTCGAGAAGTCGATTGCAGCGCGGTCGAATTATGCAAGCTCTCAAATCGCGCTCGGTCACTTGAACCTTTTGGATGGGCGGCTGGACGCGGCGATTGAACACCTGGAAACTGGACGGTGGCTCAGTGCACAGAATCCAGCCGTGTATTCGCTCCTCGCGACGGCATATCGAAAGAGCGGGCGGCAGGACCAAGCGGAAACGATGCTGGCGATTCTTGCGAAGCTGAATCAGGAGCAAGCACAAAGAATCCGGACAGCTCCTGGAGACAACAAGGCAATTCCAGGAGCGTCAGGAGCGAGTCCAGCTGAGAAAAAGCCGCTGACGGAATAAAAATATCGAGTCGGCGGCGAGACTCAGCGTGTTTTGGAAGGGACGCGGGGAAAAGGCCGATGTACCAAGCCTTTGCTTTCTTCGATGGCCAGAATCTGATCAGCTTTTAAATTTGTGAGTTTGGTCAACCCGCCGCTGGGCCACTTGATTTCGATTTGATCGATTGCGGAGCACTGACCAAGCCCGAAGTGCAGGCGCGGATCCTGCGCGGATTGGTAGCTCATACCTCCCTTTCTTTCGTCGTAGAGAACAAGATCCCCGGCAGTAACTCGGACGCGAGCGCCGACGGCATCGCGATTCGAACGTGTGCCGATGAGAAAAAGCTGCAACCAGTGATTCGAACTGCCGCCGTCGTTGCGCAGGAGTTGCGGAGGCTGGCCGTTGTTGCTGACGAGAATATCCAGGTCCCCGTCGTTATCAAAATCACCTATGGCGACGCCGCGGCTCACGCGCGGCAGCAGAAGGTCAGGGCCGAGCTGACCGCTGACATCTTCGAAGAGTCCAGCACCGGCATTGTGGAACATCAGCTTGGGTTCTGCGTAGCGTGTTTCCGCATGATAGAGCTGGATGTTATCGAGGACATGGCCGTTGGCCATGAAGAGATCGCGGCGGCCATCGTTATCGTAGTCGATGAAGCGGACGCCGAAGCCGCTCATGTGAAAGGTCGCGTAAGAGATTTTCGAGCGGTAGGTGGCGTCTTCGAACAAACCGTCGCCGAGATTGCGGTACAAGCGAGCCAACTGCTGATCGAGGTGCGTCACGACGAGATCGGGCCGCCCGCTCCCCGTTGTATCGGCGGCATCCGCGCCCATGCCGGCTTCGAATTGCCCATCGATGCCAACGGCCACGCCCGCCGAGTAAGCGACTTCGCGAAAAGTGCCGTCGCGGTTGTTGTGAAACAAGAAATTCGGCATGGAGTCGTTGGCGATAAAAACGTCCTGCCAGCCGTCATCGTCGTAATCAAAGGTCACGACTCCTAAACCGTTCCCTGGCTTCTGTCCTAGACCGGAGCGATTGCTCACGTCTGTGAAAGTGCCGTCACCATTGTTGTGATACAGCGTAGGCGGCTGGCCGTCATAAACATCGGGATGGCAGTAGCTCCTTAAGCCGGGACCTTTGCTGCCACAATAGAAATTGTTTTCCGGTGACCAGTCGACGTAGTTGGCGATAACCAAATCCAGCTTTCCATCGTTGTCGTAATCGAACCAGGCTGCGCTTGACCCCCACTTGCCGACGTTCCCCACACCCGCTCTCGGAGTCACATCAGAGAAAGTTCCGTCCCCGTTGTTGTGATACAAGATGCACCTTCCGTAGCCCAACACGAATAAGTCCGGGAATCCGTCGTTGTCGTAATCTCCGACGGCCACGCCCATACCAAACAAGCCTTCGGCGCCGACACCCGCGTGCTCGGTAACATCGGTAAAGGATCCGTCGCCATTATTTTTGTACAAGGCGCTTCGCAACGGCCGCTTTGGGGTGTACAGGCGGGTGGCGGCTCCATTTACAAGATAGATATCGAACAAGCCATTCTGGTCATAATCGAGCCAGCCACATCCGGAACCCATCGTTTCAATAAGATACTTTTCGGGTGAAGCCGCATTGTCATGCGTAAATGCAAGCCCTGCTGTGCGTGCGATGTCGGTAAAACTGAACTGAGGGATTCGGACGGCGCCCCAGAAATTGTCAGCACTAGTCGCCAGGCCTACCCCAAGAAGCTTCAGAAGTTCACGCCTTGAGTAGGCCAGCGGCATTTTCAACGCAGTGCACGCAAGCAGAGAGAGCTTGGCGACGAACGAGGTGGGTTGTTGCTGTGAGAAGTGCAGCGCACGCTAAGGGTTCGCCGATCGCCCGGCGAGACTCTTTTCCTTGCTGACCAACAGGCTCTGCGCTTTCCGTGCGAGCCCAGTGGATTCACGAACGACCAGCTCCGGATCGATGAGAATTTCGCGGCCAATCATCTGCTCGCGTTTCGATTCCGGGAGCAGATTTTCAAAAATAATCTGGCCAATCTGCTCGCGTGGAATATGCACGGTCGTTAGCGCCGGAGAGCAAAATTCCGCAAGCTTAATGTTATCGAATCCCGTCACCGAAATATCATTTGGAACGCGTAATCCCTGATCGCGTAATTCTCTCAGAACACCCACGGCCATAAAGTCATTTACACATAGGATTGCCGTGGGATGAAAACTTGAAGCGAGCAACTCGCGGGCAGCCTGCCGGCCGCCTTCCAAGCCATCGGCGCCGGCGACGATTTGGCCTTCCGCTCCGGGAGTGAAACGGGCGATGGTCTCGAGAAAGGTTTTTCTTCGTTCGCTAATCGGTCCAAGGGTGGAGTGATGCCCAACGAAAGCCATTCGCGTATGACCAAGAGAGTGAAGATACTCCGCTATTTTCTTCATCCCTTTCCGGTAGTCCACTCTGACATTGGTGATGTTTTTCCGTGGCGTTCCGACGTCATAGAAGACGATCGGAATTCTGCTATCGGTGAGAACCTGCATCAGCTCCGCATCCATTTCGGAGACGATCGCTGCCAAGCCGGCGACTCTCCAACCGATCATCAGGCGCACGCTGGAGACGAGCTGCTCGGAACGGTAGTCCGTGTTCGCAACAACAACTTCGTAACCGCGGGCGTGGGCCGCAGATTCGAGCGCGCGGTAAATGTCGAAGAAGAACGGATTCTCCATGTTAGAGACAAGAATTCCCAGGGTTCGGCTTTTGCCTCTTGCCAAGGAACGCGCGTGCAAGTTGGGGTGATAGTTGAGATCTCCGGCAGCTTTCAGTACACGCGCTCGCGTCGAAGACTTGACGACCTTCAGGTCGTTAAGCACGCGCGACACTGTCGCGGTCGATACACCCGCCCTTTTCGCCACGGCGTCCAAGTTCATGGGTTCAGAACGTTTCGATTGCATCTCGCTGCTTCATAGACTGCATTTCGTATTCGGAGCCGCTGAACCGTCTTGGCCTTACATTGCCATTCTGAGACTCCGCGCCATACGCAGATGGTTCGATGTTTCATCCATCTCGGAGGAATAATCTCACGAAAGGCCATCAAAAACTCCGAAGATGCAAGGCCAATGCAAGAATGTTGTAATCGTTTACATTATCATGGTTGAGGCCTTGATCGTGCTTGCGTCTTCCGCTTTGACGCGCGGGCAACTTCCAGAACAGCTTGCCGCTGCAAGCGATTACAGCAAATGGTACACTCCCATGTTCACGAATGCCGCAGTTTGGCTGCCGCGGAACCCAATTTCGATAGGGGTTTCAGAATACGATGATAGTTTTTTCTACTCTAGTTCAGACGCACTTCTCCCACTGGCACCGCTCATGAGCGCAATTGTCGCAGGGGTTGATTTCGGAACGTTGAGTGTTCGTGTCTCGCTGTTTGACAGCGAGCGCGGGCGTTTGGGTTTTGGCACGGCAGAATACCCGCTTCATCGAAAGAAAGAGGATCCCGACCACGCGACGCAAAGCCATACGGATCACATGGAAGCCCTGGTTCAGGCGATGCGCAAAGCGCTTGATTCTGCAAGGATCGATGGTCGGGAGATTAAGGCGATAGCGCTTGATACGACTGGATCGAGCGTAATTCCAGTTGGCGACGGACTTACGCCGCTCGGTGAATACTATCTGTGGTGCGATCACCGCGCCTGGAAAGAGGCTGCAGAGATAACGTCCGTCGCGCGCGCTATGAAAGTGCCTGCGATCGATTGGTGCGGTGGCGTTTACTCATCCGAGTGGGGGTTTGCCAAGCTGCTCCACTGGCTGCGAAATCATCCGGGGAAGCGCAAGGATTTTGTGACGGCACTGGAGCACTGCGACATGGTGGCGGCGGTGCTTACGAACACCACGCGGCCGGCGGATCTGCCGCGCAGTGTTTGTGCGATGGGGCACAAATGGATGTGGAACGCATCGCTGGGCGGGTTTCCAGACAACGAGTTTTTTACAAAAGTAAATCCTCTATTGGATGGCATCGCGGAAAAATTGCCAGGGCGCTATGCCACGTCCGACCATATCGCCGGAGAGCTAAGCCGGGATTCGGCGGAGAAGCTGGGAGTAAAGCCGGGAATCCCGATCCCTGTTGGCGCGTTCGACGCGCACTGGGACACCATCGGGGCCGGCGCGCGGCTCCACGACCTGGTGAATGTCATCGGTACGTCGACTTGCATCGTGGGAATTTCGGATAACACTGGACTCGTACCCGGAGTCTGCGGAGTTGTGCCTGGCTCCGTGCATCCTAAGTACACAGGGATTGAGGCGGGGCTTTCCGCTACAGGCGACATTTTCGATGCCATCGCGCGGCGCGCCGGGACCTCCCTTGCGGAGTTGACAAAGAAACTGGACCAGTATCGCGCGGGCGAGACGGGGCTTTTGCGGCTCACTTGGGACAACGGCGACCGCACAGTGCTCGTGAACCCGGAGCTTGGAGGGGCAACATTAGGGTGGAAATTGATGCATTCTGCGGAAGACGAACTGTTCGCGGCCATCGAAGGCACCGCGTTTCACACCCGCGTCATCCTCGAACGGATGGAGGGGTACGGTGTTCACATCCGCCGCGTGATCAATGGCGGAGGCATACCGCATCGAAATAAAAAGCTGAACCAGGTGTATGCCAATATTCTCAATAAGCCGGTTCTTGTCCCCGCGGGAGATGTGACGAGTCTGGGGTCTGCCATATTTGCATTCATGGCTGCGGGAGCATTTTCGACAATCGAAAAGGCACAAGATGCGCTCTGCCCCGCGTACGCCGTTTTTGAGCCGGATCCGGCGAGCGTTGCGGTCTACGAGCAGCTGTATGGGTTGTACCGGAAGCTCTATTTTGCGCTCGGGCAAAAGGACGCCGGAGCGGCGGCGCTCGGCGACGTTTTGCCGGAGATTCGGAGAATTGCAGGCGCGGTTCGGGGACAAGCATGATTTTGGCATCGCTGCGAAACGAAGTACTTGAAGCCAACCTCGAGCTGGTGCGAAGAGGTTTGGTTGTCGATACGTTCGGCAACGCCAGCGGCATTTCGCCCTCGAAGAATTTAGTGGTCAATCAAACCGAGCGGAGTCGCCTACGAAAAGCTTCGACCGAAAGATCTCGTAGTCACGGATCTTACTGGGAGGACGGTCGAAGGCGCACTCCGTCCATCTTCGGACCTGCCGAGGCACATAGCGCTTTACAAAGCGTTTCCCAAAATCGGCGGGGTGGCGCACACGCATTCGCGCTACGCCACGGCTTGGGCTCAGGCCGGACGGGAGATTCCGTGTTTCGGCACAACGCACGCGGACTATTTTCGCGGCGCGGTTCCCGTGACGGACGTGCTGAAACGCGAGGAAATTGAAAGCGATTACGAATGGAACACTGGGCAAGCGATTGTCCGTCGATTGGGTGGAATCGATCCGCTGGCGATGCGCGCGGTGCTGGTTGCTGGTCACGCGCCATTTTGCTGGGGAACACATGCCGCGGACGCAGCGCACGTGGCTTGGATCCTCGAAGAAGTCGCGCACATGGCCTTTTCAACACTGGCCATCAATCCTGGCGTCCAAGCGCTCTCCGATGTGTTTCGCGAGAAACATTTCTTGCGGAAACATGGCGCGTCTGCTTACTACGGACAAAAGATGAAGAAGAGGAGAGAGTGAATCGCAAGTCTGCGTTACGAAAAGCCGAGGCAATTCCGGAAGCGTGCGAAGCAGTCTCAGCCTGAGAAGGCCACCTTAAGCGGTCGTCCGTCGAATACCACAGCGCGTGTCTCCTGCCCAAGCGTCACTTTCAAATCCCTGCGAAGCGGAGGCATCATGCGCGACCCAGCCGCGAGGCGCAGAGTCAAAGTGCGGTTCGACTCGTGCCAGTCCATCTGGATTCCCATCCACTCACCCTTGCGATAGTTGAAGGAACTCCCGTCATCTTCGTAGAGCAAGAAAGAGGCATCGGTACCGGGATAAACGGAGAGGGAGAGGGGTTGCTCCACTTTTTCACCGGTGAACTGTTTCACGGGACCGAGAGTGAGTATCGCCCCGGCGCGAATGTACAGCGGAATCGTCTGGAGGTCTACGTTGCGGCTGATCTCGCGGGCGCCTTCATGGCGTTCTTGCGTCCAGAAATCGTACCAGCCGCCCGCGGGAAGGTAGACCTGGCGAGTAACGGCACCTTTCTCAACGACCGGCGCCACAAGCACGTTCTTCCCCCACATATATTGATCGCCGCACGCGACTGCCTTCGGATCATCAGGATAATGCAGCCAGAGCGCGCGCATGATGGGCATGCCGGTAGTCGCGCATTCATGCACAGTGCTGTAGAGATAGGGAAGCATTTTGTAGCGCAGCTCGAGATACTTGCGGCAGATGGTTTCGACTTGCTCGTTGTGCAGCTGGCTGGAATCCGGGATCGCGGCCCCGTTGTAGTTGTTGATTTCGATCGGTCCGGGGTCGCCGGTGTTCCAACCCCATGGCAGGCGTAGTTTCCAGGCGCGTCCGTGACACCGGAACAGGGGACAAAAAGCGCCGAACTGAAACCAGCGCAGGTAGAGTTCAGCGGTGAATTCCTTTGTGGGCACGAAGCCGCCAATATCCGTGCCCCAGTAGGGAATTCCGGTTAGACCCGTGTTGATGGCGATCGGAATATGAACTTTGAGCGTCTCCCAAGTGGAGTAGACGTCTCCGGACCATAGAAAAGAGCCATAGCGCTGCATGCCTGCGTAACCGTTGCGGTGCAATGCGTAAGGGCGCTCATTAGGCCTGTCGATTTGCGGGCCATCCCAGTACATGCGGTTCCGAACCAAGCGCGAGGAAATATCCAGCGGGTCGCCTTCATCGGGCCACCACCCATCGACTCCGAGGGCAAAATCCTTGCGATGAGCGTCCCAGTGACAGCTCGCTAGTTCTTCATCGAAGCGAGGGAGTTCGCATGCGTCGCGGACGGTGCCGCGAAGTTTGTCGGACAGAATCACCACGTGAACCACGGCTCGGAAATTGTCTTTGTGAAGCTGGTCGAGAATTTCTTTTGGGTCGGGAAAGACGCGCGAATTCCAGACGAAAGAGCCGTTTTCCGTGTTCCAGCCGGAGGGGCAGAATCCGGTTCCCAAATAGATCAGCGCGTCGCAGGGAAGTCTTTTCTCGCGGAATGTTTTTGCTTCGGCGAGCACCTCGTCTCGGCTTGCCAATGTGCGGTGCGATTGCTGATAACCGAAACTCCAAAGCGGCGGCTTCTCGGCGTGTCCAGTAAGCCGAGCATACTCGGCCATGATCGTCGCGGGACTGCGCGAAGCGACGAAGAAAATATCGAGCGGCAGAGCGGTTTGCAGATTGGAGGGCAGGAATTTGCTCTGCGCTCCAGTAAAGTCGAATGTACCGAAGGGCTGATGGAAGAACATCGCCCAGCCGCTCGTACCGATTATCCAGGGTATGGGTACGCGTCCGCCGTGCGTCGCGAGTTGGTAGCCGCCTTGTCCGCTCTTCATGCGGTCGGTTGAACCGCGCCGGTCGAATTGTGGTCCGCCTTCTCCGAGGCCGAGCAGCGGCGAGTCACCGGTTTGAAAAGAAACGGCGCCGGTCTCTTCGTCTAGGGAGAGTTGTTGGATCGTTTGTCCTCCAGACGTTGTGAACGCGAAGGAAAGGGGACCGGGAGAAAACAGCACCTCGATATTTCCGCATTTGATCTTTTGCGTTTTGAGGTCGTCTCGGAGTGTCGCGACGGGAGTGCCCCATGTTGTCTTCACGAGGGAACCATCGGATGCAATGCTGCTAGTGGTTCCGAGCTTGATTGGAAAGACGCTCATGCAGAGCGTGTCAGCACTTACAGAAGTAAGTTGAACTTCGCAATCTTGTCCAGCGACGCGAAGACCTCCTCTTGCTATGGTGCTCCCCTGCGGCAGAAGCATTCCCGCGGAGGCTCCGGCCAATTGAGCCAGCAATTCTCGACGATTCCACCTCCTGGTCATAGTTCAGTCCCCTTAGATCGTTCCAGTCCTCATTCCGGGTTTGCAGTCATGGACGCACGACGTCCCGTGGTGACGGAGAAATAGTCAATCCACTGTTTGCGAATCCCATTGGTTCGCTCGATCAATTCGCTAGTCGGTTTAGCGCCGTGCTGAACGACGATGACCGTTCCGGTGTTGAACTGGCGCTGAGACTTTTCGACGCCGGGAAGGCGCTCGCCTTCGGCGGCTATGACGTCCTGAATGGTTACCTTGGTTCTGTCCGCCTTGAAGATAGAGTGCCCATTCGCGTCTTTGCCCGCGGAGACAAGGTTGCGGAGAATGAAAAAGTCGGGGACTTCAGCGGGAGAAATCAGGCCCATGAGATAGAGGTCGAGGTACGACCATCCGGTGGCGGGCACGTAGTAGTCGTCGTCGAGTTGGGTGTACGTCCCGTCAAAGTTGTCCTGCCAGACGCCGCCGCCCATGATCGATGCTTCGATCGGCCGCTGATACGGAAATGCCACGCGGGCTTGCAAACCTCGCGCCCAATGCGTGGGACCGAGGGGGATTGTTTCGCTGCCCACCTTTGCCGAAACGAAAGCCGCCCAGCGATGGCCCATCTCGTGCGCGATTTGAGAGATCGCGTACATATAGGGAGGCATTTTGCCGTCCTGCGATGGCTCAGTGAGTTGCTGCTGGTAGAACGTAATGTCGTGATCTGTGCCGACCGGCGCGTCCTGGGGCGGTCGCTCCTGCATCTGGTTCGAGCCGGAATAGACCGGTTGGATGAACTGCCACTGAAACCTGCCCTGCGTGCAGTAGGATCCGAGGCCGTTCTGCGTGGCGCCTATTCCCGTGACGGCGCCCCCCACCGCTCCCAGCGGTCCATCGCTCGGCGTGCCCGCTTCCTGGTTGTCTACGCGGAAGTCGGAGTAGTACGCGAGAAAGTCGAACTTGTCGCCGAGGCTCTTTATCACGCTGCAGGTGAGATCGCGAGGATTCGGCAGAGTGTAATAGTGGAAGGCTTCGTAGGCGAGGGAGAATGGACCGTCTTGCGGCTTGAGCGAAGATAAGTGTACTTCAGGGTCATGAATTCCTCTCAACGCGACCGGGCCGGCGGGAATCCGCGCCACTGGCTCGTCCGAGCCGGGAGCAGAGGTGTCGGCAGAAACGGCAATTTGTTTCGCGCCACGAAGCGCCGGCGGCAGGATTCCTTGAATCGAAATGGTGTTGCCGCTCGTCTTTACGCGGTGCGACACGCCGGGCCCGAACGCGACGTATCGCGATTTGCTAGCGGCCGCGCGGTTCCGCGGTCCGAAGCCGCGAATTGTCCAAACGACGTCAGCATTAACAGAATCGTCAGACTGCGCGGAAGGCTTGCGGGAGTCAAAGTAAACGCGATAGGCGATGCCTGAGATTTCCAAATCCCCCTCAGACAACACGGGGCCGACAGTCTCGAACGTGACCTTAAGTAATATCCCGTCAACCACCGAGAGTTTGAGGTTCTCGATGTCGAGATGCGCGGCGGCGGAAGAGTTTTTCTTGCCCGTGAGCGTGGCAAGAGGTGTCTCTGCTCCGCCAGAAATGAGCGGATAGATGCCGACGATGGCGTCCTTCGCCGCAAGCTGTTGGTACGCCATTTCTATCGCGCCGTCCTTGTGGAGCACGGCTTGGAACCGGTTGACGGTCTTGGTCCAAGTAAAATCCTGGATGTTGCCCCACGGTTCGGTGACATCCCACGTCACCACGACGCGGTCCTGGAGTTCCTTCACGTAGCGATTGCCGGACATGCGCGGCTTGAAAAAAACGCAAATCGCTGGAACGCTGTTAACCAGCGTCGCGGCCCCCTCGGTCAATGGATCGAAACGGCCAATAGAAACTCCGCCTTCATCGCCGCGCGGTCCGAAGCCCGGAGTTGCGTTCTCGGCGGGCGCATTGTTTTCCGGTGTGAATCGAATCGACCCGGTAACGCCAACTGAAAATGAATTCCAGGTTTTGCCGGAGAAAGGAAATGAGAAGTTGTGCAGCGCGACTTGATGACCGCGTAGCTGCTGGCCGAACTCTCCATCCCAGCGCAGCGGAAGATTTTCGATGTGATATCTGGCACTTCCGGGCGTGAAGCGAAGCGTGTGCTGGCCGAGGGCGCCTTCGTCCAACTCCATAAGGATCAGGTTTCCGACGACCGAGACTTTTCCGATGGGCTTGCCCCGCACTTCCCGATCTTGAGCGTGCGCGGAAGCGAGCAGTAGAAGAATGACGCAAAGGATCAGCAACGTATTCAGGAACCAATTGATTCTAGTCACATTCGGGACCTCAACTAAATGTCATATCGCATATAATATCCACACGAGACCGCGAAATTTACTTTTTCAATGCTTTACGCTGACCCGCTATGGATGCTGTGGCGATTAACGTCCGCCTTTGCAATTCGGCAAACGGAACGAGCCGATCCTGGTTCGATAGGCTTTGTCGCCCTCTTTCATATAATCGCCGACATACCAGAATGTGCAGTCATCGCTCGGATCCATCGCAGTTGTCGTGTAGTCTTCCCATCGCAGGGTGTTTGTTTGCGAGGCCTCCCCTTTCGCGAGCACGGTTTCGTGCAACGTCAACTGACCCTTGGGATCGCCAGCCTGCCGGGCCGCGAAGCGCTGCCCCGTGAAATTTGGTAATCCGCCGAACGAATATCCGATCCCAATATCGCCTTTCTTATCCATCGCGATGCTGGGCATCCAACGGTAGAATCCTTCCGGCGCATACGTACCCTGCTGATACAACACGGGGTCGTGCTTTTTGTCGAGACGGAACTCGTACCAGCGCACACCCCCGCCGCCCTGTGTAGCGACCGAGTGCGCGGCTACGATCGACTCGCGTCCCCCGACCTTGCGGTAGACGAGCCGCTGCATGATCTTGTCGCCCTGCACGTCGAGCCGGCGCTCGGTACCGGGCTGCGGAACGCAGCTCGACAACTGTCCGTTGCACAGGTAGTGGTACGGCGCAACATTGATTTTTACCGGACCATCCACCTTCGTATTCGCAGGATTCTTCCAGTCGACATGAACCTTCCAGTAGTAGATGCCATCGTCATCGAAGATCTTCTTGAGCTGCGTGCCTCCAGTCGCCATCATGATATTGGGCGCTCCCGGAGGCGGAAGTTTCCGGCCATCGATGTCGGCGTTGTTCAGAAAATTCACGCCGTCGATCACGATACACTGCTCGGTCGCGGGCTGGCCCGCCAGCATCTTTGCGCGATCCGCGATGCACGCGTGTTTCTGAATCACATCATCGCCTGTGCTGGTCGGAGTGTAGTAACCGTCGGTCCAAACCGCGGGACGCGGATAGTCCGGGAATAGGGTCCGCTCGAACGCATAACGATAGTAGGTACCCAGCGGGTCCGGCCCGGCGCTGACCGCATAGCACATGGCCCACACTCCCTCTTTCTTTTCGGGTGGCTTTTGCCCGCGCTCAGGCGGGGATGGCGGCTGCGGTGGATTTGCAGGAAGCGCCGCCGCAGCGCCCGGTGTGGACGCCTCGCCGCTCTTTGCAAGCTGCCCTGGAGGGACCGGTTTGTCGCTAGCCAGACCGATGTCGCCCGGAAATTCGCCGGGTCCAATTCGTGAGAATATTGGCATCACGATCAGCCAGCGCTCCGCAAGCTGGTCGTAGCGCACTACGGCGTCGCCGTTGTTGCGAGCCTCGCATGCGCCCCCGAAACCAGACCACACGGATTTCGTAGCCACCGCCCCGTACAACACCGTCCCGCTCTCGCCGTATTTCTCGGACCTCTTCGAGTAGATTGCGATTCTGGAATTGACGATCTGCATGATGTGATTGGGGCCGACGGCGAGGCTGTTATCGGACGGATTGCGAAAGTTGGTTGTGCCCTGCGGACCTTCGAACCCGGCGCCGAGTCCGTCGAAGCTCTCAAGTAACGGCACCGCCGGCCGCGCACCTTGCGACGTTTGCTCAACGGCAATTCCAGCAGGACTTAGAGTTGGCGGCTGTATTGGAGGAGGTATGGCCTCTTCCCGGCTTTGCTCTTGCGCAGCATCGGAATCATCCGCCGACACGCCAGGGGACGTGCCACATGGCGCTCCTTCACAATCCGCCAGCACGGCCGTGATATCCGGCTCACGCATCGAGGCGAGCGCCGGCGAAACGTCAAGATGCAGAGCGCGATGCATGAGTACGGCACCTGCCGCTTGACCCACGTCTTGACTGTGGCGCGAGCGGGTTTGCGTTCCGGCGGCGCGGGTCAAAATACAGACTGCGGCCATAATTCTGAATGTAGTGATGACGAAGAACAGCGGTGCGCGACGCATCGAGAGCTCCAAGGCAGCGGCGAAGTCCGCGATTATAAAGTATACAAATTACGATGACAAGGAATCTCGACCGTTTGTCGCGCCCACCCATCACCGGTACGATCCCAATGCTAAACATAGGGTAAAGCTCGTGGTAGATGAAATGCGGGCCGTGGTATCGCCCAGGAAGCGAGGCCACTCCTGGCGGTCAGGTTGAGCAGATGCCTGCATTGCGGCACGCGGTGTTCAGCAGGATGACGCCGGACATCTTCAACAGGCATCCTGAAAAAGTGGCCGTGGCGAACTGCGCGCAACTCATCAACTGCTTAAACAGCCTGTACCTTGCGCATGAAGATAAATTCGTGATTACACCGATCGGCCACGTTTTCGAATTGTACGCGAGCCATCAGGGAGGACAGTCGTTGCGCACAATATTCTCAGCGCCGAACCTGCACTATGACCGCGATGGACAATCGGCGTCTTTCTGGGGATTGCGCGGCTCCACATCCGTGCGCGAAAAGAACTTGACGATCACCGCCGTCAATGCCCACACCAGCGAGCCACGCTTGGCGGAAATATCTCTGCGGGGAGCAAGCGTCAAGGAAGCCAGCATCAGCTTTTTGAGAACGCAGACATACACGCACACAATACGTTCGAGCAACGGGAGCTGGTTGTTCCTCAGACAAAGCGTCTCAGCGCGACAGATGGGAATCTTGTAGTAGAGTTTCCGGCTGCTTCCGTGGTGGTCCTGAACATTCAGCTGAACTAGCGTCCAGAAGCGCGATCATTTCGCTCTTCTCAAACACAGCTCCAGAGATTTCGATCAGGGCCTGAAGAGTTACATGTCGTGTAGCTTGCAAATTAAGTGAAGCGGGGTTGCACAGACTCCATTTCGGGACGCCAAGGGACCACCGCTCGGGGTGTTGAACGGCGGTCCCTCCTGTGTTCGTCAAATCAGACTAGCCCGGATTTCTCACAAAGGTTGAGGAGAAAAGATTTGATTTGAAGTAGAAAAAGGCCGCTTTCTCAGGCATAACTGCGTTGTCTAAGCGTAGTCGATGCCAAGAGAGGGGCGGCCTTGC
>Ga0073928_10000534_pt1 | contig 87802 bp, 71 predicted proteins | sample PaiPotPPA55metaG_FD_76969 | JGI IMG/M metagenome (GOLD analysis project Ga0073928, IMG submission 76969) | Iron sulfur acid spring bacterial and archeal communities from Banff, Canada, to study Microbial Dark Matter (Phase II) - Paint Pots PPA... ...
AGAGCATATCCGCAGACTCAGTGAACGCTTCAAGGTTTCCCCAGCGGTGTTTTTTTAATCCTTAGCCCAGCGAGCTTTGGCAGCTTTCTGGGCTATTTCTTTCCGTTTCTGTGCTGACAGTTTCTCCGCTCTAGCCTTCCCGCCTATTTTCCCACCCTTGCTCCCCGCGACTGCTCTTGAACCTTTATTCACAAGCGGGCTCCCGCCTATGTGTTCGCCAATCGCTTGCTCCACGACTCGGCGGGCGTTCACGAAAAAATCGTGATCTCTTGCCATGAGTCTATGATGCCATGATCGGCGAATGCCGGGAAGCCCCGCGAAATTTCAAATTGAGCCACTACCCCGCTTCCCATTTGATGTCTTCCCATTTGATTGACTTGCCCTTCTTCCTCACGTAAGATTCGCGCCGACCATCGGCCAGATCATTTTGCCCTACCTCATTATTGTCAGAAGGCTGAGCTGAAGGAGAGGGGCATGGACGATTGCGAAGCCGCGGATTCAATTATCCGGGTGAAATTTAGGGAGACTTGATGCAATTGCGCCTGGAAAGCCGGCCGGTCGGCGAGGTTCTGGTCGTGCAATGTGAAGGACGGATCGTATCCGGCAACGAAGTTTTCACTTTGCACGCGCGCGTTGCGGACGCCATTGAGAAGTACGGCGACGTCGTATTACAACTCGACCAAGTGGAGTTCGTCGACAGTAGCGGATTGGGAGCGATGATGCGCTTGGTGCAAAGCGCACGTTCCAAGGGCGGAGACCTTAAGCTGAGTGGCGTGCCACCCAAGGTGCGCAAGGTGCTCGAGTTGACCAACCTGATCTCGCAATTTGAAATCTACAATTCAATTGACGAAGCGATCACAGCCGCATACTTAGGCTCGCGATATTCGCGAAGCAAGGCCGGCGACGCAAGGCCTCGCGTGCTGTGCGTTTTTGCCTCCACGGATGTGTGCACGTTTCTGCGGGAAGTGCTGTGCGGCGCTGGATACAACGCCCTCACCACTGCGACGATTGACGACACGCCAATCCTGCTCAAAGCAACGAAGGCGAAGCTGGTGGTGGTTTCCGCCCGAATCCAGTTCCTGCGTGGCAAAGCGATACGCAGTGCGTTAGAGGAAATCGATCCGGACATCGCGATCCATGTGTTGGACGAAGATTTTGCCTCCCAGGATCCGGGAGACGCGGCGGAGAAACTCCTGAGCGGCGTCCGGGGCTTGTTGGCAGCTGCAGATTGACCATCCGACGATCATTGAGACTCTGGGCGATGAGATGGCAGAGAAAGCCACCACGATTTCCGAAAAACATTATGGCATCCGCCAGGTTCAATCGATGCCGCTATGAAGCGCGCGCTGAGTTCTCCAGCACTGTTAGGAGTTCATTTGCTCGAGAATAACGCTGAAATAGCGGAGCAAAGATGAGAGATAAAGGCTGTCCCCTGGCCGGGCGGCCTTTGTTTTTCATGAGGCCATTGGGGTCCTCGGAACCCCGCAACGCGAAGTCCGCATCTATCAACCAAGCGTGATAATCTCTGCTTGACAAGCGCGAGGAGAAGGTCTCCTCGTGGAGGTGTGCGATGCATGAGCTTCTGACAGTTCTCCTGATTTCTGGAATGGTGGTAGCGCAGACTGCGGATACGCCCAAGAAAGATACCCCGAAGAGCGATAACGTGGCTGCGAGCTCCATGCCTGCGGCGTCCGACCCGAATGTGGTTACGATTCCGGCAGGGACGAAAATTCCGCTTTCCCTCAAGCAGGCCATCTCGACGAAGAATGCGCGCGAGGGAGATGCAGTTTATGCGGAGACGGCCTTTCCGTTTGTTTTGGACAGCCGCGTGATTGTTCCGGCTGGGTCGTATATTCAGGGATCGATTTCGCATGTCGAGCGCGCTGGACATGGGCATGGACGGGCCGAGATCTTGATGCATTTCACTTCGATGATTTATCCCAGTGGCTACACCGTGATGCTGCCGGGGTCGGTGGAGAATACGCCAGGGGCGGAGAACAAATCGGTAAAGGATTCCGAGGGAACAATTCAGCAGGACAGGGACACCGGGAAAAAGGTTGAAGACGCGGCGAAGGGCGGCGCGGTCGGAACCGTGGCAGGCGCCACGGCGGGAGGATTGGCTACCGGCGGGTTGAATGGAGCGCGGGTTGGAGCCGGAGCGGGGGCAGCAGCGGGGATTGGGTGGGCGCTGTTGAAGCGCGGGAACGATGTGCGGCTGGATGTGGGGACATCGATTGAGATGGAGATTCAGCGTCCAATCACTGTGGATGCGAGTCGTATTGCGGTGGCAAGGGCGACGCCGTAGGCGCGTTGGCGTTACTCAGGGGCTCAGAAGCCCTACCATTAAGGCAAGGTACTTTACGCGGCGCTAAGGTACCGCTCTTCCGCGCTACTCGCTATGCCATTGGCTCTTTCGATTTTCTCTGTTTCGGTCTTAAATTTGCCTCCCCATCATTTGAGATTGAAGAGTGCGTTTACGTGCGCGGTAACGGTCACGTTTTGGGGAGTGAATTCCTCGGTGGGAGCCGGAGCTACATTGGACGTGGCTGCCATGGCGCGCGCCATGCGCGGGACTGGCATGCGCTGGTTCTCAAAGGTATCGACGGAGGCGTAGGAGAGTTCTCCGATGGTGCGGCCGCTGGCGCGAGCCAGAGCGTCGGCGGAGTTGCGGGCACGGCGGTAAGCATCTTCCACTGCTTTATTTTTGGCTTCGTCGATATTTTCCAGTATGTAGTTCAGTGTTTGGGACTCGCTTACGTTGGCCTCGGCGAGTTGCCCGGTGATGGAGCCGATCTTGGAGAAGTCCTTGAGCTTGAACGTGACATTCGTGGTGACGCGATAGCCGATCGGCTTTTGCTTGCCGTTTTTGTATTCGTACGCCGGCTGAACGGAGAGGAATCCAATCGTGGCGGCTTTAGGTTCGATATTGTTCGCGCGCAGAACATCGCGAACCTGCTCCACCTCTTTCGAGGCATGCTGGTAAGCCGTTTGGGAGCTGTCGTCCTGCACGGAAATATTGAACTGAAGAACGGCAGTATCGGGTGCGGATTCGAATTTGCCGTCTGCGCCGACGTAGACGGAATTCGGAAGTGCCGTGACCGCAGGATGTTCCTGCGCCAAAGACGCAGCCGATAAAATGCAGAGCGCGAGAGCACAGAGTGCGGATTTCATGAAAGCCTCCCAAGTAGTCAATTGTAAGGTCCTCAGGAGCTGAAGCCATCATCAAGAGGCGGGCGATCGCAGGTCTGAGCGCACCGCCAACCACCATTCATCACCACTTCGACTTTTATTAGAACGCCGAAATGGATGGATCTTGCGGGAAGAGCAGATCGGTAGCTTATCCGTGCTCAGTTGCCCTTAGCGCTGGCCGAGTAGGTGAAGGGGTAGCTCTGGGCGTTTATCTCGCGGCGCAGGTCTTCGAAGACGTGGTCGGGTATTTTCATGAAGACCTCTACGACCTCGGGATCAAACTGGCGGCCCGTCCAAGCCTTGATCTCTTCCCGTGCCTTAGCGAGGGACCGGGCGGGGCGATAAGGGCGATCGGAGATGATGGCGTCCAGCGTGTCGGCGACCGAGAAGATGCGGGCGCCTATGGGAATTTCTGCGCCCTTGAGACCGCGAGGATATCCGCTACCGTCGTAATGTTCCTGGTGAGAGTAAACAATGTCACAAGCGTCAACGAGAAACGGGATCTTCTTAAGGATCTGATAGCCGTGATAGCAATGCTCACGCATGATGGTCTTTTCCTGTTCGTCAAGCTTGCCTGGTTTGAGCAGAATATTGTCGGGGATGGCCATTTTGCCGATGTCGTGCAGGAACGCGCCCCGCGCAATCACATCGATCTGATCGCCGGGTACGCCCATGGCGCGCGCAATCAAAATGGTAAAAGCCGTGACACGCCTGGAGTGCCCTTGGGTCTCGGCGTCTTTGAGGTCAAGCGCATCGCCTAATGCTTCGAGAGTAATGTCATAGGAACGCTTCAACTCCACCATGGCACCTCGAAGCTCATCGGTGCGGGCACGCACCAAAGCCTCCAGGTTGGTCTGATAGGTTCGATTTTCAACCTTGAGGCGACGGTTTTCGAGAGCGCGGCCTACCGCATTGAGTAACTGTTCGCGCTCGAAGGGTTTAAGCAGATAGTCGTAGGCGCCGTTGCGGATGGCGGCGAGGGCGACGGAAATGTCATGAACGGCGGTGACCATGACCACTGGCATGTCAGGAAAGCGCTCCTTGGTGCGTTCGAGCAGGCCGATGCCATCAAGGTCCGCCATCATCAGGTCGGAGAGCATGAGTTCGAAAGTTTCGCCGGAGTTGAGTACCGCGAGGGCCTCCATGCCAGAACTGGCCTGCTTCCAGGAATAACCAGCGGCCGCCAGAATGGCGCAGACAATCTCGCGGATTGCCTCTTCGTCGTCGACTACAAGAATGCGGTCAGGCATCGCTGTGCAAGTATACTCTCGGCGATTTTAGCCTTTACTACACATGCCGAAAGTAACCAGCATGGTCCGGAAAGCCGATCCCTTCTGGGCGGAGGCGTGGTATTCAGAAGCAGGGCACTGTTACGTCTGGAAGACACGCCTGAAACAAGATGAACCTTTCGCTCTCATCTATTTGGAATACCGCACAGCCGGCGCTTGCCGGACTGAAGGCCGGAGATTGGGCACTTCTAATCGTACTGGCCGCGTCGTTGCTTGTGCTCTCGGCGCTGCGGGAGCGCTACCTCTTAATTTGGACAGCGGGTTGGGCGATGATCGTGAGTTCGCGCCTGGCGAGCGTGCACGGGTCCGGACTGGGGATTGCGGAGCGTTACGTACCCGCAGTTGAGCAAGCGGCCTTCGTTCTTGCCATGGGATTGTTGGCGGGCGCGGTGTTTCTTTCTATCCGAGCGCGGAATCTGCTGGCTCCCCTCGCCGCAATTACAGCGAGTGTTACGGGCTTTGCCGTGGCGCGAGTCATGTTATGGCCTAATTCGTTGCCCTTACGCGTTGCTTTGGAAGTTTCTTATCGAATCATTCTCTTGGCCGCTGCCATCGCGTTGTTCCGCTCCCGTCGCGGTCGTTGGGAACCTTGGGCGTGGCTGCTGGGCACGAGTTTGGCGATACAGCACCTGAATTGGCCGCCCTTCACGAACCAGATTCCTACGGGATTTGTCGTTTCGTCCCAAGTTTTACTGGGATTGAGCATGCTGCTGGTGGTTTTCGGGGAGGCACGGAGCCGAGGCCAGCGCTTGAGTGTAATGCGGATTGTGACCGAGAGTATGGTGAACTCTCAACAGCTGGGCGGCATGATGGAAATTGCCCTGGAGCAAGTGCAGCGGCTCACTCGGAGCAAGGCGGCATGGTTTCGTTTGATCGAAGGCGGGCACCTAGTGGCGACCCACGCGGTTGGGGTGTCGCCGGACTTTTTGCGAGAGGCGGGCTTTGCGGAACTGACTGAGAGCGTCTCACAAACGCTGGGGCGAGGCAAGCCAGTGGCGGCGCACAGGGCTGGAGCGGGTTCGGAAGATTCCGATCTGCTGAAATCGGAAAAGATTCTTTGCGTGGTAATGGTCCCGGTGCTGGGGAAAAAGGCGCCAATCGGACTGCTGATTCTTGGGACCACGAGCGCCCGAAAGCTGACCCCCGAGGAAGTGGATTTTCTCGAAACCTGCGGACGTCAGTTAGGCATCGCGATCGAGAACTTCCGCCTGCAGGAGCAGGCTTTGCGATCGCAACGGCAGTGGCGAAACACGTTCGACTCAGTACACGACATTATCGTTGCGCACGACGCGGAATACCGGATCATCAAGGCGAATCAGGTACTTCTCGAACAACTGGAACTCGCATCGGCGGATGTGATCGGCAGTACCTGTGAGTCGGTATTGCCGCACCGGCTCGGCGAATGGACCGGGTGTCCGTATTGTGCCCGTGGCGGCGGGGAGATCAGCGAGGGTGCCGACCCCTGCTTCGGTGGATTTTCGATGGTCTCAACTTCTTCGTACGCGGAGCAGGGAAGCAAGCAGAAGGGAACGATCCACATCGTCCGCGACATTACGGAGCGACGGTCGGCGGAGGAGAAATACCGTCTGCTGTTCGACCAGGTGCAGGAAGGCGTTTATGTTGCTACTCCCGGCGGACGGCTGCTCGACTGCAACGACGCGTTTGTGAACATGCTGGGATATGAACGGCGGGAAGAATTGTTGACGCTGAACCTTGATCAGGACGTTCGTGTGGATGCGGCGCAACGAGATGCATTCCGCCGGGCCATCGATCAGCAGAGTTATGTCCGCAATTTCGAAGTGACGATGCGGCGAAAAAATGGAACTTTGCTCCTCGCGGCTGAAAGTAGCTTCGCCACGCGCGACGCCGCAGGCAAGATTGAACGCTACCAGGGTTTCGTTTTGGATGTCACGGAGAAGCGGCGCACAGAAGACGAGATGCGGCGGCGCAACCGGGAATTGAATGCCCTGAACGCGATGGCGGTTGTGGCGACTCAGTCATTCGATCTTGACGAAATTCTGAACCTTACGCTGCGGCAGGTGGTTTCGCTGTTCGGGGCGGAGAGTGGAGCGGTCTATCTTTCGGATTCCGATGCTCCCACGTACCGGCGCCGGGCGGCTTGGGGACCGCGTAGCCGCGACAAGTCCCGGCCGGCGGAGATCAGTTTTGCCGATGGCTTCGGGGATTTGGTCATGCGTTCACGAGCCGAGGTAATCACGGCAGAGTATCTGCCGCACCTCACGGGAGCCGTGGCGGAGTTCATCCGTTCCGGCAGCGACGGTTCGTGGATCTGGGTTCTATTCTGGGGCAAAGACAGTCCGATCGGCATCATGGGATTGCGCAGCCAGGCTGAGTACGAATACTCCAGCGGCGAAGAAAACCTGCTGGTGGCGATCAGCCGGCAGCTGGCCACCACGATTGAAAAAGTCCGTCTATACGAAGAAACCTGCAAGGCTTATGAAGATTTGCGGCGCACGCAGGAACAGCTCCTGCAGAGCGAGAAGATGTCGGCGGTGGGACAGTTGATTGCGGGGGTAGCCCACGAATTGAACAATCCACTGACCGCGATTTTGGGATATGCGCAGTTGCTGGAAAGCGAAGGATTGAACGAGCGCGCACAAGACTATGTAGGCAAGATGTTCAAACAGGCGCAGCGGACGCATCGGGTGGTGCAGAATCTGCTTTCGTTCGCGCGCCAAAGAAAACCGGAGCGGGCGGAGGTGGACATTCGGAAGGTGCTGGAAGAAACGCTGGCGCTGCGCGATTATGATCTCAAGGTCAATAATATTGGAGTAGAGAAAGATCTGGGGCCAGAGCCCGCGATGGTGGTAGCCGATCCTCACCAGATTGAACAGGTATTTCTAAACATTATCAACAACGCCGTCGATGCTGTGCTGGAGACCGGACGATCGGGCAAGCTTAAAATTCGCGTTTATTGCCAGAACGGCGACGTCTGCACGCAGTTTGCCGACGACGGCCCGGGCATCAAGGATCCCAAGAGAATTTTCGATCCGTTCTATACCACAAAAAATGTTGGAAAGGGAACGGGGTTGGGTCTCAGTATCTGTTACGGGATTGTGAAGGAGCACGGCGGCGACATCATCGCCCACAATGCGCCGGAAGGCGGAGCTGTAATTGAGGTTCGGTTGCCGCTGGCCGTCGCGGCCGACGCGGCACCAGAAGCGGCTCCAGTAGCCGCGCCACGGCGGGAAGGCGCGATCGAGGGTCGAGTACTGTTAGTCGAGGAAGAAGAGGCGGTCCTGGAATTCGAGCGCGATGTGCTGATCGGCGCCGGAGCCAATGTTGTAACCGCGATGCGTAGCGAAGACGTGAAGACGCGCTTGCTTTCCGAGCCATTTGATGCGGTGATCATGAATGGCAAGATGCCGTCGGACTGGAACGCGAGAGAAGCCTTCGCCTGGCTGAAACAGAATTGCGTCGACATGGAAAGGCATGTGCTGTTCACCTTCTCTCATGGCGTGGAGCAGAGCGATGAGCGCGCCTTCCTGCAAGAAAACAACGTGCCCTATCTGGTAAAACCTTTCGAAGTGGCGGAGCTGATTTCGCAGGCCCGGCGCTTGTTGCAAAAGGCGCACGCGGCTGCTGCGGGGTAGCGAGCCGGCCCTACTGCCGCGGCGGCGCTGGGCCTGTCAGGACGTTGGATTCCATCAAAGTTTTGTACGCAAGCTCTTCACCAATCGGCGGAGAGCCTTTTCGTTGCGCCGGTACCAGCGCCACTGACCCTGCTTGACCGCCTCGACGAGTCCAGCTTTCGTCAGGATGGACATGTGATGTGAGATAGTCGGCTGCGAAAGACGCACGCGTTCTTCGATGTCTCCGGCGCAGAGGCCGCTCTTCCCTGGAACGGGAGCATGGGGCGAGCCTTTATTTGCAGAGGCGGCGCCGCATTCTTTGAGCGCGAGGAGGATGCGCCGTCGCGTGGGATCGGCAATGGCCTGCAGCGTGTGGTCAAGGGACGTGACAGAGGCCGTCATAGGATGGATCAGAAATATCCGTTAAATTGACCCTTGTCAATACGCAGAATCATAGCGGTTGTCAAGGACGATGCCGCACGGCGCGCAACCACTCAATGCGCGTGAACTCGAGATATCGAACGTCGTTTTCGGGCAAGGAACAATTGGCATGATCGAGTTGAGCGGGAAGAGTGCCGCCGCGGATCCAATAACCGGCCTCATCCTGCTTGAGAATCGTTGAGTCAAGTGGTTCCATGCCGTGCAGCTTGAAGATGACACGGCGGTTCAACAGAGGGTCCAACTTCATAGGATGGTTCACTTCTTGAGGATCGGGTTATATCCTTCATTGATAAGGCGCGTACGCATACCTTCCGCATCTTTGATATCGGCGAAAGGGCCCAACTGCACGCGTAACAGCTTGTCGCTGGAAGGACCGTCGGCCACGAAAGCGGGGTATTGTTTCTTCTTCAAGGCGTCAACCAGAGCCTCGGCGTCATCGCGTTTGCTGACCGCGGCAACCTGCACGAAGTAACCGCCGGCTGGGATTGCGGCCATCGGATCGGGTGGGTTCGCCGTTTGTGACGATGAGGCTTGTGCTCCGGGGGAAGGTGGCGTTGTTGAAGAGCCTGCCTGGCCTGCGCTCACCGGGGCATCAGCGCCCGTGTCGCGAGCGGGCGTCAGTTGTGTAGTGGCATCCTTCTGCTCGACCGCTTTGTAAAAAGTCATGGGTGGAGCGGGTTGGGACGCCGAACCGCCAGGTTTCGGGGAGTTGGATGCGGTTTGCAACGGAGCTGCCGCGCTGGCGGCAGCGATTCCCGCGTCTGACCTGCGGCCTAGCGTGTAGCCGAGCGCGAAGAAAACCGCACAAGCCATCACCAGTCCGAAGAAAAGACCCAGCAATTTCGTTGTGCCTAATGTGATTTCCGTGTCTTGGGGATCCATAGCAACTGTGTACCTCAGGGCGAAAGCCCGCATTCATCGCAAAATTCTTCTAGAGCCGCCGAAAGCGCGCACTACCTTGAATCCACTATGCGAGCCTAGCGGCGGGCGTCGTTTCGTCCCCCCCTTTGCCCAGTATCTTCTGCAGGCCCGAGAAAAAATCCACGGGGACGGGGAAGATGACAGTAGTATTTTTCTCGACTCCGATCTCGGTCAATGTCTGCAGGTAGCGGAGTTGCACGCTGACCGGTTCGGTCGCCAGAAGATGGGCGGCATCGACCAATCGCTGCGCGGCAGAGAACTCGCCTTCCGCATGAATAATCTTGGAGCGTTTTTCCCGCTCGGCCTCGGCCTGCTTGGCCATGGCGCGCAACATGGATTCGGGCATATCAACCTGTTTCACCTCCACGTTCGTCACTTTCACGCCCCACGGCGAGGTGTGCTGGTCAAGAATGCTTTGCAGGCGCAGATTGATCTTTTCCCTATGGGCAAGAAGTTCGTCGAGTTCCTGCTCGCCCAGCACGGAGCGCAGGGTGGTCTGCGCAAACTGCGAGGTCTGGTAGACGTAGTTGGAGACCTCAACGACCGCTTTACTGGGATCGATAACGCGCAGGAAAATGACGGCGTTTACTTTCAGCGTAACGTTGTCGCGCGTGATGATATCCTGCGGCGGAACTTCAAGGGCTTCCTGGCGCAGCGAGACACGCACCATGCGGTCGATCGGGGCAAATACCAGGATTATTCCGGGTCCCTTGGCTGCGCTCAGAAGGCGTCCAAGCCGAAAGATGACACCGCGTTCATACTCGGCCAAAATCTTGATCGAGCTCAGCAAATAAATGGCGATGATGACGATCACCACTGTGGTGAAGCCAAAACTTAGCTGCCCCATATCAGTGCCTCCACATAAAACGCAGAACCGCGTCTGAGGCGGATTGTAACGCAATGCGCCGGCGCGGGTGCGGAATTCGGAGGCCGGACGGTTGCTTGCGTTGGTGCGCGGGTTATCAGGGAACGGCCGGCGCAGCATTCGGTCTGGTGACGTAGAGCGGATCGACCTGAAGCTGCAGCCCGTCGACCCGGCGCACCACCACGGACTGGCCGGCAGCTATATCGGACGAGGAAATAGCGTCCCATAATTCGCCATGGACGAATATCTTTCCCCGCGGAGACAGGGTGGTCTGGGCGATGCCAGTCTCACCGATCAATCCTTCAGCCCCGGATACCATCTTATTGCGGCGAGCTTTGAGAGCGATGCTCATCAGGAACGCCGTAATCAATCCGAGCGGAATACTAACTGCAAGCGCAGTGAGCAGATGAACTCGCATCTCTGGGATGGGCGAATCAACCAGGAGCAATCCGCCGAGAGTAAGTAGGGTGATACCGCCGATCGTGAGCACACCGTGGCTGGCAAATTTGGCTTCGGCTGCGAACAGTGCGAATGCTCCGAGAATGAGCACCAGTGCGGCGAACCGCGTCGGCAGCAGGTTGAGGGCAAAGGCCGCAATCAAAATAAAGACGATGCCAACAGTTCCAGGAAGGACTGCGCCGGGATGATTGAATTCAGCGTAGAGCGCGAGCGCGCCGACAGCGAGCAGAATGAAGGCAATGTTCGGGTCCATCAAATAGCCAAGGATATGTTCCTTGAGCGTCATGCCGAAGGGTGCGATGGGCTCGCCGGCAAGTTGCAGAGTAACCTCCTTGCCGTTGAAGCGCTTGAAGCTTTTCCCTTCCATCTGCCGAAACAGATCGTCGTCGCTGGAGGCCACGTAATCAATGAGACGCTGCGAGAGGGCTTCCTGCTCGGTAAACGACTTGGACTGGCGCACGGTACTTTCCGCAACCTCGACATTGCGTCCGCGCCTGGCCGCTACGGAACGCATGAGGGCGGCTGCATCGTTTTCCATCTTTTGTTTCATCACATCGTCCACGTTGCCGCCGCCGATAGTGACCGGGTGCGCCGCGCCCGTATTGGTTCCGGGGGCCATAGCGGCGATGTCCGCTGATTCAAGAATGAAAAAGCCGGCCGAGGCAGCGCGGCTGCCGCTGGGCGTCACGTAGAGGATGACGGGGACGGAGGAGTTTGTGATCTTCTCGATAATCTGGCGAGTAGATTCAACGAGGCCACCGGGTGTATTGATTTCGATCAATAAGGCTTGATCGTTGCGCCGCTGGGCTTCATCGACGGCGCGCGCAATGTATTCCTCGGTAATGGGCTGAATCGTGTCATTGACGACGACCTTTAGAACCTCGGCGGAGGAGATGCAGGAGAGAACTACTGCCGCCAACAGCCCGAGGATCACTCGTGAAATAAGAGCCCTCATCATGATCCGCACTCGTCATCCATAATACTCTCACTCTTATTTGTCGATGCCGGTGGACATTTCTCGTTCGGTTTCCTTTGCGCGGGGAGGCTTGGCCTGCAGGCCAGTCCAACCGGGAAGAGTAGTGCTGCCAGTGATCAGGCGAGCGCCCCGCTCGTAGGTGAAATATGACCAGGCCCATTGGATGATGACGAGCACGCGGTTGCGAAAGCCAATCAGGAAGAAAATATGGACGAACAGCCAGGTCAGCCAAGCCATGAAGCCAGAAATGTGAATCTTACCGAACTCCGCGACTGCCGCGGCGCGGCCGATGGTCGCAAGGTTGCCTTTATCAAAGTAGTGAAAAGGCCGGCGAGACGCTGGTGCGGTACCGATGGTTGAGGCTGCCACTGGTTTCATTTCCTGCCGGATCTCGCGACGCAGAAGCTTAGCCACGAAGCGCCCTTCGAGAATGGCAACAGGGGCCACTCCGGGCAGCAACTTGCCTGAAGCGTCTTTCAGAGCGGCGAGATCCCCGATGACGAATACTTCGGGATGACCGGGAAGACTGAGGTCGGGATTGACCAGCACACGTCCAGCACGATCAGTCGGCACGCCAAGTGCCTTGCCGAGCGGCGAAGCAGCCACGCCCGCGGCCCAAAGAATCACGGCTGCTTCCAGCCGGGTTTCGCCCATGTAAAGCGCGCCAGCCTCAACCCTTGTGACCATGGCGGAGGTGACTACTTCCACGCCCAAGCGCTGCAGTTGCTCGAGAGCGCTGCGCGAGAGATCCTCGGGATAGGCCGGGAGAACGCGAGGGCCGCCTTCGATAAGATGAATGCGAGTGCGACTCGGATCAATGGCGCGAAAATCGTTCGCGAGCGCGTGGTGGCAGATTTCTGCAAGGGTACCGGCGAGCTCCACTCCCGTGGGTCCGCCGCCGACGACCACAAAATTTAGTGGATCAGTTGAACCTCCAGCAGATGCTTCACGTTCGGCCAGTTCGAAGGCCAGCAGAACGCGGCGGCGGATTTCGATCGCGTCCTCGATGGTCTTGAGACCGGGCGCGAGAACTTCCCACTCGTCGTGGCCAAAATACGCGTGGCTTGCACCGGCAGCCACGATGAGCGAATCGTAGGGAATTTCCTGGTCTTCCTTTTGGGCAGCCTTCTCCATATCCTTTTGCCCAGCGACTTGCACCACGCGGCGCTCGAGGTCGAAACCAGAAACTTCAGCCATCAGCACTTCAACATTCTTATGGCGGCTCAGAATCGATCGTATTGGCGCGGCGATCTCGCCGGGCGAGAGACCGGCCGTGGCTACCTGATAGAGCAGCGGCTGGAAGGTGTGATGGTTCTTCTTGTCGATGACCGTAATTCTTACGGGCGCGTTGGCTAGAGTTTCAGCTGCATTCAAGCCCCCGAAGCCTGCTCCGACGATCACCACATGATGCGCGGTCTTGCTGTTCATGGTCCTACTCTATAAGATTCAGCGCGATGGCAACGGGCTCCACAAATTCAAATTCGGATTCAGGCACTTCGTGGATGCGATGCCTCTTGCCTTCCGTAGGCGACTTGCTTTTCGTGGCGATCCTGGGAGTTCTCGTATTCACCAACCTGTCTGTGCGACTGCTAGGGGACGCCGGTATTGGCTGGCACATTCGAACCGGCCAACTCATTTTGGCGACGCATGCGATTCCCCGTATCGATCCGTTTTCTTCGAGCATGAGCGGCCATCCCTGGTTTGCGTGGGAATGGCTGTATGACGTGTTGGTCGGACGGCTGGAGAGCCTGGCAGGGCTGAACGGAGTTGTACTGTTAACGGCTTTGATTATTGCAGCTGTGTTTTCGTGGGCGTATCGGCTGCTGCTGGCTCGTGGTACGAACATTCTTGTGGCTTTAATCCTGGTGTTGATCGCGGCGTCGGCGTCGATGATCCATTTTCTGACGCGTCCGCATGTAGCGAGCTGGTTGTTTACCGTGGTGTGGTTCTGGATTCTGGAATCGTCGGAGGAAGGGGGCAGGTGGAAGTTATGGTCTCTGCCGCTGGTGATGGTTGTTTGGGTGAATGTGCACGGTGGATTTTTGCTCGGATTCGCGCTTCTGACGGTCTACTGGGTGACGGCGGGGTGGCGGTGGCTGACTCTAACGCTTCGATTGACAGAAGAGGAGTTCGACGATTTCTTGCGGAAGCTCCAAACAGGCCGACGGTTCAGGGTTCTGACGATTGTCGGCATCCTGAGTGCGGGAGCGACATTACTCAATCCTTACGGGTTTCAGTTGCATGCTCACATTTACCGCTATCTTTCGAACCGCTTCCTGATGGATCACATTGACGAGTTTCAATCTCCCAATTTCCACTACGTGGCGCAGAAGTGTTTTGCAGGATTACTGCTGCTAACACTGATGGCGTTGGCGGCGAAAGGGCGCGAGTTCAAACGTGTCAGCGCGAGCCACGGCCTGGTGGTCTTGTTCGCGGTGTATTCCGGCCTGTACGCATCGCGGAACATTCCGGTGTCCTCGCTGCTGTTGATCCTTGTGATGGGGCCGTGGTTGTCAGATGCGATAGCCCCGCTGGTCGAGTCACGGCGAACTTCGAGGCAAACGAGCCTGGCTTCCACAGGGTTTCTTGGTCGCATGGAGGGAATTGAGTTAAGTTTGCGGGGACATGTTTGGCCCGTCGTAGCAATCGCGCTTACCTGCTGGATTGTCACGCATGGCGGCAATTTGGGTGGGAGGCAGCTTATGGACGCGCACTTTGACAGCAAGCGCTTCCCGGTTGCAGCAGTGAGTTACCTTGAGAAGCAAGATGTGCAGGGGCCAGTGCTGAGCCCGGATTCTTGGGGCGGGTATTTGATCTATCGGCTCTATCTTTACCACAACCACATGGAACCCATGAAAGTAGTGGTTGATGACCGTCATGATTTGTATGGCGAGGAGTTCTTAAAGTCTTACTTGAAGATGATCCATGTGCAGCCGGGCTGGGATGAATTTCTTGAGCAGCATCAGACCCAGTGTGTGCTCCTGCCCAAAGACTCGGCCCTGGCAAGCATTCTGCTCGAAACCAGCGACTGGAAGGCGATCTACGGAGACGATGTGGCGGCGGCGTTTATCCGAACTCCTGCCCCACTTTCACATTGACAGTGCCTAAGATCCCGCGATACCTTCTGCGGCACGGCAGCTACTACTGCGGATCGTTAACCCCCGCGAATGCCCTGTCATTCAGGGAATAACTCTCAGTAAGCAATTTTCGGTATCTGGAGGTAAAACCCCAATGAATCGAACGCTGTTTCGCCATCGGGTTGGAAGTTCTCTGTTTACTTGGACCGCGTTGAGCCTCTGCCTGACAACTGCAGTTGTCGTTTATGCGCAGGACGCGAAGTCAGTTACTCTCACCGAGATCAGTTCCGACCCGTTTACCGTGGGTCCGGGCCAGCACGCCACGGAGGTTGAGCCGCATGTCCTGGCAAACGGCACGACGCTGGTGGCTGCGTTTCAGACAGGGCGCATCTCTCCCGGAGGCGCGACGGCTATTGGCTGGGCGACTTCCACGGACGGTGGCAGCACCTGGGCGCACGGATTTCTTCCCGGACTGACGACGGGAAATGGAGGCGGTCTCTATGACGCGGCCAGCGATCCCGCCGTCGCCTATGACGCCAAGCACGGCGTGTGGATGATTGCGTCCTTGCCCATCTCGAATACCTCCGAGACAACGGCGGTGGTGGTGAGCCGGTCGACGGATGGAGGTTTTACCTGGGATAATCCGGTGAATGTCGGCCCCGTCGTGGTGAGCTCCGACAAGAACTGGATCGTATGCGACAGCACACCGAGCAGCCCGTTTTACGGTCATTGCTATGTGGAGTGGGACAATCCCGCGGCCGGGGACGAAATCCTGATGAGCACTTCAAGTGATGGCGGCTTGATGTGGGGAGCGGCCAGAGCCACCGCGAACCAGTCTTTCGGCATTGGCGGGCAGCCGCTGGTACAGCCCAACGGCACGGTGGTGGTGCCCATTGAAACCTCAGGAATTTCTGCCTTCACCTCGACCAACGGAGGCGCAAGCTGGTCGGCGCCGGTGACGGTTGCAAACATTCAGAGCCACACTGACGCGGGAGGAATTCGCAGCGGGCCGATTCCGTCGGCTGCAGTGGATGGCGGGGGTACGGTCTGGGTCGTGTGGGAAGATTGCCGCTTTCGCGCCAACTGCTTGACTAACGATCTGGTCTACAGCACCTCCAGCGACGGCGTGCACTGGTCGGCGGTGAAGCGCATTCCCGTCGACAAAACGACCACTGCGGTGGATCATTTCATCCCCGGGATCGGCATCGATCCAGCCACCTCAGGCGCCACCGCGCACGTTGCGATTCACTACTACTACTTTGCGCAGAGCAACTGTACGACCTCGACGTGCCGGCTCTCGGTTGGCTACATTTCCTCGCACAACGGGGGATCCACGTGGAACGCCTCGATGAAACTGCTGGGGCCGATGCAGCTCAACTGGCTGCCGAATTCGCAGAACGGCCTGATGGTTGGCGACTACATTGCCACGACCTTCAGCAACGGAGTGCCGCACGGAGTCTTCGCCGTAGCCGCCGCGAAATCTGGGACAACCTTCAAGCAAGCGATGTTTACCGCACAGGGTTTGACGGTGCCCGAGGCCGGTCCGCAGTTTTCTTCGGCGGGCGACAAGCCACTGCACAACCTTTCCGATGCGATCGAGAAAGAGCGTCCTGAGAAAGGGATAGCACCCCCTTCGAAGCGCGCCGCCAGGCGCAGCTCGAAGTAAGCTGTGGCGTAGGGTGCGCGGGGCGGACAAGTGATCTTAGGACTGCGGTTGGGCTTCGCATCGGCGAGCACAACCTACGCCCAGAGTGACAAAGTTAAGAATTAGCGTTGGGACGGACGCCAACCGGCTTTCGCCTGATAAACTCTCTGCGTGTCGCGACTCACTCACCTCGAATGCACGCGTTGCGGCGAACATTTTCCCGCCGACCGTCCCCAAACCGTTTGCCCGAAAGATGGCGGCATCCTCTATGCGCGCTACGACCTCGCCAGCATCAAGAAGAGTTTCTCGCCGGCATCTCTGCTCCCGCTCGCTCCCACCATGTGGCGATATGATGCCGTCCTTCCTGAAGCCGCGCCGGTCACACTCGGCGAAGGTTTTACTCCCATGCTGCGGAGCCGCGAATATCCCAATGTCTATATCAAAGACGAAGGCCTGAATCCCACTGGATCCTTTAAGGCTCGCGGGCTCTCCGCCGCAGTCACCATGGCCCGCCATTTCGGACTGAAGAAGCTCGCCATCCCTTCCGCCGGAAATGCCGCAGGCGCGCTGGCTGCGTATGCCGCCGCCGCTGGAATCGAAGCCCACATCTTCATGCCCAAGGATGTGCCCATGGCGAATCGCATCGAGTGCAACTATTACGGCGCGCAGATCACGCTGGTCGATGGACTCATTTCCGACTGTGCCCGGAAGGTCGCCGAGCTTAAAGAGAAACCTGCCTGGTCGAAGGATGGATGGTTCGATGTTTCCACCACGAAGGAACCCTATCGCGTCGAAGGCAAGAAAACGATGGGCTACGAGGTCGCCGAACAACTGGGATGGAAGCTTCCAGACGGCATCATCTATCCTACTGGCGGTGGCGTTGGCCTTCTCGGCATGTGGAAGGCCTTCGATGAAATGGAAAAGCTGGGTTTCATAGGGCCGGAGCGTCCGCACATGATCAGCGTGCAATCTGCTGGATGCGCTCCGGTTGTTAAAGCATGGGATGAAGGACGCGGTGCAACTGAGATGTGGCCCAATGCTTCCACCTTAGCCTCGGGCCTGCGCGTTCCGAAGCCATATGGCGACTACTTGATCCTGGACATTCTGAAAAAAAGTGGCGGCCTCGCAATTGCCGCTACCGACGAGCAAATTATCGAGGCTACCCGCCACTGGGCGAAGGTCGAAGGCATATTTGCCGCGCCAGAAGGCGCAGCCTCGCTCGTCGCCTACCAGAAACTTGTGGCTAGCGAGTTCTTCGCGGCCGACGACTCGGTGGTCTTGTTCAATACTGGCTCGGGATTGAAGTATCTGGATGTGCTGGACACCAAAGAGATGCAGTCTGTCCCCGCTTCCCGCGCCATCGCGGGAATCATCGGACCTTACTAAGAGGCATGAAGCTCGGACCAATCCGGCCCTAACAGCCAGCAGCTTTTTCGGAGTCGCTGAGAGTCTTGGCTACCCTAGGGCTCTACGAGAACACTGATTTGTTGCCGAGCATTTTCTAAAAACTATCGAGGAGCGGCCGAGAAACAGGCTTGTCAGACAGTCGCGACGACCCGTCCTCCGGTTGTGCTGCGTTTTCTTCCCCCCTAACCGTTGGTTTGGGGGAGATGTAGCGCACCGTCACATCTTTCCAAAATTGACTTGTTTGTACGCAACCCGCATCGGCCACGCTTCAGGGTTATGCTTAAAAATGCGGATTGTCACATCTTCTGCAATGTAATCGACTTCATTCTGACCGATGCGAATCCGCCTGAACACGGAGCTGGCAGCCTCAGGAGCAGTTACACGGGTCGCTTGCTGCTCGTAGACTGCCCTCGATGCTTCTGGCGATGAAGCTTGGCGGTGATCTGTGCAGGCGAACCATGCGATGATTGCGAGTGCGACCACTGCTGCCACATCTGCGCTCCATGAAGGCATCCGCAGAGAATTGCGCTTCCGGACCATCGTCTGCGTGAGCGCGGAATTGCACCATTCTTTATTTTTGAGTTGATCGTCTTTGGGTTCATCGTCTTCGCGTTCACCCTGAAACGGCGGTTTTCTTAGTAGGGTCGGCAGGGCTGCTGGACTGTTTAGAACCAGGCGATCGACATAGCAATCCTCATGAACGGCCCGTCCGTACTCGTCGGCTTTGCTGGTTTCGAGTGGGACCGCTCGATCACAGATGTGGCACCGAGCGAGTGGTTCCTCCTCCAAAGCGAATTGGCAGTAGGAGTACAAATGCTCCCTTGCGCTGCAGGAGACCTGACGAGTTACGGGTTATTAGTAATGCAACTTAACAACCAAACGATCCACGTATCTAAACCCGAGTCTGACTGAAACTTACGGCGAGAAGTTCAATCGCAGGGATAGAGAATGCTACCGCCCAAAACTTCTCGCGGTCTGGAAAATTCGACGCACTCAAAGTTCCGGACGGCTATGCGGCTGTCGAGTGAAAAAAGCAGATGCCGCGAAGAAAGCGCCCGCCGCATCAGGCAGCCCGGGCGTATCGGCCATTGGCTATAGCCAGTAGAGCCGTCATTTCGTCGAGCGTAACGATGTCGAAGTCTCTCATCGAACTGGCATGCTCCAGCATGTTCCGCACAGATTGACGGGGATTGAACAGCTTGAGTTGAATGTCGTGGTCTTGACCCCATCGCTGCAGAAACACAAGCATGCCAAGACCTCCGCCGGCGATGGCGGAGACTTCCGAGAGATTGAGCACAATGGTTCGGGCATCAGCTTGCAAGTTCACAGCCTTGCGTAATTTGAGAGCGTCTTCACTCTGGACAATTCGACCCTCGCACTCAATGACCGCCATGTCGCCAATGTTTTCGATATAGATAGTCAGCACACTCTTCTCCAGCCTTGATACTCCAAGAGCACGTGTCGTGCCATCTGACGGGACTTGCATTGTATGCCTCGTAGGCGGCTGATCCGGCGACCTACTGAGAGTTTCCGGCGAGAGACCGGGAAAATTTGCGCTAGAGCGAATACTGTACCTCTTCGCTTGCTTTCTTTTGACGTTGGACCGAGGTCCACGCCGCGCGTGTCGGAGGTTTGGTGCGAGCCACCAAGCACGGACGGAGCATCTCGCCGTCGCTGTACGCTACCCCCGCCCTTACATTGACTTGCCGCCCATTCACCCCTAATATGATCGCGCACGGGGGGCAAGCTCGCTTAATTGATCGGCAAGACCATCTCGCATTACCGCATCATCGAAAAACTGGGCGGCGGCGGCATGGGTGTCGTTTACCGGGCTGAGGACATCAAACTTGGCCGCTCCGTGGCGCTTAAGTTTCTTCCCGAGGAACTCGCCAAGGACCGCCAGGCTCTGGACCGCTTTCAGCGCGAGGCGCGTGCCGCATCGGCGCTGAACCATCCCAACATCTGCACCATCCACGAGGTTGACGAGGAAGATGGCCAGGCTTTCATCGTCATGGAGTTCCTCGACGGGCAGACGCTCAAGCACCGCATCGATGGCCGCCCTATCGACACCGAAACGCTGCTGAATCTGGCCATCGAAATTGCAGATGCGCTCGATGCTGCGCACTCCAAAGGCATCATCCATCGCGACATCAAGCCCGCGAATATTTTCGTGACCAAGCGCGGGCAAGCCAAGTTGCTGGATTTTGGACTAGCCAAGCTGTCTCCAGGAAATCAGCACGGCAGTTCGGAATCCGCGCTGCTTACGGCTACCGATGGCGCGATGATGACGACCCCCGGATCCACAATCGGAACCGTGGCATACATGTCTCCCGAGCAGGTGCGTGCCGAGGAACTTGACCCGCGCACCGATTTGTTCGCATTTGGCTCGGTGCTCTACGAAATGGCAACGGGCAGCCTGGCTTTTCCGGGAAGCAGTAGCGGTGTAATCTCCGAAGCCATTCTAAACCGAACGCCAGCGCTGCCTTCGATTGCGAATCCGGCGATACCACCCAGGCTCGAGGAGTTGATTTTCAAGGCGATCGAGAAAGAGCGCGAGTTTCGATACCAGACGGCGGCTGAGCTGCGTGGAGACTTGAAGCGAATCAAGCGCGCGCTGGACACATCACGCGTGCGGGCCGGGAGCACCGCTGCCGCCATTGCAGCGCCGGCGGAGACTGGGGTTGCTGAGACCGCGCAATCCCGAAAACGAGGAGTGGTGACCGCATTGGCGTCCGTTGCCATTGCGCTGATTGCCGGCCTCGCCGCTGGAAAGTTCTTGTTGCAGCGCCCACCGGTGCAAGGCGCGCTACCGGTTTACCATCCGCTCACATTTCGCCGTGGAATGGTTCATGCCGCGCGCTTCGCTCCCGATGGCAAGACCATCATCTACAGTGCGGCGTGGGAAGGGAAGTCGTTACAGCTTTTCACTACACGTCCGGAAAGCCCGGAGTCGCACGAATTGGAGCCGGCTGGAGCTGATGTATTGGCCGTCTCATCCACCGGCGAAATGGCGCTCTCACTACGCAGCCATCCGGTCGCACAATTTCTTTACTCGGGCACGCTCGCGCGCGTGCCGCTGGTTGGCGGTGCGCCGCGCGAGATCATGGAGAATGTCGAATTTGCGGATTGGGCTCCTGACGGAAACACGCTCGCAATTGTGCGCCAGGACCAGGGACGTCATCGACTGGAGTTTCCTCCGGGCAAACTGCTCTATGAGGCGGATGGATGGATTGGTCATCTCCGTGTTTCTCCGAAAGCGGACTCCGTCGCGTTTATTGACCATCCTCAACTGGGGGACGACGGCGGCGAGGTCGCCACGGTTGATCTATCCGGGAAGAAGACTACGCTTTCGACGGGCTGGGACAGCATTCAGGGTATCGCATGGTCGCCCGGCGGGGATGAGGTCTGGTTCACAGCAACTCGCACGGGCGGGGATCGCTCCCTCTATGCTGTGAATCCCGCGGGCGTAGTGAGGTTGCTGGCACGGGTTCCGGGAGAATTGACATTACTCGATGTTGACCGCGACGGTCACGTGCTGCTTACGCGCGGCAACGACCGGGCCGGAATGATCGGCCTCGCACCTGGCGAGGCCAAGGAACGGGACTTATCCTGGCTGGACTGGTCCGTGCCCGGCGATTTGTCAGCCGACGGTCGAACCGTTCTTTTTTTTGAAAGCGGCGAGGGGGGAGGGCCAAAGTATGCAGTCTACTTGCGGAAAACCGATGCTTCGCCGGCCATTCGACTGAGTGAAGGGATTGGGTTGGCTTTGTCTCCTGATGGGAAATGGGCTCTCACCCGGCATAATGTTACTCCGTCGCAACTGGTTCAGTTACCAACCGGCGTCGGAGAAGCTACGCCCCTCACCCACGATTCCATCAATCACCTCTGGGCACGCTGGCTTCCCGATGGAAAGCAGTTGGCCTTCTCGGGCAACGAGCCTGGGCACGGTTTTCGCCTCTACGTCGAATCTCCGGATCAGGGCAAGGCGCGCCCCATCAGCCCGGAAGGAGTAAGCCCATTCCTTGTGATCTCTCCCAAAGGAGACTTTGCCGCCAGCGTTGGTCCGGATCACAAGGTTTATCTTTACCCCATCGCCGGTGGCAATCCGGTGCCGGTCTCTGGCGCAGAGCCCGATGATGCGCCAACGGGTTGGTCAGCGGATGGGAGATCGCTCTATGTTTTTCGTTTTGGAGAGATTCCGTCCAGGGTGTCTGAAATCGAGTTGTCCACCGGGAAGAGAAAGCTATGGAAAGAACTCGTGCCGGCGGACGCTGCGGGAATCGATACGGTTCGCGCAATCACGATAACTCCGGATGCCAGGGCGTATGTCTATGGTTATATACGGACACTCTCTGATCTCTACGTCGTCGAAGGGTTGAAGTGACGGCAATCTGTGTTTGTTCTCTTTCCGCATTCCAGCAAGCACCCCAGGAGCTAAGATCCTTTCGCTTGCGCGTCCAGCTTGTGATTGTCCTCCTCCTGCTTCTTTGCGTCACAGCCCCATCGCTGGACCAAGGATCCGCTACTCTCCCCAAGATCCGCACAATTACCGCTTTCATTCAGTTGGACCGCAGCCGCTACCCGGCGCAGATCGCCGAAACGCTAACCAAGCTGCGCCAAGCCAAAGCTGCATTTGAGCAAGCTGGCTACGAAGTTCAGACCATCCGCATTACCACGCAGCCGTTTCCAAACTATGTGCGCGGACTTTCGAAGGAGCAGGCGCTGACGTTCTTCCGCGATTACGATGCCCTGGCCCGCCGGGAAAACTTTGTCGCCTCGATCGGGCCGGCGATGAGCGGCCCGGCCGATGACGGTGTTTCAGCTGAGCTGCTCGCGGAAATTCTGAGCAGTACCACAGATCTGCAAGGTAGCATTATCGTGGCGGGGGAAGATGGTATTCGATGGGATGCGGTGCGCGCCGCCGCACGCCTGATGAAGTATGTCGAAGCGCACACGGCCCACAGCCTGGGGAACTTCAATTTTGCGGCTACCGCGATGGTGCCGCCACACGCGCCGTTCTATCCTGCCTCGTATCACGATGACGGAGGCGGGGAGTTTTCCGTGGGCATGGAATCGGCGAATGTAGTGGCAGCAGCTTTTGCTTCCGCTTCCGATTTTCCTGCAGCCGGAAAGGCCCTGGAAACCGCGCTCGGAAATCATGCCCGCAAAGTGGACGAGATAGTTCGGCAAATCGAAACCAGGACAGGATGGAAGTACATGGGATTGGATCTTTCTCCTGCTCCAAGCAAAGAAGTTTCGATTGCCGCTGCGATCGAGAATCTGACTCATGCCAGATTCGGCTCGAGCGGAACCATGACCGCGGTTGCGACAATTACCAGCGTTCTTCGCGGTCTGCCCGTGCAGCACGCCGGCTATTCCGGCCTAATGCTCCCAATCCTCGAAGACAGTCTTCTCGCCCGGCGCTGGAGCGAGGGGAAGCTGACCGTTGACGACATGCTGGCCTATTCGGCGGTCTGCGGCACGGGGCTCGACACGATTCCGTTGCCGGGCGACGTTTCCCAGGAACAACTCGAAAAGATGATTGGAGATATGGCCACTCTGGCGGTCAAGCTACACAAGCCACTCTCGACGCGTCTGCTTCCGGTGGCCGGCAAGAAACCGGGAGATCGCACCGAGTTCGACGATCCCTTTCTTGTGAATACAACCCTCCAGCCTCTACCGTAGGTTGTTAGTGTAATTGGCGTTGTGTGCGGGCCTTCAGATGTTCAGATGAGACGAGATCCCGCTCGGCTTGTGCCACATTCTCCGGCCGGCCGAGATCCCGCCAGTCGTATTCGTCAGCGCGAAAGGCGAGGATTTTCTCACCCTGGGCCGCGAGACGCAAATAGGAATCGATGATGGAGAAAGCACCTTCTTCTCTGATCAGGGAGAAAATACGAGGAGAAATAATGTGGATGCCGGAAAAGGCCAGAGCCTGTGGCTCCAGAGCAGGTCGGACCTGGTCAGCAGCTTGGTTGGGCCCCGCCCGGCGGCCGCGGAGTTGAAGGTTTTCATCGAACAGCAAGTATCGGGAAGTCTCGCGCTCCTGCACTGCTAGAGTGGCCAGCGCCCTGTGTTTGGAATGAAATTGCGCCATGAGCTCCAGGTCGATTGTACTGATGACATCGACATTGTGGAGAATAAACGGTTTGTCAAAGCCGGCATTTTCTAGAAAGAAGTGAGCGGCCTTCCTCAGCCCTCCGCCGGTGTCGAGTAAGACTTCCTCGCGCGAGACTTCAATGTACATGCCGAAGTTATTGTTCGCTTTCAGGTAATCGACGACCATGTCGGCGAAGTGATGTACATTGATGATCACGTCGCCAACTCCAAAGTCGCGTAGGCGCGTGAGCGTGATATCGAGCAGCGTTCGGCCCGCAAGTTCCACCAGCGCTTTAGGGCGATCGTTGGTGAGCGGCCGCAGGCGCGTCCCCAGTCCGGCAGCAAGAATCATCGCTCTCATTGCGCTGTATTCTCCAGCTCGCGATGGTGCACGACGACTTCAACGCCGTTCCTGCCGCGCAATCGTTTCGCAGCTTGCTCTGCCAAATAAACTGAGCGATGCTGGCCGCCGGTGCAGCCGAACGACACCATCAAACTCTTGAAGCCGCGGCGCTGATACTCGCTCACAGTCGTATCGACCAGCGACATCACACTGGCCAGAAACTGGTGGACGCTCTGCTGCTGATTGAGATATTCAACGACCAGAGCATCTTTTCCCGTCAGCGCTTTGAAGCGTTCTTCACGTCCTGGATTCGGAAGGCTGCGTCCGTCGAAAACAAATCCGCCACCGTGCCCGCTTTCATCCTTCGGCATGCCGCGATGAAATGAGAAACTAAAAATCCTTACTGTCAAGTTTTCCGCCTCGGAGGCTAGACCGTGCAGTTTCTCCGAGGCCAGCATGTTGTTGAAGGCCTGCATCAGTGTGGGCAAAGGGATCGGCAGCCTTACGTTGTGGAGCAGCCAGCGCAGGTTTTTCAGCGCATAGGGGACACTCTGCAGAAAATGGGCCTTGCGCTCGTAAAAGCCACGAAAGCCGTAAGCTCCCAGCGCCTGCAGAATGCGAACATAAACGTATGCGTAGTAATGCTGCAGAAACGCTTCGCGATCGAGATCGATGAAAGCGCCGAGCTTTTCGATGTAAAGATCGAGTAATTGCTGGCGCAGATTCGGCGGCAGATCGGCCTTGGCATCGTACAGAAGGGAAGCGATGTCATACTGCAAGGCGCCTTTGCGCCCACCCTGATAATCCAGGAAGAATGGCTGCCCGTTGCGCAGCATAATGTTGCGAGACTGGAAATCCCGGTACATGAAATATTGGCAGTCGGCGCTCAACAGGAAATTCGTCAGGCGGTCGAAATCGTCTTCCAGCTCCTGTTCATTGAAGGGAATGCCGGCGAGCCGGAGGAAGTAGTATTTGAAATAATTCAGGTCCCAAGTTATCGATTGCCGATCGAAGCGGCCGCGCGGATAGCACACTTCGTAATTCAAATCGCGTCCGGCCTCGACCTGAAAGCGCGGTAGTATGGCCACAACTTTGCGATACGCTTCCACCGCCTGCGAATCAATGCTTTCGCCCTGCCGATTCTTTGAAAGAAACTCAAAAAGCGTCGTGTCGCCGAGATCTTGTTCGAGATACGCTCCCTGGCTGAGGTCTTCGGCATATATCTCCGGGACGGGAAGGCCGTGTCGACGGAAATGACGGGAAAACGCCAGGAACGCGATGTTTTCTTCCTTCACACCATAAAGAATGCCGATGGCACTGGCCTTGTCGCTGGCGAGGCGAATAATCTTTCGACCCGAGCCTCCCAGTTGGCCCTGCAGCGGCTCTATGCGAGCTGGCGGAGCGTGAAACTGTTGCTCGAAGAGCTTTGTGAGAACATCCATAATCGAATATGTGCCTGGGAGCGACCAATAAAGATAACATCGTCCCGCGATCTTAAACCTGACATGACTAACACGGCGGCGACTTGAAACCGCTACCTCCTGTTCCCTATGCTGAATTACACATGACCGACCGCCTCTACTACCACGATTCTTTTCTGTATGACTTTGACGCCGAGGTGCTCTCAGTGGCCGAAACGCCTCGTCCCGCACTGATTCTCGACCGTACGGCGTTCTATCCATCCAGCGGCGGCCAAGTTCACGATACCGGCTGGATCGTCCCGGCTGAACCAGATGCGACTAAATTCCGCGTGACGGAGGTGGCTGATACCGAAGATGGTCACGTGGTCCACTACCTCGAAGCGCCCCTGAAACATGTGCAGCCCGGGAGCCGCGTTCATGGCGAAATCGACCCCGCTCGCCGCCGCGATCACATGCAACAGCATTCCGCGCAGCACGTGCTCTCTGCCGCTTTCGTGCGCTTGTTCGATATGCCCACGGTCTCGTTCCACATGGCCAGCGACTACTGCTCCATCGATCTCGACACGAACTCGCTCGGCAAAGATCAAATCGAATCGGCGGAGCGGTCAGCCAACCAGATCATTCTTGAGAATCGGACTGTGGAAGTGCGATTCGTCAACCGCAGCGAGGCGGAGAAACTCGGGCTGCGAAAAATTCCACCGGGCGACCGCGATGAACTTCGCCTTATCGAAATACACGACTTCGACCTCACGGCCTGCGGCGGCACGCATGTGAGCCGCACCGGCCAGGTCGGTATTATCCTGCTGCGCAAGATGGAGAAAGTCCGCCAGGGATACCGCATTGAATTTGTTGCCGGCGAACGTGCCGTTGCCACGGCGCGCCGCGATTTCTCCACTCTCACTGAAACCGCCGCCTCGTTTTCCGCCCAGATCTACGATATTCCCCACCATGCCCGCAAGGCTCTCGAGGAAATCAAGGCTCTGCGCAGGCAGCTTGATCAGTTGCAGGATGAATTCGCGGCAGCTCAGGCCACAGCACTGTTGGCGGAGACTGTCGAGAACAACGGACGCAAGCTGATCGTCCGCACCTTCTCCGATCGCGACCTGAACTTCCTTAAACTGTTGGCCCAGAAACTGACGCGGCAGTCTTCCGCCACCGTAGCATTACTGGCCAGCACCTCGCCGCAACCTGCGCTCGTCTTCGCCCAATCAGCTGGTCAACCGTACGACATGGGCGCGTTATTAAAGAAAACGGTTGCGACGCTCGGAGGACGCGGGGGTGGTGGCAAAGATCTTGCTCAGGGAGGTGTCGCCAAATCCGATAGCGTTGCTGCCGCCCTCGCAACCGCTGCGGAGACGCTGGCGCACTAAGGCCCGCAATTCGACACTCAAAATAAAACCTCCACCGGAGCGTGCTCCGTGGAGGTCGTGCTCTTGCCAGCTAAGCTTGTGCCGGCAGTCGGTTAGGCGACGCGATCCCGCCGCCTGCCCTTTTCCCACCACACCGCGGGATCTTCAGGGCGGTTCAGCATCTGGGACAATTCCTTCTTAATCTCCGCCAAACGGTTGGCACGCATCTCCACCGCCGATTGATCGATCTGGGTGTCCGCGCCCCTATTGGCAGAGCGCGCGTTCATATTCCGCAGATCCGTAATTTCCTGACGAAGGCTGGTAAGGTGTTCCAAGATATAAGGCATGTCCTGATGATACCTCAGATCTGGCAAGCTGCCGGTTAATTAATCGTCCGCAACGGGACGAAGCCCGGCCTCGGCTATGTCCGACGATTCCGACAATATTGGTAATCGTTTCGCTGCACCAAAAGCAGACGGCGGATCCTATCGCCCACCCTTTCCTTCCCAAAAATCTAGCGGATCTGTCGATCTTGCGATTCCTCGTTCGACGAGTAAGTAGAACCGGGAACCAACTGCCCGAGGAGGTGGATATGGCACAGCAGAAGACTACCTTTCGAGCTTCGAGATCAGTCGTAGGAGCGGCACTCATTGGGCTTGGAGCGTTGATCCTGTTTGAAAATGTGGGCAGCGCGGTCGATGGCTTGCGAATGCTTCTCGGCGCAAACGGATCGGAAGCGCTGGGAACATTACCCGCTGTTGTTCTGGCAGCCTCCCGAGTTCTTCACCTTTATGCCGCCGACCACCAGCGGTTTCTGCAAATCCTAGTTCAGCACTTGTTGCTATCATCCTGGCCGTTGCTGCTGGTAAGGATCGGAACTCTATTGTCGCGGTGGCCTTGAAGGGAATCAAAATGTTCCTCGAGGAAACTTTATCAGCCTGTCGATCTGGATCGCTTGCCGTTCAACGTTAAAGTGGAAATCAATCACCTCAGACTCAAAAGGAGACATACAAATGCGATGCATGGTAATAGTCAAAGCAAACAAGGATTCGGAAGCGGGTGTTCTGCCGAGCACGGAAATCCTCACAGCGATGGGAAAATACAACGAAGAACTGGTCAAAGCGGGCGTAATGCTCGCCGGGGACGGGCTCCAGCCCAGTTCGAAAGGCAAGCGCGTCCGGTTCTCGGGCGAAAAGCGGACCGTAATCGACGGGCCCTTTACCGAAATCAAAGAACTGATCGCCGGCTTCTGGTTGTGGCAGGTGAGGTCGATGGAAGAAGCGGTCGAATGGCTCAAGCGCGCTCCCTTCGGAGGCGGGGTTGAAGTCGAAATTCGCTCCATCTTCGAACCTGAAGACTTCGGCGAACAGTTGACTCCCGAACTGAAGGAACAACAAGAGCGTCTCCGCAAGCAAGTGAGCGCGAAGAAGTAGAAGCTGCAAAAAAAGTTTCTTGTCCGTGTCGATTTCACAATCTTCGTTCGACGTATAGATAGAAGCCCGAAACTTTGGTTCTACACAAAACTAATAAGGAGATCTAACGATGCGATTCATGATGATCGTCAAACACGCTGAGAGGCAGGGCCCTCCGCCCCAGCCCCTCATGGATGCAATTACGAAAGTAAGTCAGGAGGCGGAGAAAGCAGGAACTATGCTGGGCAATGGAGGCCTGACTTCAACCGCCCAGGGTGCACGGGTACGGCTTTCCGGGGGAAAGGTGACGGTGACCGACGGGCCTTTCACCGAAGCCAAAGAAATAATCGGAGGTTATGCGCAGTTTGAGCTGAAATCGAAGGAAGAGGCGATCGAATCGGCAGTCCGCTTCATGGAACTTCACAAGCAACACTGGCCGGGCTGGGAAGGCGAAACCGAGGTTCGCCGGATGTACGAACCGGGGGAGTTCCCCTGCAAGCCATAGCAATGATGCTCCTGGCTTGCGCTGGCTGAACAAAAATGGTGTGATCGGTAGCTGTGACGGCTACCGATCTACATCGTTCCATGCATCAGGCCGGGATTCGTCGAACGATTGACGCAGTCTGGAGGATTGAGTCTCCCAGACTGATCGCCGGCCTTACGCGGATCGTGCACGATATCGGGCTCGCCGAAGATCTCGCGCAGGACGCTCTCGTCGCCGCGCTCGAGCAATGGCCACTGTCAGGGGTCCCGGATAACCCGGGCGCCTGGCTCATGACCGCCGCTAAGCATCGTGCCATTGACCACTTCCGCCGGCACACGCGGCTTGAGCGCAAGCACCAGGAACTGGGACGCGAACTCGAAGAGAAAGAGATGGCCGTGCCCGATCTTGAAACGGCTCTCGACGATGACATTGGCGACGACCTGCTGCGCCTGGTATTCACGGCGTGTCACCCCGTGCTTCCGACCGAGGCCCGGGTTGCTCTGACGCTCCGCTTGCTTGGAGGCCTGACCACGGAGGAAATCGCGCGTGCTTTCCTTGTCCCGGAGGCGACTGTCGCCCAGCGCATCGTGCGATCCAAGCGGACGCTGGCCGATAAGCGAGTGCCGTTCGAAGTGCCGCGTGGCGCCGAGCTTAGCGTTCGCCTGTCATCGGTTCTCGAGGTGATCTATCTCATCTTCAATGAGGGCTATGCGGCGACCGCCGGCGTAGACTGGATGCGTCCCGCCCTGTGCGAAGATGCACTTCGCCTCGGACGCATCCTGGCCGAACTCGCGCCGCAGGAGCCTGAGGTTCACGGTCTGGTCGCACTCATGGAGATTCAGGCGTCGCGTTCCAGGTCGCGCGTAGGTCCGTCGGGAGAGCCAATTCTGCTCTTTGATCAAAATCGTGCACACTGGGATCAACTTTTGATCCAGCGCGGGCTGGCGGCGCTTGGTCGTGCAGAAAAGATTCACTCAGAGAACCTGCGTACTGCAAAAGGGCATGCCGCGGCAGGTCCATATGTGCTGCAGGCTGAAATTGCGGCATGTCATGCGCGAGCGCGCACTCCGGAGCAGACCGACTGGCCTCGCATTGTGACGCTCTACGCCGCTCTTGCCAGGATCGCGCCGTCTCCCGTCGTAGAATTGAATCGTGCGGTCGCGGTCGCGATGGCCTTCGGTCCGGCAGCGGGGCTCGAGTTGGTGGATCACCTTACCGAGGAGCGTTCACTGCAGAATTACCACCTATTGCCGAGTGTGCGCGGAGATCTCCTCAAGAAGCTTAACCGCATCGACGAAGCTCGCGCTGAGTTTGAGCGTGCGGCGTCGCTGACCCGGAATGCGCGCGAGCGTGAACTGCTGCTCGAACGCGCCCGAGCTTGCACAGCCAAACTGACGTAGCCCGTGTCGAAGTGCCGAACCCAGACGTCAGGGCGGTACACCGCCATTGCCGAGCTTTATCTTGCCGAGCTTATTTTGCGGCCTCTGGTTGCTTCAGCATCACAGCCGGAACTTCTTGCTTCTTTACCAAATCGTTGTAGGCGGCTAGATCGGTGGAGATGATCGTCTTCCATTTTGTCATCTGTTCATCGAGATCTTTGCTGAGCATGTCGAGGACCTCGTAGGACTGTTTAGTGGGAGCAGAGTCGGCGCTGCCGACCACTCCACTGAGCGCTACCAGATGATTGTTCAAACGAACCGGGAAATTGAGCACATCCTGGCCGCTCTTAGCCTTGGTCTGGATGAGTGCCTCTTCTACTTCAGTCATCTTCTTATCGAGCGCCTTACCGGCATCGGCAATCACCTTGCCGCGCGGATCGTTCTTTAAACGCAGGTCGATGGCTTTGAACTGATCGCGCAGGTCGCGAATCTGAATGACAGTTTCGTCGGTTTCGGTGACTTTGTCGCGAATTTTGAGGAGAAGATCAAACTGTTTGGAAAGATCCTCCTGACCAAGCTTCAGCCGCGGATCAGCCTTGATCTCCAGCGGAGCGGTGTAGCCCCGACCGAGGACCGTCAACCGTACCTGATATGTGCCGGGAAGAGCTTCAGGGCCGTCTGTGTTTCCACCCCACAGCGGCGCCTTAGGAATTTTCGTTGCACCTTCGTACCGCAAGTCCCATACGAAGCGGTTCAGACCAGCGTCGGCGGGCAGGCTGCCCGCATTGTGGTCGCGGCTGGCGAAGTCTTCCTCCTCGTCGCCGCCGGGCTCCTCCTTCTTAGGATATTTGCGGATGACCTTTCCCGAAGAATCGAGAATCTCCAGCGTGATCTTCGGAGCTTCGTCCGCGTCATCCTTTTTGTTGTCCGAGACAGAGGGAGGCGGAGCTTCATTTTTCGCCGGTGTGCCCTCAGCAGCAGGAGCCTTGGGCTTTCCCTGGTCTGTTTTCTTAAGCGAAGTTTTCAGCCAATAATCAATGACGGCTCCTGCTGGCGGGTTTTTGCCAACATTTCCGCTGGGAGCGAAAAATGAGCCGCGAAAGGCGGTGTGATTCGCCACGGCAGGAGTAAACAAGTGTGCATCTTGTTGAGGGATTGACTCTTCATATTGCTCGAGAGGAGTGATGCCATCGAGCACCCAAAAGCTGCGTCCGTGTGTCGCCACAACCAGGTCATTGTTCTTGATAACCAGGTCGTTGACCGGAGCAGGCGGAAGATTTAGTTGCAGCGGCTGCCAGTGCCCAGCGTCATCGTAAGAAACATACATGCCTTGTTCGGTTCCGGCGAAAAGCAAGTTAGGACGTCGCGGATCGATTCTCACGGCATGCACATAATCGTTCGCTGGAAGCCCGGTGACGAGTTTGTTCCACGTCTTGCCGAAATCCGCGGTTTTGAAAACATACGGTGCAAAATCATCTGACTTGTGACGTTCGACAGCGAGGTAAGCGGTGCCGGCGTCGCGCGAAGAAGCTTCAATCATGCTGACGGTGCCCCACTCCGGCATCGCTTTCGGCGTGACATTTTCCCAATGCTGCCCCCCGTCGCGAGTGAGTTGAACCAATCCGTCATCTGTGCCCGCCCAGATCAGGTCCTTTTGAACTGGCGACTCCACTACGGAAAAGATGGTGTCGTAAACCTCGACACCGGTGTTGTCCTTCGTAATGGGTCCGCCCGAGGATGCTTGTTTGGACTTGTCGTTGCGCGTGAGATCGGGACTGATAATGGTCCAACTCATCCCGCCATCGGTTGTCTTGAACAGCACTTCGCCTGCGAAGTACATCGTCTTGGGATCATGCGGGGAGAAAACAATGGGTTCAGTCCATTGGAAGCGATGTTTAACGTCGCCCGCGGCCCATCCGATCGGATTCACCGGCCAGGGGTTGATCGCCTGCTGTTCTCCGGTGCGATGATCATGGCGCGTGATGTCACCGCCGTAGGAACCGGCGTACACAATCTCGGGGTCGGTGGGGTCGGGCGCGATGTAGCCGCTTTCGCCTCCGCCCACGGCATACCAGTCTGGGCGATCAATCGCTCCTTCGGCGCTGGCACTGGCGATGCCTACGGTGGTGTTGTCCTGTTGCGCGCCATAGATGTAATACGGAAACCGGTTGTCGGTGGTGACATGGTAAAACTGCGCGGTGGGCTGGTTGTAGACGGTGGTCCAGGTGTCGCCTCCGTCGGTCGAAATCGTGCCGCCGCCATCGTTGCCATTCATGAGACGCTTCGGATTCGTGGGATCGATCCACAACGCGTGATTATCCCCATGCGGCGCACGCAGGCGACTGAAGGTCTTGCCTCCGTCATTGGAGCGGTATGCCGCGGTGTTCAGGATATAGACCGTATCCTCCGACTTGGGATCGGCAAAAATGTGCGAGTAATACCAGGCACGCTGGCGGAAACGATGATCGTCGGTCATCAAGTGCCAGGTGTCGCCGCCATCGTCAGAGCGGTAAATTCCGCCTTTTTCCGCCTCGACTACCGCCCACACCCGATTGCGATTTGCGCCCGATACCGTTACTCCGATGCGGCCCAGAATTCCCTCTGGCAATCCGTGAGCTTTGAGTTCTTTCCAGGTGGTTCCACCGTCAACGGAACGATAAAGACCGCTTCCCGGGCCGCCGCTGTCGAGACTCCACGGGGTGCGCCGGGCTTGCCAAAGTGCTGCAAAAAGAATGTTCGAATTGCTGGGGTCGAAGACCACGTCGATGCCCCCGGACTTGGCGTCCTTATACAGCACCTTCTGCCAGGTCTTGCCGCCATCCTGTGTGCGGAAGATTCCTCGTTCTTCGTTATCGCCAAAGGGATGTCCGAGCGCCGCAACGAAAGCGATGTCAGGATTCCTGGGATTCACGGCGAGGCGACCAATGGCATGCGTGTCAGCAAGACCAACGAACTTCCAGTTCTTGCCGGCGTCGATCGACTTGTAAACCCCGTTGCCGCCGACGATATTGCCGCGAATGCACGCTTCCCCAGTTCCAACATAAATGACATTCGGGTCCGATTCTGAGACGGCGATTGCTCCTATGGCTGGCGAAGCATCCTTCGTTTTGTCGAAAACGGGTTTCCAGTTGAGACCCCCGTCAGTCGTCTTCCAGACGCCTCCGGCGGTTGATCCGAAATAATAGACATTGTCCTGTCCGACGACTCCGGCCACAGCCACGACCCGTCCGCCGCGAAATGGGCCGACCAGACGATACTGCAGATTTTTCCACGGCCCCTTATCCTCTCCTTCTTCCTTGTCTTTCTGCGACTCATCGTTCGCACTCGAAGTTTCCGCCGGCTTCTGCTGCGAGGCCCCCTTCTGGCCCGAATCAGGGTTTTGCTTCGCTGTGTGTTTTTGCGCGGATACTGAAATGGTAAGAGCTACAACCAGAAGGGCGAGTGCAATGGTTCGCAAGTGTTGTGTTCCTCCGGAAACGTACACGATAAATGCGCTGGCCACAAATGTCCAACTGGAAGACAGTGCGTGTCTATATCTGTGTTTGTGGGCTCAAGGCCAGTAAGCTCCGAACGGCGCCCGGCCAGAAAAGTCTCGCGACCGCAACCGCGACCGCAACCATTGGCAAATTGGGGGTCGGTCGCTTACCCTAGCGGCTATGCCCCTTACCATCCTTCGGTTTCACGTTACCTTAATGGCGGTGTTGAGCTTTGCAACGGCGGTACGGTCCCAATCTCCTTTTAGTATCGAGCAGGTCATGAGCTCGCCTTTTCCCACCGAGCTAGTGGCGGCCGAGCAGGGTGCTCGCGTGGCCTGGGTCTTCGACGCCAAAGGGGTTCGCAACCTGTGGGTAGCTGACGGTCCGGACTTCGTTCACAGCGCGCGCCAGGTGACGCACTACAACGCGGACGATGGCCAGCCGATCGCCAGCCTTCGCCTTACACCTGACGGCAAAACAGTAGTGTATGCGGTGGGCAGCGAGTTAAATACGGCGCAGGAGAGTGCGAACCCCAAAAGCTGGACGAAGGGAGCTAAGCAGCAGGTATTCGCTCTGGATGTCGACACGAAAGGCGCGGAGCCTCGCCTGTTGGGCGATATGGGTTGCGCGGATGAAGGCTGCGAAGACATTCAGATTTCGCCTGATGGCAAATGGGCGGTGTGGTCCGCGAAGAAGAAGTTGTGGCTCGCCAGCACGGATGGGAAACAGCTAGCCAAAGAACTAGCCACGGTGCGCGGGACGGCGGTTCAGCCGAAGTGGTCTCCCGATGTCAAACACATCGCTTTCGTCAGCGAGCGTGACGATCATAGCTTGATTGCAGTTTACGACCTTGGCGGGGACTCCATCCGCTACATGGCGCCGAGCGTGGATAAGGATTCCATGCCGCGCTGGTCTCCGGATGGAAAGTGGATTGTCTTTGTGCGCACGTCTGGAGATCAACAGAAATTGCCGCTGATTCCGGTACGCCCTCGGCCTTGGTCGCTGTGGATTGCCGATGTCGCCAGCGGTGCGGCTCGACCGTTTTGGCGCAGTGGCGAGAAGCTCGACGATTCTCTGCCCGAACTCACTGAGGATGGCTCGCTTTACTTCGCCGCGAAGCAACGAGTGGTGTTTGCGTCCGAGCAGGACGGGCGCAATCACCTGTATTCCATCTTGAGAGGTAGCGCGCCCGTCTTGCTCACTCCCGGTGACTTTGACGTGGAAGATGTCGCGCTCAGCCCTGACAAAGCCTGGGTGATTTACTCCTCGAACCAGGATGACGCCGACCGGCGACATTTGTGGCGCGTAGGGGTAGCGGGCGGTACTGCGTCGCAGGCGCTGACCAGTGGTGAGACTATCGAATGGTCTCCGGTACAAACGGGCGACGGCAAGAGCACCCTGTGCCTCGGCTCGACGTCGACATCGCCGGCCATGCCGTATGAGGTTACCGCGAAGGGCCGAGAAATGGTCGCGAGTCAGGCTCTGCCGGGAGATTTTCCCTCCAGCTTGCTGGTGACACCGAAGCAGGTGATTTTCCAGAGCGAAGATGGAGTCACGCTCCATGGGCAGCTGTTTCTCCCGAATAACGTGAATGGAAAAATCCCTGGATTGGTCTTTATGCACGGCGGTCCGATCCGCCAGATGATGCTGGGCTTCCACTACATGGATTATTACCACAACGCTTACGCCGAAAATCAGTATCTGGCCAGCCGCGGGTACGCTGTTTTGTCGGTGAACTACCGCCTCGGAGTCATGTATGGCCGCGCATTTCGCGAAGCGCCGAATACGGTGTGGCGTGGAGCAGCGGAGTACAAGGATGTTGTCGCGGCGGGGCGATATCTGCAATCGGTCCCGGAAGTGGATGCGGCGAAAATCGGGTTGTGGGGCGGCTCCTACGGCGGCTTTCTGACGGCGATGGGCCTGGCGCGCAATTCAGACTTGTTCAAGGCCGGAGTGGATTTCCACGGCGTGCATGACTTCAGCATCTTTCAGACCGCGCTGCCCGGCAATCTGGCGCTGCGCCCGCCAGATACAGAGGCTGCAATAAAATTGGCCTGGGATTCCTCACCTGACGCGTACGTCGAGACTTGGAAGTCACCGGTGCTTCTGATCCAGGGAGATGATGACCGCAACGTGCCCTTCAGCCAGACTGTCGACCTTGTACAACGGTTGCGGGCGCAACATGTGCCCTTTGAACAAATGATCCTGCCGGATGAGATTCACGGGTTCCTCATGTGGAAGGACTGGGTACGAGCCTACGGCGCGACCGCCGGATTCTTTGACCGGACCCTGAAGCGCGGTGAAAAGATCGGAACCGGCAACTGAGGCCACGCGTATTAAAATGCAGGCCGGGCGCCCCTAATTGCACGACGTCCGTCTGCGCAAGAAATGAATTTTCAAATCGAAGCCGGAGGTGGCAGTGGCAATTACCATCGCTGATCTGTCGAAGACTTATCCCAATGGAGTAAAGGCGCTCAAGAATCTGTCTCTTTCGATCGGCAACAGTATGTTCGGCCTGGTAGGGCCGAACGGCGCCGGCAAAAGTTCGCTGATGCGTACGATCGCCACCCTTCAGGATCCGGATTCCGGCTCTATCACTCTGGACGGCATCGATGTTCTGCGCCGGAAAGACGAGGTGCGCAGAGTCCTTGGTTATTTGCCGCAGGAATTTGGGGTGTATCCCAAGATATCCGCGCTGGATATGCTGCATCACATCGGGGTGATGAAGGGCATCACCTCTGCGGCCGAGCGCAAAGAGACAGTCAACGCGTTGCTCGAGCAAACCAATCTCTGGGAGGTTCGCAAGAAAGCCCTGTCTACGTTTTCCGGCGGCATGAAGCAGCGCTTCGGAATCGCGCAGGCCCTGCTCGGGAATCCTCGCCTGATCATTGTGGATGAGCCCACGGCTGGCCTCGATCCCGCCGAACGCAATCGCTTCTTGAACTTGCTTTCCTCTTTGGGCAGCGACCGCACTGTGATCCTTTCGACGCACATTGTCGACGACGTACGCCAGCTTTGCCCGCGCATGGCCATCATCGCATCGGGCGAACTGTTGCTGGAAGGTGCGCCCAGCGAAGCTCTGGCTGCGCTGAACGGCAAGGTATGGTCGAAGGTGGTGGCCACCGACGACGAGCTGCGCGCAGTGGAAGGTCAGCTCCACGTGATCTCTACTCATCTGGTGGGCGGACAACATGAGGTTCGCGTCTACGCGGACGCATCTCCAGGCGACGGTTTTCGCGCTACCGATTCCGGGCTCGAGGACGTCTATTTCCTGAACCTCTCGCGCCAAACTAAAGGCCAACTTCCGAACTAGCGTCCGCAGAACTGCCGCCTGGGGGAAACGGGTGCTCGCAGGTGGAGGGAAAAATTCGACATGACACTGTTTTGGGAGTTCTTTACTTTCGAGTTGAAATTCCGCTTCAAGAGCCTCTCGACCTACGTCTACTTTTTGCTCTGGCTCACGTTTTCTTTTCTTCTGGTGGCCTCGGAAAGCTTCGGCCCGCTCGGCAACAGCAATGGCAAGGTGCTTCTCAATTCGGCTTACGCCAACACATTCAACGACATCGAGGTCTTACTGTTCGGGATCATTGTCATTGCCGCCATCTTCGGCACCTCTATCCTGCGCGACTTTCAGCGCGATACCTACCAGATCCTATTCACGCAACCGATTTCCAAATTCGCCTACCTCGGCGGACGCTGGGCCGGCTCCTTTGTCACTACGGTGTTCGCATTCTCAGGCATGCTCTTCGGCACCTTCCTCGGAACCTTCGCTCCGTGGGCAGATCACACTCGTATCGCTCCAAACCATCTCTGGGCTTACCTGCAGCCGTTTTTCTCGATCACCATCGTCCAGATATTTTTTCTCGGATCTCTTTTCTTCATGGTCTCCGCCCTCAGCCGCAAAATCTTTATCGTTTATCTGCAAGGTGTGGTGCTGTTCATGATTTACGTGATTGGCATCACGGTTTTCGTCGCGACGCAATCGCTGGAGCGCTTTTGGTCGGGCATTTTCGATCCCCTCGGCCTGATCCTGCAGAATGACATTACCCGCTACTGGACTGTCCTCGAAAAGAACGCGCTCTTCATCACTTGGTCGCCCGCACTCGCCAGCGGGGTCTTTCTCTACAACCGTCTGCTCTGGATCTCAATTGGCTTAGTTTCATTGGGAACGGTCTGGGCCTTGTTTCCGATGTCGGTCGAGGCCCTGACCGCCCGCTCTCAAGGTCGTCGCGCAGCTAAGGCGAAACAGCAGGAGCTCGCCGAGGCGCAGCCAGTGCGCTCTCTCATCGCAGCTCGGCTGCCGCTCATCCACCAGGTATTTAATTCCTCAACCACGTTCGCGCAATACATTTCGCTCTCGCGGATAAGGTTGCGCAACATTCTTCGCGACATTCCGTTCTGGGCTATCGTCGCTTTGCTGGTCGCTTTCGGCGTCAACAACGGCCACTTTGCAGGCCGCGTCGCGGACCGAAATGTTTGGCCTGTAACTTACCTCATGCTCCAAGCGGTGGAGGGCAGCGCCCAATTGTTCCTCTACATCGTGGCCACGCTGTATGCCGCAGAGTTGCTATGGCGCGAGCGGGATACGCACTTCGAAGGCATCCATGATGCGCTCCCCGTGCGGGAATCGACCGATTGGCTCTCCCGTCTTACCGCCGTGGTCGTGGTTGAACTGATCCTGCTAGCAGTCGCCATGCTCGTCGGCATCTTCATGCAGACCATTGCAGGTTATTACCACTACGAAGTCCTTCAGTATTTGAAGGAACTCTACATCGTCACCTTCCCGCAAGTGCTCGCCTTCATCCTGCTCGCCTTTTTCGTTCAGACGCTGGTGTCGAACAAATTTGTGGGCCACGCCATCCTGATCGGCATCTTCGTTCTCATGCCCATCCTGTTCAGCTTCGGATGGGAGAACACACTCTATCTCGTCGGCCAGGTACCGGCTTACACGTATTCCGACATGAACGGATACGGGCATTTCGTTCCCGCGCTTTTCTGGTCGATGGTGTACTGGCTGGCGATCACCGCGTTTCTGGGAGTGATCTCGATCGCGTTCGCCCGCCGGGGCGCCGAGGATTCCATGGGCGCGCGCGCCCGCCTCGCTGTTGGGCGCGCTCCGCGACTGGTCCCGATCGCGTTGCTATTCGTCTTGATTGCCGCAGGCTCGGGTGGCTGGTACTACTACAACGCCCACGTTCTCAACGAGTATCTCGATTCCCAGGCGCTCCGTGACATCCAGGCCGACTACGAGCGCAAGTTCAAGCAGTACGAAAATCTTCTCCAGCCCAAGATCACAGCGGTTGACGCTACCATCAACATCTATCCCGATCACCGCTCCTTCAACGGCAGCGTCCGCTTCACCATGCAGAACAAAACCGGCCAGCCGGTGACGCAGATCCATCTCACCGATCAGAAGCACTCAGTCACCAACGTGCGATTCGACCGGCTGTTCCATCTTATCAACGCGGCGCCGCGAGACATGTACTCCATTTACGCTCTCGAGCAACCGCTAGCGCCGGGAGAAACCATCACACTGACTTGCGATGTCGGCCACCAGAGCCGCGGCTTCCGCGATGGCAACGAGCTGCCCGAGCTCGCTTACAACGGAACTTTTTTCGACTCCGACTACTTTCCTTACATCGGCTACAACCGCAGTGTCGAGCTGGACGATCCGCGCCGCCGCCGCGAAGAAAAGCTCCCCGCTCTGGAGGAGATGGCGCACCGCGGCGATCCCGAGCACTCTCTCAACAATATCTTCCCCCTTGATTCTGACTGGGTCACCTATCACACCGTGGTAAGCACCAGCACCGACCAGATCGTCCTAGCCCCCGGATATCTGCAGCGCGAATGGCAAACCAACGGTCGTCACTTCTATGAATACAGCATGGGCTCGACTCACATCCTCGACTTCGTCGCCTACCTCACCGCCCGCTACAAGGTGCGCAAAGAGACGTATCACGGCTCTAGCGGCGACGTTGCCCTCGAAGTCTATTACGATCCTCAGCACCCCTACGATGTCGATGACATGTTCGCCAGTTCGCGCGCCGGACTCGACTACTACGACCGCGTCTACAGTCCTTACCAGTTCTCCCAGTTCCGCATCCTCGAATTTCCCCGTTACCGAACGTTTGCCCAGTCTTTCGCCAACACCGTTCCCTATTCCGAATCGATCGGCTTCATCGAACGCGTGATCAAGCCCACCGACATCGATTTCACTTATTTCGTCACTGCCCACGAACTCGGCCACCAATGGTGGGCGCACCAGCTCATCGGAGCCGACGTCGAAGGCTCGAACATGCTGGCTGAAAGCCTCGCCGAATATTCCGCATTGCAGGTAATGGCCCACAAGTATGGACGAGATCTGATGCACCGCTACTTGCGCCACGAACTGGATCGTTACTTGCGCGGCCGTGCCGGCGAATTTCGCCACGAGCCCCCGCTCGCACTCGTTCAGCGCGAGCCCTACGTCTGGTATCAAAAGGGAGGTCAGGTTCTCTACACCCTTGCAGACTATATTGGCGAAGACAAGCTCAATCTCGCGCTGCAGAATTTCCTGATGCAATATCGCTACGCCAACGCCAACAATCAGGTCGATGGGCATGACAATACGCACGCCGCCGCGGCCCTCGACAGCCCGTATCCCGATACGCGCATGCTGGTCGACGCCATTCGCGCCCAGACTCCGCCCGAACTCCAATACCTCGTTGACGACGGATTCAACCGAATCGTTCTCTATGACAATAAGGCGGTCTCTGCCACATCGCAGAAGACTCCCGACGGCAAGTACAAGGTGACCCTTGAGGTGCAGGCTCGTAAGGTGCAGGCGGACGGCAACGGCGCGGAAACCCCGATGCCGCTCGCAGACTACATCGAGATCGGCGTTTTCAGCGGAAAGAAAGACGAGGAAAAGCCTCTCTATCTCAAGAGGGAAAAAATCAGCGAGGAGCGCAGGACTTTTGTTATCGTTGTCGACGAACAACCGACCCTGGCGGGTATCGATCCTTATAACAAACTGATTGACCGGAATGCGGATGACAACATGATCGAGGTCAACCGGCAATGAATTTTTCGTTTCAGGCGAAATCTGAATAAACCTGCCAAGTGAATCAGAATCCTGGAATTGGTGCGAAGTTCGCTGCCGAGGGATAGAATTGGTCGGGACTGCAGCGAGGAATCATGCATTTCGAACAGTTCTACCTGGGTTGTTTGGCCCACGCCTCCTACCTGCTTGCTTCTGACGGGGATGCGGTTGTGGTGGACCCGCAGCGAGACGTCGAAATTTATTTGCAGGCTGCGGAGGCGAATCACTTTTCGATCCGCCACATCGTGGAAACCCATTTGCACGCCGACTTCATTTCCGGACACAGAGAACTGGCTTCGAGAACGGGCGCAAGAATTTATATTGGAGCGCAGGCCCACGCAACTTTTCCGCACGTCGCCGTGCGCGACGGGTTCCAGCTGCAAGTTGGGAAGATGCGGATCACGGCTCTCGAAACTCCAGGGCACACGCCGGAAAGTATCTGTCTTGTGATCACGGACGAAGAGAAGTCGTCCGGCCCCTGGGCAATTTTGACCGGCGATACGCTGTTTCTGGGAGATGTGGGGCGTCCGGACCTTTCGAAGCAATTTAGCTCCGCGCAGCTGGCAGGCATGCTCTATGACAGCCTGCACGCTAAAATTCTCCCGTTGCCCGACGATGTGCTGGTTTACCCGGCACACGGAGCTGGCTCGCTTTGCGGGCGCAATATGCGGGCCGAGCGCGTGTCTACCATCGGAACCGAACGGCTCACGAATTACGCACTCCAGATTAAGAACAGGAATGAGTTCGTCAAGCAGTTGACCAGCAACCTGCCGACTCGGCCGGAGTATTTTGCGCAGGATGCGGAAATTAATCGCACGGGAGCGTCCGCCTTATCGGATCTGCCTCCCATTCCCCCGATCGAAGCTGCCGAACTGCAATCTCTGCTGGCGGAAGGTGGAATCGCGCTGGACGTTCGTCCCGGCGAGCAGTTTGCGGCGGGGCACGTACCGGGTTCGATGAATGTTGCTTTGTCAGGACAGTTTGCGTCGTGGGCGGGCGCGTTGCTGGGGTTGGCAGCTCGCCCTGTGTTGATCGCGGAATCGCAAGACGCTGTGTCGGAAGCGCGGATGAGGCTGGCCCGCATCGGCCTGGAGGATGCTCGCGGGTATTTGAGCGGCGGCGTCGAGGCCTGGAGTGAGGCGGGATTTCCTCTGGCCGCCCTGCAGCAGATTACCGCCGAGGTTCTCAGCGAACGTCTTAGGGGCGGAGCCGTGCAGGTGTTGGATGTTCGTCGCGAACCTGAATGGGAAGCCGGGCACATCGAAGGCGCAGTATGGTGGCCCCTGGATAATTTCAAAGTGGCGCCGCCAGAAATCGATCGGGACGCGCCGATTGCCGTTCACTGCAAAGGCGGATACCGAAGCATGATCGCATGCAGCTTGATGCAGCGGGCCGGTTTCCGGAACGTGATCAACTTGACGGGCGGTTTCGATGCGTGGCAAAACACCAAATTACCTGTGGTCGCGGAGAAGCCAGTCACTATCTAGATGTTCAAGGGAGTCTTTGAACTCCGTGCCGTTGCCGTACGGTGTAAACTTTCCACTACGAGAACAAGCTGAAGCGACCGAATGAAGACTGCCAAACTGGCAAAATCCTACCGCGTTGACGACGGGAAGCATTTTCGTCTCAACGATTTCGATCCCGCCGACACGGGGCGTTGGCACTCAGTCGAGGAAGCCAAAAAACGTCTGCAAGACGATGTTTCGCGCCTGGAGGACTTGCAGAGCAAACTTTATGCACAGGATCGCTGGGCTCTGCTGCTGATCTTTCAGGCCATGGACGCAGCTGGGAAAGACGGCACGATCAAACATGTCATGTCCGGCGTGAATCCGGAAGGTTGCCAGGTGTACTCGTTCAAGACGCCGTCGGCTACCGAATTGCAACATGATTTTTTGTGGCGCACCACCCGACATCTGCCGGAGCGTGGGCATATCGGGATTTTTAACCGGTCTTATTATGAAGAGGTGCTAGTGGTGCGCGTGCACTCCGAAGCGCTGAAGAACGAGAACCTTCCACCTTCTCTGGTGACCAAAAATATTTGGGACGAGCGCTTCGAGGACATTCACTGTTTTGAGCGCCACCTGGCGCGTAACGGCACGGTGGTTCGGAAGTTTTTTCTGCACCTCTCGAAGAAAGAGCAGAAACGCCGCTTTCTGGAGCGCCTGGACGAGCCGGAAAAGAACTGGAAGTTCTCCACGGCGGACATTCACGAGCGCCAATATTGGGACGACTATCAGAAGGCGTATGAAGAGATGATCCGCAATACTGCAACGAAGCACGCTCCGTGGTATGTGGTCCCGGCGGATAATAAATGGTTCACCCATCTGGTAGTAGCGGCGGCAATCGTAGAAACCCTGGAAGAGCTTGGCCCTTCCTTTCCGAAAGTTAGCGCTGCGAAGCGCAAAGAGATTCAGGCGGCAAAAGCGCTGCTGAAGAAATGAAGGCGGGCGCGCTACGAGGTGCTTGCCTCGTCGTGCGCCTACTGGCCTAAGACGGACTCACTTTATTTGGACAGGGGGCATTCGAACATGGTCGGGCTCACGTTTTTGGGAAACAAATCTGCTGGAAGAACGCAGATAATCTGGCTTTCTTTCCTTTTCATCGTGCTCACTCTGGGGTTGCAGGGCGCGACCTATTCCCAGACCAAACCGGAGCGTCAATCCAAGGCTGCAAAGCCCACGCAGTCGGCGCCACAGTCAACCACAGATGCTTCCGCTCAAAACTCCGATACCGAAGACGATTCCGGCAAGCCGGAAGACAAACTTTTCAAGGGAATGAAGTATCGGATGATCGGTCCCTTCCGCGGCGGCCGCTCGCTGACCGCGGCGGGAATTCCCGGCGATCCTACGACTTATTATTTTGGCGCGACTGGCGGGGGCGTGTGGAAGTCCACCGACGGCGCCATGACTTGGTCGCCAGTCTTCGACAAAGAAGGAAGTGGAGCGATTGGCAGCCTGGCAGTCGCGAATTCTGATCACAACACGGTTTATGTGGGAACTGGCGAAGCCTGTATCCGCGGCAACATCTCACACGGGGATGGCGTCTACAAATCGCTCGACGGTGGCAAGACATGGAAGAACATCGGCCTGCACGACAGCCGCGCCATTGGCAAGGTCATCATCAATCCGAATAATCCTGACATCGTTTTCGTAGCTGCTCTGGGGCATCCTTACGGTCCAAACACCGAGCGCGGCATTTTTCGTACAGTCGACGGCGGTAAGACTTGGGAAAAGGTTCTCTATAAAGATGAGAACACCGGGGGGATCGACGTTGCTTTTGATCCGCGCAACCCCAATATTTTGTTTGCCGCACTCTGGCAGGCGCGGCGCACTTCGTGGAGTCTTTCAAGCGGCGGTCCGGGGAGCGGACTCTATCGCTCCGGCGATGGAGGCGCTACCTGGAAGCGTCTTGAACAACATGGCCTGCCCCAAGGGCCTTACGGGCGCATCGGAATCGCTGTCGCGGCCAACTCAGACCGCGTCTATGCACTCATCGAGGCGCACAATCCCGATGGCGGCTTGTATCGCTCCGACGATGGCGGAGAGAGCTGGGATTTTGTCAATCCGAGTCATAGTTTGTGGCAGCGGCCATGGTATTACATGCACATCTTCGCTGATCCGAGAGACGAAAATGTGGTGTACATCATGGATGTGGAAGCGTACAAGTCGACGGACGGGGGTCACCTCTTCAACAAGATAAAAGTTCCGCACGGTGACAATCACGGGCTGTGGATCGATCCTAGAGACACGCGGCGGATGATCGCAGCCAATGACGGCGGAGTTACTGTCACTCTAGATGGCGGCAGGAACTGGACCCGCGAGGACAACCAACCGACGGCGCAGTTCTACCATGTCACCATAGACAGCGCCACTCCCTACCGGGTTTACGGCGCACAGCAGGATAGCGGCACAGTGGCCATCGCGAGCCGCAGCGATGACGGCGCCCTCGATCGTTCCGACTGGTATGACGTCGGTGGTGGCGAGGCAGGCTACATCGCCCCTTATCCGCCCGATCCGAACATTGTCTATGCCGCCGATTATCAGGGAAATATTACGCGCTTTGACAAACATATCGGGCAGGTGAAAGCGATCACCGAGCAGCCTGAGCTGTCCGATGCCCATGGCGCCGACAAACTGGAGCATCGTTTCCAGTGGACGGCGCCGGTGCTGATTTCGCCACACGACCCCAATACGCTTTACCACGCCGGCGAGCGTCTGTTCAAGACCACGGACGGAGGAGTGCATTGGCAGGCGATCAGCCCCGACCTCACACGGAATGACAAGAGCAAACAGCATGTTTCCGGGGGCGACATCACGCTGGACGATTCCGGCACCGAGTATTACGACACGATCTTCGCGCTGGCCGAATCGCCGATCACAAAAGGCCTGCTATGGGTTGGCACCGATGACGGACTGATCCAAATCACGCGCGATGAAGGGAAGAACTGGACCAACGTTACGCCCAAGGATGTGCCGGAGTGGAGCCGTATCAGCCAGATCGAAGCGTCGCCACATGATGCGGCCACGGCCTACGTGGCTGTGGATCGCCATCAGAGCGACGATCTTCGTCCCTACGTCTACAAGACCAGCGACTACGGCAAAAGCTGGACGAAGCTGACCGGCGGAATTCCCGATGGCAGTTTTGTGCGAGCGGTTCGGGAAGATCCAGAGAAGCGTGGATTGCTCTACGCAGGCACAGAGAATGGCATATATGTCTCTTTCAACGACGGTGCGGATTGGCGCTCGCTCAAGCTGAATCTGCCGACCACCCCGGTGCACGATCTCGTCGTGAAGGGTAACGATCTCGTGGTTGCCACGCATGGGAGGGCGTTCTGGATTCTGGACGATATCGGTCCATTGCGCCAATACAGTGATGACGTGGCGAAAAAGGATGTACATCTCTACACTCCCGAACCCGCCTACCGGATTCAGGCAGGTCTGGAAGGCGAGCATCATCCGTCGAAGCGTACGGGACTGAATCCTCCAGTAGGCGCGGTGATTTACTTCTACCTGAAAGACGCGCCCAAGGAAGGCACGGAAACGAAGCTGGAAATTCTGGATGCTTCGGGAAAGTGCATTCGCAAATATTCAAGCGCAGAGACGGAACCTCTCGACGAGCCCCTCGATCCGGACGACAAAAAACCGGAAAAGGAAATCAAGCCGGTGGCGGGCCTGAATCGCTTCGTCTGGAACCTCCGCTATGAACAAGCGCATCGCGTTCCCGGTTACTACCTCTGGGAGTATGGCGGTGGGGCTCGCGGACCGATCGTTGCGCCGGGGCAGTATCAAGCGCGTCTGAGCGTAGGCACCGAAAGCCAGGTTGTGCCCTTCGAGGTGATGCTGGATCCACGAGTGAACGTCAGTCCCGCGGACCTGGCCCAGCAATTTAACATGGAGATGCAGATTCACCAGGAACTGAATCGCGTGTACGACACGGTCAACCAGATTCAGGACGTGCGCTCGCAGGTAACTGGCCTCAAGCGGCGTCTGCCGGAGAACGCAAGCACGAAGACGATTGCATCGTCCGCCGATGATCTCGAGAAAAAGCTTAATGCCGTGCGCGACCAATTCATTAACTTGACGATCAGTGCGAACGAGGATTCCCTGGCCTACCCACCGCAGATCGACGCCAAGCTAGCTTACCTTGCAATGGACGTGGGCAGCGCCGATTCAGCTCCAACCGAAGCCGAACAGCTTGAATTCGAGAAGCTGAAGCGGCAGAGCGGGGAACTGCTCGGCCGCTGGGATGACTTACAGAAGCATGATCTTGCGGACTTTCGGAAGCTGACTTCCGAAAACAGCCTTTCAACCGTCGTTGTCCCCCCTGCGGGTCAAACCGGAGATTTGGAAAACACGGATTCTCATTGATTCAGGATTCCCACGGAAAAAGATGCTCCTGCCAAACTACGCTCATGAAGGAGAATTTCACCCAGGAGTATCCACGCCAGTAGAGCTGCTTACGCGAGTAATGCTCTGGCCGCCAATTTCTGTGACTTCCGTGCCAGGCCGATGGCACCGACGGGCCTTGTCCAACTTCCACGGCGCTGCTATTTTGGCGATAGTGATGCTGATCCTCCCCTGAGGTGATGGCCGATTCGGAAGTTGGGGGTGTCTATGAGGTTCATGCATCTGTGCTACGCGGCTCTTGGCTTTGCGGTGGCTCGCTGGGTATTTCGAAGGCAGGCGGTTGCGGATCCGGTCTCGCGTTTGCGGTCTTCTGGTCTTCTTTAGAAGCCGGTTTAGAAAGCTTGGGCGCGCGCCCCGTTGCGCTTCCATTTCGTCAGCGCGCGCCCGATCTTGTCCTACTGTTCGGAAGGTCTAGCCCTTAGGTTTGCCAGGGTTACCTGCGGTTCTCTCCGTGCTCTCACTACAATCTTGATAGGACACCTGGGGCTTGGGGATGAACCGATCTTCCTCAGCTACAGGGCCGTCTTTGTAAGCCGGTAGCATTTGTCCGGCCGCATGGTCCGCAAGTTTCCGATTTCCTGTGCCAGAACGTTCAGCAAGCCGCGCGAAGTTGCTCCTGCTGCTCGGGGGAGTGCTCCTTGTGGGCCTGTCCCAGTGCGTTAGAGCCCAGGATGATACCGGCGACGTTCCACTCGGAGATGTGGCGCGCACCTTTCGTAAAAAACCTGCTCCCTCCGAGGCGGTCGTCGACAACGACAATATATCGAGAGTAATGGGCGATGCTGAAAGTCGGAGAGCCTCTGGCTCGTCGCCGGTTTTCTCTCTCGATCCTGGAGGGAAGAGCTTCCACGTCTCCTCACCTGATGTTACTTGCAGCCTTTCGTTCAGCGCGAAGGCGACTTCGCTGGTGTCCGACCCAATCCTGTTGGACGAGTTGCCGCCCAAGGAACTAGCCAAACTGGATGGCCCGGCGACCATCGACGGAGATTCATTGCAGGTTTCCATGCACAACGGAACCTCATGGGAATTGCGCGAAATTGTCATCGGCCTGACTATCGTGAACCGGCAAAACGCTCACGACCGCGCCTCCTACTCTGGCGAGGCGAGGATTATTCCCGCCGTAGCGGGTGCTTCTCAGCAAGCGCAGGACTCGTTTCAGAAGCAGCCCGACGTGACCCTGTTGTTGCGGGTGAAGGGATCGGCTGCGGCCTCGGGAACGTCGGTCTTTCGGACGACTTTGAACTTTGCTCTCTTTCCTGATCAGGAATGGCACTGGGCAATCGTGAAAGCAAAGGGGGTTCCGCCTCAGCCCTTGCCCGCGTCCCCCGATCGCGCCGGCCAGACATTGCCAGGACCACTCGATGCTCAAGGAGTGCAGATCTCGCCAGCCAATCCGTCTCCATTGAATTCGTCTTCATCAAATCAGGACCCCGCTACGCACTGAAGCCCACTGAATCCGCTGAAGCACTTGCCTCTGGGGTTCCAACTCATCGTTAAATCCTCTCAACGCGGCCGTGCTAGACTGGCCTAAATCCCACACCAAGGACAGACGATGAAATTTGGAGTCATCATCTTCCCCGGCTCTAACTGTGATCACGATGCGTACTGGACCATCCAAGAGGTTGCGAAGCAGCCCGTAACGTTTCTCTGGCATGAATCGCACGATCTGGAGAATTGCGATGCCATCATCGTGCCCGGCGGCTTTGCTTTCGGCGACTACCTCCGGACCGGGGCGATTGCGAAATTCTCTCCGGTGATGGAATCGGTGCGCCGTTTTGCCGACGGCGGAGGCATGGTGTTGGGAATCTGCAATGGTTTTCAGATCCTCTGCGAGGCGGGCCTTTTGCCCGGCGCCCTCATGCGCAATACCGGCCTTAAGTACGTTTGCAAGCCGGTGCAGGTGCGGGTTGAGAACGCTACCACTCCCTTTACGAATGCCTGTTCGCAAGGTGAAGTACTGACGATTCCGATCGGCCACATGGAAGGGAATTATTTCTGCGATCAGGCGACATTGAATGAGTTACGTCGCGAACAGCGCGTAGCGTTCCGCTATGCAACCGCTGCGGGTGAGATCTCAGTATCGGCAAATCCCAACGGGTCGCTGGATAATATCGCCGGCATCTGCAGTGCCGGAGGCAATGTCCTCGGCATGATGCCTCATCCCGAGAGGGCATCGGAGCCGGAACTTGGCGGTACCCAAGGGATGAAGGTTTTCCACTCGATGGTGAGCGCCATTGCCGGCCAAGCGACGGCTTCCCGATAAGCGCCGCATAGGCAAATATGTCCGCTATTCGCCAGTAGATTCCGTTTGATAATTCTCGAAGACAGTGGTAGTGTCTCGCCCGAGAGCTGTTTCCCCCATTCGCCCAACCGGAACTTGAACGTTCAAGCAAATACAGGGAGGAGTGTATCCGATGACGGCGAAGCAAATTCTTGACACTTTTTCTGAAGCGTTGCTGCAGGATGATCGCATTCTGAACCCGCGCGAGCGGGAGCTGCTCACCAGCATTCTGCAAAACTCTAACACCGTCTCCAGCGGCAACCCCGAGATTCAATGCGCCGTGACCGCCGCTGTTGGTCGCTCGGTGGGTGAAACGGTAGCGCAGCGAGCCTTTGCGTTGTTAGGAGGCAGCATCGTGGAACAGATCCTGGCTTCGTCCGCGCTGCCTGCCGGAGCGGCAGCGACCAGGGCTTCCAACCCGGTTAAATTCGCTTCTCCTATCCCTTTCAGCGGGTCCAAATCGCCTGTCCCTCCGAGCACCCCAGCGAGTTCTCCTATTGCCCCGCGTGTTCCAGCTCCATCGCCTGTCCCCCCGAGCGGTCCTGCCAAAGCGCCTGTGCCCCCAGCCGGATCAGAGAGTCCACGGCAAAGATTACCCGTGCAGCAAAGGGCGCAATGCAGCCCGGGTGACTCCGGCAACGTTTCCCTGTTGGAGGCGTCCGCGCGAGTTCAAGCACAATGCGTTGTCCTGGATGAATTTCTGGCGCCGCAAGAGCTCAACGAACTTATTAGTTTCGCCCTGCTGCATGAGACAGAGTTTCAGAACAGCCAAGTGATTTCACCTAGCGGAAACCCAGGAGTGATCGACTACGACCATCGTCGTTCCCGGGTGCTGATGGACTTGGGACGCCACCAGGAAACCATCCTGGAGCGCATCCGGGGCGTGCTGCCAAGGGTTCTGGATCAGCTCGAAGTGCAACAGTTTGCGGTGACGCACGTGGAGGCTCAGATTACGGCCAGCAACGACGGTGATTTCTTTGGCGAACACAGCGACGACTCGCAGGAAACGATCGCATCTCGCCGTATCACGTTTGTTTATTTTTTCCATCGTGAGCCCAGCCAGTTTGAAGGGGGAGAATTGCTCCTTCACGATTCCCGCTGGCAAGGAGAGCTTCAGAGCAAAACGGGCAGTTTTCAAACGATTGTACCCAGGCAGAACCAAATCGTGTTCTTCCCGTGCTCGCTATTGCACGAGATTACGCCGGTCAAGTGCGCGTCACGGGCATTTGCCGACAGCCGCTTCACCCTGAATGGATGGCTTCACAAATAAACAACACGGCGTGGCTTGCATGGGTCGCAAGCCTGATGGGGGCTGGGTCGCGGCAAACGCAAACCGCGATGCTGCCCCCCTCTCAATTTCACTGTCTGCTCGATGAGTTGCCCCTGCACTTGATTCCACGGTGGCAGTATAGATGTAGCAGCCGATTGCAGTTAGGTGAGCCGCTCTTTCTCAATCCGCAATGTTCGCTGTTGCCTGCAGGCGAGATGCCCACAGAATTGAAACCGCATCGGCGTCTGTTGGAGAATTTTAACTTGCAGGGAACCGTGGCCTGGGTCCGTGACTCGGCTACCGATGCGCTGCAACCATTCTGGCTGGCACCTCGGATAGCGGCGGTAGTTTCGCATCTTCGTGCCGCGGAATGTGTGTCCGATTCAGTTCCCCGAGATGTGCTTCCATTGTTGACGGGCGCCGGAATTTTGGTGTCGCCGCAAGCGATCGGGCGTCGTCTCGCGCAGTGGTCTGAAGTGGTAAGAAAAGGTGCGGAACAATTCCGAGAAAAAGGATACGTACCTCTTCGCAGCCTGATCCATCCTTTCAATCTCGCAGCTTTGCGCCGCTACTACCGGCACGCAATCCGGCGGGGAGCGATTCGTCTGGGAGACGAGCAGAGTTCGCGCCGCTACGTTGCCCACAACGAAAGCGTCGCCGGCTTCTTCCATCACCAACTTACAAATGCAGTCAGCGCCATCGTCGGAGAACCGGTGAACCCCTCCTACGTGTATTTTGCCTCTTACGTGAGTGGGGCTGAGTTGAAGAAGCACACGGACCGGCGGCAATGCGAATTCAGCGTTACCTTATGTTTGGATTTTTCTCCCGAACCCGATTTGGCTACTTCCTGGCCAATACGTCTTGAGACTACGGGTGGCACGGTTGCGGTTTACCAAGCGCTGGGCGATGGGTTGGTCTATCGCGGAACGAGGGTGCCCCATTACCGAGGTATCCTGGCAGAAGGACATACTTCCACGTCGATTTTCTTTCACTACGTTGCGACGGATTTTTCCGGGCCATTGGATTAGACAGACTGATTGCGCTGACTAGTGCAACCCAGAGATCAAATAAAGCACCGAGAGAACCTGGTAGCAACCATAGGCGAAACGCGAACCGTCACGGGTCATTACAACAGGCCTAATGGCAACCACACCTGTGGGAGTTTCGGGCTGCAGTTCCTGGATGAGAGTCTTTTTACCAGTAGATAAATTTACTTTGTAAACCTCGGTTGGAATAGGACCGGGACGGTAGCCGTAGATTGTCGAGCCGTCGTCCGACCATTGGAGGGGGGTAAATCCCGCTTCGAGGTTCGGAACAACACGCGCCGGGCCACCCGCGACGGGGTACACGGCGAGGACTCCGACAGCGTCAGCTCGAATGACGTATTTCAGGTCGGGCGAAACTAATGCTCCGGTAACTCCTTCAGGCGTGATCGGTATGGGTTTCCCCCCATTTAAGTCGAGGAGATAACAGCGCTTGCCGTGACCGTGCTCGCTGGCGTTGAGGGTGATATGTTTTCCGTCAGCTAAGAAGCGGGCGACGCCGCTGTAAATCTGTTCCAAACCTGGCGTCGCAATGATGCGAGGCTGACCAGCTCCGATAGGAACGAGCGTCACTTGTCCGGGGCTGCCCGTGACAATCGAAATCGCCCATTTCCTGTCTGGAGACAGGCCGCCGGCGCTTCCTGTTCCCAGTTGCACCGGCAGCGTACCGTCAATCTTGCGAATGGCGATGGAATACTGATTGCCGGCGGCTTCACTGGAGTCTTCGAACAAGACCGACTGTCCGTCCGGCGAAATGTCTTGCGGAACATTCCAGTCGTGCCAGGAAATGTCCACCGGCTTACCGTTTCTTTCCATGGTGGCCATGGCCAAACGTTCGGCGTCCATACTTACGAGCGCGCGGCCGTCCGGCGCCACATCCTCCAACGTCATGCCTGTTGGGAGTGCCAAGACTTTTCGTATCCTGGCAGAGGGTGTTACAGCAAGGAGTTCTCGGTTGCCGCCCCTCTCGACCGCGGTAAACCATATCTCTTTCCCATTGGGGCTCCATGCAAGGCCGTCCTCAGATTCCCAGCCGGTTGAGAGCTCACTGAAATGTCCCTTTTCGTCGATGAGGGCAACCGACCCGCGATCGTCCCATGGAGCTGGATGATTCAAAAAGGCGATTTTGTCGCCTTGCGGCGCGATGCGAATGTGGCTTATCCAGCCAGCGGTTTGGTAGAGAACATGGCCGATTGGATACTCAAGCCGTTCTCGACCCTCAGCGCGGTGGGCTACGGCAAGCTCACCGTTTGCATCCCAATCAGCCCAGGAGACGTTCTCGAGGAGTTCGCGCGGGGAACCTCCAGCCAGGGGTGCGCGGGCAAGCACACCCCCTTCTGTTTCGAGATGCCCACCGTGATCGCCACGCAGCACCACGGCAAGTTCGCCCGAGCGGGATATTGCCAGCAAGTCAGCATCCCTGAGATTCAGCGGTTGAGTTAGTAAGGAATCGCCGACGGTGGAAAAAACTTGCAATGGTCTGCCGTTCCATGCAGCCGTATAAACGATCGCTCTAAAATCGGGAGCGAATCGTGCGGAGTAAACTGTACCCTGTTCAAAAGTCAAACGCTGGTAAGAGGGAGGCAGAGTTTTCTGACCCCACGGATTCCAGAGAAGCAGAACCACCCCGACCGCGAGAACTCCAGCCAATGCGCCAAGTAGATATTTTAGTCTTGAATCGGGAGCCTCAAACTTGAGCGGCTGGTTTCCGGAAGAGTTTGAAAGCGTGTCGAGCGCAAATGCCAGATCGCGTGCCGATTGAAAGCGATTCTCCGGTTCCTTCTCTAAACAGTGACGCACGATTTGCTGGAAAGATACGGGGATGCTGGCCTGCTCCAGATTAATCGCAGGCGGCTCTTCGCGAAGAACCGCTGTAATTGTGTCGACCTCGGTTTCGCCACGAAAAGCTCTGCACCCGGTCAGCATCTCGTAAAGAATCGCACCCACGCTGAAGATATCGCTGCGATGGTCCACGGTCTTGCCCCGCAGTTGCTCCGGTGACATATAGGCGACGGTGCCGATTACCGAGCCACTCTTGGTTACGGTCGTCAGATCTTCCACAGAGCGCCGAGAATCTTCCGGCGCGGATTGCAGCTTCGCGACTCCGAAGTCGAGAATCTTGACCCAGCCGTCGCTGGTCACAAACAGATTTTCCGGCTTCAGGTCACGATGAATGATGCGGCGATCATGCGCCGCGATCAGGCCTTGCATGATTTGCAACGAGTAGTCTACCGCCCGGTGAACCGGTAATGCTCCTGCCGCCAGTCGCTTGCGCAGGGTCTGGCCTTCCAGCAATTCACAAACAATGTAAGGAGATCCCAGGTTGAATCCAACGTCGTAGACCGCGACGATGTTGGGATGATTCAAAGCTGCCGCGGCTCGCGCTTCCAGTTCGAAACGGCGAAGATGATCGGGGTTGTCGCTGGAAGCCGGCCGGATTAATTTCAGAGCGACGTCGCGCCCCAGTCTTTGGTCGCGTGCGCGAAAAACCTCGCCCATGGCTCCAGAGCCGATTTTTTCGAGAATCTGATAGTGATCGAAGACTTGTCCAGCCATACTCGGGCGGGGCCTCGCTGGCATGGTAGGGGGCATGTCTACCGTAGTCAATAAAGTAGTTTGGTTGGCGGTTTTCGCCGGCAGACGAATCCTGCCGTGCTATAATTGCCGTTCGCCTGCACTTTTTCGAGGCTGCCTGTGATCTTTCTACGGGCGAATCCCGCGTTCAAACAGGATTATTAAAATAGAGGTCTAGCCATGTCCGGCCATTCAAAATGGGCGACAATTAAGCACAAGAAGGGCGCGCTCGACGCCAAGCGCGGAAAGATTTTTACCCGTCTCATCAAGGAAATCAGCATTGCCGCGAAGAATGGCGGCGGCGACCCTGATTCCAATCCGCGCCTGCGCGGCGCGATTGTCGCCGCAAAAGCGGAGAACATGCCCGCCGACAACATTAAGCGGGCCATTCAGCGCGGCACCGGCGAACTTCCAGGCGCCACTTACGAGGAGTTCTCTCTCGAGGGTTACGGCCCGGGCGGCGTAGCGGTCCTGCTCGATATCAACACCGATAACCGTAACCGTACCGTCAGCGAGATTCGCCACTGCTTCGGCAAGAATGGCGGCAACATGGCTGAGGCTGGCGCAGTTTCCTGGATGTTCCACAAGAAGGGTGACATCATTATTCCCAAGAGCGTCGCGAAAGAGGACGACCTGATGAACATCGTTCTCGAGGCCGGCGGCGAGGATCTGAACGACGATGGCGAGAACTGGGAGATCCTCACCGAACCCTCTGCCTATGAAGCTGTGCTTGAAGCCGTGAAGAAAGCCGGAATCGAGCCGGCGTCATCCAGTGTTGCCATGATTCCGCAGAACTACATCAAGCTGGAAGGTCAAGCTGCCAACACGATGATCCGGCTGATGGAAGCGCTTGAAGACCAGGACGATGTTCAGAATGTGCACTCGAACTTCGATATTGATCAGAAGCTGCTCGAAGAAGTGGCTGGCTAGACTGCACGGTGCAGAATTTGAAAGCCGCCCTTGTGGCGGCTTTTCTCTTTAAGAACAGAACGCCAAAAAAGTTTTCAACACAACCGTGGATAATTCTGTGGAAAAACACGGCGGTATCCCTGTAAGTGATTCAATGACAGGCAGTTCAGCATTTTGCACTGGTGCGAGTGCTGGCACTTTCGTGGTGCTATCGCGAACGAACACACCCTGGCCCCGTCCTGCAATATCGAGTCACACTTGAGATTCAGACTCGACAAACTTCTGGTTGATCGCGGACTTGCTGCTTCGCGGGAACGCGCTCAAGCACTCATTCTAGCGGGAAAGGTTTTGGTCAACGAGCAAAAGGTTGACAAAGCCGGCGCACAGGTCCTGGCGGACTCCCCAATACGTTTGCTTGGCGCAGACTTGAAGTACGTTAGCCGTGGCGGGCTTAAATTGGAGCGCGCTCTTGAATACTGGCATATCGACGTTGAGGCCAGAGTGGGTCTTGATGTAGGCGCCTCAACTGGTGGATTTACGGATTGCCTGCTTCAACACGGGGCAGCGCGTGTGATCGCGATAGATACCGGCTATGGACAGATGGATTTTAGGCTGCGCCAGGATCCCCGGGTTCGGCTTCTCGAAAAAATCAACGCTCGCTACGTCACGGAAGCAATCATAGGCGAAAAGGCAGATCTTGTTGTTGTCGACGTGGCATTTATTTCCGCAACCCTGGTTCTTCCTTCTGTGTTAAACGCTGCCTTTCCAAATTCTCCCGGTCAACGACGCGGACGTCAGGTCATCGTGCTGGTTAAACCTCAATTCGAAGCGGGCAGGGAATTCGTCGCCAAGGGAGGCATTGTTCGGGACGAGGTTGCCCAGTTGGCCGCGGTCGAAAAGGTAAGAAAAAGCTTGCTTGATCTCGGCTGTACTCGCACCGATGTGATTGATTCTCCCATCCTCGGTGTGGAAGGGAATCGAGAATTCCTTCTTTTGGGAGTCTTTTAGGTGGGCATTGTTTTCAAAATGACCCCGGGGATACTCGCAGTTTAGTTAAGAACTCTCATTTGAAACGTTGTTGACGAATGGACTGATAACCCGTCAAAAAAGTGGAAAAGGAGCGGAACGATGAAATTGTTTTTTCGTGTTCTCCCGCGCATGGCGCTGGGGCTGATGTTGGTCGGGCTTATGCTGGGCCTGGTAGGCTCGCAGTCAAAAGCCGACGAACAACAGGTTATTCTAACCGGAGCGGCTAGCGACTCCTTGTGCGGCGCCAAACACATGATGAGTGGGGATGATGCCAAGTGCGTGCGCGCCTGCGCTAAGAATGGATCGCAATACGCTTTGGTTGTGGATCAAAAGGTTTACTCCCTAGCGGGTCGGAGCAAAGAACTGGACGAACTTGCCGGCCAAACAGTGACGGTCACCGGCACGCTGGATGCCATGGTGCTGCAGGTAGCCTCGGTTAAGCGTGCGCCGGCAGCGTCGCCGGCCGGAGGGCAGTCATCCAGCGATACGGCAAGACCCCCGGTACCTACGACCATCGAAGGCCTGGTCCGCGATATCTCGTGCCCGATTCAGAATAAAGCCGCGACGGCCACGGTGTTCAATCTGAAGTGCGCTCAGGACTGCGCCAGACTAGGATCTCCACTGATCATCCTCACAAACGACGGAGTTTTATACACGCCAATTTCCGCATCCATGCCGGATGAAGATCAGCGCCAGCGACTGATGCCATTCTTAGGCAAGTATGTTCGAGTGACCGGACAGGTCTTTGAGCGGACGGGAACCCACGCCATCGCGATCAGCGAGATACACGAAATGAAGAGCGTGCATTTAGTCACCAATGCCGAATGAGCCTGTCTCCGCTTCCGCTGAAATAAAGGGGTTGTCCGGCGCAGGCGCCATGCAGATGTCCTACACGCCGGTTGATGATCCGCGCCAGCTCTACCAATCGATCAGTGTCGGCGCTTTTACTCGGAAGAAATACGCTTTGCAGCCAATGTCCATTCTGCAGCGACCGAGTCCTAGAAACCTTTCTCGTGGTACGCGGGCAAACGCCTCGACAAGCGCACAATGTTGTCGTAGTGCTCGACAAGGCTGGTGACATCAACAACGGCCAGCCGAGCGCTCTGGCCCGCTGGATTGATTCGATGGATCTCAAACCGGGCGCTCGTGCATATCATCTCGGCTGCGGAGTTGGTTATTACACAGCGATCATGGCGGAAGTCGTTGGGCCTAGGGGAAGCGTGGTGGGCACTGAAGTGAACCCGGACTTGGCGGCTCGGGCCAAAGAAAACCTGTCCGGGTATTCAAAATGTGACGGTACTTGCTTGCGACGGCGCGACGATCGATCCGGGCGAGTGTGATGCAATGTTGATCAATGCCGGAGTGACTCATCCGAATGTTCTGTGGCTGGACCGCCAACGCGAGTCCGGCCGCCTTGTCGTGCCCCTCACCATGGCTGCTACTCCAAAGCTGGGTATTGTGTGATGATCAAAATTGTTCGCGAGCATCACGGCCTTTCAGCGCAGGTCGTGACATCGCTGGCAATCTATTCCTGCACCAGCGGTCGCGATTCGCAACTCGAACCGCTGTTAAAGGATGCCATAACAAGCGGCGGGCTGCTGAGAATGAAATCGGTGCGGCGTGATGTACACGAGCAATTGTCTACATGCTTAGTCCACGGCGCCACTTTCTGCCTGAGCTCCGTGGCAGTTGGTTGATGCGCAAATAGGTTCAGCCGTAGGCCGCGGTCAAAGTCTTTCACCCGAATTCTGTACAATCCTTCTTGCGCTCTTCCTATGGCAAACTCGCCCTCATCTGCCCAGCCAAAACTTGCGGCGATCGTTTCTCGTCCGGCGCGGTCTGAGGTCGCGCCCACGGTCCCCCAACTTTTGGGTTGGTTCCACGCTCACGGCTATCGGGTTATCGTCGACCCGGAAACCGCTAAGTACTGTGATGGCGAGGAGGAAGTGCTACGCTCGCAAATGTCCTCGCGCCCTCTCGATCTGATTGTAGTTTTGGGCGGCGACGGAACGTTACTTTCGGCTGTGCGAGCCACCGCTGCGAGCGATGCACCACTGCTCGGAGTGAACCTCGGATCGCTCGGCTTCCTTACGGATGTTCCACTTTCGTCACTTTTCCCCATGCTCGATTCGATCGCGGAGGGCCGCGCCCCGGTTGAGCAACGTTCTCTGATGCATTGTGATTTGCTGCGAGGCGAAACGATTCTGGGAAGCTACCTGGCGTTCAATGACGTCGTTGTTAACAAGACGGCGCTGGCTCGCCTGAACACGTACGACTTGTTCGTCGACCGGGCGTTCGTATCGAGCTTTCGTGCCGATGGAATGATTGTTGCAACTCCTACAGGCTCAACCGCCTACTCTCTTTCCGCCGGCGGCCCCGTGTTAATGCCGACGGTTAACGCTTTTGTGGTTACGCCAGTGGCGCCGCATTCGCTCACCCACCGCCCGCTAGTGGTGCCAGATTCGGCGGTGATTGAAATTCTGTTGCGCAGTGATGAAGAGGTCGCCTACCTGAGCCTGGACGGCCAACCCGGCCTTGATCTGCGGGATGGAGACCGGGTTCGCTGCAGCCGATCCGAGCACAAAGTCAGCCTTTTCCGCACGGATACGGATTTCTTTCATGTGCTCCGCACCAAGCTGAAATGGGGAGAACGATAAGCAAAGATAAAAGAGTTGCTAAGGGTTACAACTCCGAGGAGTACAACTCGCGGACTTTTTCTCGCCGTCGAATGACCTTAACTGACTTTCCATGAACCATGACCTCCGCTGGCCGCGGACGCGTGTTGTAGTTTGAAGCGAGCGCCATCCCGTAGGCACCGGTGTCAAGAATCGCAAGCAGGTCGCCCTCTTCCAACCGAGGCAACTTCCGGTCGCGGGCGAAGAAGTCGCTGGACTCGCATACCGGGCCTACTACGTCGACAATCTCGCGCGTCTGGATTGAGGGTTTGCCCGACCGGACCACGGGAACAATCTCATGGTAAGCGCCATAGAGCGCGGGCCGGAGCAGATCGTTCATGGCCGCATCCACCACCAGAAATCGCTTGCCACCGTTTTCTTTTCTGTAAACAACACGAGTAACCAATACTCCAGCAGGCGCGATAATCGCCCGTCCCGGCTCCAGCAGAAGGTGCACATTTAACCCCTTCAGGGGAGTGGTCACGGCGCGCGCATAGCTCGTGACCGAGGCCGCAAACTCTGATTCCGGGTCTTGGTACGCGATGCCCAGCCCCCCTCCGGTATCCACGTATTTCACAGTGTGTCCGTCGGAGCGTAACTGGCGAACCAAATCGGCGACTCGCGTCACAGCTTCTGCAAAGGGTGCAAATTCTCTGATCTGTGAGCCGATATGGACGCTAACGCCTGCCACTTTCAGATACCTCGCCCCCGAGGCCTTGGCGTATAGTTCCCGCGCCATGGTGATCGGCACGCCGAATTTGTGCTTGCGCAAACCAGTAGAAATGTAGGGATGAGTATCCGCCGCAACATCCGGGTTCACGCGAAGGGCCAGGCGCGCGGCCTTGCGCAATTGCGTCGCACACTCGGCTAACGCCCAGAGTTCCGACTCGCTTTCCACATTAAACAGCAAAATCCCAGCCGCTAAAGCTGCCCTTATTTCGTCGCGAGTTTTTCCCACACCGGAGAACACGATTTTCCTGGCTGCGCCGGGGTCGGCGATCAGCACCCGTTCCAGTTCTCCTCCGGAAACAACGTCAAAGCCGCACCCCTGTCGCCCCAGCAGGCGCAGGATGCTCAAATTTGAATTCGCCTTTACGGAATAACAGACGGTGTGGGAGACATTTGTGAAGGCGTCGTCAAAGCTGGCCAACCGCTCGCGGATGGCGGTTGCCGAATAGACGTAGAGAGGTGTTCCGTAGCGCTCCGCCAGTTTTGCCAGCGGAATATCATCGCAGTGCAGCACAACCTCTACGCTGCGGCGAAATAAACCTTTCCGCTGCCGGTGAAGAACGAATCCCGGCGGCCTCTCGGAACCAACGTAGGGACGTCCCGCACCTGCGCTGCGCCGCGTCATTTGCGTTTGGAAGACCCGGCAGTCGTGGCATCTTTCACTTTGATTGCCACCACGGTTTGATCATCGAAGGTCTCCACCCCCGCAGAGTGCTCACCCACGGCTTTGAAGAGCGAGTTGACTACGCAGTCTGCGGATCGGCCCGCGCATTCCGCGATGATTTTCTCCACTCGTCCGCGGCCAAATAGTTCTCCGCGCCGGTTCCGCGCGTCAAGAATGCCGTCACTGAAAAATACGAAGATATCCCCGGGCTTCATTTTGAAGCGGAACTCATCGTAGTTCACATCGTCGAAAAGTCCGAGCGGCAAGCCAGTCGCTTCGATCACAGTGTTTTTCCCGTCGTGTACTAAGACGGGGCGCGGCAAGCCCGAGTTCGCCACCAGAAGCGTGCGATGTTCGTCGTCCCAGACTGCATAAATGAGCGACACGAATTGCGCTTCAATGCGGCGCTCCGCTAGCGAAAGATTCACGGCCGAGAGCATCTCCGCCGGGCCGGGCTCAATTGGAGCATGCGAGCGCAGAATTCCGCTCACCAAAGCGGCGTAGATCGCCGCCGGGGCGCCTTTCCCGCTGACATCGCCGATCACAATTCCCAGCCGCGAAAGCGAGTAAGGGATGAAGTCGTAGAGATCTCCGCCGATCGCTCGCGCGGGGGTAAACTTCGCGGCCAGTTCAAGGTTTCCCAGTGTCGGTAGCGTCTGGGGAAGCAGCCGCATTTGCAGTTCCCGCGCTAGCGACAAATCCCGCTCCAGGCGGCGTTCCTGCCGCGCAATCTCCTCATACAGGCGGGCGTTTTCAATGGCAATCGCCACCTGCGCGGCTAGCGTCACCATGGTGCGCCGGTGGTCGTCCGTAAAAAATCCGCGGCGCGTGTGCTCCAGATCGAGGACTCCAATGACCTTGTCTTTATAGATCAATGGCACAGCCAATTCTGATCGCGTCTCCGGATTGCCTTCGATGTAACGGGGATCTTTGCTCACGTCGGGCACCAGAATTGCATGCCCCGTCTGTGCCGCCTGTCCAACCAATCCGCGTCCCAGGGGAATCTCTTTCTTGGTGTGAACATTTTCGTTGAAGCGCAACGAGAAACGATGCTGCAGCATTTCGCCCGAAGAATCCAGCAACAGGATGCTGAACATCTGGTAGTCGATCAATCGCCGCAGCAGTTCGGCGATCCGGCCCAGCAGTTCGTCCAGGTTCAAGATCGAACTCACCTCGCGCGCGATCTCGTTCAACAGAAGCAGAATCCGAGCTTGCCTGGTGGTGCGGGTATAGAGTTGCGCATTCTCGATGCCCGCCGCCATGCGCGAAGCGATCAATGTCAGCAGGCGCATGTGCTCTTCATTGAAATAACCGGGAAGGCGGGCTTCGAGGTCGATCACTCCAATCACCCGGTTCTTGGTGGTGAGCGGCACCGCCAATTCTGAACATACATTGGGCACGGCAGCGATGTATCGGGGGTCACGGGTGACATCGTCGATGAGGATCGCCTGCCGCAATTGGACGGCTTGCCCGATTACACCTTCGCCTACTTTAAGCCGGGCGCGCTCAGCGAATTCGGGTGGATAACCTACCTGAAAGCGAAAACGCAGTTCCTGAGTCTTTTCGTTCAGCAGGAGGATGGCAAAAATTTCATAGTCGATGACTTTGCGAACAACCTCCGCGACCCGGCGCAAAGTCGTATCCAGGTCGAGCGAGGTTGCCATGACGTCGGCTACTTCGAGCAACAGCGGCTCAACCTGCAAATGCTTTTCGTGCTTGCTCAGAACTGAACCCATTGATCTTTCCATGATAGCAGCCGTACTCAGAGTGCCTGGTCCGAAGCCCCGAGATAGGTTTCATCAGCAGGGAAACCAAATTCAAGCGAGTGCTCTCGACTCCGTGGTGGTCGATTCGGCTCCGGAGTCACTCTCGCGGAACGATGCAGACGTCGGAGAGGTTACGGTAGCGTTCGGCATAATCCAGGCCGTAGCCCACTACGAATTCGTCAGGAATGGTGAAGCCAACGTAGTCGCCTTGCAGAGGCAGCTTGCGGCGCGAAGGTTTGTCGAGCAGAGCCGCGATCTTCAGTGAGCGAGGCTGATGCGCAAGCAGAAGTTTCTTGAGCACGGTGAGCGTCAATCCCGTATCGAGAATGTCTTCCACAACAATTACATTTTTATCTTTCATGGACTGGTCAACATCTTTCGTCAACCTTACTTCGCCGGTGGAATCCCAACCACTTTTGAGTTCCTGCGTGGGGCTGGGACGGTTGCCATAACTGGAGACGCCGATGAAGTCAAACGTCGCGTCCAACTTCACTTGCCGCGCCAAATCGGCGAGAAAAATCGCTGAGCCCTTCAACACGCCGACAAGGATCACAGGCTGTCCGGCGTAGTCACGCGTGATCTCTGCGCCCAGTTCCGCGATTCGCTTCGCAATCTCTTCCCTGGAGATCAACACCTTGAGTTCCGTCATGGCGTTTCATATTAAACTAAAAGCTCGGTCGCAGGCCCAGGATGATGGATTTCTTCACCAACCGAACGAGGTGTCGGGCGATCGGGGGAGATACCAATCGATGAATCTCAAAGGTATCCAACTGACTTGGTTGGGCCACGCGACATTTCGCATCGCAACGCCAGGCGGCCGCACCGTCATTATCGATCCCTGGATTATGAACAACCCGGCGTGCCCGCCTTCTGAAAAGAAGGTGAAGCCTGTCGATGTTCTGCTTTGCACCCACGGCCACGGTGACCACATTGGAGACGCGGTTGAGATCATTAAACAGCACAGCCCGCAGGTGGTCGGCATGCCGGAGTTGTGCGGGTGGCTTGAGAAGAAAGGCGCCAAACAAACCGCCATGATGAATAAGGGCGGCACGCAGAGGATCGGCGATATCAAAGTCACGATGGTGCACGCCGACCACTCCTGCGGCATTCAAGATGGCGACCAGCTTGTCTATGGCGGCGAAGCTTGCGGTTATGTTGTCGAATTCGAGAACGGGCTAAAGCTTTATCACGCTGGCGATACGAATGTTTTCGGGGACATGGCAATCATCCGTGAACTTTACGCTCCTGAAATCGTAATGCTGCCGATCGGCGATCATTTCACCATGGGCCCGCGCGAAGCCGCGTACGCGTGTAACCTCCTCAAACCGAAAACCGTGATTCCCATGCATTTTGGCACCTTCCCGGTGTTGACGGGAAGCCCCAGCGACTTGCAGAAACTGGTTCAGGGAGTCGAAATAATCACTATGAAACCCGGTGTGACCGTCAGCAATTGAAGACTGTTCGGCAACTACCAAGCGAGGTCGAAAGGAAAACAAGTGGCCCAAAGCAAGCCAAAGGAACGAAATAAACCCAACTGGCGTCACTATAGCTTTACCACTGCAGGGCCGGTCGACGATTACTTGTACTCCATGTTGCCTAAGCGCGATGCCGTGCTGTCGGAGATGGAAGACTTCGCCGGCAAGCACAATATTCCGATCGTGGGACCCGCCGTTGCCCGTGTTTTACAGCAACTCGCCATGATGATCAACGCACGGACCGTCTTCGAGTTGGGTTCAGCGATTGGGTATTCGACCATTTGGTGGGCGCGAGCGGTGGGGGAAAAAGGTCACGTCATTTACACCGACGGCGATCCCAAGAACGCCGAGCGAGCACGCCGATACTTCGATCAGGCGGGCATCTCGAGCCGTATCACACTTCATACGGGCGACGCGCTCGAAGTTCTGTCGGAGCAGAAGCAGCAGTTCGATATCATTTTCAACGATGTGGACAAAGAGGATTATCCACGAGTGCTGCGCCTGGTCTCGCCCCGCCTGCGTCCGGGAGGTTTGTTTATCACGGACAACGTCTTATGGAGCGGGCGGGTGGCGGAGAAAAATCCTAAGGCCGCCACGACCCGAGCCATTCTGGAGTTTAATCGGCTGCTCTACGACTCCACCGACTTCTATACGACGATCCTTCCCATACGAGACGGCGTTGCGGTTGCGCTGAAGAAATAATTCAAGCGAAGCGAACTCAAATCGACTTGACGGGAATGGCCAGCAAGTCATCAACTAAGCCGACCTCCTTCTGCAGGAAGGGCTCGGCGTAGGTGACGCCGCCTAGGGCACCGTAATAGCGCGCCATCGACTCCACACGCGCGTGAATCTCATCGTGGGCCGGAAAAAGATCTTTGCCAGCATCCTGATCGCTGAACTGCGATTTGTAAGCCAGGATGGAAGCGAACTTCTGCTCGAACTGTTCACTGATGTCGACCACAAACGTCGGCCGCACGTCGTAGTACAGCGTGGCATAGATGATCTTGAAAGGACGGTGCGGGGAAAAAGCCGCACCCGACGGGTTCTCGGAGTCAGTTCGGCTGGGACCTGACGGCGGTGCGCCGAGAGCTAATTTTCTCAGTCCTGCCAGAAAACACGCTTCATATCCCAGCACGGAGGTCGTGTAGTGATCCGGATGGCGTCCCTTCCAGTAAGGCAGAATTACCGCGCGCGGGCGAGTCTCGCGAATCACGGTCGCTACTTTCAGCCGATTCTGCCAGGTATTTTCGACGCGGCCGTCGGGAATATCGAGTGCCCGCCGCCAGCTTGCGCCGAGAATCTTCGCCGCATCTGCCGCCTCGCGCGCTCGATCTTCAGCCGTGCCGCGCGTTCCCATTTCCCCTTGGGTCAGATCGAGGATGCCCGTCCGTTGCCCGCGCTGCGCAGCCCTTAACAGGGTTCCGCCGCAGGTTTGTTCCACGTCGTCGCGGTGGGCCGCAATGGCCAGGATGTCAAGGGGAGTCGAGGCCATGTCAGTCAATATTGCCCTGTTCGAGCACGACGTTCTCGCGCACGATCAGGCGCTGCGCCGCCATTTCCTTCAGCGTGGGCAATACGCGGGTTACATGCTCGTCGGTATCGACGAAAAAGATAACCACGGGCAACTTGCCGCCTGCCTCGACCATGTGCGCTGTTTTCACTCGCTGGCGGCCGAGAAAACCCGCCACCGCGTGAAACGCGATTGCAGCGTAAACATTTTCTTGGCGCAAGTAGTTGAGAATCTCCAGATGCAGCGGCCGGTGATGCCACTGGTCGGCTTCGTTCAGATAGATGGTGACCTGTACCGCCATCGCGTCCGCCATTTTACAGCAACCGTGCCAGTGCCATACCGGCCAATGCTGCACCGAGACAAAGCACATTGTTGCTGAAAATGTTGATGAGCATCAGACCCCACTGTCCGCCATCAAAATAAGCCATCGTTTCAAACGCATAACTCGAGAAGGTAGTGAACGATCCGCAGAAGCCAATCACAACCAGAAGCCGCCAACGCGGGTCGATCAAAGCACGCTCGCTGGTCCAGATAAGGAAAAAGCCCACGATAAAGCTGCCTACAACGTTGATGAAAAGCGTGCCGTAAGGAAAGACTGGACCGAGTTGCCGGGCAGCGATCCGGCTCAACAGATAGCGCAGGTTGGCCCCCGCGATGGCAGCTACAGAGATGGCAAGAAAGTTCTTAACCACGGAGTTTCTCCTACAAATCGGATGAAAATCTTGTAGGAGTTATCAGCCTGCAGGCCATGGCAATTTCAGGCGGTTATGGCGAACTCCATCGCCGTGGTTATTTTTACCATAAACACCCTAGACCAGCCCAGCTAAGTCCAGCGTATATTTTCACCTGCGTAACATCTAAAACGGCGCTTCTTCTACTTCTTCCGCTCCACTAAATATCTTGCCAACTGCTTCAATGTTTCCGCCCGTTCGCCAAAGCTTTCCAGCTCTTTCAAGGCTGCGCTCGCCAACGAATCCGCCTTGCGCTCGGATTCCTCAATCCCAAACAGCGCAGGATAAGTAGCTTTGTGCGCGGCCGTATCTTTGCCTGCGGTTTTGCCAAGCTGTTCTGAAGTTTGGGTAACATCGAGCACATCGTCCACAATCTGAAAGGCCAGTCCAATCGACTGCCCAAACGTCCGCAGCTTTGCCACCTCGCTGTTCTTTGCTCCGGCAAAGAGGCCGCCGCTTACCAGGCTCGCGGTGATGAGAGCGGCGGTTTTCGCGCGATGGATATATTCCAGCATCTCCGCCGTGGGCTGGGCGTGTTCAGCTTCCAAATCCACGACTTGTCCACCGATCATGCCATCCACTGTGCCTGTGCCGCGCGCGATCTCCTCGATAATTCGCACGCGTGCCTCCGCCGGACAATCGAGCCGGGCTAGAACCTCATAGGCCTGGGTCTGCAGCGCGTCACCGGCCAGAATTGCGAGGGCTTCCCCAAAAACCTTGTGGCATGTGGGACGGCCGCGCCGCAGATCGTCGTTATCGAGAGCTGGAAGGTCGTCGTGGATCAGGGAGTAAGTGTGCAGCATCTCCAGCGCCGCTCCCAGTTCCTCGATCTTCTCAGGCAACGACCCTGCCACCATCCGGGCGGCTTCCATGCACAGCAGCGGCCGTAGCCTTTTACCACCGGCAAATACGCTGTGCCGCATCGCCTTATGAATGGAAACGGGATGCTCCGTCTCCGGCGGAATCAGCCGGTCCAGCGCCGCGTCCGTCAGCGCCCGCCCCCGTTCGAGAGTTTCCTGCAGCATTGAGGAGTGAGTATAACAAGGACCACGTGGTCAGTGGTCGGGGACAGTGGTTAGACCACAGACTTGGGGACAATCGCGGAACTTCGTTCTCATCTGTGATCACGGATCGCTAACCACTTGCCTAAATAGAAAAGAGGACGCCCGAAGGCGTCTTCGACAATCGAGTAGATGGAGTGCAGTTATGCTACCGCGGACTTGGCGAGCGCCACGCTTCGCAGGACGGAAGTCAGAACATTCGGCACATCATTGGTGCGGCAAACGTCGTCAGCTCCCGCCTCCAACGCGGCAATCCATAAATCCTCATCCGGTATGCGATGCGTGCACACGATGGGCAGTGAAGGGAAATCGTTGCGCAAGTCCCGCACATCGCTCAGACAAGAGTATTCCATGTCAAGAATTACGGCTTCCGGGCGGTTTTTCGCGACTCGCTCGCGGAGTTCATCCCCGGAGCGCGTTAAATGTATGGAATGGAAATGAGGAGAAAGCGCGCCGGCGAGCGATTGGGCGACACCGGCATCACGTTCAACGACCACAATACTAAAGCCCATCGATCCTCCTGACCTACGACCGTCAACAACGGTGGATTAGGGCTGCGGGGAAGGGTTCGGCACCACTACTCCACAGACATTACAGCTCAACAAGCACCCGCGACAAGATAGGCTGCCTACCTGGGAGCGGCCGCCTTTTCCGTCAAGGCCTCAAACGGTTCAGCCTGAAGCTTCCCGTTTTTCTTTAATAGGATTTCCACTTTGCCTTCGGCCTGTTCCAGTTCTTTGCGGCATGCCGAGGAGAGGTGCATACCCTCCTCAAAGAGGGCAAGACTTTTTTCCAGAGGCACATCTCCCTTTTCCAGTTCCTGGACAATTTTTTCCAATCGCTGGAGGCACTCTTCAAATTTGGCCAACGGCTTTCCCTCCTGCTTCTATTGTAATGCTACGATCTGCTCCCGGAGTCCAGTCTTTTTTTCAGGTTGGCGGAATGGATTTCGTTCTCTCCGCAAAAGGGAATCCTTTCGCAGAAACGGAACCGCTGTTTCCCAGTGCCTCGAGCACGTCGACGGCTGAGCTGTAGCGGCCCTGCGGTGCGCTGATTTGCGCACCCTGTACTGAGTGGCGAACGGCCAGAAGCATCTCCCGCGCAATGGCCACGCCTTCGGCTCTTGCCGCCTCCGGTGTCTGGGCGCGGGCCATTCGTTCCAGAATCGAGTCCGGCACGGAGACCCGCAATTCATTTTTCATGAACTCGGCGTTGCGCACGCTGACCAGCGGCCATATCCCTGCAACCACCGGAATGCGGCAGTGCTCGATCCTGCGCAGAAAGTTTTCCAGGAGGCGAATATCGAATACCGGCTGGGTCACAACGTACTCGGCCCCGGCCGCAACTTTAAATTCGAAGCGCCGAATTTCCTCATCCAGGTCGGTCAGCCCGGGATTCGCGCCCACGCCGATGACAAAACCGGTGCCGGCGCCGATCGGGTTCCCACCAATGTCCAGACCTCGGTTCAAATTGTGGACGATGTTGACCAAGCCGATGGCGTCGACATCGAAAACTGCCGTGGCATCCGGATAATTTCCCATCTTCGGCGGATCGCCGGTAATGCAAATAAGGTTCTTAATTCCGACCGCCGCCGCTCCCAGAAGGTCACTCTGGATGCCCAGCACGTTGCGATCTCGACAGGTGTAATGCAGAACTGCATCGATCCCCGCTTCCCGCTGCACCAGCAGGGAAAGCGCCTGGTTGCTCATGCGAGCCGAGGCCCGAGGGCTGTCGGGGATATTGATGACATCCACGCCGACGGACTTCAGAAAGCGTGAGCCCTCCAATTCCTTTTCGATCTCGGTCCCTCTCGGAGGAACAATCTCCACCATCGTGACAAATTCCCCGTGCGCCAGCTTCGCTCCCAGACCCGATCGTTCCTCTAAAGGTTGGGCTGGCCTGACGGCCGGCGTGGCAGCGTTCGTTACGTGCGCCTGGGTGGCCTTTCCCCTGGCCTCACCAACGCGCAACGCGGACTTCATCACGCGAATATGGTCAGGGGTGGTTCCGCAGCATCCGCCGACGATGCGTACGCCTGCCGCCACAAACTTGCGCGCGTAACTGGCCATGTACTCGGGGGAGCACAGGTAGATGTTTCGACCTTCCACGGAGCGAGGAATGCCTGCATTCGGCTGCGCCGACAGCGGCAAGGATGTCATGGCTCGCACTCGTTCGATGGCGTCCAGCATTGCCACCGGACCGACGCTGCAGTTACAACCGATCACATCGGCGCCCCATTCCTCAAGCCGTGGCGCAAAAGTCTCCGGATCGGAGCCATCCAGACAGTTGCCGTCTTCATCAATCGTTACTTGCACGATCAAAGGCAGTTTTGCCGCTACCTCTTTGGCTGCCAGGATGGCCTGATGGAGCTCCTCGAGATATCCGAAGGTTTCTAGCATCACCAAATCAACCCCGCCTTCGGCCAAGGCGGTAATTTGCTCGCGGAATGCCTGACGAGCCTCCTCAAAAGAGGTCTTTCCGAGAGGCTCAATTCTCGTTCCCAACGGGCCAACCGATCCAGCCACCCACACATCGAAACTCTTGGCGGCCTCGCGGGCCAGTCGAGCGCCCACCCGGTTGATTTCATGCACTTTGTCGGCAAGGCCGTGCCGCGCGAGGCGGAAAGCGTTTGCCCCGAAGGTATTGGTTTCGACGATATCGGCCCCAGCCTGCAGATAGTCGTGATGAACCCCGCGGATCAGGTCGGGCTGGGAGAGATTCAACTCGTCGTAGCAGCGGTTGATGAACACGCCTCTAGCATAGAGAAGAGTGCCCATGGCGCCGTCGCAGAGAACGGGATACTGCTTGACGCAGGTAAGAAAATCAGCCGCCATATGGACCAGAATACAGGATGCGTGTAGTTTCCGGCATCTGAAGGAACCACAAGAGGAGTGGGGAAGATCCCAGAGCGATTTGCGGGCGGCAGGGTGAGTTCTGACCTCTGTTATAATCTGCTACTTCGCGCTTAAATCTCTGGTTTTCCTGCAGTTAGGAGCCTGATTTTTGAACAAATCCGCCCTTTTGCTACTTGTGCTCGGTGTCACCGGTCTCGGTCTTGTCTCCTGTGGCGGGGGCAAGAAGAGCACTGCCAAACCGACGAGCGGATTGACCACCCGCGTTTTTGCTTCGCAGAGCATTTCCAGCCTGACCTCATCACCCGGTCTTTTCATCATCAACGCAGAAATCGACGTGCTCGCCCGGGCATCTGAAATCGGCGCGGGCAACTCTCCAGGGCTCATGGCGATCTCTCCGGAAAGAGCCACAGTGCTGGTCTTTGATTCAGCCACCAACAATATTGATGTCGTCAACACAAAGACCGAGTCTTTGGCTGGCACCATACAACTGCCCGGACCAACCATCAGTATGGTCGCTCCGACCAACCAGACCGCTTATGCGGCCGTGCCGGCGGCTCCGTTGATTGGATTTCCTCCGGGAGCGGTTGAGGTGATGAATCTTCCCTCCGATATCATCACTGCAACCATCAGTGTGCCGAATGCGGAAACCCTAGTCTCGAATCCGAGCGGAACCGAACTTTTAGTCTTCAGCAACGATTCGGATGCCGTGACCGTCGTATCGCCACTGCTGGTGAATACCAGCGCTCCGGTGACGACCACGATCCCCGGTTTCGACCGTCCCGTCAACGCCGTCTTCAGTAGCGACGGCAGCACGGCTTACGTCTTGAATTGCGGACCCGAATGCGGAGGCACACAGGCCAGCGTGCAAACGCTCTCCATCGCAACGTTGGCCGCCGGAAGTCCCATTCCGGTCGACGCCGCCACGATTGCCCTGCTGAGCGGTTCCACGCTATATGTAGCAGGCACTCCCGCCGCGAACAATGCGTGCACCGGCCAAACTACCGCTGCCACAACCTGTGGGCGCCTTGATATCGTCAATCTCGGTTCGATGACCGTGACCGGCAGAGTAGTCATCACCGACGGCTACCACGACCGCATCGATCTCAGCAATAACGGCCAGCTCTTTATGGGTGCGCATACCTGCACCAACATCGGCAATGTCAACAACGTGACGGGAGAAGTGCGAGGCTGCCTTTCGATTTTTGATACGACAACGCCGGGTAATACCACAGCGGTTATCCCTCCGGACAATGGCGATGTAACCGGTTTTCAAACTATATCCAGGCCAGTTGAAACGAATGTAGGGAGCGGCAGCGTCGAGTACGTAGCCGAGGGCGGAAACCTGCGCGTATACAACACGTTGACCGATACTCTTCTGTTGGACACTTTCATTGAAACCGGGACGATCACGATCACCGGGCAGATTACAGACGTGAAAGCCGTCGACTTTTTTTAGTTCTTGCGGGCCGGCCAAATTACCGTGCGGGTTCCAGAAGCAGTTTATGGGTGGCCGTCGCATTCACCGCTTGCGATGTAAACGGCAACGCGAAGCTCGAGCCTTCATACCAGGCCTGCCATTGATCCATGTAATAGGGACTTAGAAAGTTCCCACCCTGGCCAGTCACGGTGTTTAAGGTGGATTGATCAAGGTCCGCAAAGTTCGCCGTGAAGCGTTCCGAGGGGCCGTGATGGCGGGTGACAGCCTTGACCGTATAGCCACTGCCCGACTGCTCTCTCGCACCCGGCGCGGCCCAGCGCCCAATCAAGGGGATCTTTCCGAGCACCGGATGCTCAATTTCAATCGCGTTAAAGTTGCCCCAATGCCACAAGGCTAAGCTTTTTGGAGCTTCCGGTTCGTTCACTGTCGCTTCGACAGCGGCGGTGAGAAGTTCGTCGTAATTCGGGTACTTCTCCGGTAGCCAGCGCTTGGGTTGATGGAGCATCAGATTCTGCAGCCACACGGTTCGCATCTCCCAACCGTAAGTCTTCCAATTTAAGGTTTTCTTCTGTTGCTCTGCATCTTCCGGTGCCGATCCCAGGCGCGGCTCGAGCAATAGGCGCGTGAGCTCCTGAGCAGACCGCACTGCCACGGTCGGTGCAGCAGAAGATGCGGACATTCGTCCATCCCAGCTTCGCATGAGATCGGCAGCCTGCTTTGCCCTTGCGGAGGGCCTCGCGGCATGATCGACGGCGTAAACCAAACGCTCCGCGGCAAACAAATCATTTTCAGAATGAACATCGTTTTCCAGTGCCAGCATATCTGCGGCTGCAAACTTACGACCGGATTCGAGCACGTGATAGATACGCTCCGTGCGCCACGGCGCCTCCCACTCCACGCTGATGGAATAGGGATAACCATCTGGCGCGATGCGCCCATTCGCCGTCGCAATCACTCCCGAAGGAGGATTGTAGATACTCGGTAATTTGTCGAAAGGGATGTAGCCGGTCCATTCGTGGCCATCGTCGGCCCCACTGACAGGCAGACTGCCGTCGCCCGCCGCACGAATCGGAACTCGCCCCGTGCTCTGGTAACCAATGTTGCCATCTAGGTCGGCGTAGACCACATTCTGCCCGGGCGCATCAAGTTGCGAAAACGCCTTGCGGAACTCTTCCCAGTTCTGCGCCGTATTGACATCGAAAAACGGCATGCGCAAGCCATCATAGAGCGTCCAACGCAGCGCTACTTGTCGTGTTTCGCCCGGCAAAATATCCGTGATGATCGGACCATGCCGTGTGATCCGCACATTCACCGTTACGTCCGATGCGCCCTTAACGTGGATGATCTCGGTGCGCTGCTCCGGCTGCTGCCAACCCTTCGGCGTCTGGTAGGCTCCCTGAGCATTGAAGTTCTCGAAAAAGGCGTCTGTCACGGTCGGGCCTACATTCGTGAACCCCCAGGCGATCCGCTGATTGTGCCCGACAATTACGTAAGGCATCCCGGGCAACGTCACCCCAACAACGTCCAAAGCGCCGGATTTCAGATGGGCTTCGTACCACAGGTTCGGCATCTGGTGCCCCAGGTGCATGTCGTTTGAAAGCAGTGGCTTGCCCGTGACGGTGTGCGCTCCCGAGATCACCCAGTCATTCGATCCGTTTACCGCTTCCTGAGGATTCTGAAAAGCCAGTTGCGCCCAGATTTCGGTCTCCGCGCCTTTGTGCTGAGTCACTGAGTTGTCCGGCCCGTCGTCCTCGTCATCTTCATCTTCGGAATTGTCCTGATTCTGTTGATTGAGGTCGTCTCGCATGACGGTGGGAGGATGATCGTGCCAGGAGCGATTCACGTATAGATCCGCGCTCAACTCCGGCCCAAGTCTGGCCAGGATCTTCTCGCGGGATAACGCGTCCCGCAATGTGTAATAGTTGAGCTCCTTCACCATGCCGTTGGCGATGACAATGGAATCCTCTGCCTGCCACGGTTTCGGCCGATACTTTAAGATGTCGAACTCGATCGGGAGGCGGTTGCCATGAGACTCGATGAATGCGTTCACCCCGCGGGTATAGGCATCGAGATAAGAGCGGTCGCGCGGAGTCGCCAGTTCCAACGATTTCCTGGCCGCCTGCCGCAGTCCCAGGATACGCTGCTCGCGATCAATCGTAAGCGTGTCTTCGCCCAGAACTTCCGAAAGCTCTCCCGCGTCGAAGCGCCGCGTGATGTCCATCTGCCACAGCCGATCCTGTGCCGTGACGTATCCCTGGGCAAAAAACAAATCTTCCAGAGTCGCGGCCTCAAGCGTCGGGACGCCATGATGATCACGTATCACTTTCACCGGCGCTGAAAGGCCGCTGATTTTGATAATTCCATCAAGCTGGGGCAGCGCAGCGCGGGCCACGAATCCGGCATAAGTGACAACGCCGGCGGCCAGGAGGAGCAGGATCAAGAGCAGCCACAGAAGGATGCGCACCGCGCTTGAACGCCGTGAGGTAGGAGCGCCGGTTGCAATCAGAGTGCTCATAAACAACTCGATTCTAGGGGAGACAGGCGCGCCGCACAAATCCAGAATGAATCCCGTGCGTGAGCAATGAACCATGGAGGCACCGCGCCACGAAGAGCACAATCACTGTTTCCGGTTAAACTCATGGGCAACGCGCGCGGGGGCAAGTGCTTCCAGGTCGGTCAGAAAAGTGACGACCACCCAATTCCGATCCGAACACCCCCGAAAAATGTCCGCATTTTCTACTCCTACCGAAGGCCATTACGAAGCGCTTTCATTGAAATTGAATTTCATTTTCAAGATACACCGATGCTATCCTGACCTTGCATGCTGCAGAACCGCATCGATGACCAGCCCTCGATCTCTCGCGAGATGGTGCGCGAGGCCCAGGAAATACTCCACCGCCACCTCAAGCGGGTCGGCCTCAAGCAGACGGCGCAGCGCGACACCATTTTGCGTTCATTTCTCGAAACCCGCGATCATCTTTCCACCGACGAACTCTACCGCCTGGTGCTGAAGAAAGAGGCGGGCATCGGCTATACCACCGTATATCGCACTCTCAAGCTGCTGGCGGAGTGCGGATTGGCCAGCGAAGTCGCTTTCCATGATGGGATCGCCCGCTATGAGCACCAGTACAACCGGCGGAGCCATCACCACATGGTCTGCACGGAGTGCGGCGCCTCAGTGGAGTTTTTCTCCCACGAAGTGGACCAGTTGGAGCAGGAGATCGGGCGCAGGCACCACTACACCACCACCCGTCACACCTTTCAGATTTACGGCGTTTGTGAAAACTGCCGCAAGAAAAATCCCTCGGCTCGGCCGGCCTGAAAGAACGCATGTCCACCCACTGCCCAGATTGCGCTGCATCAATGCCCGATGACGCTTCCTTCTGTCCCGGCTGCGGCCGCGCTATGCGTCCAACTGAACGCGCCCATGGCAGTGTGGGTATCCTGCCTGAGACGCTGGCCGGAGCGCTGGCTTACCTGTTTGTGCCGGCAATCGTATTTCTTTTTGTAGAGCCTTATAGCAAGAATCGTTTTGTGCGCTTCCATTCCTTTCAATGCATCGGAGTTTGGCTGGCGGCAGTGGTGGCCGGGGCCTTGCTCAGGGTTGTCGGCGTCGTGCTGTTTTTTATTCCGGTGCTTGGCCACTTATTGGTCTGGTTGGTATCCATGGTGGTGAGTCTCGCAATCATCATGGTTTGGATCGTCCTTATAGTGAAAGCTCTGCAGGGTGAGTGGTTCAAGCTCCCGGTCATCGGCGACTTTGCCGAACAGCAAGTGAACCGAACCTAGAGGGTCGTGACGAATGGATTGCCGCTCGATGAGCAAAGCTTGATGATTTTGCGGAGGATGGACGGTGCGGCTTGACTTTCTTCGCCTAAGCTGTCAAACCTATTAGCTTTTACCTTGCTCTCCGAAATGCGCCGTATGGAACTTTTCGGTCGGCGAAACTTCTGCTTCACTGGGGCGTTCATTGAAAGTCAGAGTTTTCTACCACGACAAGTGCTTCGACGGAGCCTCTTCCGCCGCTCTTTTCTCCCGCTTTTATCGCGAGCGAATTCGTGATGATGCCGAGTTCGTCTTCTCCGGTCTTCTGCATCGCGCAGGGGCATTGTTCGACGAATCCCATTTTGATGGCGAAGAAAATGCCATTGTCGACTTCAAATACTCGAGTTCGCCCAAAGTTACATGGTGGTTCGACCATCACGAGAGCGCATTTCTATCGCCGGCTGACGCGGGACACTTTGAGCGCGACGAGAGCAATCGAAAATTCTACGATCCCGCCTTCAAGTCCTGCACGAGTTTTATTGCCATGATCGCGCAACAACGCTTTGGATTTAACCCCGCTTCCGTGGCCGATCTCGTGCATTGGACCGACGTCATCGATGGCGCACTGTATTCCGACGCCCAGACCGCGGTCGAAATGAAAGAGCCTGCGATGAAGTTAACCATGGTGATCGAATCCGCGCCGGACCAGCGCTTCGTCCCCAACCTGATTCCTCTACTCGCCACGAAATCCCTGGCGCAGATTCTGGAAGAGCCGTTCGTAGCTCCGCTCTTGCCGCCGCTGCTCCGGCGGCACGAGCTCTCCATCGAAATCCTCAGGCAGCGAACCGAGTGTGTGGACGCCACCATTTTCTTCGACGTCACGGATCAGGATCTCGAAGGGTACAACAAGTTTGTTCCCTACTACCTGCATCCGGAATCGATCTATAGTGTTGGACTCAGCAAGAGCAGTTTCCGCGTCAAAGTCTCTGTGGGATCGAACCCTTGGGCGCCGGAAGAGCCAGTCGTGAACTTGGCCAAGATTTGCGAACGTTATGGCGGTGGCGGGCACGCTCGCGTGGGTGCGATCTCCTTCAACGTGAACCAGCATGGGGCGGCCATCAAGGCTTCCAGAGAGATTGTGAATGAGCTGCGGGCCGCAGTTCGGACTGGCAAGCGCTAAACCGTTCGTATGGCGTTACATACCAACAAAATCGACTTTCACCGGGCCCAGAAAGGTCTGCTGCGCGCGGTCGCTTCAGTAGAGTTCATAAAAGGAATCCTCGCTGTATTTGGCGGCGTTGTGGCGATCTTGCTACTTCACAAAGACACCTGGGTGATGGCAGAGAGCCTGTTGGCGCTACTTCACATCAGCACCGACCGCCGTTCAGCCCAACTTTTTCTGGACCTTGCCGATGACCTTACAGATTCTCGGCTATGGTGGGCGGTAAAGCTGCTATTTGTCTATTCGGCCTTGCGCTTTGCCGAGGGCTACGGTCTTTGGAATGAGCGTACCTGGGCGGAATGGCTCGCCTTTGGTTCCGGAACACTACTTCTGCCGCTGGAGATTCGGGCACTGCTGCGCGGCATCACAGTACTCCGGATTGCAGTATTTGCCGTGAATATCGGGATTATTCTCTACATGTTTTTCTTGCTCCGCGACGGCCGTCGCCATCGCCGGGAGCTGCGTTCGGCGGCCGAGAGCCCAGACAGGAGCGGCATTTAGGTCGCGTCTAGGGTCCAGTGACTGTGGCCGCGAGCGCTTTTTCTGCATCCTAATGAGCTGCGCAACTGCGCAGGGCAGAGGTTTCTATGAGGGTTTTTTTCTGCTGCGTTTTGTTCGTGATGTCGGCGCTCGGAATGGCCTCGGGCCAGGACACGAACTTTCCCACCGGGCCGCAGTATTTGGTGAGTGCTGGTTCGCCCTTGTTCGCGCGCCCCATTTCCACGCCAACTATGTCGCTGACCGGACCGCCTCCTGAGGTCGGCGCCAGCGATGCTACCGGCGTGCTCACTCCCGGCGCGGAAGATCAAACAGTCGTACCTCCCCAGGCAGTCTCGGAGCCGGCGACCGATTTGTTTCCCGTCCACTACGGTGAAGGTCGTGTCAGCGCCCGCAGTGTTGCCTTTCAGGACGCGTCGATCGAACCCTCGTCGCCCATGGTTCTCCCCACCAACATCTTGGACACAGGGGTAGAGCAGACGACGACCGTGCAGGTACTGCAGGAGCGCGGCTACGGCGTCTCTCTTCCGCAAGCCGCCGCGCAAATGAAAGCGCGATTGCGTCCTGCGGGACGCGTGTATACCAATGCTGACATTGACCGATTGCGAGGGCGCAACTAGGCAGACGCAACTAGGAAGACCTGGCGCAAGAATCGTCAGGGCTTGGAAGGACTGATCGGATCGTCCTCATGACATAGGCCGAGGCAAGCGAGTGCGCCGACTATCGCGATTCCGACGCCCTTTGCCCACCCTGAATCCAGGAAGGGCCCCATAGCGCCTACAGCTTGCGTGGGGCTAGGCGGCGCACCGCATCGCTCCTCCCGAGTGGATTGTTGACCCTCATGCACGATGGCATCCGAAGTGCCGCCCTGTTTTGATCTCAACACACCCGAACTATGGGCGTGGACCTTGACGTCGCTCTTGGAGGCCACAATTCTTACCCTTCCGTCGACGTCGGTCACCTCGTATTGTGTCCGGTCTGATGTTGTGGGTGTGATGCTGATGCAGCCAACCAGTACCTCCATTTTGCTCGTTGTAAGCAGTTGCAGACTCCCATGGGTTAGGACGAGTACATCACCCTGGAATTGCATCTCGGTCTCGGGCTGTACGAGGATGCTCGACCCCGTTACGTCGATTCTCGAGCTGTGGCCGGCCTGAGTTTGGACGAGGGAGTCAGGAAAAACTGCGGCAGAGGCAGGCGCCGGATTCCCATTCAGCCATGTTCCTCCGTCGCTGTGGAGCATCCCTCGAGTGGAGTCCTGGGCCATGAACGACATCGGCAAGATGACGATCATCGCGCCGCACACGAGATTGCGCCATTCAGGCAAACAGACTTATCCCTCCGCACAAACGGCTTGTGCAAGGATAGCTTGCGGAATACTCAGCGGCTATTGACTGGGATGATGACCGGGGCTGACGAGCAGGAGTGCGGGAACGAATCGCGATAGAGCTAGGCGCGGGCGAAGTCGATAAACCCGTGCTGTACATCGGTGCGAATCAGCTTGACGCGCAACCTGTCTCCCACGTCGACTCCCTGCTGTCCTTGAGCCAGCAATCCCTCTACGTGAGGCTGCAGCGCTCGAACAAACGTTCCATTCGGGGTTACGCCGGTGACGATGGCGTCGAAGATGGCCCCGATTCGACTCTGCATCGCGACGGCAGCCAAGCGCTTTGACATTTCCCGCTCGACTTTTTGCGCAGCATTTTCCTTCTCGGTGCAATTGGCGGCAATAACCGAGAGTTCGTCGTCCGAATAAGGGTTTAGCTTTCCCGCGAGCACAGCCTTGATGAGTCTCTGGGTTACGATGTCAGGAAAGCGGCGATTGGGGGCGGTCGAGTGTGTGTAATCCTGGACGGCCAGGCCGAAGTGTCCCGGGACTGGATCGCCGGGTCGTTCCAGCACGTACTCTCCCCGCCCAATGAGCTTGATTACGGCCAGGGAAAGGTCGGCAAAGTGCTCGGGGACCGCCGCCTTGCGCTTGATCAGTAAATCATTGAGCGCCTTGGAGTCAGGATCGGCTGGAAGTTTTTCACCATGGGCCGCTGCCAGTTGGACGATGCGATCCCAGCGCTCCGGCTGCTTCACGATGCGGCGCAGAGACGATACTTTCTCCAGCATCCGCGCCACCACGCCGTTCGCGGCAATCATGAAGTCTTCGATTAACTCGGTGGCATGGTTTTTCTGCTGGTTCATTACATCGACTACCTGTTCATTCACCAGTAGCGGGAGCAGTTCGTCGGTCTGGAGGGTGAGCGCTCCGTTTTCATAGCGTCGACTTCTCAACTTCTGGGCCGCTTCATCCTGCAAGCGCAATTGCTCTTGCAGGTCGGGGGAAGCGGCAACCTTCGCCGGCGTACCCGCTCCTGTATTCTCCAACCACGCTCCGACCGAGTTGTACTGGAGTTGCGCCTGGTTGCGAACTACAGCCCGATAGACGTCGCTGGAGACAACGCGGCCGTCGCCGTCGACCACAAATTCAATGACGACGCTCAGCCGGTCCTGATTTTCCAGCAGGGAAGTCTTGCCGTTCGAAAGCTCCTCGGGCAGCATGGGGAAGTTCCGGATTCCCGCATACACCGTCGTGGTTTCCCTGGCGGCATGCTGTTCGATCGCGCTCTGCTTGGGAATGAACGCGTCCAGATCGGCAATGCCGATCAGAATTTTCACATCACCATTCGGCAATCGTTCCGCAACTTCGATCTGATCGAGGTCCCGCGACGTGTCGTTATCGATTGACGACCACAATAGAGTCCGCAGATCGTGCACCCCTGGTCCAGCCGAGACTGCCGGAGGTTGAGCTCGCAGCTTTGCCAACTGCTGCTGAACCGCGGGTGAGAAGTCCGGCTCAAAACCGTGCTGCCGCATAATGTCTTTGGCCACGGCTTGCAGATCGACATGAGAAGAGTTGAGATTGGACATGAGGTTCGATAAAGAAGCGACGAAGGCCAGCTACTTCAGGATGACATCCAAATTGCGTCTACTCGGTAACCACCGCCTTCACCAGGTTTCGCGGGCGATCCACGTTGTATCCTTTTTTTGTCGCCACATGATAGGCGAACAGCTGCAAGGGAATCACTTCGACGATGGGGAGCAAAAGCTCGGGCGCCGACGGGACAAGGAACAGATCATCCGCGATGCCGCCGACCTCCCGATCGCCCTCGCTTGCCACCGCCACAACCTGCCCACGCCGTGACTTGACCTCTTTCATCACTTCGAGAGTGCGCCCGTAGCGAAGCACAGAATCCGGGTCACTCTGGTCGTAAGTGGCCAGCACTACGACCGGGAGCTTCTCATCGACCAGGGCATTCGGCCCGTGTTTCAGCTCTCCCGCAGGATAGCCCTCCGCATGGGCGTAGGAAGTTTCCTTAAGCTTGAGCGCTCCTTCGCGCGCGATTGCGTAGTGTACGCCACGGCCGAGGTATAAGAACTTTTCTGCCCGGAAATGCTTCTCTGCGAATTGCTCCGCCAGTTCGTCCCACACGCGGAGATGGCGCTCAATGGCCTCCGGCAGCCGCAACAGCCTCTGCAGGTAGGAGCGCGTCACCTCAGAGGTCATCCGTCCTCGCTTGCGCGCCAGGAACAGTGCCATCAAGTAGAGGACTGTGACCTGGGTGGTAAAACTCTTGGTAGCCGGCACGGCCAGTTCCGGCCCAGCTCCCGTGATTAATGCTGCGCTCGCCTCGCGGGGAATCGTCGCCTCAGCCACATTAGAAACGGCGATGGTCTTTACGCCTCGGGTTAGCGCCTCGCGTTGTGCAGCGATGGTATCTGCGGTTTCACCGGATTGGGTAACCACCATCACAATTGGCTCTACCGCCGCGTGCGTCGAGCGATAGCAGTATTCGCTGGCGTATTCCACGTCCACGGCGACGCCGGAGAGGTCTTCAATCATGATCTCGCCCGCCAGGCCGGCATGCCGGCTTGAACCGCTAGCGGCAATGATCAGTTTCTCGAAGGTGAGCAACGCGCTTTCAATGGCGTGCAGTTCGCCAGGGAAGAGGATGTCGCTGTGGAGGTGCTGCTCAATCGTCTTCGCAATTGCCTGGGGCTGCTCGTAGATTTCCCGCCGCATCGCGTGCGAAAAACTGCCGCTCGCCGCATCTGGGGTTGGCTTGAATGAAGTCATGTTGACTGCGGCTGAGAGTAAATCATTTGCCGCACACCAAGCAAACCGGCTCCGCTGCGAAGGCTCGAACACTGGCGGAGCACACTGGCGGAGCCTTGAGGAATAAAGGCTCGCCTGCTAAGATTCGCGCTTGTTGTCGCGATTCTGCTTCGGAGGACTCATGCGGGATTGTTTGGTCTTCGTGTGTATTGCAGGCCTGTCGGTTATAGCGTTGGCGCAACAACCGACCATGCCAACGCAGTTCGGCGAAGGCCGGCAATCCGGCCCCGTCTCCACCGACCCCAAATCGAAGGAAATGTGGGAATCGAAGATCAAAGCGGAGTGGGAAGCGATAAAAAACAAAGACAAGAAGGCATATGGCGAACTATTGGCTGACGACTATCAGGGTGTGGAGGTCGATGGCAAAGGCGAACGGACTAAGCTGCAAGCTTTAAGTGAGCTAGCAGACCAAAATGTCTCCCAATATACGCTGTGGGGATTTAAGTTGATCCCCCTCGATCCGGATGCAGCTTTCCTAACCTACGAAGTCACCATGCAATTCCCCCCCAAGGCGCAAATACGCTACTCGCGCGTGTATATCACGGAACTCTGGATGAAGCGGGCGGGAGAGTGGAAGGAAGTGCACTACCAGGAAACGCACGTCAAGTAGCTGCGCGATCCCTCGGATCAAGTCAACAAATTAAAGCCAACCTCTGCAAGAATGCTGCCATCCCATTCTGCAAGAGGGAAATCCTATGAAGAAGTTGCTCTTCGTTACGCTGCTGCTTTCGGGCAGCTTTCTTCTGGCGCAAGACAGTACTTCCGCGAACACGGACCAGCAGGGTTCGAAAGACGCCAGAGGGCAGGTCACGGTACGAGGTTGTGTAAGCCGGTCCAACGGGGATTACACACTGATGAAGGAGAATCCGGCGATCACTTACGAACTGCAGGCGACCGGCAAGACCAGGCTCAAGCACTATCTGGGGCAGCGGGTTGAAGTAACCGGCACTGAAGGGCCGACTTTGAGCTCCAGTTCCGACGCCACGAGCAAGATGGGTTCAGCCGCTCCGGTGACGTTAACCATCACCTCGATTAGGACAATCGACAAGGATTGCTCCGAGCAATCAGTCTCGCGCTAAAGATTAGAGATAATGAGCTTTTCGATTCGCTGGAGTTTGACAGGGTACTCACTGGCAGTCTGGGGGCATGGCTTGAATTTCCGACTCAGACGTGCAAGGAGGCTTGGTCTTGGCTGGCTCGAATCGGGACGGGTGATTGTAGCGGAGAACGTATAGGCCATCATTGTTGGTGAGATAGATCAACCCGTGGCCGCCGTCTGGAAGCAAGCTGGTGACTTTGTTGAAGGTCTCCAGGGTCTTTGGATTCTTGGGATCGCTCAAGTCGAGGACGCGAACGGTTTCGGTGGGATGGCTGTTGCTGGTGAGAGTTGTCGGTGTTTTCTCTGGAGCCTCAGCGATCGCTATGTCTGGGCTTACCATCTCCAGATTTCCGGAGGTCGCTTGATTGGATTCAGCCGTTCGCTTTAACAGTACGGGCAGCTCCGGCCTGCTGACGTCGACGATCATGAATCCTTGCTTCGCCGCTTGCTGAATATACAAATACACTTTGCCCTTCTCCTTCTGCAGCAACATCTGGTTTCCAGTCGCTTGCGGCAAAGGCAAGTGCGCGATTACGGTCGCAGGGACATCGGTGGGTTTCGGCTCGGGTTGATCGCTTGCGTTGGCCAAGCCAAATAGCAGCAGAAGCGAGGACGCGAGGACTGGGGCAAAAAAAGAGCCTTTAGAATTCTTCATAATCACACCGTAATTTCACGACGCGAAACTACTTGGGTTTCGCGTCTTTGCTCAACTATATCACCGGCCGACCTTCTTTTATTGCTCGGCCGCGACCCCGACGCATCCGGCACTGTTCAGAGTCGAACAGACGGTACCAGCCTGAAGAGGCACAAATGCATGGTTGGTGCTAGGGTCTACCGAGATGCTGTGCGCATTGGATCCGGTCGGCATGTTTGCCAGCCATTGGTTCGTCTGGGCATCAATCACCCCCATCACGGCGGTTGGAAGCATGTCGCGGGCGGCTAGATAGTACTTATTGTCTCCAGGGTTATACCAAGTCTCGTCCACTCCGCCGACATTGTTAATCGGAATGCAGTTGACGCTGGTGGCCGGCTCCGAGGTACAGGTGATGGTATTGCTCGGGGTGTAATTAATTATGTATTCGTTGGGCGGGAAGGCCTCGCCGTCATGGTCGGCGCAACCTACGAGGAAGAAGGTCCCTGGACCATGACTGATGCCGGTCGGCATGCAGTTGGGCATGACGATGCTGTTGATGACCACGGGGCCACAGGAAACGCCTCCGCAGCTGGTATCCGTCAGCTTGGGATCGATTACGTCCAAGCTACCGATATTCGTGGTTGCGATCGAGTTCTCGTTTGTCAGTAGCAGATGACCGGAGTTGGGGTCCCAGACCATTCCACCTAAACCGGCGGGAGCGATGGCGCCGGCGCAACTGCCGGTGGGCGCAGTTTGTTTGCAGAAGAGTCCGGTACCGTAGTCGAGAATTGGGCCGTGGTGACAGGGGATGGTGTAGGAAACACCGCTGGGGGTGATTCCGATGCCGGGAAGACCTAACGGACCATCAGCTGCAGCCGATCCCGAGACTCCGCTGAAGACGTGGGGGTTCGAGGGATCCGGGCAGGGGAAGGTTGCTCCGACATTGTCGACCGCCACGGTATTGGTAAGTCCAACGCCGTTCGAGGCAGTGCCGCCGGCGCCATCGTAATAGATTTGTCCGAGAATGCAGCTTGGAGGGTTGAACGAGCCTCCGGCATTTCCTGGGTCCAACTGTATCGACGGCGGCACGCCGGTGCCTGATCCCTGAAGGGGGTAGGTGGCAGCGCTAAAGCCAGGCGGATACGGGCCATACGCGAGCGTCGAGTCAATCGGCAGGCAGTGTTGCTGGGCGACCGTTCCCGTCTTGCCTACGATGTGCGACATGTCGATAAAGGTGATGAATGGCAACCCTGGATCGCCATTGATGACGGCCAGAACCTTGTGCACATTGTCAAAAGACATTTCGTCGGCGCGATCGTCTCCGCAATCAGTGGCCGACCCAGCTTCACCGTTCCACGAGGCGATGCAGCCCGAGATGCCTTGCGGACCGTCGTAATCGGCAGAAACGCCAGTCGGTATGGTGGCAACGACCGTGGGCGGCGTAGGTGGGTTTGTCTTCAGGCTCATCGTGGTCAAATCGAAAACTACGACGGAAGAACTGCCATTGCCGACGAACAAAGTATTGCCCTCCGCGCTGACCTCAAGACCGTCAGGTCCAGACATCGGATTCACGCCGTTGGCGCGGGAGGCGCAGCACTGTGCGCCCGGGAACGCGCCAAAGTTGTGGCTGGCACCGAAACCCGTGATAAGGTGGAAGGTCGGCCCCGGAGGCGTTGCGGTCGACATATCCGTCCTGCATCCGTGACGGGTGAAATTGCCAAATACGTCAACGATTGGCGGAATGATGTCGTTGCCTGCCCCATTTTTTGCGCAAGGGCTAGCGCCGTTTCCTGCGTCCGAAACCGAATTCTGGCCCTGAATCGAAAACACTGCGATGTCCTGGGTGGTGTCGATCACTTGCACGGCGATGCCGATACGGTCCGAAATGTAGTCGAGATTGTTCGAACCCGACAATCCGCCGGACGGAGGACCCGCTATCCAGCTAATGTCGAAGGAATTGAACGGACCGCCCGGCTCGCCGGTAGCATTATGCTCGGGAACGGGAATGACGTTGATGATGGCGTAAGCGCCGTTCTTAGTTGTGCCGCACACCGGACAATTTGACGTTGTGCCGCAGCCGCTGAAGATCACAAATAGCGCGGCGAGAACAATCGTAATAAAAATTCTCGACCTCATCGAAATTCCCTCCTGCGATTTCCCTTCAGGCCAGCCTGCGACCAGCCCTGCTACCACTTACGCCGCTGACTGCTTCATTCCTAACATCCCAGCGCTGCTTTAGAACCTGAACTGTAACTGTTGCAGAACCACATAATAGTTTTGCGGCACAGCCCCGATCGTGCTGGGTTCCTTTAGCTGATCAATCCCCAGATTGACCGAGTACTTGACCCAATAATTGGGATACCAGGTGAGCCCGGCAGTAAACTCGTCGGTGTGGAAGTTAAACGTAGGCACAAACCCTGGCGTGAAGAAACTCAGGAGATTCGCACCCGGTTCGTTAGCCTGAATCCCGGTGTATCGGAAGCCGACTCCCCATGCTCCCAACCCTCGTCCTTTTCCGCCTGGAGTGTCGGGCCCAAAGAGCGGATGGTTCACGCGTGGTGTGCCGTTTTCCGGCTGCTTTTCGCCCGTGAGCAAGTAAGTAGCGCTGAGATCCCAAGCCTTGGCGACGATTGACGGAAGACTCAGGAAGCCGAGTCCTCCAACCTGCTCGGAGCCGACACTGTTGCGCGACATATTGAGTTGATCGTATTCACCGCGAAGAGAGAGCGCGGACTTAATATAGGTAAACTCGCCGTTGTAGCGCTGGATGGGTCCATTGATGGCGAATTGCGGAAAGAAATCATAAGCCGCATCCGGTAGCGTACCGTTAAAGCTCTGATCCCCAGAGAGACCTCGCGAGCGCGCCCGATCAATCGATCCACCAAAGGCAAGTCCCTTGAACCAGTCGCTCTTGCTCTTGCGACCTGGGTAGAAGCGAAGCCGGCCAATGACCTCCGGTTGGTTGGTGGTGTTGGCGATTGCGTATCCCTTGCCGTTGAAGGCTCCCACCCAGTACTGCAGGACGCCGCCGGCAATGTCTCCATGAAGCGCAATACCCGGGCTGCGGAACGCCGAGGCTGCTGACGGGTACAACACCGACTGGAGCCCGCGCTCTACGAAGTCGAGGTTAGTGGCGCCGGTCCCGGCTTCCTGAGCGAAGGGAACCTTAAATTGCCCAGCCTGAAGTTGAATCTCTGGCCGGATTCTTACGTTGAGGTAAACGTCCCGCACCACCGAACCTGAAGTCGAAGCTGCATCCGTGAGCAGTGCAAAATCGAAGTGGGAGCCGTAATTGCCCTGGAATCCAAAACGAGCGCGGCGCAAAATGAATGTGTCAGAAGGTGATCCGTCGCCCTTATATGCCCGATAGTCGTTATCTACGTAGCCGTATGGGCTGATGCTGAACTGTCCGTCGGGACTCCGGATGAAGAAGTGTTCTCCGTTCCACCCCGCTGTTAAGGGAGCATCTTTTTTGGGCGCTGCCGCTGCTGGCGCTTGATCCACGGCTGCAGCCAGCGCTGCCAGATCGGGTTGTACCAGAACGGCATTGGTCAACCTAGGGCCATCGCCCGAGGTACTGACGGGCTGGGGATTCATTGTCGCCGAGGGGTTATCGACAACCGGCCGAATCTCAGGTGCGCTATTGCCAGTGGCCCTAGTTTTTCCGTCCACAAGCTTTTCGACCAGAGCCTTTAGCTCCTCGATGGTCTTGCGTTGGGCGGCAACTTCGCCGCGCAACTCATTGACCTCCTCCTTGCTCGCAACATTGGACGCTGGCGCGACAGCTTTGTCGCCAGATTGCGAGCTTTGGCCATGGGCGAGTGAACCGGGCACCATGAGAACGACCAGCGCGAAGGAAATTGTTAGCGAACGCATGCTTGTCCCCTCTCGGAGTGACATGTACCTACAGCTAAGTCCGGCTCGCGGCGCGTGCGCGGGAAACACACCCCAGCCTGCATCAGCCCGACACAAAATTGCCTGACTTACAAAATCTCTTTTTAGAAGTGAACTCGTCTGATAAGCGGACCATTTCCAGACGCAACGGTTTAGCATAGTCGCAAAGACGCTGTCAACATGAAACTTCAAAATCGCCTTGTCACCGCACTAGATCCAGGGGTGCCATGGGTCAATGGGAAGGTGACCTCAAGTTCGAGAAGGGTTCTATTTGCCGCGACGGGAACCAACACTTCGCAGTTCGGCCAGAAAACTGCGTCGCCGTAACTTTGGTGGTTCGCTCTTTGGCGGGAGTTCTGCGCGGTTTTGCTAGTGAGGGGCGATTCGTGCCCAATGCCGGTTTTGAAATTGACGTGAGATAATGAGGCCACCTCGCAATGGCCCCGTAGCTCAGTTGGATAGAGCAGCGGTTTCCTAAACCGTTGGTCGGCGGTTCGACTCCGCCCGGGGCCCCCATTATTTGCAGGCGTTTGGCTTACCACCGATCACGATTCAGTTCCTAGTTGAGAACAGTTGAGAACAACTGGGTTTTCTCTTCCGGTGTCGGTACAGCTTTTCCTCCAACTGCTGCACAGCAGCCTTCTGTAACTCCGGAACTTGGTGTGTGTAGCGGCCCAGCGTGATTTCTGGGTTTGCGTGGCGGAGTTGCGTTTGCAGAGTTTTTGGGTCTGTACCGAGCGCGTTCAATTGAGTCGAGTGAGTATGGCGGAAGCAATGGAGGCTGATTTCTGGCAGCGCCAATCTCTTCTGGAGAGGTTTCAACCTTCTCCTTCCCCAGTTGGAGAGATTGACGGGCTTTCCATTGCGAGCCGTAAACACATAGTTGCCGTCCTGACGGTATTTCGATTCGCCGCGCAATTCCAATAAGACTTCGCGGAGTTTTTGAGGCAAGGGAAGTGGTTTGTAAGCTGCTTTGCTCTTTAGGCCACACTCCTGCCCGTTCCACACCGCTTGCTGCGGGCGAATCACATTCGCCAGAAAATCAACATCCTGCCACTTCAGTCCGCTTATTTCACCGCGCCTCAAACCCGTGAGGTACGCGCAAAGGACCAGGGCCTTGGACATCCCGTCATTCCGGAAAGCATCCAGAATCGCAAGAACATCCTCGGGCCTCAGAACATTGCGCTCTCTTTCCGCACGCCTCGGCAACTCCACACCGTCAGCGGGATTCTCTTTGACGTACTTCAATCGCTTGCCAAAGTTGAGGACCGCACGAAGTGTGTTGTAAATGTTGCGTGTGGTTTGTGGCGTTAGTCCACTCTTAACGCGATCCTGCACGAATCGCTGTATGAGCGACGGGCTAATCTCACGCAGACTGTAGGGCCGAAAAACGGCTTCAGGTGTTTCGTGACAATCTTTCGATACCCATCCTGCGTGGAAAGGCTCTTGTTCGGGAGGGATTCCTTTTCCCAACGTTCGAGCAGTTCCGTGAACTCAGTGTCGCGGGTCGGAAACTGTGCTTACAGACGTTACCTCCCAGTAGCCCGTTAACCAAGCAAAATCAGAATCGCAGTGGCACTAATTGAGCGACTTGCCCCGTCGGCGATTACCACTTGACCCAGGTTGCCTGATAGCGACGCGTTCCGTCGTTCGACACGTATGACTGAAGCGACGCCGTCTCATATCCCGCAGCAGCCATTGAG
>Ga0073928_10000537_pt1 | contig 87616 bp, 71 predicted proteins | sample PaiPotPPA55metaG_FD_76969 | JGI IMG/M metagenome (GOLD analysis project Ga0073928, IMG submission 76969) | Iron sulfur acid spring bacterial and archeal communities from Banff, Canada, to study Microbial Dark Matter (Phase II) - Paint Pots PPA... ...
GGTGAAGCCGAAGAAATCCGGCGTGTTCTGATAATAGATAGCATCCCTCGGATTCAGCGGCAGTCCGAGATTAGCCGAGCCAAAGCATGTGAACAAAGGCGTCGTCGATGCGGCTGCGCCAGTATCTTCGCCGTTTGGAGCCATCCCTGCGGGCGGTGGAGGAGTCGGTGCGGTGGACCTGCCGTCCAGATGGCAGGAGTTGCAGTTCGCTTTGCCACGGAACAGGTTGTAACCCGCCATTTCATCGGCGGACAATGGATTTGTGGTTGGGTCATGCAGGAAGGCGTCGAATTTCGACGAAAAGGCGCTGACATCCGGTGAAGCTTCATATTGATCAAGCGATTGTGCCCAGTGAGTGTAGACATCGCTTGCGATGGAGCGGTCCGTAGTAGACAGTTTGATCGGCATGGTGTTCGTACCGAACACGCTAGCCCCTCCTGGGGTGTCGCAAATTTCCTCGGCGTCGTGTGGGAACTTGATTGCATCTATGGCATCGCCCCACACCTCTATAAAGAAAGACTTATACACCGCGGTCTGAAGCCGGAACGCGATGCAAGCCGTGTCCGGCAACGCGTGTTCTTGCGTATCGACCGGAGGGCCCTGCGCCTGTTCTTGGTCGGGACTTCCAAGCCTATAGCCGGTCGCGCGCGAATCCCAGAAGTTTCCGCCAAAAAACGCTGCCTGGGCTGCGTTGAAGTTGAGTACCGGGAAGTTGGGTGCATAAGTGTATCTCTGCGCGGTCCGCTTGCCGGCCCGAAACTGAAACGATCCAGGATACGCCACCATCGTCAGATTGACCGACGGGATCGATCCGCTGAAGCCTGCATACGGCATGTGGCAGAAACCACACGCCCGATTTTTGAAGGGCGATATATTCTTGTCGAAATTCATGACCTTGCCCACTAGGACGTTTAATCTTTGTCCGGTGTTGGCCAATACTGGCGGTTGATTTGTGAGGGTTGGAGGCGGCAAGGCGCGTAGTTGTCCAAGCGCTTCGTTTTCGATGAAATCAACTTCACGTATGACCCGGGCTATCTCGGAATCCAAATCGGATGGGAGAATCCCCGGCGGATACGGGTTGTAAGCCGTCGGTTGCTGCTCGTGACCAGCCCATTGGCTTTTTGGTGCGGCTCCATTTTGTGCCGATGTCAGCCGAGTGTACATCAGCAAAATGGCCGCGACGCCGGCGCAGAGTATCACCAGTCCTATCATTCGTCTTTCTCTCATGAACTAACCCCCTTTCGTGATCTGTGATTGGGCGCGACTACGAACGAAAAATGACGCGCTAGATAAGCATACGAGGCACACGACGACACCACGACACACTTCCGCGCGTCATCCATTGAAATGAAAATCGATTAGTTTAAGAACCGCTCCGCTCGACAAGAGACACAGTCAGCGTTTTTCCGTGGACTGCTGGCGGAGGACCCCGTTTCACTGGCCAACCTCTTCCCTTTAGTCATACCTGGTTGTCAAAAGGGGAGATGCAAAAGATGACGCGCAGGTTAGGTACGGTATTGTAAATTTCGACGCGTCACTCACCAGGGCCACGACTGAATGATGGGCGGCAATATCCGCTGGGTGTCATTGATCCGTCCGAGATCTAAAACACGCCAGAAACTTATTTATTCCCGCTCGTTGCACTGCGGAAGATTCGGTTTGACAAATCTAGTCCACGCGCCTGCTTCGGGCAGGAGTTTTTCCAGCACGGGATACTCGAACTTCAAAAAATCACACGGACAGCAAAAGGTCTCAGTGCAATTGGTTCGACTGCATTCGTTGGATTGCGTAGGGTGGTTGCGTTGGTTGGACTGAGAAGGAGAACCTATTCCAGAATCATCTGGGACCGGCGGATTCGATTGGCCCGTGAACCTCTGACCAGTGTCCCGATCCGGTCAAAAATCTCCAACTGATCTAGCAGGTAACGAGGACTGTTGCCTGTACAGATCCTATCTCTGCCGCACTGGGTTTGGCTCAGCGGGAGGGACTCGCCCGCAGCCAATGCGAACAGATCAAAACCACGTCGAGGGGCATCTTACTATGTTTCCGAGCGGCGCTGGAACACTGAATTGATCCCAGGCGCATAAGCAAACCGTAGGTAAATGAATTGGAGTTGCCAGATAAATGGACCGGCAAATCCCTCTCCTGAAGCCGCGCACTTCCGGTTTCCCGTCCGGCATAACACTCCACAATATTGCTGTCAATACGGATTGTTCTGTAGACTCGCACAAAAATTTAGAAGACGTCGCCCTTTACGTTACATACACCGTACATAGCCGTCTCAGTATGCTAAAGGCTCGGCGAAAATCTAGGCACCGCCAGGTCGCCCATCCGAGAATGTACGCGCCGGGCCCCGGCGTTCCCTCGATGACAGTCATTCGTCTTGGACCAGTACTCTTTGAGGAATTCGCGCCCATTGCCATCCACAACGGCCTTGCGGAGGCGAACGCAAGACTCTGACCAGCGCATCGTCGGGCAATCCAAACGCAATCCGTCCATCGCGGGTCGCGCATCCTTGCGGGTTTTGTGAGGGCGGGTCTCGGATTAGCCTGACGCCACTACAGAGCCGGAATTCCCCTTTTGCTCGCGACTGCGCGTAAGGCTTTGTTCAGAGTCGCCAGCGGCAAGCACTCGCGTCTTGCCAATTCGAAATAACACGCAATCGTATGCTGTCAGCCCCAATTCCCGCGACAGCACGAAAGCTTCGCGAATACCCAGGAAGTGTCCGTCGATTTCCGCGATCGTCGTCGCGAACCTCTGCAGGTACGCCGCCCCTTCCTCGGATTCGTCTGCGGTCAAGTTCTGTCTTCGCAGGACTAAAGCCAACGCGTTGGCAACCTCCAGTTGCCACAATGCCGGTATCACCGGCCGCGCTCCTTCCCGCACCTTTCGCAGCACGGTTTGCGCGTACGGGTCCGGGTTTCGGTCAGCAACCCAAGCCACTGCCACCGAGGCGTCCAGGACAAATCGGCTCACATTCTGCCTTCCTCGATCAAGTCCTTGATCGTGACGCCCCGCAAAGGCTTGGCGCGCTTGCGTATTCGCTCCATGCCATCAAGTATCTCCTCCAACTGATCGTGGCCCGGCGCCGGACCTATCACCGCCGCAAGCTTGCCGCGCTTGGTGATGCCGATTTCTTCGCCGCGGCCAGCCCTCTCCACAAGTTCGGACAACTTTTGTTTTGCTTCAAATAAGCCCACCTTGCGCATGTCTTATTTCCTTAAACATCTAGGTTACTCGTCTAGATGAATGCAGCAATTTTGGCAACGGGTTCAGATCGCACCAAAATTCGTACCCCCAATGCCCACTGCTACATCAAAAGAACCCTGCGAACACAACTCTAAAGGAGCTTTCATGCGATATCGACTTCTAGGCAACAGCGGCCTCCGCGTTTCCGAAGCCGCCCTGGGCACCATGACCTTTGGCGAAGACTGGGGCTGGGGCACCGCCAAGGATGAAGCCCACAAGGTCTACCACGCCTTCCGCGAAGCCGGCGGCAATTTCATCGACACCGCAAACATCTATACCAACGGTACCAGCGAGACTTTCCTGGGCGAGTTCCTGCAAGGCCATCGCCAGAGCGTCGTGCTGGCCACCAAATACTCCAACTCCTTTCCCGGCACGGATCCCAACGCCGCCGGCAACCACCGCAAGAACATGGTCCAGGCCGTGGAAGCGAGCCTCAAACGCCTCAAGACCGACTATATCGACCTCTATTGGCTCCACATCTGGGACCAGATCACCCCAGTCGAAGAGGTCATGCGAGCCTTCGACGATCTGGTCCGCCAAGGCAAGGTCCTCTACGTCGGCGTCTCCGATGCCCCGGCGTGGTGGATCGCGCGAGCCAACACGCTCGCTCAACTCCGGGGCTGGTCGCCTTTCGTCGGCCTGCAGATTGAATACAGCCTGATCGAGCGCACCGTCGAGCGCGAACTAATCCCCATGGCCAAAGCGCTGAACATAGGTGTCACCGCATGGTCGCCGCTAGCCGGCGGCGTGCTCAGCGGCAAGTACCACGGCCATGGCTCCTCGGAAGCAGGTCGTATGAATAGCGAAATGGCAAAGGACTTCAAGCCAGAGCAACAACGAGCCGACCGCGTCGTAGCCGCCGTAAAGAGGGTCTCGGACGGAACCCGCCGCAGCTTGGCGCAGGTCGCTCTAGCATGGCTTCAGCACCGCCCTGTTCCTGTGATCCCCATCATCGGCGCCCGCAATCTCACTCAACTGCAAGACAATCTAGCCAGTCTGGACCTGCAACTCTCCCCAGACCAAGTAAAGGCCCTCGACGACGCCAGCCAAATCGAACCAGGCTTCCCCTACAGCATGTATGCAAAGGAGCTGCCCCGCGCCATCGCCTACGGCGGCCTCCGAGACAAAATCCTGGCCTAACCGACCCGGTGAGGGTTGGCCCTCAGCGCCCCAATCGCTGTTCCAAACTGTCATCCCGACCGGAGCGCGCCGGCTCTTTCCTGCGCTCGGTCTTTCTTTGTTGTCATCCCGACCGGAGCGCGCCGGCTCTTTCCTGCGCTCGGTTTCCAGAGCGCCGGCCCGCGCAGTGGAGGGATCTTGGCGCGATCGACCTTCCACCTAGATCATCAGCATCATCGCTAACCACCGTCAGTTTCTGCCAGTCCCCTGCCAAAGCCTCCCGCTCAAATTCCCAAATCTCGGGTTCTCTTTCCGAATCAGCGCAATCTTCTTCTCCCGTCGCCAACCCTTCAACTGCTTCTCCCGCGCAATCGCATTCCGGATATCCCCAAACGCCTCAAAGTACACCAGCCGGTGAATCTCATACCTCTTCGTGAAGCCGTCCACAACATCCCGCTGATGTTCCCCAACGCGCCGCTCCAAGTCTCTCGTAACGCCGGTATACAGCACGCCGCAGGCATTAGCCAAAATGTAGACGTGATAGACCATCTAGGCTCTCAATTCGAATGGCGTAGCAACCAACGTCATCCCGACCGGAGCGGGCCGGCTTCTTCCTGCGCTCGGCTCTCAGAGCGCCGGCCCGCGCAGTGGAGGGATCCCGCCCCGATTTCAACGCCAACTCCATCACCGAGTCACAACCCACGCCGATGCATTCGAACAGTACCACATAATAAATATGTTTACATGATTAACAAACCATGCGATAATGATCTGTGATAAGTCGATGCAAGAGCGGCCGCCATCCCTCGAAAGCGAAATCCGTCTCCCCCCAACCGCACGTTCCCGCCCGCGGAAGCCCTAAGGTCTTTAGAATCAAATCACTGCGCCATTCGGAGGGCTAACTCCCACAGAATCAAGTCATTGCACAAAAACACCCAGGGGAGGGGGGCGCACACTGCCAGTACACTAATCTCGACGGATTTTTCGGAAGACTAGACGAATACCGTCAGGCCAGATCTTCAGCTCGGATCGGCAGGCTGCGGATGCGTTTGCCAGTGCCTGCGAAGATGGCGTTGCAAACGGCCGGAGCGATCACCGGCAGGCCCGGTTCGCCGATGCCGGTAGGCTCTTCGGTGCTGTTGACGACGTGCACTTCGATCTTTGGGGTCTCGGCAATACGAGGCATCTCGTAGTTGTTGAAGTTGGATTGCTCGACGCGGCCGCGATCGATGGTGATGGCGTCCTTCATGAACGCCGACACGCCGTAAATCGCCGCGCCTTCCACCTGCGCGGCGATGCCGTTGGGATTGACCGGACGCCCGCAATCGACGGCGTAGACGATGCGATGCACCTTGACCTGGCCATCTTTTACGCTGACTTCGGCGACGCCCGCGGTGTACGACTCGAAGGAAAAATATCCGGCGATGCCGCGATAAACGCCCGCGGGCAGCGGCTTACCCCAGCCTGCTTTCTCGGCGGCTAGCTTCAGCACAGCTTTCTGCCGCGCAGTGTCGAGCGGCTTCCCTTCCTTGGGATTGGTGAAGTCCGGAATCTTGCGGTCGTCGCCAATCGCGCGCAAACGAAATTCCAACGGATCGGCGCCCGCAGCCGCGGCGAGTTCATCGATGAAACTTTCGACCACGAAACCGCTGCTGGAATGCTCAACGGAACGCCACCACGCGCGCGGCACACCCGATTTCGCCAGCGTGTATTCGATGCGATAGTTTTTCGTCTGATACGGAATGAACGCGGCAGTCGCGAACTCGCTGGCCTCGGGTTTTTCGGCGCCGTCCTTGTCCCACACGGCGGCAATCGACGTCGAAGTCTGGAAATGTTTCCACGCAGCCAGGTTGCCCTGAGCATCGACGGCGCCCTGCATGTGATGGTACGACGCGGGCCGGTAGAAATCGTGCTGCATGTCGTCTTCGCGGGTCCACAGCACCATCACCGGCTTATTGCCGATGGCTTTAGCCACTTGCGCGGCTTCCATGACGAAGTCGCCCTGATAGCGCCGGCCAAAGCCGCCGCCCATCAGCGTCGTGTGAACCACAACAGATTCCTTCGGCAGCTTGGAGATTCCCGCAATGATGTCCTGCGCCCACTGTGGTGCTTGCGTTGGCACCCAAGCCTCCGCGCCATTGGGACCGATGCGTACGGTGCAATTCATCGGCTCCATGCAGGCGTGAGCCGCGAAAGGAATTTCGTAGACGATGTCGACTTTCTTCGCGCCAGTGGTAGCGGCGAGCGCGGAGTCGGCGTCGCCCTCGTTGCGAACAACTTTGCCCGGCTTGGACGCGTTCTCAATGAATTGCTTCCGCAGCGACTCTGAGGATTCGGAAGCGTGCGGACCTTCGTCCCAGGTGATGTCGAGCGCCTTGCGGCCTTGCATGGCCGCCCAGGAATTGTCGGCGATCACTACAATTCCTCCGGTGGTAAAAGAGCCTTCCGCGACAGGATCGATGGAAATTACATCGCGCACGCCGGGCATCGCCTTGGCCTTGGTCGCGTCGAACTTGGCGGGCTTGCCGCCGAAGACAGGGCAGCGCGCGATCACCGCGTAGACCAGGCCATCAGGTCGCGCATCGATGCCAAATTTCGCGGTGCCGGTCGACTTGGCGCGAGCCTCGAAACGATTGTGGTCGTGGCCAACAATCGTGAAATCGTTGGAATTCTTCAGCGGCACCGTATTGAAGTCCGGCACGGGAAGTTTCGCCGCTGCATCAACAAGTTGGCCGTACGTCAAATATTCCTTGCGCGCGCCGTGGAGCACGCCGCCATCCTTCGGCTTGCAGGTATCACGATTCACGTTCCAATGTTGGGCGGCGGCCGTGATGAGCATCTCGCGCGCCGCAGCGCCTGCCTGGCGAAGCGGCGTCCACGATCCGGCGACGCTGCCGCTGCCCCCGGTTCCATGCTCGTAGATGGCGGGATTGGTCGGCGCCTGCTCGATGCGCACCTGCTTCCAATCGAGGTACAGCTCCTCGGCGAGAATCATGGGCAGCGCGGTCATGATGCCCTGGCCCATCTCGGACTTGCCCAGGATCAACGTGACTTGATTGTCTGGGGTGATGCGGACCCAGGCGGTGAACGGATTCGCAGGCTTTTTCTCCTGATCCGCGGCGGAAGCCGCGAACGCAGACGGCGAGAGATGGAAGCCGATGACCAGAGCAGCGCCCGCGGACGCGCCCGCTTTCAAAAAATCACGACGATTCACGACCGTTGTTGTTGCCATTTGGGTTTACCTCGCGTTCTACGGAGCCGGCTGGAAGCCGGCGCTACCAGTGCGTGTTATCGGTGGTACTGATGGATCAGGCGGCGGAGGTCGCTTTGCCGGTTTGCATCGTGGCGGCGCGATGGATGGCCTTGCGGATGCGTTGATAGGTGCCACAGCGGCAGATGTTGCCGCTCATGGCGTCATCGATGTCGGCGTCGGTCGGGTTGGATTTTTTCACAAGTAGTGCGACCGCGGACATGATTTGTCCCGACTGGCAGTAGCCGCACTGGGGCACGTCTTCGGCCATCCAGGCGATCTGGACGGGATGCGTGCCGTCGGCAGAAAGGCCTTCGATGGTGGTGACTTTTTTGCCGGCCACTCTGGAAATGGGAGTGCTGCAAGAGCGGGCGGGTTCGCCGTCGATGTGCACGGTGCAGGCTCCGCACAGAGCCATGCCGCAGCCAAATTTGGTGCCGGTCATGTTGAGAGTGTCGCGGAGCACCCAGAGCAAGGGCATCTCCGGGCTGACGTCTACGGTCTGGGCTTTTCCGTTAAGGGTGAAAGTGATGGCCATGGAGCCCTCCTTGGAGAGAACGATATCGTACAACAAAATCCGCCTGAGATGAAAATAGCCGAAATATCGTTAAACGTCGTGGCGCTTCCGGGCGTGGCCCAACCCGGGACCCCTCCAAGCGGAAGGACGCAGGAACTTTCAAGAAGTGAGCAACGCCAGGTGGCTGTGATCTAACTTGTTGGGTGTGGCGAGCCGCACCTTAAGAAGAGAAAGGATAACGCAGAGACGCAGAGCACGCGAAGATTCGCGGAGAGCCGGCAGGGATGCTCTTCGAGGGACTCAGGGCGAGCCGGCGCTACCAGTTGTTAGGTGGTGACGACGGTTGTTAGGCGGTGACAACGGTGCGGGGGGCTTCGGTCTCGACGCCGCGCCAGCCGACTGGGCGGCCACTGACCGCCTCCTTCACCGAACGGAACAGCACTACGTACATCAGTTGGCGGTAGTAGAAGCGCTGGAGCAGCACCGGGAAAAGCAGCGTCCAGTCCTCCTTGCGCTCGAGGCAGAAGGCCACCACGCAAGTCAGGATGTCGATGATCAGGAAGCCCAGGAAGAAGAGAACGGAGCGCTCCACGTCGGCGGTGGTCCAGATTTGCGGCAAGTGCGCGACTTTTTGTCCGAGCGCCCACAACAACAGTGAGCCGAAAAACATCAGGTCGATGACCGGTGATATGAGAGGAAGCGCGAGCTGAAAGACGAAGATGTTCGGCAGGGCGACCCAGCCGAGCGTGCCGTACTTCGGGCGGAACAAAGTATCGCTGTGCTTCCAAAACGCTTGCAGCGTTCCGAACGTCCAGCGGAAACGCTGGCGGATCAATTGTCCGGCGGTCTCCGGAGCTTCGGTCCACGCGATCGATTCTTCGTCGTAACCGATGCGCCAGCCCAGGCGCCGAATGGCGATCGTTAGATCGGCATCCTCGGCGACGGTGTCAGCGGTGATGCCGCCGGCGGCTTCGATGGCCTCTTTGCGCCAAGCGCCTAACGCGCCTGGAACGACGGTGATGCAGTTCAGAAGATCGAAGGCGCGCTTTTCCATGTTCTGGCTGGTGATGTATTCGAGGGCCTGCCAGCGCGTGAGCCAGCGCGAGCGATTGCCGACTTTGACGTTACCTGCCATGGCGCCGAGTTTCGGGTCGGAGAAATGGCGTACGAGTTTGCTGATGGCGTCGGGCTCGATTTCGGTGTCGGCGTCGATGGTGACGACGATTTCCGTGTACGCTTCGGCCATGGCGTGGCTGAGCGCGGCGGACTTGCCGCGATTGATCTGGTGAATGATGTGGACGCGGGGATCCTGCCCGAAGTTCCGATCGAGGAGATCACCGGTGCGGTCAACCGAGCCGTCGTTGACGACGATGACGCGCAAATCCCGCAGGTCGGAAGCGAGGACGGAGGTTACCGTCTGCACGATGACGCTTTCTTCGTTGTGCGCGGGAATCAGCACGGTGACGGTGGGGGGCGGATCAGGCATAACGTGGTGGTCGGGCCGCAATTTTTCGATCAACGCAAGAATTCCGATGATCAACGCGCGCCCGCTGACCAGCACAATGCCGAGGATAAAGATCGTAGCGATGCCGGTGCGCAGCCATCGATAAATTCCAAAAATGAAGCCATCGGCGCGGGCTTGTAATCGTTCGCCGGTGGATAGCGGCATCATTACTTCGGCGCGAGTTTTGCCGATCAGGTCGGACACGGAAACGAATTCGTAGCCCTGAGCGCGCAATGCATCGATGATTCGAGGCAGAGCGAGAACGGTATGAGCGCGATCGCCTCCGCCGTCGTGAAACAGAATGATATTGCCGTCTTCGGCCTGGCGCATGACGTTGTTGATAATCTCTTGTTCGGGAATCTGGCTTCCGGCGACCTGCTGCCAGTCGTGCGAATCGATCTTTTGGCCGACGATCAGGTAGCCCATATCCTGGGCGATCGGAAGCTGAGCAACTTCTTCGGCGTATTCGGGCTGGTGATCGATCCCATAGGGAGGACGGAAGAGGATGGACTTCACGCCAATGGTGCTTTCGATCAGGCGCTGGGTCAAATTCAACTCCCAACGTATTTGAGTTTTTGTGATTTCGTCAAAACTCGGATGCGTGTAGGTGTGATTGCCGATCTCGTGGCCTTCGGCGTATTCGCGCTTGAGGATTTCGGGAGATTCGCTGGCTTGCGACCCAATGATAAAAAAAGCGCCAGGCACATTTTTGTCTTTGAGTATGTTTAGAATTTGCGGCGTCCAGCGAGGATCGGGGCCGTCGTCAAAAGTGATGGCAAGTTTCTTCTTGGCCGCCCCGATCTGATCGATGTCGAAGGAGAGAGGATAGGCTTCGTAATTTTCGTCGGTGAAGAGATCGGTCGCGGCATCGTAAGTAAAAGAACGCTTGCCACGTTTGGGCGTATCGACGAAGCGCCAGACGTCGCCATCGCCTTCCAGAATCAAGTCGGGGCCGGGTGCAAGGTCGGTGAGCTTCTGGCGAACCGCGTCGTCAGGACGTGTGCCGTCCCAGACACTCCAGAGGGAAGTATCGGAATGGCCGAGTCGAAACAACATGGTGCCCTGCACGCCCATGCGCTCGCTGGCGCGCAACTGGTTGTATCCGGTGATGGCGTCTAGCAACCACACCTGGTGAACGAGATTATGTTCGTCCTCGTAGGAATAGTGTGGATTCAGAGCGGCGTCGTCGAAATCGATGTCGGTTTCGGATTCGAAGGCGTGCAGCAGAGCCTCTTGCACGCTGAACTCGGTGGCGGTAGACCACTTCTTGTCGGGCTTCTGTGGCCAGTCGTACGCGAAATTAGCGATGCCGACGACGATTTTCTGCGCGGGGACCTGCGTCAGGATCTGGCGCAAATTTTCGACAAACCAATCCTGAGCGCTGATGGGACCCGGCGGCGAGGAGACCCAGTGCTGGTCGAAATTCAGCAGAACGATGGCATCGCATTCCTTGCCGAAGAATTTGTAATCGTAGGCGTCGTCGCGAGCGGGCAGCTCGATCATCAGCTTCAGACCGACAGCATGGAGGGCCGGTGCGAGTTCCAAGGCGAATTCACGGAAGTGAGGCTGCGTCTCATCCGGAATGGATTCGAAGTCGACCACAATGCCCACCTGGTGGGCCTCGACGGCATACTCCACGACATCGCGAACCAGATGGTGGCGGGCGTCGGGGTTCGCCAGAAGTTGCGCCATTTCGCTGATGCGCCAGACTTGACCATCGTAATTGTTGAGCAGGCCCATGATGGGAAGCTCGACGTTTGCCGATTTCATCCAACGATGCAGCTTGTCGTCTTTGAGCAGCGAGACCGCTTCGGCCGGACTGGCTTTCACGGTCTGGTAGCGCTCGTAGTCGACGATGGTCAGCGCGCCGTCGGAAGTTACGGCATGCAACTGCTCGGGGATCAGGACGTCGAGGTCTTTGTAGTGACGCTTGAGCGATGCCAGGCTATTGGAATCCCAACTGACGTAATACCCGGCGCGCAGTGGATCATAGCTCGCCGGCACTTTGCCGAGGTTCGCGACGCGGCGGCGGCGCCCCTCCCGGACCGGAACAACTTTCGGGTTGGACCTGAGTTTCAGCGCGCGATAAATCGGCCTGGTATCCGGAAGCAAACCTGCCGGAAGTTCCACACTGGCGGCGATGTTGACGAAGAAATACGCCAGGAGCAGGGTCAACAAAGCTCCGGAAATCTCCATGGCCCGACGCGTGCGACGCCATCGGACGCGCTCGGCGTCGTAGAAGATTGGTCCACGTTCCTTCATGAAGCCTTTCAACCTGTCGAGCTGGCAGGGCCCTGAACGTCGGGCGGGGCCGGGTCCGTCTGCCTGAATGCGTCTGCTCTATTGTAAGATGCGTTTCATTGATGAAGCGAATTTTCTCGCATGCCATTGTCGGGTTGACGGCTGGACTGTGCCTCCGGCTGTTTTTCGTGTTTAAGTTCCCTGCGAATTCGGGCGACATCGTTTTGTACGAGCAGATGGCGACGAACTGGTTGAAGCATCATGTCTACGCCATGGAGGTGTTCGGCCAGATCACACCGGTGGACCTGCGCATGCCGGGATATCCGGCGTTTCTGGCGATGGTGTACGCCATCACCGGACGAACCGGACCGGACGCGCGGCTTTGGGTAATGATCGCGCAGGCTTTGGTGGATCTGCTCTCGTGCGTGTTGATCGCCACGCTGGCGGCGACTCTGTTTCTGATGGTGAACGAGCGCAATTCGCCGGGGCGCGTTTTCACGGCGGCGCTTTGGCTGGCGGCGCTGTGCCCGTTCACCGCGAACTATGCAGCTGTGCCGCTCACCGAGGTTTTTGCCACGTTCTTCACGGCTGCGGCGCTATTGCCGCTTTGCCTGCTGGTTGGGCGGACGCGGAATAACGGGTGGATGTTCATCAAGAAGGAGTGGCGGCTCGCAAACAACTACGGGTATTTGGCGGCGTTGGCGGCGCTGCTGGTCGGCTTTGGGACCCTGTTTCGGCCGGAGACGCCGCTGCTGCTGGTGGCCGGGTGGGCCGTACTGGGGATTGTGCTAGTACTGCAGCACGAAGCGAAACGTTGGGTGTTGACCGTTGCCGGCATGGGGCTGGTGTGCGCGATTCCACTGGTTCCGTGGGCCGTGCGCAATGCGGTGACGCTGCACGAGTTTCAATTCCTGGCCCCGAAAAACTCGAATCTGCCCGGCGAACTGGTTCCTTATGGTTTCATGAGCTGGGAAAAGACCTGGCTCTATCGGTTTCGCGACGTCTATCTGGTGCCTTGGAAGCTGAATGACGAAGCAATTCTCGTGGAGGATATTCCCGCCGGAGCGTTCGACACTGCCGAAGAGCGGGATCGTGTCGCCTCGATCCTGGAGCCCTATAACAACGATTTGACGCTGACGCCTGACGAAGACCGCGCCTTCGGGGAACTTGCGCGGCAACGGACGGAGCGCCATCCCCTGCGAACCTATGTGTGGCTGCCTCTGGCGCGAGCGATTACCTTATGGTTTACGCCTCGCATTGAGTTGATTCCGGTTTCTGGCACGGTGTTTCCGCTCAGGCAGTCGTGGCAGGACGATAGGATCGATCAATCCGTGACGGTGGGACTGTTTCTGCTCAACATTGCTTACGTTGCGCTTGCGATCTGGGGAGCGGTGCGTCTCTGGCGGCGGAGCATTGCAGTGCGCCCAGCCCTGGGTGTGTTGATCGTTTTTATTGTGCTGCGCACGGCGTTTCTGACGACGCTGGAGACACCGGAACCCCGGTACGTTCTTGTCTGCTTTCCGGCTCTGATTGCGCTCGCCGGGCAGGTGTTTGCGCCTTCCGCGGAATCCGACTAGGGCACAGGGGTTAACGAACGTAAGTCGAGGTCCAAGCTTTTGGCAATTGCCGCTAGGGCGAGCCGATAAGGCCACGCAGTTCTGGCGCGAGTTGCTGGAAATGCCTTACGTTGAATGTGTAGATGCGGTCGCAAGCCGCTTTCCTGGCGCTGTCGAGATGTAACACATCATATACGCCACCTCCTGCCCAGCCGTTTTGCGAACAGCGCTGAATCGCGTCCTGATATTCTTTAGCGGAGAGCGTCACAATCTCGAATGCATGCAGAATATTGTCTGCCAAGAACTGCCACGCGTCGTTCGGGAAGATCGGCGGAATAAATGGCGTTCGCGTCAGCACAGAAAAACATTCAGCCAAACCGTGGGCACTTATGAACCCCTCAGTTTTCTTTGCGTGAACGGAGCGCAGGGCTTCGACCGCCCGATGGTAGTGAGGGTGACCGGCTACGCACGCGGCGACTACGACTGCGGTGTCAAAGTAGACCTTCACAAGCCGGAAACGTCCTGGATGCGTCTCTCTCGATCCTCGTCGACGATGGTGTCCCAGTTGAAGCCGGTCGGCACTTTACCCAAATAGACCCAGAGTCCGTCGCGTCGGACGATGGCTGGGCTCTGTTCAATCGGTCGGAGAACAAGCCCCTCTGGGCGTTCCTCAAGCTCCAGAGTAGCTCCGGCTGTAAGCCGAAACCGCTCACGAACGCGTTTTGGGAGCACGATGCGTCCGGCGCCATCGATCCTTATATTCATGGCATAGAGAATACCATATACCATGGCTTATGGCAACAAAGAAACCAGCCTCTTCTCCAAGTTCCTGGATTAGAAACTAGCCCTCGAACGGTTCAGGGTGAATCGTTACGCGATGAACTTGGGGGAAGCGTTCTTTGACGCGGTCTTCGAGGGCGGCCGTGACATCATGGATTTGTGTGATGGGTAGATTGCCCTTCATGGTGCAGTGGCAGGAGGCCAAAATGCGGTGCTCTACCTTGCGGACGTGGACGTCGTGGCAATTTACCAGCTCATCGAATTCGGCGGGCAGGGTGTTCAGAAACTCCTCGATGGAGCGAGAGAGTTGCTTCATTTCGCCGCCGCCGACGTCGGGTGTGGCGATGTGCCGGCCCAGGGGCTCGATGTGGATGTTGACGTCGATGGGCCCGTCCCGGAGCTCGCGAATGCCATCTTCGAGTTCGGAGGCTTGGCGGTGCGCGTCGCGAAGACTGAGGTTTTCGTCGACCTCGAGGTGGAGTTCCACGAAGAGCTGATTTTGTTGCTGGAGGGCGCTCACGTCGTGGACGGCCAGGCCCATGCGCTGGGCGACGGCACGGATCGCTTCAAACAAGCTCTCGCCTTGCGGGGCGCGAGGCTCGGCGTGGACCATCACGTCGGACGGCACAATTTCGCCGATGCGTTTCTCAATGGCGTCGCTGAGTGCGTGGACTTGCTCGAGGCTGGCGGTGCGCGCGACGCTGACGGTGGCGTCGACGAAGTGGCTGTTGCCGGCGCGGCGAACGCGCACACGGTCCACGTCAAGGACGCCGTCCATGCGGGCTACAGCGCGAGCGATTTCTTTCTGCAATCCTTCAGGGGCGACATCGAGTAGCGCGTCCACGGTGCGTTTGCCCAGTCTCGACCCCACCCAAAGAATGATGCCAGCGACCGCCAAGCCGGCGAGCGCATCGGCATAGATAAGCCAGGGCATGTTCCAGGTCTCGCCTGCCCACACCAGACCGATTCCGGCGATCACGACGATCGTGCTCCACACATCGGTGGAGAAATGGAGAGCGTCGGCTTCGAGCGCTTCACTGGGATATTTCTTGACGACGTTTGAGAGAGCACGAGCGCGCGTCAGGTCGATGCTTAAGGCGACCAGAAGAACCAGGATCGCAGTGATGCTGGGGGCAATGTGGACAGTCTTGAAGAACAGGCGCTCGAAGGCTTCATAGATGACGTAGAGGGCAGTGAGTACGAGCAGCCCGGTCTCGACGAAGGCGGAGAAATTTTCGAATTTGCCGTGGCCATAGGGATGGCGCTCGTCGGCCGGCTCGTCAGAAACCCGCACCGATAAAAACGTGATCACTGCGGCGACCAGGTCCAGCCCGGAGTGGAGAGCTTCCGATAGCACGCCCAAACTGCCCGTGCGGAGTACCAGAAACGCCTTCAGCGACACCAGTATCACTGCGGAGCCGACGCTGAGCAGCGCCGCCTGTTTCTTTTCGCGCACTTCGGTGGCGAGTGGGTTGGTCATAAGGCGTGCCTGGGCTGAGTTTGCGCGGCAACCCAAAATGACCGGCCCTCAGCGGCTGAAGCCGGTCTTATTCGCAAGTACTTATGGCACGGCTAGAGCCGTTCCCCGACGTTGCCACACGGATTCGATGTACGCAATGCGAGCGCCTGGTCAATCCAACGGAGACCTTGCACCACCGCGAACGTGCACTCCGTAGCCGCACAGCTTAACGTTTGTGGAGGAGCCGAACAAGGAAGGAGTAGACCGACGACAGAGCGGAAGAAGAAGGGACGAAGGGTTAGTGGACGATCTTCGGGACCCGGCCTCTATCCGTGATGCCATTCGTCCATGGAGGAATGACCGCGTTGACAATATTCGCTTGAACTCGGCGTCGGCACGCGGCTGAGCGCTCTGGTCATCCAACCGCGCGCCGTTTATGCGCCGGGTGATCCTGATCCTAAGAAAAATCACCGGCGGGAATTTCTTCTCCCGCCGGTGAGTGCTTTTACTCGTGGCCTGCGTGTTTATGCTTGAGTGGCTCGAACTCGTACTGCTTGCCTCTGGACCGCGAAATGCTTTCCAGGTGCTGCCTCTTCGCTCTGCAATGCTGCAGGAGCTCTTCATTCAGGGGGCCATGAGCAGTGCGGAAGGTGGCCTTGCCGGCAGCCGGCTTGCGCATGCTGTTGTCCACCATTTCACGGATGCTGAGGCCTGTGGCTGGCCCGAGATTGACAAGTGTGGGGGCCTTGTTGGGATCCACCCACAGGATCTGCTGAACTTCGTTGGCCTCCTGATTCACAAAGGAGATATAACCACCTGGCAGGACCTGCCGAGGGGCTTTGATGGCGCCGGTGAAGCTGTAGCGAGTGCCGTTGGTGACGATCGGGTCGTAAAAATGGGGGGTGATAAAGTCGGAGACCGCGACGCCCTGGATCGCATAAGCCACCTGATCCGCCTCGCAGGGGTCGCAGGCTTCGACGAGGTATCCAAATTCGCCGGTGCCATCCTGGATTTTGCCGTTTTTGATTTCGATCGAGGTGGAATTCTGAAGGCGATTTCCAGCCGGATCGACGAGCATTTCGATGGTCTCGTGGCTCACATCGATGGTCCACGCATCGCTGTCGGGAGAGGCGATGACTTTCGCATACGGCTGATTGTTCTTATCGAGATGGAATCCACCCTCGCCCGGCGGAAGTTCCTTCACGAGAAATACGGGCCACACACCGGCAGGTATCTTACTGGCGTTGGGCAGATACCTTACGTTGGCCTGCACGTTCCAAAACTGAGGCAGGTCTCGCGTCACCTGAATCGTCAGGGCCGCCGCGACACTCTGTATCAGTTCGGGATCGATGTTCAGTCCAGTCTTGTCTGCCAAACCAATTTGAATGAGGGACATAATTCGGCTCCTTTCAGCATTCCTGCTTGCAAGCTTTGCCCGGCAGCGCCCAACGAGGAAGTGGCTCCGGTATCTCGAGCGGGCCGGCGCCTAATTCGAGGTTGGAATCACTTTCGGAGCACTGCGGGATTTCGAGAAATATCAGGCGTGCCATCGCGGCCTTTGTGCCACCAGGGGCGCCTTGTCTTTTCCGGCTGCCTCGGGCTGAAGCGAGAGGAGCCGGAAAATTTAAGGGCAGCCTAGGCGGTAGTATCTATATTGTCAATCTATATATTGCGTAACACTCTGTTGATATCTGTGGAAAAAAACGCCGTCGGCTAAGGCTTGGTTTTTGAGCTATTTCGGCGCCGGGCCAAGCCTCAGGTCTTCCGTGGCAGGAATCGTAGAGCGGCGGAGTTCATGCAGTAACGCAGGCCGGTGGGCGGTGGACCATCGGGGAAGACGTGGCCGAGGTGGGCGTCGCAGAGGGTGCATCTTACTTCGCGACGGATGGTGCCGAAGGAGACGTCTTTCTTTTCGTAGACGTTTTCCTCGGCGATAGGTTTCCAGAAACTTGGCCAGCCGGTGCCGGAATCGAATTTCGTGTCGGAATCGAAGAGTGCATTGTCGCAGTCGATGCAGCGGTACAGACCGGGAGCGTGCTGATCGTAAAGCGCGCCACTGAAGGCCCACTCGGTGGCGGCGCGGCGGGTCACGTCATACTGCAGAGGACTCAGTTGCTTCCTCCACTGGTCGTTGGTCTTTTGGATCTTGGGCAGGGTGGCTGCTGTTTGGCGGGTGCCGTCGTCGGCAAATTTTATGATGGTGACCGGTCCGGCGGCGACGGCTGGTTGCGTCGGCTCATCGTCCGCGAACGCACCAGTGAGAGCACGCTGCAAGGCGATGAGCAGTCCATACGCACCAGCGGTTGCTGCGCCAAAAATTAAACCGCGTCGGGTTAGATCTTTCATGCGCGTGCCAGGAAGGCTTGACTGCGTCGGATCCGTTTTATGCACGTTGCGTCCATCGCGATGTGGGCGACCGGGACACAGACAAGAGTGTCTGTGCTACTCGGAGCTACCCTCGACCGCCAACTCATATATACGTTTCACGGCGACGATTGGATGCTAAGCAAGCGTGACGTCTCGCGGCGACTTATTTTGCAGCACTTAACGCGGGAGCCGGCAAGAGCGGCAACCGCTTGGGCTCTCCGCGGGCTCCTCGAACCTCAAGCTCTTCAAATAGCAAAGACGGCGCTACGACAGATGCGGGTAGACCGCCTTGCGCCGATCCGAACGCGCCCAGCGCTGTGCCCGAAAAGCCCGCGATCTGGCTCTGCATGTAGTTGTACACGAAGTTGTCGTTGCCGACGCCCGCGAGGTTTCGCAGCGAGCGGCTGTTCACGCCGATGATCCGAGCACCGCGCATGACCTCCTCGCGTCCGTCCTCGGGATAAATCTTGTAAACCAGCAGCGGCAAACGATCGCCGGTACCCGCGCCACCACCATAGCTGGCCAGCAGTTCCGAGAAATCTTCCTGGTGCAGCAGGCTTAGCGACGGGTTATCCATTTCGCGCACGATTACGCAGTACGGCAGCTTCTCGGCGCGACATTCATCCAGAAACTTCTTCTTCAACTCGGCCGGCGAAACCTCGTCGGTTGACGTGAAGAAGAGATTGCTCATGGTCGGCTTGGCATCGGTCAAGAATCCGGAACGCCCGTGACCATTGGACTGGTCGGAATCATTACCGGGACGCCTGGACATCAGGAGTTCCTTGAGCGTGCCATTTTCCACGATGGTCACTTTCTGCGCGCGCACTCCTTCGTCGTCAACCGCGTAAGAACCGATCAACGGCGCGCCGTGAAAGTCTTTGGCGGTGGGATCGTCAACAATGCTGACGCTGGTGGGCAAAACACGCGCGCCAATCCTGCCGCTCCAATCGCTTTTGCCCCCAAGGTTGCCCATCATCTGTTCGACGATCGGCTGGAAAGATATGGGTGGGCGCGAGCCGTTCATCGCCGGGCCCAGAATCTGAGCTAGAAGCGGCGCGGCGGCACGCGCTTCGAACAGCACGGGACCGGTGTAGTCTTCCGCGGGCCGCGAGGCACGGAGGGCCATCAACTCGCTGCCGGCAACGTTCAAACCTTTTCGCACCGCATCGACGTTCGGCAAATCCGCGGGCTTTGGGGCATACGCGGAAAAGAGATAGTTCAGCGGCATGCCATCCTGAGCCAGTGTGTTCATGCCCGCTTCCACGGCAGCGAACGTACGGTTGGTGCGAATCTCGGTGCCCTCGCTGGTCATCAAGTATTCCGTGGCGTAGACCAGGTAATAGGTGACGCGCGCCTCGTAAATTTCCGGGAAGGAGCGCAGCGTTGCGGACGAATCCCGGGCTTCCTGATCCCAATTGCGGCCGGTCCAATCCGGAGTGACCAGCGGATCGATGGTGCGAACCGGCTCCGCTTTCGAAAAGTCGTCGATGTCTGACTGCCGCGCGAGGCTACTCAAATAAGCCTGCTTGCGAGAGTAGGTATCAACGGCCTCCTTGAAAGCCTGGTCGGTGGCGATCCACAGATCCTGGCGGAGCGAATCGTAGTCACGATCGATTCCCACGGAACCCGTCGATCCGATAAACCCCCGAAACCCTTCATCTCCGATGAAATTGGAGCTATCCAACTTGTACGTGCCCACGCGCGCTTCCACATCCATGAATCGCTGGCGGGTATGCGTGCTGGTCATCAATGTGCCGAATTGCGCGACGATCTCTTTCACGTCGAGATCGAGGAGTCTATATTCCACGTAATAGGGACGCACCGGCTGGTTGGTGCCCGGAATCTTCAATTCCAGGCGCGTTTTCGAGCGCGCCATTTCATCGCGCATCGCACGCAGCGTTTGATCATTATCTTGCGGAGCTTGTGCCGCGGCAGCGTGTGCGCCCGCCGGGGCGAACCAGGCTCCCACTGCCAGGACCATCGCGAAGGCCGTCCTCATTCGCGCCCGCTTCACTGGGCACCTCCAGCCTTCACGGTGTCATGCGCGGGAGAGGGCAAAATGGGAGGCCGGTCCGTGGAACTCTCTTTCTTCTGGACTTCGAGTTCGGTGGTCAGAATCGCGGGCGAGGCCGCTGAAACGGGCACGGACCCTGATTCCGCGCCGCAGTACCCGTTGAAGACTTCCGTGGTATCGCCGGTGGCCACAATTTTCGTCAGAGACGCCAGCGGCGTTCCGACGATATCCACGCCACGAACCAATTGATCCGGCCGGCCGTCGGCAAACACTTTGTACACAACCAGCGGCAGCACTTGGAACGCCTGCGGCTGGCCGCGGCCGGTGAACGTGAATCCGCCTGCAATGTCGTCGATCAACAAGCCGAACTCTTTGTGCTGTTGCTTGATCAGTTCGATCAATTTCACGCGGAGTTCCGCGTTCGTCACGGTCTTGTTGCTCTCCACGATCAGATTTCCCTGACGGGAGACCGGCGACGCGCCCAATTGCCGCCGTCCGTGGCCGTTCGAGTGCGGGAAGCCCACCAGCGGCGAGCGTGACATCTCGAAATCTTTTAGCACCCCGTGATCCACGAGAGTTACGCGATGGGCCTTCACGCCCTCATCGTCGTATTCGTAGTAGCCCAACAGATCCGTGGAGCCCAGCTTCTTCATGGTGGTGTCGTCCACGATGCTCAGGAAGTCCGGCAAAATCGGTTGGTCCACTTTTTTCGCGAAGGTTTGCCCTTCGGAAACATCCTTCTGGCGATGTCCTTCGTCGCGATGCCCGAAGACTTCGTGGAAAAAGACGGCCGCAGCGCGTCCCGTCAACAAGGCAGGTCCCACGGAAGGCTCGTTAATGGGAGCCGCGACCAATCCTTCGAGCTCCTTGCGCATCGTCGCGCCCGCGGCAAGAACCGCTTTGTCGTCCGGAGCATCCGACGGGTTCACCCAATCAAAATTGTAATAACGCTCCAGGTCCATGCCATCCGGGGCCTTGCCCTGGATGAACAATTCCAACCGGTAACGTATCTGACCGTACTGAAGTTGCGTCCCTTCGCTGGTCAGTTGGTACGCATTCTGAGCCTGGGCCGTGAAGGTGACGATGGAATTGATCACCGCGGGCGAGGAACGAAACTCCTTCGTGTAGGCGCGCACTTTTTCTTCCCAAGGCTTGCGCTCGAGCTGGAAGGATGTTTCCGGACCAATATAGGTGTGCGGCTGTTCGTGGGTGAAATCGGGAGCGGCGCCTTCCGCGGTCTCGACTTTTACTTCCTTGCCGGTCTTGATCTTGATCAATGCTTCGGCGGCCGATTTGTATTGCTTGTCGGTCTCCAGCCAGATGGCGCGCCGCAGCACGTCGGTGTCATTGTCGATGGGAACGGGCTCGCCAGGTCCGCCTCGTTGTTCCTCGCGGGTGCCAACTTTGTGAGTGTTGTCGAGGTCGTAGCCGCCGGTGCGGACCGAAACTTCCAGCCATCGATTGCGATTTTCGGTGCTCGAAAGCAAGGCTCCGTTGGAGCCGGACACTTCGGCGCGCTGCGTGTCCGTGATGGTGTAGCCGATGTAGTATGCCGACGGGTCTTGGGCGCCCAGGATTTTCACCGAGCGATCCAGTTCCGCTTGCATCGCCGCCAGCAGCGGCGAACGCTTGGCTGGTGTATCCGGCGGCGCAGCTTGCGCCACTCGCACGCTTACGGGAGCCAGCAGCGCCAGCAAACTCAGCGCTGCGTATAGGGAAACGAATCTGTTGCGGATCAATTTACTCAAAGGAGTCCTCACTTACGCTTAGACGGGTCTGCGAATCATTCAGTGTACGACAGCGCTTAGGAGCGCACAAACTGCGCAGAAGTCAGGGTCGCCGCGAAGGCAACATTAGTTCGACGCGCTGCCGGGAGATACCGTTGCATCGCGCACCAGGAGCCAGCCCGTTCGCGATTCTCTTGCTCCATGGCTGAGGAACAAGGCTGGGAGTTGCTTGCGTGTTGCGCTTGCGAACGCCGCGGCGCCGTGTTTAGGCGGACACAGACAAGAGTGTCTGTGCTACCCGGGCGCCTAGTCGCCGCAGCAGCGGAAGACGGCCGCCGCCATATCATCATGCTGCGCGTGGCCGCGCACGAAACGATCTACTTCGGAGAATATCTGTCCGAGAAGCTCCGGCGGAGTGCAGTGAGGGTAGGCTTCGCAAACACCTTGCAGGCGTTCCAAGCCGAAGGACTCGCCGTCGGTATCGAATGCGTCGGATATTCCGTCCGTGAAAAACAGCACCGAATCCCCCAGCTCGATCGTAATCTTTGAGGTGTCGTAGGCCACCGACGGATCGAATAGCCCCGGAGGTATCCCGTGGATTTCCATCGCATGGCAACCTCGTTGGGACAGGTGAAAAGGTCCCGGCATGCCGGCGCTCGCGATTTGCATCTCCCGGGTACGCGGATCGAAAAGGGCGTATTGCATGGCCGCGTGTCGCCGCGACGCGCCGCGAAGCATCAGCCGCCGATTCAGCGTGGACAGCACATTCGCAGGCGATTGGCCCGTTTTGTGAACGCCGCGCAGCGTGCCGACCGCCAGCGCCGCATACATCGCGGCGGGCAGGCCTTTGCCGGACACGTCACCCAGGTACAAACCGATGCAGCCGTCGGTCATCTCGAAATAGTCGAGAAAGTCGCCGCCCACTTCCGCGATGGGCTGAAACTCGTGAGAAATTCTTACGCCGCCCGCCCACAGCGGCTCGACCGGGAGCATGCCGCTCTGAAGCGAGCGCGCTTCCTCGAGTTCTTCCTCGCGCAATTTCTCGATGACGCCTAGATCCACGGGCGTCGCGATCGTATTCATAGGATTTTCCAGACGGAACGTCTCACCGGGAAAGGGGGTTCGGCGGCAAGGCCAGTTTACCAGTGGACCCTGAACGTCCATTGGGAAAGGCAGGCGTTGTTTCCTTCCGCACAACCGGCACGGCGCAACGTTGCATCCCATGCCAGAGCGGCAACACAATGCGATCATGCGCTGGCTGGCGGGATTGCTCGTTTTTGTCGGCATTGGATTCGGAATCTATCAGTATTCCCTGAAGCAGATGCCCGTCTCCGATGCGGGTACGGCCCCGACCCAGGCGATCAGCCTAACTGGCGTGCGCGGCGACCTCTTGCGAATCGCCCAGGCCGAGCGGGGTTTCACGGCGTTGAACGATCATTGCGCGTCCATGGATGAATTGATCTCCTCGAATTCCATCACAATGCAGCGTCCGGAACGCGACGGCTATTCCTATACGGTCCAGTGTTCTGGGGGCGATTTCACGGTCACCGCCCGCCATCCGCCCGCGCCCGAGGGCTCCCCAATTCGGTACCCCATCCTGGCCATTGACCAAAACATGCAAGTCCGCGAAGTGCAGTAGCAGAGGCACTCTTGCCTGTGCCCCCTCTCTGCCATTTCATCCACTAAGCGCAACTAGCACCTTCGGTTTATCGCTCACGTGCGCCCGAAAGACCGCCGCACGGAACTTTTCCCTTCTCCCCGCCGTACATTCCTACGACATCGGCCCCCTCATACCGAGCGCCCAATGGCGCACAAAACGAAGGAGCACATATGGATGGCAAATTCATCGGTCTGGTAGCTGTAATCATGAGTCTGAGCATTCCCCTGGGCGCAATGTATGCGTACTATCGGGTGCGCAAACTGCGCTCTGAGGAGCGCCTCGCGGCCATCGCCAGGGGAGTAAGCATACCCATGGTCGCCGAGCTTTCCGAGACCGCGCGGTCGCGCCGCGCCGGCATTTTGCTGGTAAGCGCTGCCATCGGCTGGATCCTTACCTTCGGTCTCATTTCGCAAATCGAGCGCGAGCCTGAAACCTGGATCGCCGCCGCCTTCGGCATCATTCCCCTCGCGGTCGGAATCGGCTATTTCCTGGACGCCACACTGATCCGCCACGACCTCCATCCGTCCGGCTAAGAACTGGGCTTTCTTTGGTAGGGGCGGCTATCGCGAACCCGCGTCAACCAAGCTAATTTTGACCATTTCCGGACTGCGATTCTCAGCAGCTCTGTGCTTCTCGGTGGTGTCGGCTTTTTCCGTCACCGGGTCCAGGGACAATGCCAGCCTCCGCACCGCCGCCTGTGCTAAACTTAGCCTTCATGCATCCCGCCATACCCCGCTTGTTGGACCTCCAGACCGTCGACCACCACATAGCCGCGCTGCGCGCCGATCTCGAGAGTTTTCCCAAGCGTATTCGGGAAGCCGACCTCAAGCTGAACGGTGCCCGAGCGTCCCTGGCTGCCGCCACAGAAGCCCACGTCAACGGCCAGAAGGAACGCAAAAAGTTCGAGCTCGACGTCGAACAATGGAAGGAACGCGCGCGCAAATACCGCGACCAGAGCGGTGCCGTGAAAACCAACGAAGCCTATAAAGCCTTGCAACACGAAATCGCCAACGCGGAAGGTGAGATGGCCAAAGCCGAAGATCGCCAGTTGGAGATCATGATGGCGGGCGAAGACGTTGAGCGCCGCGTCAAAAATGCCGAAACTAACCTCAAGTCGGCCGAGCAATCCGTCGCTATTGAGCGCAAGGACATCGAAACACAGCAAGGCGCCAAGAAAAAAGAACTGGACGCGGCACTAGCCGAACGTGAACGGGCGCTCGCTCCTATCCCGGAGGATTTGCGCATCCTTTACGACCGCATCGCCAAGCGCCACAACGGCACCGCGCTGGCCTTGGCACGTGACGGCCAATGCCGCGGCTGCGGCATGCGCGTCCTTCCGCACATCATTCAAATGCTTGTGCAGGACACGAATGACGAAGAGGTTTACCGGTGCGAAAGCTGCGGTCTCATCCTCTATTCACTTGAACCGGTCATCGCTCACAATCTCGACGCCGCGGGCGGCAATGCGGCTTCCGTGTCGACCACCTAATGGCGAAGCGCGTCCTACCTCCCCGGGTCGCGGGGCTCTTCGCTGACGGAGCGTCCGAAGCAAAACCTGTCGCGGCCGCGTACCGCGCCAATATCGACGGCGGCTCGCGCGGCAATCCCGGCCCCGCAGCCTACGGAGTGGTGATTCGCGACGCTAAAGGCGACATCGTCGCCAAGTTGAAAAAGTACATCGGCCGCATGACCAACAACGTCGCCGAATACTACGGCCTGATTGCCGCGCTCGACTACATGCAATCGCAAGGAATCAAGGCGCTGCGTATCGAAAGCGATTCCGAGTTGCTGGTGAAACAAATGCGCGGCCAGTACAAGGTGCGGAGCCCGGAGCTGCAGCCACTCTTCGAGCGCGCTCGAAAAATGTCGCAGGCGCTCGAATCGTTCCGCATCGACCACGTCTATCGAGAGCAGAACCGCGAAGCCGATGCGCTGGCCAACGAAGCCATGGATGAAGTCGAAGGTGGCAGTGCCAAGTCGGCCAGGGCTGCTGCTGCGGCGGCGCCAACTCCAGCACCAAAATCAGAAACGCGAGCTCCGGTCGGGGAAGTCCGCAAGATCCGCGCGCGTTTCCGCAGCGGAGTCCTGTATCTGCTCGAAGATGTCGATCTCCCCGATGGCGTTGAAGTTGACGTGCTGCTCCGGCTGCTCCCGCCGAAGTCCTGAACGCTCGTTTCCGGAAAAATCCAAAGCTCCAGTTCTGTTCAAACATCACGGTAGGTTCGGTGCAAATATTATTTCTGCGGATGGAGGGAAGTGATTATCTTGTATCGGCCAGTGCTACGTAAGCACCCAGGCCGATCATCCCGAGGCCGGAAGCAACTCGTTGGCGGCTGCGGAAGCGAGCGTTGTGCTTAAGTTTTTGCTCAAGTGGCGCGGCGAGCAGGACGACGATGAGATCGGCGGTGGTGTTAAGGGCGACGGAGATTGTGCCAAGCATTACGAATTGCAGGAAGACGTGACCCGCAGGCGCGGAAATGAATTGCGGGATGAACGATAGAAAAAAGAGGGCGGTCTTCGGGTTGAGCGCTTCGGTGAGGATGCCCTGGCGGAAGGCATTTCGCGACGGAGTCGCGGCGCTTACGGCTAGCTCCGCGTTGCGTGTGCGGATCATGCGGATGCCCAGCCACACGAGGTAGGCGGCGCCAGCATACTTTACCGCGTGAAAGGCGACGGCGGATGCCGCGAGGATGGCGGAAACTCCGAGTGCTGCGGCAAATACGTGGAAGAGGCCGCCGACGAATGTGCCGAGCGAGGACTGGATTCCTTCGCGGCGGCCGCCTGCCAGGCTGCGCGCCAGAACATAGAAAATTCCTGGACCGGGCGTGATGGCTAACACCAACGCGGCCGCGAAGAACAGCAGGAAACGATGAGCATCGAACATTCAGAAATTGTAAGCGTTGCGGCACGGACCAGCAACAAGTCCATTACGTGACGAGGCGATTGCCGCAACGCCGCGGATTGGCAGGATTCACGCCTAGGAATGGCCGTGCCACGGGACGTTTGGCGCCAGCGCTCGAATTAGCGCGATGACGCCGGTAGAGCCTGCTGTATCGACGCGCATGCCGTGTTTGGTCTAGCATAGCGTGCCGCATGGGTCGGGTCTGTGAGACCGCATGCGATTCGCGCTCAGGTCAGAATCAAATAGCTACAAGAAAGGCCGGCACCATGGGATCGATTTCTGTGGCTTGCTACAAACCGAAGCCTGATTGCGAGGCGGCGCTGCTCGAACTGGTTCGCGGGCATCTGCCGCCGCTGCGCACGGAAGGCCTGGTAACCGATCGCGCGTCGATCGTGATGCGGGCAGCAGACGGGACGATCATCGAGATATTCGAGTGGGTTTCGCAGGAGGCCATTGCCGGGGCCCACGCGAATCCCGCGGTGCTGGATCTGTGGAAGCGATTTGAAGCGGTCTGCACGTACGAGGTTCCTTCCAACATTGCTGAGTTTCAAAATATGTTTGCGCACTTTGCATCGGTCTGAGCACACGATTGGACGTTTTTCGGAGGCACGTTAAATGGAAGAGCAGCTGAGCCTGGAATTTTTGCGCGTAGTGGAAAATGGCGCGATCGCGGCGGCGCGCACCATGGGCTTTGGAGATCGCCACAAAGCCGACGAGGTCGCCGTCGAGGCCATGCGCAAGACCATGGACGCGGTGCAGATGGACGGCACCATCGTGATCGGTGAAGGCGAGCGCGACGAAGCGCCGATGCTGTACATCGGCGAAAAAGTCGGGCTAGCGACGCACGCGCCTAAGGCTTTGTTTCCGGAAGTGGACATCGCCGTGGATCCGCTGGAAGGAACGAACCTTTGCGCGACTGGGGCAGGCGGCGCTATCGCGGTACTGGCAGCGAGCGAGAAGGGCGGACTGCTGCATGCGCCGGACATCTATATGGAGAAGATTGTCGTGGGGCCGTCGTGCAAAGGCGCGGTGGAGCTGGATGCGCCGGTGGCGGACAATTTGAAATCGATCGCGAAGCGGCTCGACCGCGACGTCGAGGATCTGACCATCATCGTGCTCGACCGGCCGCGGCATGAGAAGTTGATCGGGGATATTCGCAAGGCGGGGGCGCGCATCCGGCTGATTGGCGACGGAGATTTGTCGGCGGGAATTTCCGCGGCGGTTGTGGGAACGAGCGTGCATGCGGTGATGGGAACTGGCGGGGCGCCAGAGGGTGTGATTACGGCGGCGGCGCTCCGGTGCTTGAACGGGCAAATTCTGGCGCGGCTAGTGGTGACGAAACCTCAAGATACGGAGCGGCTGGCGAAAATGGGGGTGAAAGATCCTCACCGGATTTACGACACGGAAGACTTGGCACCGGGGAAAAAGATTATCTTTGCGTGCTGCGGGGTGACGGATGGAAATTTGTTAAAGGGTGTGCGGTTTTTTGGCGAAGGCGTACGCACGATGTCCATGATTTTGACGCTAGATGACCGCCAGGTGCGCTTTATCGATTCTGTGCATTTGGAAAAGCGGCCGGACGTGCGCGTGAGATTCAACTGATCGCGCCGAGCTAGTTTCACCTCCTCTTTTCTCCTTGGAAAAGCGCCCGCTTCCCTTCGGAACTCAGGGCAAGCAGAAGGCGGCCGCTACAACTGCTCTAAATTGTCCTCGTGTCGCCGATTCAACACAGTTCATCGCGCTTGGGTGGAAGAGAACGCGAAGTGATGAGACACCAGGGCACATGAACTCAATCTGGCCGCCAGGCCAGTAGCCACTCCGACATAAGCAGCCTACTCTCGGCCTACCCAGTTCGATTTCCATTCCGCCACGACTATTAGCCATCGACGCGGGTTAGCACGCAGATCTGTAGCGCCCTGCTTGCCGCGAGTCAATGACCGAGTCAACCATGGGGGACAAGTGGGGGACAAGCCCGTGAAACGCATCTGGATCACTCCGACCATAATCTTGGGAATCCTCGTTGCGGGTTGCGCAGGATTCGGGAGCAGGTGCGGAGGGTCGTCGCCCACGACGCCGCCCGAGAATACGAGTGTGGTGGTAACGGTGGCGCCAGCGACTGCGATGGTACGCGCGGGTGCGACGCAAACGTTCACGGCTGCGGTAACGGGGAATGCGAACACAAGTGTGACGTGGTCGGTGAACGCGGCGGCGGGGGGTAACTCAGCGACCGGAACGATTGATGCGACGGGCTTATATACGGCGCCAGCGAATTTGCCGACGCCCAATACGATCACCGTGACAGCGACGAGCGCGGCGGATACCGCCAAGTCAGGGAACGGCGCGGTGACGCTGGAGAATCCGGTTCCGATGCTCACGTCGGTGAGCCCGAACACGATTGCGCCGGGTGCTTTTTCGCTGACATTGAATGGCAGCGGCTTCCTCAAGACCTCGGCGGTAACGTTCGGCGGACAAACGCTGACGGCGATGTATGTGTCCGCAACGGAACTGCAAGCGGTGGGAAATGCGATGGCGGCGCAGGTCGGCAACGTACCGGTAATGGTGCAGAATCCGGATCCTGGCGCGGCGGCGTCGTCTTCACTGATGGCGACTGTGGTCGGAGGCAGCGCGCCGGTGTCGGCGACAGCGGCGGTGCGGTTTCTGGAGGAATCAACCTTTGGTCCAACGCCGGAACTCGTGAGTCAAGTACAGCAGATTGGGTTCGCGCCATTTCTGGCGACTCAGCTGGCTGCACCCGCTTCCACATATCCAACGCCGCTGTCCACGGACACTAACCTGACCAAAGTGCAGGATCAGTTTTGGCGCAATGCGGTGAACGACAGCGATCAACTCCGCCAGCGTGTGGCGTTCGCGCTGAACGAGATCTGGGTGGTGTCGCAGAACAAAGTGAACAACCCGACGGGTTACACGAATTACATGCAGGCGCTAACGAACGACGCGCTGGGAAACTACTACGACGTGATGAAGGACGTGACGCTCTCGGCGGCGATGGGTCACTTCCTGGATATGGTGAACAACGACAAACCCGCGACCGGGCAGCACGCCAACGAGAACTATGCGCGTGAATCGATGCAGTTGTTCACTCTGGGATTGAGCCTGCTCAACCCAGATGGCACCCCACAGCTCGACAGCAGCGGCAATCCCATCCCCACATACACGCAGAATGATGTCATGGCGCTGGGGCGCGCCTTCACCGGCTGGACGTATCCCACCGAGCCGGGGCAGACGCTGCAGAAACACAATCCGTCGTACTACGGCGGGCCCATGGTGCCGTTCGAGTCCAACCACGATACCGGCGCGAAGACGTTACTTGGTCAGCCGGTCGCCGCCGGGCAGAGCGCGGAGCAAGAACTGGACGCTGTGCTTACGATCATTTTCAACCATCCCAACCTGCCGCCGTTTGTGGCGCAGCAGCTGATCGAGAAACTGGTGACCAGCAATCCGAGCCCGGCTTATGTGGGAAGAGTGGCTGCCGCTTTTTCAAGTGGGACATTCCAGACATACGGAACGGGAAAGCGCGGGGATATGTCGGCTACCGTTGCGGCGATTCTGCTGGACGCGGAAGCGCGCCGCGGTGATTCGGCGACAACAGCAGAGGCCAATGACGGCAAATTGCGCGAACCAGTCGTAATGGAGGCAAGCATCGCACGCGCATTCCATGCAAGTACCGACGGGACCGGCTTTACGGGTTGGAGCAGCACTCTTTCGCAGAGTCTGTTCAACTCCGGCAGTGTCTTCAATTTCTTTCCGCCAACAAATCCGGTTGCCGGGACAGCTTTGAACGGGCCGGAATTCGCCATCTTCAACACCAATACCAGCTTGGCCCGGGTGAACTTCATCAATTCCATCGTCAACGGGACCATCAGCAGCGGCACGAAGTTGGATTTTACGCCGGTGATCAACGCAGGGACGACGGACCAGATGGTGGATTGGCTCAACACATTGTTTTTGCACGGCGCGATGTCAAGCCAGATGAAGCAGAGCATTTTGACAGCGATGAGCGCGGTCGGCAGCACGGATACGATGAATCAGGCGAAGGTCGCGACCTATCTGGTGATTTCATCATCGCAGTATCAAGTGCAGCGATGAACTGGGCGAAAAGATGTAGAGGCTTCGCTTCAGCGCGTCCCTCTTGCGTTCCGCGCGTACGGGTTGGAGCTTTGAGGTAGAGAGCAACATTCAGCCGGTCGATGAGGGAGACTAATCATGATGCACCACACACGAAGAGACTTCATGCGGCTGGCGTGCTGTTCGGCCGCAACCGCGTCACTGGTCGGCGGCTTGAGCAAGTTTGGATTGGTGAGCGCGCTGGCGCAGGGCACCACGGACTACAAAGCGCTGGTCTGCGTCTTCCTGTTTGGTGGAAACGATTCCAACAACATGATCGTGCCGATCGATACGGCGGGATACACAAACTATCAGACGATTCGCGCGAATCTGGCGCTGTCCCAAGCATCGCTGCTGCCGCTGCAAGTCGGGAGCGCGGCCAATTTCGGATTGCATCCGAATCTGGCCGAGCTGCAAGGCTTGTTCAACAATCAGAAAGCCCTGGCGGTGCTCAGCAACGTGGGCACGCTAGTGCAGCCCACGACTCGGCAGCAGTATCAGAGCCAAAGTAGCCTGCCGCAGAATTTGTTCTCGCACTCCGACCAACAGAACCAGTGGCAGACGACGCAGCTCAGCGGACTGCCAAATGCTGGTTGGGCGGGCAAGGTGGCGGACAAGGTGACGCCGACGTTCAACAGCAGCGCATTATTTCCGCCGATTGTGTCCGTGGCCGGAAGCACGATTTTTTCGACCGGTATCACCACGCGGCCGTTCACGATGAATCCGGGAAGCACCCCGGGACTCAGTGGAATCGACAGCTCCACGGCGGCCCAAGCGAAATTCCTGGGTGTGCAACAACTGCTGACGTTCGATACCGGCATTTCGCTGGTGCAAGCGACCAGCGCGGTGACTACACAAGCCATTAAAGAGAGCCAGGTACTGGTAACAGCGTTGAAGAATATCCCTGCGATTCAAACGGCGTTCCCAGCGAACAACGCGCTGGCGTCCCAATTGAAACAGGTGGCGCAAGTCATCGCGGCACGAAGCGCGCTGGGCACCAGCCGCCAGATCTTTTTCTGTTCCGCCGGGGGATTCGATACGCACAGTGACCAGCTCAATACGCAGGTGGGCCTGTACTCGCAGTTGAGCCCGGCCCTGGCAGCGTTTTACAGCGCGACGCAAGAGCTGGGTGTGGCGAATCAGGTGACTACATTCACGTTGTCGGAGTTTAGTCGCACCTTCCAGCCAGGATCGAACGGCGGGACAGACCACGCGTGGGGCGGCCATCAATTGATGATGGGCGGCGCGGTGAAGGGCAACACGATGTATGGAACATTTCCAACGCTGGCGTTGGGCGGCCCTGATGATACCGGCAGCAACGGGCGATGGATTCCTTCGACCTCTGTGGATCAGTATGCGGCGACACTCGCGTCGTGGTTCGGAGTCGTAAACACGGATCTGCCGACGATTTTCCCGAACCTCGCTAACTTTCAGGCTTCTAATTTGGGATTCTTGGGATAGCCCAGCCTGCTGGGGCACACCGGTTTACGGCTGGGTTTTAGGGGCGCACTCTTGGGACCTCAGGGTAAACCGGGGCTGCGCCCCGTCCAATTGACTTGCCATTCACTAGCGCTAGCAGCGTCTCGCTAGGTTCGTACTCCGGAACCAGCTCGCAGAGTGTTTCGATTAGCGGCGCTAGATTGCGCCCGCGTGCGCCCTCGGAAATAACTTCCATCGCGGAATCCAGGTGTTCCGACGTTGGCCTCGGCCCGTTTATTTTGCGGAGCCTGTCGTCGCTGGTGGGCTCGAGCCATTCGGCGCCGGAGATCAGATCTTCGGTAAGTTTGTCGCCGGGTCGCAGGCCGGTGTAGACGATTTCAATCTCACCGGAACGCCAACCTGCTTCGCGAATCAGTCGGTTTGCGAGTTCAACGATCCCTACCGGCGCGCCGAGTTCCGGAATCAAAACGCCCGCGTCTTCGTTGAGCGCCGCGGCGGCAAGAATCAGGTCCACAGTTTCCGGCAGTGAGACGAAGTATCGGCGCGCCTCCGGGTGCGTAACCGTGACTGGGCCGCCGCGAGCGATTTGCTCCTTAAACAGCGGAACAACGCTTCCGTTCGAACCTAGAACATTGCCGAGCCGCAGCCCGCTCATCCGAGTTGCTCGCGTGCTGAGCCGCAACAAAACCAGCTCGGCAACGCGTTTCGCGGCCCCCATGATGCTCCGCGGATTCACCGCCTTGTCCGTGGAGATCATGATGAGTTGGCGGACGCCGTGGCGCAGCGCGGCCTTGGCCAAGCTCCAGGTACCGAGGACGTTGTTGCGAATCACGGCGAGTGGATTTACTTCCATGAGCGGCACGTGCTTGAACGCCGCGGCGTGGAAGATCGTGTCGGGGCGATGTTTTTCCAGGAATTCATCGAGCAGAACTTCGTCCGAAATGTCGCCAAGAATAGGAACGTGAGAGGACGAACCACCCGCGCTCAGTTCGCTGTCAATTTCGTAGAGATTTTGCTCGGAATGGTCGAGAAGCAGAACGAGCGTTGCGCCGGAACGAACGACGTTCCTGGCGAGGCCCGAGCCGATGCAGCCGCCGGCGCCGGTGATGAGCACGATCTTGCCCGGGCTGGCTCCGTTGCGTGGATTCACCGGATCACTGCGTTTTTCAAGGATGGCTGCCGGTCAGCGCGAGGAAGACGCGGTCGTCCACAGCGACAGAACGAGTGAAGAGCGTGGCAGCGGCGCTGGCATCCGGCAGAGCGACCTGAGCCGAGTTACCGCTCAGCGCCGGACCCGCGGGTTTTGCCTCCGGTTTTGCATCCGGGGTCGCGGCGTCGCCAGGCTGCAGCGAGATGCGCGTCGTCTTCGGCGTGCAACTCGTAGCGCCGATGCAGGTATCACGGACGAAAACCTGCCGGTAGCCGCTATTGTTCGCACTGCCCGCAGCGGACTTCACCTGCGCGGCAGATTTACCGGATGTCGGGCTCGGGGTAACCGCCAGGAACGCGATGAAGCGTCCCGACGCGCTGACCGAAGGCAAAATACCTTCCGCGCCAACAAGTGCGCCCTCCGCATCCGTGGAAACGAGTTGCGTCGAAGGAGTGCACGAAGTCGTCCTCGCACCGAAACAGGTGTCTCGGAGATAGACCTGGCGGCCTGCGGGCGCTCCGGAAGCAATGTTGGTCGCCGTCGAGGTGATATTGGTCGCCGCTGAGCTAAAGGCAATGTAGCGGCCGTCTGAACTCATGGACGGAGCACGGCTATCATCATTGCCCGGCGTGCCGTCAGCGGCAGCGGAAACAACCAGTGTGCGCGGCTGGCAACCGGAGGCCGCGCCTTCGCAAGTGTCGCGAACGAAAACCTGCGCGTGCTCTCCCTGCGTTGCCGAGTAGCTGACGTAGCGGCCGTCAACACTTACGGCCGGTGTCTCTTCCGCGACATTGGTTCGCGCAGCCGTTGCGCCCGTTCCTGCAGGGGTAATAGAAAAAGGAAGGCCGCCGGGGCTGGTTCCGCCGCCGCCACCAGATGGACCTGGAATGCCGGTGTTGCCCGAGGTGGTCGTAGGTGGAGCCGGTGGATTGTAAACGGTTACGATCGCGGAAACGGGTTGCGAGGTTGTGTTTACAAGCAGGCTGGTGTCCACCGTGGCCTGAATCTGCGAAGCGCTGATCGTGACAATAGGAAGGGTTGTTTGCGTGGGCCCCAAATTCCAGCGTACTTGCGAACCACCCGACGGATCGGAGGTCGGCAGGAAACTGCTGCCGTTGACGGAGAGGGTAAACGAAGCACTACCGGCAGCGGCAGTGCTGGGTGAGATCGACGTGATCGCCGGAACCGGATTGGCCGCGGGATTGACGACAAACGAAAGCACGTTTGACAGCCCGTTGTTTCCCGCTCCCGAAAAAGGATTCAAAGTATTGACGAAAACCGTGCCAGGATTGGCGATCATCGCGGTGGTAATCGCGGCGGTAACGGTGGAAGCGCTGACGTACGTCGTGGGGACCGTTTTCCCGTTCCACTGGACTACGGTCTGCGTGACAAAGCCGCCGCTGGGGCTGCTGACCGTCAGCGTAAAGCCCGCGCTTCCGGCGCTCGTGGTCGAAGGAGCCAGAAAGGCGATGGACGCTCCCGTGGGGTTTTGAAACGTGTTGCCGTAGTCGTTGCACCCGGCGACACCGAGAATCCCGGCGAGAAGCGCGAACCCTAGTGCCGGACGTCTCATGAATCTGCCCGGAGCGCCAGAAGTAACCGCCATCAACGCATCCTCAGCGCGAAATCCACGCCCCAGGGTCACACGGAATCTCATCACACGTAAGACGGCCCAAAACCACTTCATCGAAACTCCTTCATTTGAAACTGGTGACCGCGGTGCGGTCGATCTCGCCACCCGATAGCCGCTTTTGCGGCTCGCCCTGCCCGGGCGCACGGCGGGGAGCCCGCGACGCCAAAGTGCTGTTGGAGTGAGATGCGCAATCGTTGCCGCGCGTTGACTAGGCCCTCGCCCGGGTTGCCTCGAGCTTGCCGCGACCGACTTCGCCGCGCCGACTGGGTAGCACAGACACTCCTGTCTGTGTCCGCCCCTAGCTTTTTTCAGTCCACACCCGCCGGAACTCCGGAAGTCACGCCACGACCGCCGTTTACCCTGATTATTGGGCGTCGTTTAACCCTACATGATTACCATTGCCGCTGGGATAAGGTCAATCGCCAATCAGACCCACCGGAAGTTGATCAGCCGTAGTCATGGACCCGCTGTGGTCATGAGTTGTGGCCCCGGGTTCAGCGCCGAGCGCGGCGAGCGAGGCTTGAACCAGGTTGCGAATGTGGGCATTGCATTCCTCATCGCTAGTACGCAACGCGGCAGCGGCTCGATAGGACTGTTCGGCCAGCTGACGGCGTCCCAGCTTGGCATACAGGTCGCCGCAGATGAGCTGAAACAGTGGGTTAGCAGGATACTTTTCCGCAAGAGGCCCGGCAATCTGAAGCGCCTGTTCGTACTTTTGGTCGTAGTTGTGAAGGCAGAGCGCCAGGTAGAAGCGGGCTTCGGGCGGAGTAAGAACGCCTTCGTTGATGGCGCGTTCCAGCTGTTGAACGCCTTCTTGTTTGTTGCCGCCGGGAATGCCCATGAAGAACCGTAGAACGCGAGCGATGCCGGAGAGCGTGTCCGCGTAATAGTTGTAAAGACCCAGGCCCATGTATGCGTCGCTCAAATCCGGATCCAAAGCGACAGCGCGCAGCAGGCGTTCTCTCGCGCGCACTCCGGCGCGGGCGCCATTGCGGTTGTCTCCGCGCAGGCCGTAAATGCGCGCGAGCTGCGCGTCTCCCATGCCGGCGTAGAATTCCATCTCGGCGGTATCGTGCAACGCGATTTGCGCCTCGGCGAGCGATGACGCTTTCGCGCCGAGATCGATGTAGTGCTGGTCGGCCGGGAGTTTGGCGCGATGCCGCGGATAGCTCATGCCGTATCGGAATTCGGCGGAAGTGCACCAGATCTTCCACCAAATCGTTTCCGCTTCGAGGAGATAGCCAAGAGGATGTTCGGGATGCTCCTGCTGGAGGCGCCGAGAGCCTTCGGTGGCGCCGGAGAGATCGCCGGAATAGATCTGGTCGAGTATGGGATAGGCGGAAGAAGGCAGGTCGAGTTTCGCGCTGCGGAGAGGACCGGCTGAAGTGAGAATGAGACCGACGAGAAGGAGAAAGGCTCGAAAAACTGGGATCGACATGAACCGGTCCGCCCGAGAGTTCGAATTTACGGAGAAGAGTTCGACTTCGAACGAGTCTAAGCTGTCCGACGATGGTTGCAAAACGAAATGGCCCTTCCAGAAAATCGCGCCGACCCTTCTGAGTTCCCGATGCTCGATCCGAGAACGTCATCTCTCCGCGAACCTCTGCGTCTCTGCGTTATCTTTTCATGCTCTCAACTGTTGGGACCAGCCAGATTAGGTACGTCGGCGCGCATTTGTTATCCTCGGCGGCGCGATGACAGCGCCACAAAATGGTGCCCCAGGCGGGGGAGCGCCCGCTCCGCTGGAGAAACGCGGAGACCTCGAACGCGGCCTCGGCTTGAAGGAAGCCGTGGCGCTGAACATGATCGAGATGGTCGGCGTTGGACCCTTCGTAGTGATTCCGCTGGTCATCAAAGCGATGGGGGGGCCGCAGTGCCTGCTGGCGTGGGCCGCGGGCGCGGTGCTGGCGCTGCTGGACGGGTTTGTGTGGTCGGAGTTAGGCGCGGCGATGCCCCTCGCCGGCGGAAGCTACGTGTTTCTGCGCGAAGCTTATGGGCCGGGGCGCATGGGCCGCATGATGTCGTTTCTGTTTGTGTGGCAAACGCTGATTCAGGCGCCGCTCAGCCTCGCGTCCGGCGCCATCGGATTTTCCCAGTACGCTTCCTACCTTTATCCACTCGGAAAATACGGAGAGAAAGCGCTGTCCGGCGCGCTGGTGATCGCGCTAGTGCTTTTGTTGTATCGACGCATCAGCTCGATCGGACGAATCTCGCTGTTTCTGTGGGCGGGCGTGATCGGAACAATCCTGTGGTTGATCTGGGGCGGTGTAACGCACTTCCAGCCAAAACTCGTCTTTACCTATGCGCCCGGTTCGTGGGATTTCTCGTGGCTGTTTTTCGCGATGCTGGGGTCCGCGACGGTGAACACCATCTACACTTACTGGGGCTACTACAACATTTGCCATCTCGGCGGCGAGATTCGCGATCCCGAGCGCAACATTCCGCGCGGAATTTTTCTTTCGATTATCGGCATCGCGGTGCTGTACCTGGCGATGCAGACCAGCATTCTGGGCGTGCTGCCGTGGCAGCAAGCGCAGGATTCGCCCTTCATCGTGAGCGCGTTCATCGAGAAATTGTACGGCAGCGGCGCGGCGCGGTTTGCGACGGTGATGATCTTGTGGATTGCGTTTGCGTCGGTGTTTTCCTCGCTGCTGGGGTATTCGCGTGTCCCGTATTCGGCGGCTCTCGATGGGAATTTCTTCAGCGTTTTTGCGCGCGTGCATCCGAAAAAGCGATTTCCGCACGTGTCGTTGCTGTTTCTCGGCGCATTGACGTTTGTTTTCGCGCTACTGTTCAAGTTGCGCACGGTGATTGCCGCGGTGCTGGCCATGCGCTTAATCATTCAATTCATCGGACAAGCCGTGGGCGTGATGCTGTTGCGGCGGCGGTGGTCAGCGGACCGCCTGCCCTTTAAGATGTGGCTGTATCCGTTGCCCGCGCTGCTTACCATCGCGGGTTGGATTTGGCTCTTTCTACGAACGGGGAGGGCGGTTTGGTGGGGGTTATTCGTGATTGTTCTAGGACTGGCAATATATTTGGTGCGGTCGCGTTTGCGGCGCGAGTGGCCTTTTCTTCCGCCCGCTGCAGAGCGAGCGCAATGAGAAAACGCACGCTCGCGGTCGCAATCGCATTGAGCTTTCCGTTTTTCGCGGGCGGCGGTGCGTCGCCGGTCAACGCCCAATTTTCGCCGCCAGCGGGAACAGGTCCAGGCCTGCCCGAAACCATTGAAGCCATCGACAGCGCCCGTGTGACCACGCGCATTCTGTACATCGATGCGCATCCCGATGATGAGTCTGCCGCCGTGCTCACTTACCTTGCGCGAGGCCTGCATGCCGACGTGGCCCTGCTCTCCCTCACGCGCGGAGAAGGGGGGCAGAACGATCTTGGACCGGAACAAGCGCCGCAACTCGGCTTGATTCGCACACAGGAGTTGCTCGCGGCGACCCGCGGCTATGGCGTGAAACTCTATTTCACGCGCGCGCGTGACTTCGGATTCTCGAAGACGCCCGAAGAAACAGAGAAAGTCTGGGGCGATCAGGTTCTCGTAGACATGGTGCGCGTGATCCGCAGGTTCAGACCTAACATCGTGATCAGCAACTTTGGAAATGTGCATTCGGGGCATGGGCATCACCAGGCTTCGGGATTGCTGACACCCAAGGCGGTGAAGTCCGCCGCCGATCCCAATGCCTATCCGGAACTACAAAAGGAAGGACTGAAGCCATGGTCGGCGGGAACCGCTGGAGTTCAAATTATGGACCTGGACCGCGCCTCGGACTCGCCGCAAGGCTACTCGATTCCAGTTGGCGAGGTTTCTCCGCTATATGGAAAAACCTACCGCGAGATTGGTCTCGATGCGTTCGCTAATCATCGCACCCAAGGCATCTCCGCATTCCTGGGCTCGCCGTTTTTGCGGCGACCCATCGGGTTGATTCCTGAAGCCGGTTCAAAGTTCACTCCCGGCATGTTGAATACGGATTTGATCGCGCTGTCGGGCGACGACGCGGGACTCGGATGCGGCGGAAAAGCGTCCTATTGCGACACGCTGAAAAAAGTAGATGACAACCTTGCCGGCGCCCGCGTCGCGGCCCTGGAACTGTCCTGGAAGCAATCCTCCGCCCTGGTTGCCAGCGCGGGGACCAATCTCGAATCGATTTTCGCAGCCAGTCAAGCTCAGCACGGCGCGGACGCTTTTCGCGACGAGCTGGACCTGGTCAAAAGGCGCATCGATCGAGCCCTCGCTCTGACCGCCGGCTTCCAACAAACGGCGGAAGCGGATCGCGCCTATGTAGTCGCCGGTGAGGCTTTCAAAATCAGATTGACGAGGCGCTGCCGGCCTGAAGTCTCCTGCGCCTTTGAGGATCCGGCGCTGGTGCTGCGGAACTCCCGGAAGCAAACGCAAATCGGGCATGCGGATGCCAATTCGGGCGATGCCGAGCTTACGGTTACGCTGACCGCTGAGCAATCGAAGAGCGATTTTTTCGATGAGGATTTGCCGGAGCCATCACCGCTGGTCGAAGCGAAACAGACCATGACCATCACCGGATACAGATTCGATGTGAATCAGCCCGTGACGCATATCGAGGCTAGCTCGACAAGAGTCGATCGCGTGCCCCTGCGAATGGTTCCGGCGTACACGCTGATGGTCGAACCCAAGCAAGCAGTCGAGGTGCTGGCGAAAAAACAGGCGCCATTCGATGTTTTACTCCGAGTTCATTCCTATGCGATGCAGGCCCACAAGGTCAGCGTGGGATTGGATGTGCCGCAGAGCTGGACCGCGACCCAACCGGTGGAAGCAGCCTTCGACGGAGCCGGCGACAAATACGTCAAGCTGACGGTGACTCCGCCGCAGAAGATTTCATCCGGCAATTTCACGATCGCGGCCTATGCCAAACTCGGCGAAGAGAAATTCTCGACTTCACTCGAGCCGCTCCCAACCTTGCCGACGCAACTTTGGAGCGAGCCGGCGCAATGCGTGGTACACGCGTTCGCGATCAACGTGCCGGAAAATTTGCGCGTCGGCTACATCACGGCCGAGAGCGAGCCCGTGCCCGAGGCGCTGGACCGGTTAGGCATCCGCGTGGAGATGCTGGACCCGGCGGCGCTGGCGTTCGGTGATTTGTCCCGCTATAACGCGATCGTGGTAGGCGTGCGCGCCTACGAGTTGCGCCACGACTTGCCCGGCGCCAACCAGCGCCTGCTCGACTACGTATCGAATGGTGGAACCCTGGTCGTCCAGTACGAGCGCGACTTCGCCTGGGACCGTGCGCAATACGCGCCTTATCCCGCAAAGATTGCGCCGCCAGCCGGCAGTCCTTTACCGCGCATCACCGACGAAAATTCGCCGGTCAAATTTCTCAAGCCAGACGACCCGTTGCTGAACTCGCCTAACAAAATAACGCTGGACGACTTCAAAGGCTGGGTGCAAGAGCGCGGCCTCTACTTCTGGACGCAGTTCGATCCCAAATACACCGCCGTGCTGGCGATGAACGACCCGGGTGAACCCGATCAAAGTGGCGGGCTCGTTTACACGCGCTACGGTAAAGGGATTTATATCTACACGGGCATCGCCTTCTTCCGGCAACTCCCTGAAGGCGTGCCCGGTGCCTATCGCCTGTTCGTGAACCTGCTCAGCGGTTCGCAAGCGGCTCACTGATCCTCGGAATCAACCGGCGTCACGCGGCGAGCATTCATCGACCCCGCTCCTGCCTCATTGCTGTGTGCGAAATCCACAAGACTCCAGCCTCTTGCGCCCGGAAACCGCGTGTTATCCTTCCCCAAATGAACCCCACGAAAGAGGAGTCGCTAATGACGCATGTGACGCGGCCGAAAATCAGGCGCGCATATCGCACCGCAATCGGATTCCTGCTCTGTGTCGCGCTCCTGCTCGGAGTCGCTTCCCAAGCCACCGCTCAACAAAAGGACAAGAAAAACAAAAAGGACACGCCAGCGCCCAGCAGCAATACTCCGGCCATCCCACTACCCGACGAACAGCAGATCGACTACATGATTTCAACCATGCTGGGAGCCTGGCAGGTGGGTGACACCGAAAAGATGCACGAGTGCTACGCCGACGACGTGACCATCGTCAGCTCTACATGGAATCCCCCGGTTATCGGCTGGAACACCTATCTCCCCTTATATCAGCAGCAGCGCGCACGCATGAAGCAAGTGCGCATGGATCGCTCCAACAGCTTCATTAAAGTAAACGGAGACTCCGCCTGGGCGACCTATCAATGGGACTATGCCGGCACCGTGGATGGACAGCCGACGGTCTCTCAAGGACACACCACGCTGGTCATGCAGAAACTCAACAATAAGTGGGTGATCGAGCTGAACCACACGTCGGTCGCCGAGACGCGTCCCGCAAACACAAGCGCACCCGCGTCAACGCAACCTCACTAGGACAGACGTTCACTCTCCGGAAGCGCGGCCCAACGCGTGCACCGCTTCAGGGTCGGCTAAAAGCTTTTCAGACCTTCGTACAGGTACATCCCGACAATGACCAGAAGAAGCGCCACTGCCGCGATGCCGCTGGTCTTGATCGGGCGCGACAACGACCCGATCTTGGCGACCAGTTCACGCTGCTCCCTGGCCATGTGTTCCTGAGCTGCATCGAGGAAGATCTGATCGCCTTCGTGACTTGTGAGGAGGCTCCGCCAAATCAACAAACCGATAAAGATGGTGGTAATCGCTCCCCAGGCAAACAGCAAGTAAAGGATGGGCCCCGTAAGCGTCGGTGATTCCATCGTAACCTCCCGTTGGATCCGAACCGCGGTGTTTGCCGTGAGGGTGAACCGGCAAACAAGGGGTAAATCGCTAATCTTCCGGGAGTATAGCACCATGTATTTGTATTTCCACTGCTTTGCATCGAAGAGACGCGGTGCACTCAGACTTCAGACGGTGTGGATTCCGGACCGTCGGGCTATCAAAATGGAGAGGGAAAAGGACTTATGGCAAAGACTGGCCGTGTCGCGATTGTGACCGGGGCCGCGCAAGGCATCGGAAAGCGCACCGCGGAACTTCTCGCCGAGCGCGGCTACGATTTGGCGCTGAGCGATCTGCGACCCCCTTCTGAAACGATGAGGGCCGTGACCTCGCACGGCGCCGAAGCCATCGAGCTTCTCGGCGACATCTCCGATGAGCCAACAGTATCCAGGTTCGCAGCCACGGTCCGCGAGCGCTGGGCCCGCGCTGATGTCCTGGTGAACAACGCCGGCATCAGCATGATCGCCCCAGCCGAAGACCTCAGCGCGGCAGACTATCGCCGCGTGCTCGAAGTCAATCTGGTCGCGCCGTTCCTGCTCGCCAAAGCCTTCAGCCAAATGATGCTGAGCCAGCGCGCCGGAAGCATCATCAACGTTTCCTCGGTCGCCGGTCTGGTCGGCGTGGCCGATCGCGCCGCCTACAACGCCTCCAAGCACGGACTGATCGGCCTGACGCGCACCCTAGCAGTCGAATGGGGCGGCCGGGGCGTGCGCGTCAACGCAGTCTGCCCCGGCTGGGTCAAAACCGAAATGGACGTCGCGGACCAAGCCGGCGGCAGCTACGCCGACGCCGACATCACCGGCCGCGTCCCGATGGCCCGCTTCGCCACTCCCGATGACATCGCCAAAGCCATCGCCTTCCTAGCCGATCCGCAGGAGAGCGGCTTTGTCAACGGCCACGCCCTGGCAGTCGACGGAGGCTGGACCGCCGACGGCAGTTGGGAGTCCCTTCGCCTCCGCCACCGCTAATCGTTGGTGCAGTACAGGTCGGTCAAAGTGACGCACCCTTGACTCTTAAAGCGTGCGGGCTAATCCCTGGCCCGGGTGCCGCACCCTTGGGTTTCAAAGGGTGCGGGTTTTGACTTTCCCTGCGAACCCCCCTAGCGAACCGACGTAGCGGCCGCTTCCCGTTTGCCCTGAGCCCCGAAGGGAAGCGGGCGCCGTTCGCACTCTTCGCGTTTTCTAGAGGGTGCGGGTTCTGCGACCCACCCGCACCCACTCGCCCAAACCGAGGTGAGCGAAGACCTCTCCGCCAACCCTAGCAGTCTCGCCACTTGCGTTGACAAAGCCCCAAGCGTCAAGGAAAATGAAAAAGCCTCGCAGCAAGGTGTGGACGCGACAGACCATCGCAATCCTCACACCCATATGTGCCCGAATGGCGGAACTGGCAGACGCGCTAGATTCAGGTTCTAGTGGCCTCACGGCCTTGGAGGTTCGAGTCCTCTTTCGGGCACCACTCAATCGTTTCGACAATTCTCCCACACAGATTCGACTGCGTTAGCGCGACCCTGGCGTCGAATGGAATGGATCATCCCCCGCCCCATCGGGCGCGTCTTCCGGACTAGGTATATCTAGGTTAATCACCACCGGCTCTTGCCCGCTGCGAACAATCACCGCTTCCACGGGCTCGTCCTTCTTCCCGTTGAGTTCCTGATGCGGCACGTACGGTGGCACGTACACGAAATCCCCCGGCCCAGCCTCGTCCACGAACTCCAACTGGTCCCCCCATCGAAACCGCGCCCGTCCGCGCACCACGTAAATCACCGTCTCCAATTCCCCATGATGATGTGGACCAGTCTTCGCGTTCGGCTGCACCACCACCGTCCCAGCCCAAAGCTTTTGCGCGCCCACCTTCGCATGCGAAATAGCTTCCGCGCGCGACATCCCTGGCGTCTGCGGCGTGTTCGTGTCCAATTGCCCGCTGCGGATGATGCGCAAGCCGTGCGTCTTCCAATCGGGTTTTCCGCCGCGATCGACGTCGCTCATGATTCACTCCCGGTGAAAATCGAATTATACTGCCCGACTTTAGCAATCTCGCAAGGAACCCAAAAATTCGGCGAACCCCTCGATTTCCGCGCGCCAGCATTGCAAATCGCAATGATTTGCTTTTGCTAAATTTTCGCAAACCATTGACACCCGCCGCATCCCACCATACATTCGTCGTATCAAGCACTAGCACGCCAGGACAGCCCGCGGGAAAGAGAGCATCATGAGCCTTCGCGATTTCCTCTCCAAACAATTTATCGATGTCATCGACTGGACCGAGCCCGAGGACGGCCTCCTCGCCTACCGCTACCCTATGCAGGACCGCGAAATCCAGAACGGCGGCAAGCTCACCGTTCGCGACTCGCAGTACGCGGTCTTCGTCAACGAAGGAAAAGTCGCCGACGCGTTCGGTCCGGGCCTCTACACCCTGAACACCCAAACGCTGCCAATTTTGACGTATCTAAAAAACTGGGACAAAGCCTTCCAGTCCCCGTTCAAATCCGACGTCTACTTTTTCTCCGCGCGCACGCAAACCGATCAGCACTGGGGCACGCCCAATCCCATCACCATCCGCGACAAGGAATTTGGCGCCATTCGCTTGCGGGGCTTCGGCATTTATTCCTACCACCTGACCGACGCAAAGACTTTCTATAGCAAAATCAGCGGCACGCGCGATCTTTATCGCGTAGCCGACCTCGAAGGCCAGCTCCGCAACACCATCGTCGCGAAAATGACCGACGCCTTCGCAAATAGCCAGGTTCCCTTTCTCGACATGGCCGCCAGCCAGGGGACACTCGCCGAAAAAATCAGCGAGCAGCTCAAACCGGCGTTCGCGGAGTACGGCATTTCGCTGGACACCTTCAACGTCGAAAATCTTTCGCTCCCCGACGAGCTGCAAAAAGTCCTCGACCAGCGCATCAGCATGAACGTGATCGGCGACATGGGCAAATTCACGCAATACGAAGTCGCCCAATCGATCCCCATCGCCGCCGCAAACGAAGGTGGTGGCGCGGTCGGAATAGGCGCAGGCCTTGGCGCGGGCATGGCCATCGGCCAAACCATGATGGAAGCCGTGAAGAGCTCGACTGCCGGCCAAGCTCCCGCCGGCGGTGGCGGAAGTGCCGCTGCTCCTGCCGCGGCCGGAGCGGCAAGCGCGGCCACGAAATTCTGCCAGGAGTGCGGCAAACCGATCCCTCGCGCCAGCAAGTTCTGCCCGGAATGCGGCAAGCCCCAAGCCTGATCAGCGGAGACCTATGAGCGGAACCGAATGGGTCCCATGAGCGGCGTCGAATGGATCCTATGAGCGGAGTCGAATGGATCGTTGAAGCATTCGGATGCTCGCCGGACTCGCTGAAAGACGCATCCGTTTTGCGCGCGCTATTCGATGAAATCATCCACGAGATGAAACTCCGTCCGGTCAGCGCCCCGCAATGGCACCAGTTCCCGCGCACCGGCGGCATCACCGGCCTTTGCCTCCTCGCGGAATCCCACCTCGCCTGCCACACTTTTCCAGAGCACGGCTCGCTCTGCCTGAATTTATTCTGCTGCGTCCCGCGCCCGGAATGGAATTTTGAAGCCGCGCTGCGGCAACTTTTCTCCTCCCAGACCGTAACGATTCGCCGCTTGGTCCGTTCCTACGAAATGCCGCGCGAGCGGGCGGCGGGCGACTGACGTGACCTCCCAGCCCGCTCTGCATCCGAGCACTCCTCGATGACGCAACCCGTCGCGAACTGCCCAAACTGCGGCGCCAAAATAGTCTTCCAATGGTCCAGCAGCGTGCAAACCGTCTGCACCTATTGCAAAAGCATTCTCGTCCGCACCGACGTCGACCTTAAAAAAGTAGGACAAGTCGCCGACCTGCCTCCCGACAGCTCGCCGATCCAGCTCAACACAGAAGGCATCTACCACAACAAAGCCTTTGTCGTTGCCGGCCGCATTCTTTACGAATACGAACAAGGCGGCTGGAACGAGTGGCACATCGTCATGAACGATGGCACGAGCGCCTGGCTTTCCGACGCCCAAAATGAAATCGCCGTCTCCTTCGCCGTACCCGGCCAATCTCTGCCAACAACCTCTCAAGTTCAGGTCGGCCAGCAATACACATGGCACAATCAAACCTACACGGTCACCGTAATCACCGAAGCGCACTACAAAGGCGTCGAAGGTGAACTCCCTTTCCAATACTGGGACAAAACCGACGTAACCTTCGTCGACCTCCGCTCACAAACCGGAAAATTCGCTACGCTCGATTACAGTGACGAGCAACCCATGCTTTATCTTGGAGAATTTGTTGAGTTCGACGATTTAAAGCTCAAAAATCTACGTCAGTTCGAGGGTTGGTGATGAGCGCAGGGCAGCCACCTCTTCCGTCACAACCCGCCAAGCCCCAGGTGAAGGCGCTGAATTGCCCGCAGTGCGGCGCCGCCATCACGCTACGCTCGTTTCAACAAGCCGTAACGGTCGTCTGCGAAAATTGCCACTCCATCCTCGACGCCAAAGATCCCACGCTGAAGATTCTCCAGCAATTCCAAGCCATCACCGGTGAACTCAAGCCACTCATCCCGCTCGGCACGCGCGGAAAACTCCGCGGCACCGACTACGAAGTCATCGGCTTCCAACGCCGCAGCATCGAATCCGACGGTGTCCGCTACGACTGGCACGAATATCTGCTCTTCAATCCCTACAAGGGTTTTCGCTACCTCAGCGAATACCAGGGCCACTGGAACGACATCTCCGTCTGCAAGAACCTGCCCACCGTTCGCAGTTCCATCGTCTCCACAGCCAACTATCTAGGCGAAAATTTTCGCCACTTTCAGACCGCGGACGCCACCACCGGATACGTCATCGGAGAATTTCCCTGGCAGGTGCGCGTTGGCGAGCGCGCCGTCGTGAGCGATTACGTCCATCCGCCCCACCTTCTCTCCTGCGAACAGAGTTCCGGCGAAACCACCTGGTCGGTAGGCGAATACATCTATCCCCAGGAAATCTGGAAAGCCTTCAATCTCCCCGGCCAGCCGCCCGAACCAGTCGGCATATTTGAAAATCAGCCCGCACCCTCCACTGTAAATCTCAAGACGGTATGGGTAGCCTTCATCGCCCTCTCCATTTTCCTGCTCGGCCTGATGGCCTTCACCGACATGGTCGCAAGCAAGGATCAGGTCTTCACCGCTTCCTACCGCCTCGCTCCAGGGCCTGCGAAGGGCGAGCCCTCGTTCGTCACCGACGTCTTCGAACTAAAAGGCCGCGACTCTAACGTTGAAGTAAAAACGTCAGCCGATGTATCCAACAGTTGGATCTACTTGAACTATGCGCTCATCAGCCAGGACACCGGACGTGCTTGGGACTTCGGCCGCGAAGTCAGCTACTACTATGGCCGTGACAGCGACGGCTCCTGGACCGAAGGCGGCCGCAATGACAGAGTGATCGTGCCCAGCGTGCCCGCCGGCCACTACTACTTGCGCATCGAGCCCGAATCCGACGCGCGCCATCCCGCCATCACCTACACCGTCACTGTGACCCGAGACGTCCCGGTGTTCAGTTTTTATGGCTGGGCTTTCCTCGCGCTGCTCGTGCCCGCTGCGCTCATCAGCCTTAAAGCCCTGAGTTTCGAGCGACAACGATGGGCGGAAAGCGATCACCCGATCCTGCAAAGCAGTGGTTAATAAAGTGGGGGTAAAAAAGTGCCCGACAAAAAAGTGGAGGCTAAGAAATGTTTCAATCACTCTATCTGATTTACGGATTCCTCGTTCTCGGCACGGTCGGCATAGCTCAGTATCGCGGCTGGAGCATGGATACCATGAACGAAGTCAAAAACGTCCCCAAGTCAATAAGAGACAATCCCGGCGCGTATCGCGGCATATACAGCAGTTATCACCACTACACAGGAGGCAAATAAGATGAACCTGGTCCCGCTCGGCAACGTCATCAGCGCCCTGGCCTACGCATTCATAGGCATCCTGATTTTCATCCTGGCGTTCGTAGTGATCGACAAAGCGACGCCGTACCATCTCTGGAAAGAGATCGTGCAAGAACACAACATGGCGCTAGCCATCCTGATCGGCGCGATGTCCATAGGCATCTGCATCATCATAGCCGCCGCCATCCACTAAACTAAGTAGCACAGACACTCTTGTCTGTGCCCCCGTGAGCATTTGCAACGCTCGGCTACGAAGCGCCAAATCCGCCGCAATTGACGGATCAAGAGAGTGATTTGAAGAACCGACGACACAAAGAACCCGTCATCCTGAGCGAAGCGAAGGACCTCAACCGACGCGCCCGCCACTCGCCCCCCGAGCGAGCGCAATTTGACGGACTCGAGAGAGTGATTTGAAACACCGACCACACGAAACAAACTGTCATCCTGAGCGAAGCGAAGGACCTCAACCGACGCGCACGGCACTCGCCCCCCGAGCGAGCGCAATTTCCCGTTCACGATCGACTCCAGACCTGACGCCATAGCCAATGGGCATCCTCCTCTTCATCTCCGTCCTACTAGTAGCCGCCTGCGGCCTGATCTACGAGCTAGTAGCCGGCACGCTAGCGAGCTACCTCTTGGGCGACAGCGTCCTCCAATTCTCCACGGTCATCGGCACGTACCTCTTCGCCATGGGCCTGGGCAGCGCCCTATCGCGATACCTCAATCGAGGCCTGGTCTATCAATTCATCTGGATCGAACTCCTCCTGGGCGTAATCGGTGGCTTCTCCTCCGCCCTCCTGATGCTGGCCTTCGCCTTCACCCAGGGCTTCGAGCTAATCCTCTACGCCCTGGTCATCGTAATGGGCGTCCTCGTAGGCCTGGAAATTCCCCTGCTCATGCGCATCGTGAAAGACCGCTACGATTTCCGCGACGTAATCGCCCACGTCCTGACCTTCGACTATCTCGGCGCGCTCGGAGCCTCCCTCCTCTTTCCCATCCTCCTCGTCCCACGCCTGGGTCTGGTGCGTTCTGCAATGCTGTTCGGCATCATCAACGCCGCGGTAGCACTATGGAGCACGTTCCTGTTCGCGAAGCAGCTTCCCACCGCTCGTGTTTTGCGCGTAGCCTGCGTCGCAGTCCTCTGCGGTCTCGGGATCGGCATGGCTCAAGCCAAAAAAATCACCGCCACCGCGGAAGAAAATATCTATGCCGACGAAATCATTTTCGCCCGCGACTCCCGCTACCAGCATCTAGTCCTCACGCGTTTCAAGGACGATCTTCGCCTCTTCCTCAACAGCCACCTGCAATTCAGCTCCCGCGACGAATACCGTTACCACGAAGCGCTCATCCACCCAGGCCTCGCGAGCATCCCCGCGCCACGTCGCGTCTTGGTGTTAGGTGGAGGCGACGGCCTGGCCGTCCGCGAAATCCTGAAGTATCCCCAGATCGAAAGCATCACGCTCGTAGACCTCGATCCGGAAATGACCCGCATTTTCTCTACAAACGCGATGCTCACGCGTTTGAATCAAAATTCCCTGCTCTCCCCAAAACTTCACGTAATCAACGCCGACGCCTTCCCCTGGGTCGACTCCAACACCGACAGCTTCGATTTCATCGTCATCGATTTCCCCGATCCCACAAATTATTCCCTCGGCAAGCTCTACACCACCGCGTTCTACCGCGCCGTAGCCCGGCATCTAAGCGTCCAGGGCGCAATCGTGGTCCAGAGCACCTCACCGATGTTCGCCCGCGATTCCTTCTGGTGCATCGCTGCGACACTGAATCAAGCAGGCCTGCGCACCTACCCCTACCACGTCTACGTCCCCTCGTTCGGCGAATGGGGATTCGTGCTAGCCTCCACCCACGAATACAGCCCGCCGACCTCCCTGCCATCAGGCCTGCGCTTCGTCGATGTAAAAGGCATCCCGCTGATGTTCCAATTCCCCCCAGACATGGCCCCCATGCAAGTCCCTCCCAACCAACTGAACGACCAGGTTCTAGTCCGCCTCTACGACCAAGACTGGAAGGACATCAGCCACTAAATCTTCTGCGGCACTAAAGCTTTTGTGGCACAGCCATTCCTGGCCGTGTTCGTAAGCCATGCGAATATCCCAAGCCAAACCCGACGAACATGATTGGCCACACCCTGTAGCCGCGGTCTCCGAGACCGCGGGGTTTAGACGCAACTAAGCCCATGCCAAAACGACGACGCACCCACCCGCGCACTAGCCCGGCTTTAGCCGCTGAGAAGCCGGGTGCCGCACCCTTCGGTTTTAAAGGGCGCGGGTTTAGATCCAACTTCACCGAGCCTCATAGCCACACGGATGGTCAGCCCCAGAAGAAAATTCTCATCATTCAATCCGCCGTTATGAGAACTTGTAGAGAAAATGAATCGCCGCCAATTCCTAGGTCTCAGCCGGGTGCCGCACCCTTTGTGCATTTCAAAGGTTGCGGGTTTAGATCCAACTTCAACCGAGCCTTCTGGCCACACGGATGGTAAGCCCCAGAAGAAAATTCTCATCATTCAATCCGCCGTTGTGAGAACTTGTAGAGAAAATGGATCGCCGCCAATTCCTAGGTCTCAGCCGGGTGCCGCACCCTTTGTGCATTTCAAAGGGTGCGGGTTTAGATCCAACATCAACCGACCCTCATAGCCACACAGATGGTAAGCCCAGAAGAAACTTCTCATCATTCGATCCGCCGTTATGAGAACTTGTAGAGAAAATGAATCGCCGCCAATTTCTAGGTCTCAGCAGCGCCGCCCTAGTCGGTCTCTCCCAAAAAAGTGAGCGTCCGATCGCAGGCTCATTCGTCAACGATTCATTCCAAGCCGGTCATCTCTTGCGCGACCATGCAAGCTTTCCAGCTCCAAAACGTATCGAGAAAGTTGGCGTCGTCATCGTCGGCGGCGGCATCGCCGGCCTGAGCGCCGCCTGGCGACTGCGCAAACGAGGCTTCACCGATTTCGTCCTGCTGGAAATGAACGAGACCGCAGGCGGAAATGCCCGCTGGGGAGAAAACGAAATCACCGCGTATCCATGGGCCGCACACTACGTGCCAGTGCCGGGTCCGAAAGCAATCTACGTGCGCGAGCTATTTGAGGATTTAGGTGTTTTACAAAACGGACAATGGAACGAGCGCTATCTCTGCTTCTCCCCGCAAGAGCGTCTCTTCCTCTACGGCCGCTGGCAGGAAGGCATCGAACCCGCCATCGGACTGAAACCAAAAGATCGCGAACAATTTCAACGCCTGGAAGACCTTTTCACTAAATATAGAAGTAGCGGAGAATTCACGATCCCGCTCGAGATCGGTCGCTCAGACCGTGTCGCCGATCTAGATCGCATTCCCTTCTCCGAGTGGCTCCGCCAACAAAATATCGATTCCCCGCTCGTAAACTGGTACATGAACTACGCCTGCCGCGACGATTACGGCGCGCTGGCCAAAGACACATCCGCGTGGGCCGGCATTCACTATTTCTCCTCGCGCGAAGCCGAAGAAAAAGGTCCGCTCACCTGGCCCGAAGGCAACGGCTGGATCACGCGTCGTCTCCTTGAACGCGTCGGCGAAAACGTCCGCACCAACCAAATGGTGCATCGCATTACTCCAAATCCGCGAGGAGTCGCCGTCGAAGCCGGCGATACGCAATTCCAATCCGAATTCGTGATCTTCGCCGCTCCCACATTCCTCGCTCCTTACATCGTCGACAATTTTCAGCCGCTCCACGATTTCACATACTCGCCGTGGCTCACCGCAAACTTATCGCTCGATCGCTTACCCGACGCGCGTGGCGCCGAGCCAACTTGGGACACTGTCTTCCTCGACTCACCCTCGCTCGGCTACGTGGACGCCACGCACCAGAGCATTCGCTCGCACATCGACAAAACGGTTTGGACGTTCTACTGGGCGTTAGCCGAAGGCGACCCCGCGCAAAATCGGCGATTCCTCCTGGAGAAGGATTGGGCGTATTGGAAGGAAGCGATCCTGCATGACTTGGAGCGTGTCCACTCCGACATCCGGAAGTGCGTTTCGCGAATCGACATCATGCGCATGGGCCACGCCATGGTCCGGCCCGTTCCCGGCGCGATTTTCTCAGCCGAGCGCCAGCGTCTGACAAAACGCCAAGGCCGGATCTTGTTTGCGAATTCCGATGTAAGCGGAATTTCTATCTTCGAGGAAGCGCAATACCATGGCGTGAAATCCGCGGAAGAAATTCTGCAACTCATCGAAGGAAAAAAGTAGATCCATTAAGTTATGCGAAGTTCTGAGCAGCGCCACATCGGCGACCCTGTCCTGGGATGCCGATCACGTTCGCATGTCATCCTGAGCCTATCCGATAAGGATAGGTGAAGGATCTCAACGCCCGGACGATCACCAAACTAGCTCGACTTCAAAACTCAGACCGACTGGGCGCTCTCAGGCGGTCCTGGCGCTGCCGGTAAACAAGTGGACGATCAATGAGATCACGGCAAAAATTAGCAATAGGTGAATCAGGAACCCGGCGACGTGAAAAAATACGAATCCGCCGGCCCAAAGAATCAGGAGCAGTATCGCTAAACCTAGAAAAGGTCCAAATCGCATAATCGCTCTCCTTTACGGACCGCGATGGCTGAGTATCGAGACGGACATCGCGCACTCATCTATAAATAATATTGGGCTGAGATGGACAATACCGGGAAGCGTGTAGCGCGACCAATAAAGTCGCTTACCCACGCTATCGTCGGAGGCTGCGGGTACGCCCTATTTGTCTTTCTCTCGAATCACTCACCGATAGACTCATGCTGCGTTTACCGACTTCAGGAGGCCCTCGGCATGTAACGCGCCTTCTGGCGTGTCTTCGTGTTTGAAGTACACGAAGACGTCGCCCTTTTTGGCGAGCTCTGCCACTTTCGTGGTGACCGCCTTGTGCGCTTTTGCTGAGTAATCTTCCTTGCGCAGGCGCAGGTACGCGAAGTCCGCTGTCTGCACGTCGGGGGTTTCCAGTTTTTCGCTTTCTGCCTGGCAGAGCGCGACGTTCGCCGCGCGCATCGCGTCGTACACTTCGTCGGTGAACCACGAAACGTGACGAAATTCAAAAGCGCTGCGCAAACTTCGCGGGAGTCCGGCCAAAAAATCCTTCAGCAGCGCCACGTCGCATTTCAGATACGGCGGCAACTGGAACAGCACCGGCCCCAGCTTTTTCTCCGCGTCCAACGGCTGCAAGGACGCGACGAATTCCGACGTGAAGTCTGCGACATCTTTCAGCCGCTTGATGTGCGTGATTTTCTGGTTGGCTTTCACCGCGAATTTGAAATCCGCTGGCGTCGCCGCCATCCAGCCGCGTAGAAGTTTCTCGGTGGGGAAATGCCGGAAGGTGTAGTTCACCTCCACGGTGTTCAGCCGCGAAGAGTAATGGCCAAGGAACTTCGCCGAAGCTAGTTTCGCCGGATAAAAATCGGGCTTCCATGTTGCGTACGCCCACCCGGATGTCCCTGCGTAGATCTTTCCCACGGAGTCCCCTGAACGAGAACAGGCTCGAACCTTCGCCAACCGAGGCGCAAAATACGGCTGCGCACTCCGCTGGTGGTACGCCGGGCTGAAGCCCGGCGCCTACATGCCTTTTGCCAGCAAACTCTTCCAGCGGGCCCAGGCGTCGGTGCGGGCTTTGCGATTTGCGTCGCTTGCGTCGGGGGCTTCGCCTGCGCGCATGAAACCGTGGCCTGCGCCGTCATAGGTGATGGGTTCGTAGGTCTTCCCGGCTGCCTTCATTGCTTCCACCGTGCCGGGAACGGTTGCGCCGATACGCGCGTCGTCGCCTGCGTAAAACCCGTAGATTGGAGCGTTAATGCGTGCCATCGCATCCTTATCGGGCGGCGGACCGTAAAACACGAACGCCGCCGATAGGTCGCTACGGTTGGTGGCAAAACGGAACGACTGTCCTCCGCCCCAGCAATATCCGGCAACGAACAGCTTGCCGTTGGCGGCGGGAATCTTCAGCCCGTAATCCGCGGCCGCATTCAGGTCCGCGGTAATCTGGTCCGGATCGAGATGGCTGATCGCTTCCATGGTCTTGCCTTCGGCGAACGACGAGCTGCGCCCGCCGTTCGGCCCCATGCCGGAGAGCAGATCAGGCGCGACCGCGATGTAACCCGCTGCGGCCACCTGGTCGGCCAAATCTTCAACCCAATCGGTCATGCCGAAAATTTCGTGGATCACCAGCACGACCGGGCGCTTGTCCTTCGACTCCGGGTACACCACGAAGGTTTCGACCGAGCGGCTGTCGTGCTTCACGGTGACCCATTCGCTGTGACGCGGCGACTTGGCTAACTGTGCCTTGGCCCAGTCTTGAGCGGCGGCTGGCAACGCGGCAAACGACGCAGCGAGAAGTAGCAGAAAACTCAGCGAGGCTCGTTTCATCATTCCCCCACGATCGGCGTTTCGGATGCGGTTCGCGGCTGGCCCGGCTAAAGCCCGGCGCCTACATTTTGATGTTCAACCGTATGCATCCGGCTAAGACGCCTTGCTTGTATCCGCGAACCGCCAGAATCATATGCGTCCACCCACGCTCTGAGCAAGCGGATGCGCCCGCCAGACAAAATGTTTACCTCGCGCCTGAGGCGCAGGACACTTCCGACCGAACACCGACGGTTTCCTGCTGCCGCAAATCCAACGAGAGTTTCGAGGGCGCGAAATTGACGTGTTGATCGACAATCCGTTACCGTGACGTTGCGCCAGGTTGACCTCATAGGAGGTTCACGCAATGCACTCGATCTCATTGGTTCTCTCGTCACTGATTCTTTCTTTTCCCGAATGGAAACCTCACTTCACGTTTTTGAGCGACCCTAGCGCGAATGAATTGATGATGCTGCGCTGGCTTCATTTCATCTTCGGCATCACCTGGATCGGGCTGCTCTATTTCTTCAACCTGGTTGGCATGCCCACGATGACGCAACTGGATCCACCTGTGCGCGTCAAGGTGTATCCAGTGCTGATGTCTCGCGCGATGGCATGGTTCCGATGGTCCGCACTGGTGACCGTGATCGTTGGCATACGCTATTTTTTCAGCCTGCTTTCCAGCGACGCGCGCAATGCCGGTGATCCTTCCTTGACCTTGCGCTGGTTCGGGTGGTGGCTGCTGGTATGGCTAGTGGCCTACGCGCTGGTCTACGCGTTGCAACTTCCAGCGAAAGGGTTTCTGGATAGCCCGTGGCTGCGGGTAATCGGGATCGCGGTTGTGGTGTGCGCCGCATCGTGGACGGTCCTGGCTCTTAACGGGGGTCCAACTTCCTCGAACCAACACTTGGCCATCAGCGTCGGCGGCGGGTTGGGCTTGATCATGCTGCTCAACACCTGGGGCGTGGTGTGGCGAGTGCAGAAACGCCTGATCGCGTTGGCGCGAACGGCGGCCGACCAGGGCACGCCAATGCCGCCGGAAGCAGCGCGGCTGATGCGTTGGGGATTTCTAGCCGCGCGCAGCGGCTTCTGGTTGTCGTTTCCGATGCTGTTCTTTATGGGCGCGGCCAGTCATTACCCGTTTTTGAGCACGGTGGCGCGTTAACGTTCTGGTTACCCCTCCCCCCACCCTTTTTCGTAAGTGTGAATTCTAAAGCAGGTTAAAGTCATTTGTTTTGATAGACATTTGTAAGTGTGGATTCTAAAGGACTTCGGTGCAGGCTGAATTTCGCGAAAATTACGGGGCAAGGTGACAGCGTATCGCCGGAACGAGATGGGTCTAACTCTCAAATTATAGTTTACTATGAGTGCATATAAATGTCAAGGTATTTATGCAACTCGCTGAAAAACAAGAAGATTCTCGGCGCGTGATTCACTGTTTGCCAGAAAAACGGGTAAACAGCAGGTTCCTCACCCCGTTCAAAAACCGAACGGGGTTCGGAATGACATATTTTCGATTTCCGCGGGTAATCAGGAAAAGAACCGACCAAGTCCTAACAGAAGCGCCTGCGTCATGACGTTTCCGGCTACACTCTCAAGAAGTTAAAGGAGAGAGGCGGGCCAGGTCGTCCCGCCTCTCGGTTTCCCCTTTCGGGGAATGTCCGGCTAGCCTGACGGAGGGCGGCCAGCCGGTCGTGTGTTGGCCTGGGTATGAAACCCCTGAAAGGCGAAAAAAGTTACGCTCGGATGAAAAAAAATTGAGTAGAATCCGCGGTGCGGCGCAGCCGCACGTCCACCCTCGCTCTGCTTATGCCACGTCCCTCACACTTGAGTCCCGATAACATATTGCGTTTTCTGCAGGTTAGGAGAGATCCGGCTTCGACCGACGAGATTGCGCGGGGGTTGCGCTTGAGTAAGGCCGACCGGCGGCCGTTAACCAAAATGCTCATCAGCCTGAAAAAAAGGGGTTCGATCAAGGAGTTGCCGGGCGGGCGGTATCACCTGGCGGGCTTGAAGCCCGAGCGTGAAGCGCAGGGTCGGATTACGTCATCGCTCCACGCCGGATCGTCGCTTACGACGTCAACCGGCGGCGTTGACATCCTGCCGAGTGACAGCGCAGAGACCAAAAAGCAGATCCCTCACCCCGCAAAAACCGCGGGGATTCGGGATGACAACCGTCATGAAAATCGTTCGAGGCAGGAGGGCGCGCCACGGCGGGACGAGATTGCCGGGCGGCTGGTTTTGCATCATGACGGGTATGGGTTTGTGGTGCCGGACACGCCGATGCCGCAGTTTGCGGGGGACATTTTCATCCCGCGGGATTCGGTCGAGGATGCGATGCACGGCGACCACGTGGTGGCGAAAATCCTGCGGACGGGCTTCGGAGTTGGTCCGCAGCGGGCTGAGGGCCGGATTATTCGGGTGCTGGGGCGGGCGCACCCCACGGTGGTGGGCCAGTTTCGCTACGGGCCGCGTGGCAACACCGTGTTGCCGTATGACGCGCGCATGCAGCACGCGATCGAGATTCCTCCTGGGAATGAGTTGACGCCGGAGTTGGCGAAGAAACTGGGGTTCCGTATCGGCGACGACCGCGGAGGGCGTGGCAAGCGCACGCCGCAGATCGATGTGTTGGACGGGGCAGTCGTTAATGTGGAATTGGTGCGGTATCCGCGTGGCGGGGCGTCGCCGACCGGGCGGGTGATCGAGATTTTGGGGCGGCCCGGGGATCTCGGCGTCGATATCGAGATCATTATCCGCAAACATCATCTACCGCATGTTTTCCCCGGGGAGGTTTTGGAGGAAGCGGAGCGGCGGGCTTTGCCGGTTGCGGATGCGGATCGAGCGGGGCGCGAGGATTTTCGGAATTTGCCGATCGTGACCATTGACGGCGAGACCGCGCGCGATTTTGACGATGCCGTTTACGTGGAGAAGCGCGGTGACGGCGGATGGCACCTGCAAGTGCACATTGCGGACGTGGCGCACTACGTGCGGACGGCGATGCCGCTGGACGGTGAGGCGCGGCTGCGGGGGACGTCGGTTTATTTTCCGGATCGGGCGGTGCCGATGCTGCCGGAAGCGCTGTCGAACGGGATGTGCTCGTTGAAGCCGCAGGAAGACCGGCTGGTGATGAGCGCGCTGATGGACTTCGATGCGGCGGGGAATATGCGGGGCGCGCGGATGACGTCGGGCGTCATTCGGTCGGCCGAGCGCATGACGTACACCAACGTCAACAAGGTGATCGAAGGGGATGCCGAAGCCACGGCGAGGTACGCTTCGCTGGCGCCGCATTTTCGCAACATGAAGGAACTGGCGCTGCTGCTGAATGCCCGGCGCAACGAGCACGGGTCGATCGATTTCGATTTGCCGGAACGGGTGATCGAATTCGACGATCAGCAGAAAATGATCAGCATCGGGCGGAGCGAGCGGAACATTGCGCACCGGCTGATCGAGGAGTTCATGCTGGCGGCGAATCGCGCGGTGGATGGGTATTTGTTGAAGCGGGGGATCGCGTCGCTGCATCGGGTGCACGAGAAGCCAGATGCGAAGAAGGTTTTGGAGTTCGAGGAATTGGCGCGGGCGTTTGGGTATTCGCTGGGCGTTGAGAATTTGCATCAGCGGGAGGTGGCGGTGCGGCATGGGCGGGTACCTGCGCCGGCGAAGGCTGGGCGGCCGGATTCTTATGGGCATGGGCGCGAGCGGGGGATGCGGGTGGCTTTGCCGGGCGCATCGGCGGACCTGCGGATTACGCCGCAACATTACCAGAGGCTGGTGAAGAAGATTGCGGGTAAGCCGGAGGAGCGGATTATTTCGTACTTGATGCTGCGATCGCTGAAGCAGGCGCGGTACGCGGCTGATCCGCTAGGGCATTTTGCGCTGGGATTTGAGGAGTACACGCATTTTACTTCGCCGATTCGGCGGTATCCCGATTTGATCGTGCATCGCACGCTGAAGTGGGCGCTGGAACATCCTCACGAGGCTGCGCCTGCTGCGCCGAAACGGGCTCTGGATGCTGAGGCCGTTGTGTACTCTCACGGCCAGTTGGAAGAGATTGCGGCGGAATCATCGGAAGCGGAACGGCGGGCGGCTGGGGCGGAACGCGAGTTGATGGATTGGAAGACCGCGCAGTTTATGGAGCAGCATCTTGGGGAGGAGTATGACGGGCTGATTATTTCCGTTCAGAAATATGGATGCTTTGTGGAGCTGTTCGAGGTGTTTGTGGAAGGGTTGCTGCCGATTAATGCGCTGGAGGAAGCAGCCGGGGCGCGGTGTATGTATCGCGAGAAGGATCATGCGATTGTGGCAATGCCGGGCGGAGACGGGCGACGCGGTGGGGGCAGGCGTGGCGGGCAGCGTGGCCGTGGCGCGAAGCCGAAGCAGCTGATTTGGCAGCATGGCGATCGTGTGCGGGTACGGGCGGAACGGATTGATCCGATGCGGCGGCGAGTGGAATTTGCGCTGGCAGCCGAAACAACATAGCTCTCAGTAATTGGGATTGCGCGAGGCGCGCTCTTTATGCCAAGAGACAAAGACAAGACGACGGGGGAAGAAGCGGACAAAAGCGGGGCGATAGATCGCGAAGTTCTCGATGTAGCCAGAGAGGAAAAGCGGAGACGGAGTGGGCGTGGCCCGAGGAATGTCGAGGCCGAACGAAAGAAAAAGAAATTAGCCGACGACGGTTTGAAGGCGATTAAGGCGAAGGACGCGAGAATATTTACCGAGTTGTTGAGGCAGGCCGGGATCGTCGAGGGTTCGCCCGAGTGGCGGAACGCTTGGAAGGCTTTCTACTCGGCTTAACTTCAGCCTTTGCGGCGATTTTGTGGATTTCGCTGATTCGTCTTTCCTGCTCTTCAGCCGAGAACTGCTGCAACGACGCGTACATGATCTCCGCGACTTCCCTGGCGGCTTTCTTCTGCCGAGCGAGTTTGCTTTCAGCTTTCATCTTTGAATTTTTCGGCCAGCCTCGATGGCGTCCGCATCAATGATACACCCAGTTGAGAAAGCGACTCCAATCAAAGTATCGGTCGTTTCGCGCGGCGACGATGTTTTTCGGACAATCATCTCTGCTATTCTGGAGGGTCGGCAAGCCCTTGCGACGTGGATCTGGTGCTTGCGCGGATATTTCAGAGAAAGGAATTACCCATCGTGAGTTCGACTACTGTTTCGGAGCGGGGCGTTAAGCGCGCCTACAATTTTAATGCGGGGCCGGCGGCTTTGCCGCTATCGGTGCTGGAGCGCATTCGTGAGGAGTTGCTCGACTGGCGCGGGACGGGCATGTCGGTGATGGAGATGAGCCACCGGTCGCCGGAATTTGAGGGCATCAACGCGGCCGCCGAAGCTGGACTGCGCAAGCATTTGTCCATTCCAGAAGAGTACGCGGTGCTATTCCTGCAGGGTGGCGGGAGTTTGCAATTCGCCATGGCGCCGATGAACCTTGCGCTGCCCGGCAAGCCCGTAGACCTGATTAACACCGGCATGTGGACGGCGAAGGCGCTTGGTGAATTGAAGAAGGGCATCCTGCATACTGTCGCTGCGTCAACGGAAGCGGAGAAGTTCGTTCGCTTGCCGCGCGCGGATGAGATCAAGCTTTCGGCTGATCCTTCTTACGTGCATATGTGCACGAACAATACGATCGAGGGCACGCAGTGGCACTCGCTGCCGGAAACTGAGGGAGCGCCGTTGGTGGCGGACATGTCTTCCGACATTGCGTCGCGGCCCGTTGACGTGAAAAAGGTTGGGATGATCTTTGCGGGTGCGCAGAAAAATCTTGGGCCTAGCGGGGCGACCGTGGTCATCATCCGCAAGGATTTGGCGGAGCGCGCCGATAAGAATCTGCCCACGATTCTGCAATACCGCACGCACATCAAGGAGAAGTCGCTGTATCACACGCCGCCGACGTTCGCGATTTATATCATCGGGCTGGTGATGGAGTGGATCGAAGCGGAGGGCGGGATTAACGCGATCGAGAAGCGGAATGAAACGAAAGCCAAGCTGCTGTACGAGGCGATCGATTCGAGCAATGGCTACTACGTTTGCCCGGTCGAGAGGGCTTCGAGGTCGCGCATGAACGTGGTGTTTCGGGTGGCCGGCGGGGACGAAGCGAAGGAAAAGAAATTTGGGAAGGATGCGGAAGCGGCTGGGATCGTGGGCACGCCCGGGCATCGGTCCGTCGGCGGGATGCGCGTGTCGCTTTACAATGCGGTGACGCCGGAAGCCGTGCAGGCGCTTACTGGTTTTATGCGCGAGTTTCAGCGGACAAACGGCTGAGGCGAGCTTCGTTGTTAGTTTGGTATTCGTGCTGGCGCCGGGAGGGGCAAGCCCCTCCCCTACAAGATAGCGCCGGCCGGTTGATCGACTTACGCCAGGTCGAAGAGCAGGACTTCGGCGTCTTTGACTCCGGTTAACTCGACTGCTTTTTCGGCGGAGATTGCGGCACCGTCGCCGGTGTCGAGCGGTTTGCCGTTTAGCTTGACGGAGCCGCGGGCGACCTGCACGTAGGCGTGGCGGTCGGGCTTCAGGGCGTGCTTTACGGAATCACCTTCGCTCAGCACCGTGGCGTACAACTCATTGTCCTGGCGGATCTTGACCGAGCCATCGCGACCGTCCGGCGAGGCGATCAGGCGGAGTTTTCCGCGCTTTTCGGCTTCGGTGAAGTTTTTCTGGTCGTAGACCGGCTTAAGCCCGCGCTTGTCGGGCATCATCCAGATTTGGTACAGGTGCACCGGGTTAGTCTTCGACGCGTTGAACTCGCTGTGCGTAACGCCGGTGCCTGCGCTCATGTATTGGATGTCGCCGGGCTTGATCACCGAGCCGTTGCCCATGCTGTCGCGATGCTCCAGGGCGCCCTCCAGGACGTAGGTTACGATTTCCATGTCGCGGTGCGGGTGCATGGGAAAGCCGCCACCGCCGGCGACGCGGTCATCGTTCATGACACGCAGAGTACGAAACTGGACGTGCTCGGGGTCGAAATAATCGGCGAACGAAAACGTGAAATGGGTATCCAGCCAGCCGTGGTTGGCGCGTCCGCGCTCGTCGCTCTTGCGAATGGTAATCATGTGCTGCCTCCAAGGTCGTGAGATTGAACGAGGAGATAATACTCGTTATAACGACTATTGTCAAGAGGTGTATTTAGCGGAGGCCGCCAGCGACCACCCGGTGATCGGGCCGCGCCCTATTCCTTTAGATTCAGGCACTTGTTCGGGCCTGTTCGCCCGGCCATTCCCGGCAGTTCGCCTTTGGTGTAGAGTAGCTACGTAGCGGGGCTTTGGCCCCGGCTGCTACCAAGGAACGGCTTATGGACTCCTCAACCACGTCCGCGACGCAAACCAGAAAGCCGGAGGCTTCGCCCACGGCCCGCGAAACGCTGACGGTCACCGACAATCGCACGGGCAAGAGCTACGAAATCCCCATCAAGCACGACACCATACGCGCCATGGATCTGCGCCAGATCAAGGTCGATGCCGCTGATTTCGGCATGATGAGCTACGATCCGGCCTTCAATAACACGGCGTCGTGCATCAGCAAGGTGACCTACATCGACGGTGACGCGGGGATTCTGCGCTACCGGGGTTACCCGATCGAAGATCTCGCCGAAAAGAGCACGTATCTGGAAACTGCGTACCTGTTGCTGCACGGCGAACTGCCTTCACCGTCGGAATTGAAGACCTGGACGTACAACATCACGCATCACACGTTCATCCACGAGAGCATCAAGAAATTTCTCGACGGCTTCCATTATGACGCTCATCCCATGGGCATGATGATTTCCACGATCGCGGCGCTCTCCACCTACTATCACGATGCCAAAGACATCTTCAACGTGGACTCGCGGAAGAAGCAGACCTATCGCTTGATCGGGAAGATGCCCACGATCGCGGCGTTCTCGTACCGGCATTCGTTGGGGATGCCGTTCGTGTACCCGGACAACGAGTTGAGCTATCCCGGCAATTTCCTGAACATGTTGTTCCGCACCACCGAGGCGCGCTACCGGGCAAATCCGACTCTGGAACATGCGCTGGATGTTCTGTTCATTTTGCACGCCGACCACGAGCAGAATTGTTCGACCAATACAATCCGCGGAGTGGGCAGCTCGCATGTCGACCCGTATTCGGCGGCAGCCGCCGCGATTGCTGCGCTTTATGGCCCGCTGCATGGCGGGGCGAACGAAGAAGTTGTGCGCATGCTGATGGAAATCGGCTCGGTGCAAAAGGTTCCGGAGTTTATCAAGCGCGTAAAGGCAGGCGAAACGAAGCTCATGGGCTTCGGCCACCGCGTGTACAAGAATTACGATCCGCGGGCGCGCATTATCAAGAAGGTCGCGTACGAGGTATTCGACCTGATGGGCAAGAATCCGCTGCTGGAGATCGCGCTGGAGTGCGAGCGCATCGCACTGGAAGACGATTACTTCGTGAAACGTAAGCTCTATCCCAACGTGGATTTCTATACCGGGCTGATATACCAGTCGATGGGCTTTCCTTCGACCATGTTCCCGGTGTTGTTCGCCATTCCGCGCACCTCGGGTTGGATCGCGCAGTGGGAAGAGATGCTGCTGGATGCCGAGCAGAAAATCGCACGCCCGCGGCAAATTTATCTCGGCTACGACACGCGGCACTACGTGCCGATAGACCAACGCAGCAGTTAGGCGAACGGCCGAATTTCACCCCCTTATCATCTTTGGATACGCGACCGCTCGTGCCGCTCGACATTCGACTTTGGCGCGGTATAGTTGAGTTAGTGAGGATGGCATGGCGCAAGTTACGAATACGCCGACAGGTACGGGGGCTCGACGCCGCAGTCAGCGCGTGCTGATGCAGGTTCCTGTCCGCATTCGTAGTACCGACGCCCAAGGTAAGGCCGTCGAGGAAGAAACCGAAACACTCGCCATTAACGCCCACGGAGCACTGGTTTTATTGCAATCGCGGCTCACCAGTGGCAGCCTGGTTCAGTTGCAGCATAAGAAGACCCAGGAAGAACACGAGTGTCATGTGGCGTTTCTGGGCCCGGTACGTTCGGGCAAAGCCGAGATTGGCCTAGAATTTACTTCGCCGCATCCGACGTTTTGGCGTGTGGCTTTCCCCCCAGAAGATTGGACGCCGAGGCACCCCGAAGCCCGCGGGTCCTCCAGAACTCGCACGGATAACGCGGACAAGTAGACTTCGTAGTTCATGGACCCACAGCTCTTTGGTTTCTCCTCTACAGCTCCGCAACTTTGGTTCGCCCGAATACTATGCCTGGTCATCGTTCCGGGAAGTACTGCGCCATAGTCCGACTCCCAAGCAGCCTTAAGTTATATTCAGTTTTGGCCGATAGACTGAATGAGGCTCTGAGGACCTCCAAAATGGCCATTGCGATCACAAACCCGACCCATACCGCCCCCGAAGCGGCAGCCCAAGCCCCAGCAGCGGCAAAGTCTGCAAAGTCAGGTCAGACGGCAGCCCCGGCGCAATCCGCGTCCAAGGCGGGCGCACCTACGGATACCGCCACCATCAGTACTGCAGCCCAGGCAGCCTCGCAGGAAGCTAAGGAGACTCCGGCGCAGACAGCCAAGGAAGCGAGTCACGGCGATCAACAGGCCGCGAGACTCCTGGCCAAGGAAGCCGCCGCCAAGAAGGCCTAGTCACAAGACACGATCGTGAGATCAAGAGACGCGCGGAATCGAGAACAGAGGGACTGTCGGCCGGAGAGTAGCTCCGGCCGGCTCTCTCGGCGGGCGTTGTCAAATTCTCGATCGTATACCTGACTGCGCTCGATCAGTACAGATGGAAATAGCCGTCCTGGCGGCCGATTTGCACGCGCACGCCAAAGAGGTCGCTCAGGCTCGCGGCCGTCAGGATTTCATCCTTTGGACCGTCGGCGACAATGTGGCCTTCCCGCAACAGCACGACTCGCTCAATCTCTGGAATGATTTCGGCCACATGATGCGTCACCAGCAGGATACCCAGGCCCGATTGCGCAAGTTCGCGCATCGTGTCGCGTAGCTGCATTTGCGCGGCGATGTCCAGAGCGTTGCTGGGCTCGTCGAAGAGCAGCGCCTGTGGATCGTGGACCAGAGCGCGGGCGATCAGGGTGCGTTTGGCTTCGCCCGAGGACATGTGAGCGACCGAGCGATCGGCCAGGTGCGCGATGCCCAGCCGCAGCAGAGCGGTATCGCTGCGTGCCAATAGTTCAGGATTCGGCGCGTGGTGAGGAAAGATGCGGGTGCTGCTGAAAAACCCCGACAGCACCACGTCGCGGCCGGTGGCGTCGGTGGTGCAGGAGGCCAGCAAGTCCGGCGAGACGATGCCGAGCAGCGACCTCAATTCAAAGATGTTCCAGCGGTCGCGGCCGAGAATGGAGATCGAGGAATCCTCGGTCGCCAGCGGATAACACTCGCGCGTGATGGTCTTGATCAGAGTGGATTTTCCGCACCCGTTTGGCCCCAGAATGCAGATATGTTCGCCCGCGTCGATGCACAGGGTAACGTCGGCAAGCGCGGCGCGTTCACCGCGCATGACCGTGACGCGGTTCAGCGACAACAAAGGGGGTTTGCCGGTCTCCAAAGGCATCGATCGAGGCCCTCCAAAAGGAGCAAGTCCACATTTTAGCCGACGCCCTGTGCAGGCTCCCAGTCATTGCTTCCGGCCAATTCCACTAGAGAAGATTTGAAGTTGAAGTAAGGAAAACCGCGTTGGTTCTTGCTTGCTCGGATGGCTAAGCAAGAATCGATGAGTGAGTCAGGGATCAATCAAAAGGAGGTGAAAACCGAGGTTCTCACCTCCCGGGGTGGTGGGGTGATACAGGCCAAAACCCTCAGCGGCCTGCAGCCTGCCCTGCCAGGCAGGCCTGCTGCCTCACTCGCGTGATGCACGCCGCATTGTGGCAAGAGACTTACCACCAGAGGGCATATCCTGCGGTTTTTAACACCTCGAACTCGACGTGTCAACGCGAAACCTCTGATTCACGATATCGCTTATTCGCGGCCTTCCTGCGGAGTCAGACCGCGCTTGCATCGCACCAACCAGACCGCAAAAAAGAAGAGGCGGGACATTATGTTCCGCCTCTTGCGTTAACAAGGATCTAACTGCGATCTTACTTAACGGTGGAAGCCTCCACCACCGTGGAATCCGCCACCCGAAAAGCCGCCTCCGCTAAACCCATGTGACGCGCCTCCACCACGAGAGGCAGAAGCTCCCGGCGCGGGCCGTGCTCCGTAGCGCACTCCATTTCCATAGTGGTATGGGAACCCGTAGTGATATCCCGGACCCCAAGCCCGGTAGTCGCCCGCGAAGTGATGGAAATAGTGTCCGCCGTAGAAGAACGGAGCGCCCCAGACCAATCCCGGCGAATAGTATCCCCAGCCAAACGGACTGTAGAAGATTCCGTCGCCTGGAATGAACGTGTAGGCGCTGAACCACGGATCCCAATACCATCCATAGCCGAACCATCCAGGACCGCCGACAACGTACGTCCGGGCTGCGTCGACGTTGGCTTCGGCTAAGTACGAGGACCGTAAACTCGTCCAGCGGTACAGATCGGACGATTCGAGACTCTTTTTGTCGAACTTTTGAGTCTTGAGCGGCTCGTCGTTAAAGTTTACTTCGTGGCCTCCCTTGACCTTGACCTGCTTGTTGCCATCCTGAATGACCGCCTGGCCGAATACGCGGAATTGATCATGATCCGCGTCGAAATCATACAACCCGTTCTTGACGAGTTGTGTGGACTTGCCATCTTCGATGACTCTAAGGTCGTTCTCGCGATATAGATCGGTAACTTCCACGAGCGCGTTGCCGTGGACTAGCTCGACTTCGGTATCGGTCAGATTCGGGGAAATCATCCTCGTCGAACTGTTGTCCCCAACGCGGAAGAAGACTCCTGGCGTAAGCAGTAACTCCGCCTTACCGGCGCCGGTCACGAGGGATTGTCCCGGCTCCAGTTCCACGGAGCCGATCGATTTTGCGTCAACCGGTTGATTCGCAACGGATACTTGCCCTTCCACATAGTTCAACGATCCCGGACGTGCTGTCTGAGTAGCCCAAGCGGGCGCCGCGGACAGCAACGCTGTCAAAAGCAGACCTGCGATTATTGTGTATTGTTTCTTCATGGCCTTTTAGCCTCACTCTATTAGATGTCTGAGGATGGGCCACGATGCCCCCGCAATATGCTGATAAATAACGGGATAATTAGGCTACAGCGGTGACGTAGGACTAGGCTAGCAGTAGGTTTCCGTGCCGCGCGGAAGCATAGTTCTGGTACGGATACCGGAAGTAAGGGACGACTCAGGGAAGTCTCAATCTCCAGAGGCGTAGCCGGTCATGGTGCGGAGCGGAAGGAAACCCGAATTGTCTTTTTCGGTAGCACGGCCGCGCCTTGGAGCTGCAGCGACGCTTCCATCGAGACGCTGCTTCTTGGGCCGCAGCGCGTCTTCCAATTTCTCGCGCAGCCTTCGACGGGCGCGGAACAAGCGGAGGCGCACGGCCACCACAGAAATCTCCAATCGGTCGGCTACTTCCTGCGACGAATAGTGCATCACGTCGCGTAACAAACACGCTTGCCGTAAATCGGCGGGCAGTTGCAGGATCGCCTCGGCCAGCATCCGCCCCATTTCGCGGCGCGCGAAACGCTCTTCGGGATTGTCGTCGCGAACAGCAATGCCGCTGCCTAGCGTCTCTTCCGCGGAACCGCGGGGCTCTTCCAGCGACAGGAGCTTACCGTCGCGCCGTTGGCGCAAAACGTCGATGGATGTGTTCCCTGCGATGCGCGCCAACCACGCTCGAAAGTCGTCTCCGTTCTCGTCCTGATTGCCGGAGAATTGTTCCAGGCGGGACCACGCTTTGAGCAAGGCTTCCTGGCTCACATCCTCGGCGTCAGCGGCGTTGCCCGTCAGGCGGCGCGCTCGCTGCGTCATGGTTGGCACATACGGCGAGACCATCTGAGCGAAGGCTTCTCGGTCGCCCTCTCGGGCTCGGAGTAGGAGGCCGCGATGCGCGCCACCATCGAGCGAGCTCAAGTCTGAGTAATCTGAGTAAAAGGCTACGGGTGCTGCGCTCATAGCGAGGAGCTAAATCGCAGGCCAATCGCCACCGTGTGATCGAACGTATGTATAAGAAAATACGGGTCATAAAGAAAACGGCAGGAGGTCGCGCCGGTGGCAGAATCGACCGCTTATGGGACGCTTTGTCGCGAAACCGGTCATCTGGGTGAACGCGGCTAGAGCTGCCCAGATACCGGCATTCGCGACTCGCTCCCCGCTCGCCTGAAGAAATGCCGCACTCGACCTAGCTTTCGAGTCGATCTGCACCTAGGCCATGCGAATGCGGAATCGACTGAAGTGCAGGTGCTAGGTAACTATTTGCGGCTCGCGAGGATCGAAATGACGTGGGCAAAATTTGCCGCGTAACTCAAACGCGCGCTTCGTGGCATCCTTGCTTTGCCAAGTCCCCTGTAACCCTTATACTCGCACGCAAGAGTTGTTGTGCCCAATGTTGTGAGGCCCGCCGTTGAGCAGTTGCATGAAGGAGAGTCGTCTTGACACAGAAAAATACCTTACGCGCCGGGGCGCCGGAAGTGGTGGACCGCGCCGACAATTTTGCCGCCGCGTTTTTTGCGCTGAAGAGGATTTTCGCGCCGCACGTGAAGCATCTGAATGTCAACGCGGACACGCGCAGCCGCTTCTATCTGGAGACGAAAGCACCCACGTATAAAGGCAAGCCGCTTTTCTTTGGCGCGGTGATCTCTGGCAGGGCTTACGTGAGTTTCCACCTTATGCCGCTGTACTGGGATGCGTCGCTGCGCAAGAAAGTATCTCCGGAACTCAAGAAGCGCATGCAAGGACTCTCTTGCTTCAACTTCACGGGGCCGGAACCCATTCTGTTCCGCGAATTAGGGAAGCTGACCTCCGCGGGCCTTGCGTTGTACCGCCGCAAGAATCTTTTGTAAGCCCTGGACGCTGTACGACGATCGTGAAGTGAATCAAACTCGCGCGCAGGGTCTCGACCGCCGCGGCGCTACAGCGCCGCCTCGATCTGTAGTTCGTCAATCATCTTTTCAAGCTCTTCGTTGGCTTTATCGCGGCGCGCTTCGGTGTCCCCAATCCTCTTGCGCAGCCCTTCGAGCTGGGTCTCCTGTTCGTCGAGTTGCCGGGTGTAGCGCTGTAGCAGAGCTTTTTCTTCGGCGCTACCTCGTAGGGCTTTCATATTCTCACGTAGCCGGCCTTGGTCATCGACGATGCGGTCGATGTCTTTTTGTCGGTTCTCCATTTCTTCCTCAAGTTTCGCGACGATTCCCTTTTGTGCGGTAATCTTTTGCAGGGCCTGCGCCATATCCGGTGTGATGGTCCCTTGCTTGAAAAATAGCGCGATCTGATCGTCGTTCAGATTGGAGAGCTCGTAGGTGGTGTCCAGTGTGCGAACCTCTTCGACGGGAAGCGAGGCGGTCGCCTTCGGCGGCGCTTCGACGCGGAAGCGGTACGTCCCGGGCGCTCGTTCGTCCGGCTCTTTCGCGCCCTTTGCGAGCTTCCACTCGGGTCGCGCAGGATGCTCGACGACTAGAGTTCGCGTCGCGTCGTCCTGGTTCCGTACGGTGTACAACGTGCGCTCGTGGAGTTCGCTGGTCTGCGTCATCACGCCATGCAAAATCTTGGCTCGCCGTACGTGCTGGGGCTGGCCGTTTGTTTGCGCTTCCACCAGCAGGCCCAAATCGGTTGCATAGGACACGATGCGTCGCTCGCCCGGTTTGATTGGATCGGTCAACCCTTCGCCGGCGAAAACCTCGCTTTCGAGGACGCTGAAGCTCCCACCATCGAGCGTCAACGGGCTGGTATTTTTTAGCCACAGACCGCGCAGGGGGCGCCCGGACCCGGACATGCCGCTCCACAACGATACTTTCTCTGCTTCGATCTCGGTCTGTGCGATCGGTACCAGCGCCGACTGGTTTTTCTTCAGGGTCACCTTGTCTTTCAGCTTGTACTCGAATAGGTCGCCCAGCCCTTGTCCGCTTGCTGCGGCATTCATTTCCGCCAGCGACGCGTTCAGCGTTCCGGGACTCAACGCGGAAAGCGACATCACGTCGCGGCCATTGAGTCCGCCGAGGGTTCCTCCCGCGACGCCCCCTCCTACTCCAGCACCGAGTTCCGCGTGCAGTCGCCGTGCCACCTGAAGTTTCCCGCTGCTGGCTTTTGCCGAAATTTCTGCGCTCGACGTCTGCAATGTTGAGCTGTCGGCAGTGACCATGATCGACTGCGCGGCAGATCCCACCTGCAACTGCGAACTCAGTCGGTTGTCGCCTGGTCCAACGTTCACGTTCGTAGTCACCGTCTTCTGAAACCCAGGGCTTTCGACTTCCACGCGATAACTCTGAGCTGTGGAAAGCTCCGAGAACGAATACTGCCCGATGCTGTCGCTTGTAGTTTGCGCGATCGTGCCGTTGTCGTTGAGCAACCGCACGACAGCTCCAGCAACCACCGCACCCGAAGCGTCCATCACGGCTCCGGTGAGGGTTCCGTTCCCGCCCGCCAGCGTGGCTGCATGCGTTTGCGGAGAGAGTTCGACACTTTCCGGCAACGGGATGACAGGCCTGCGGCCGTAGTATGGCTCGGACAGCTGTTGGATGAAGGAGTGCGGTGCGCCAGCTACCAGCGAAAGCTCTACATCATTCCAGTCTTCGCCTACGGTGTTGTCCACGATGGCCCAGCCTTGCAGCAGCGGCTTTTTCTCGGGCTTCGAGGGCAGCACGATGCGGTAGGTGGTCTTCCAGATGGGAACTTCGCTGATGTAGCTGACGTAGAGATTGCGTTCGCCGGTGCCTGCGGTTGATACCGTCATGCGGCGGACGTCTTGTTCGCGGGCGGAAGCGATCAGGCCTAGATATTTTCCGACTTCTGCCTGCAAATCGTGATCGATGATGCGCACGCTGGTCATGGGATTGAGGTCCACGCTGCGGACTTCGCCGCTGTCGGTGATCAGCGAAATCTCGTCGGTTTCTACTGTCCAGTTCGCGGCGTTGCGCGTCTTGCGCTCTACGCTGAGGAGCTTTCCCGTAAGCGCCGGACCGGCTGCAGTACGCACTTCCAAACGCGCGCCGCGGAGCGCTCCTAGAAATTCCGACACGCTGGGTTTTTCTCCCAGGGCGAGACGCAACGTTCCCAGCCTGCGCGCCAATGGCGCTTCGGAGTTGTAATCGACTCCGGTGATTCGTCCGCCGGACAGGTCCAGTACGGTGAGCGATTTCAGCACGTCGTTGAGTTGAGCGCTCGTGAAGTCGATGTGCACGTCCTGGCTGCCGCGCACGCGTCCCAGATGCTCGAAGTATCCGACGCCGTTCTTGTAGAGCACAACGCGGCGAACGGGGAGTTTGCCGGCGGCCGCAGACTCTGTCTCGGTGTCACCGCGCGGTTGTACGCCCGCCGCCGCAGTCTGCGGACTCGCCACCAACTTCTTCTGGTCTTGTCCATGGCTGAAATTGCAAACGAGTAGACACACACCTAGCAGTAACAGAACCCGCTTCATAAACCACCCCTAACGAGTTGCAATCTTTCTAATTCAGATACAAGTTACTACACGGGCGGTGTCTTTATTGGCGCTTAGCACTTTAATGGTGCGCTTTCCGTCAGCTATTTCTTAGACACCGATGCGGGCTGGGAGTGCCGATGGCCACCCGAACACGAAACGCCTGAGACTGACCTTGATCTGCCCGATTGGAAGAGAGGTTAGACTAAATTGAGCGGGACACAGACAAGAGTGTCTGTGCTGCTGATTCCCAGCTACCGTTCTGGTTCTGGGTTGATCCTTTACGGGCCACGTTCGCTGTAGTAGCCTGCGCCGACAAACTTCCCAACTCCACCAAGGGGAACTCCATGAAGCGTTCACTCTACTTAGCCGGACTTCTGCTGCTCTTGGCGGTTAGCACTTCCGCTGCCGATGATCTCTTCGACATCAAGCCGATGGCCGATGGGGTCTACGCCGCCATCGCCAAGCCTGCGTACAAAGTGAACTGCAACGCCGCAATTATTCTGTTCGACGACAGCGTGCTGGTCGTCGACACGCACTCGAAACCGTCGGCTGCGCGTGCGCTCATCGAGCAGATCAAGAAACTTACCGACAAGCCCGTCCGCTACGTTGTGAACACGCACTTTCACTGGGATCACTACCAGGGCAACCAGGCGTATCCGAGTTCCTGGCCGGCGGGCGTGGAGATTATTTCGTCCGAAGCCACGCGCTTGAATATCGAGCAGCGCGGCATCCCGCGTGTGAAGCACGAAATCACGACCATGCCTCAGGAAATCGAAAAGTTGAAAGCGGATTTGGCCAAAGCCACCGACGCAAAACAGAAACAAGAACTAGAGAGCCAGTTGTCCCAGGCGCAAGATTATTTCACCGAACTCAAGAGCATGCAGGTGGCGCTGCCGACGCTCACCTTCGACCACAGCCTGATCCTGCACCGCAAATCGCGCACCGTCGAAATGTTCTGGCTGGGCAACGCGCACACCAACGGCGACGTCTTCGTGTATCTGCCGAAAGAAAAAGTCCTCGTGACCGGCGACGCGCTCCACGGCTGGACGCCGTTTATGGGCGACAGTTATCCCTATGATTGGATCACCACGCTGGACAAGGCCGAGAAGCTCGATTTTGATCAGGTGCTCGGCGGCCACGGAGACGTGATGCGCGGCAAGGAAAAGTTCGAACTGTGGAAGCAATACTTCCGCGACCTGATGGACCAAACTGCTCAAGCCTATGCCAGCGGCGCGAATCTGGAAGAGGCCCAGAAGCAAATCGCAAAGGTGCTCGTGCCGAAATATGCCGACAAATTCGACCCCGCCTTTCCGAAGAGCGTCACCGCCAACATCACCAAAGCCTACCAAGTCATCGCCTTCGCGAATTGAGCGCAAATAAAGATCGGGGTTCGGTTTCGATCCAACGACGATCTCCCGTGTATGGAATAATAGAAATTCAGCTCTAGCTTGGGAGCTTCGATGGCTCGATATCTTACGCAGCACACACTGGCCTGCCTTACGCGGCAGGGAGCGGAGAATTTGGCGCAGCGAATGATGTGCGGTGGCACCGCGCGCGCCGACCGCGTGCTGGTCAACATGCTTGAGGGCAAGATGTTTGTGGAGTTCCACGCGGAATCGCGAGAAGTACTTGAAGCTTGGTTAAAGGCCGAAGGCATGCACTTCGACTGGTTGGTACGCATCGAGTGGGAGACTCGCGCGCAGGACGGCAAGCTCCACATCGCGGAGTAACCCTAACAATCCGTATTGGCTCGTGCGGCCGCCGCGACGAGATCGCGACGACGGTTATGCAGGCGCTTGGACTTTAGTCCGGCGCGCGTTCGCCGCCTCTGCCGGTCTCCAAACGACTGGTGACGAGTTGGAAGATGTGAAATTCCCGCTGAGAGATTCGCCGGGCTGAAGCCCGGCGCCTACACGAAATCCCAGAATGCCGCTGCTGGAGGTCCGTTCAGTCGTAGCGCAGCGCGACGAGTGGATCGACTTGCAGGGCACGGCGGGCTGGGATGTAGCAGGCGACCAACGCGACGACCAGTAACACAGTTGTGACGCCGGCGAATGTCCACGGGTCCATGGCGCTTACGCCGAATAGCAGGCTGGCTAGCAGACGCGCGAAAAAGCCCGAGAGCAGCAGGCCGAGAACGAGACCGGCCACCGCGAGGCGCATGCCCTGACCGGCTACCAGGCGCATCACGTCGCCTTCCTGTGCGCCGAGCGCGCGGCGTATTCCGATTTCGTGGCGCTGCTGGTTCACCGAATAGGACAGCACGCCATAGACTCCGACAGCCGCGAGGACCAGCGCCAACCCGCCGAACAACGTGAGCAAGGCTGCGCCCATGCGCGGCGCCCACAACGCCTGGTTCATGATTTCGCGAATGGTCTGCACGTTGGTGATCGCGAGATTGGTGTCGAGCGCCTGCACGACGCTGCGTACAGTGCCGACCGCCGCATCGGGATCGCCCTTGGTGCGCACTTGCACAGTGGCGAACGGCGAATATTCCTGGGTCATCGGCAAGTAGGCGACAGGCTGCGGCGGATCGCCGATCTGGCCCTGCACGGTGTTGCCGGACACGCCCACAATTTCGCGCAGGCCGGTATCGCCAAAGAAATGGAAGCGCTTTCCGACCGCGCTTTCGTTGGGCCAGAAGTGTTTAGCCATGGCGTCACTGACGACCGCGACTTGGCGAGTCTCTTTCCGGTCGTTGTCGGTGAATCCGTGCCCCTCCAGGATGGGAATGCGAAGGGTGTCGAAATAATTTGGCGCGACGGAGTCGACCGTGGTCAAGGTGCCGCGATAACCGGACGCTTCGTCCTGGCCCTCGGGAAAGACAGTGCGAGAAAATCCGCCGCCCATAGGAAAATTGGCGGCGATCGTAGCCGATTGCACTCCGGGCGCCGAGCTGGCGCTCTCGACGACGCTTCGGTAGAACTGTTGCGCCTGGCCTTCCTTGTAGTGCAACGCACCCAGATCGATGGCCATCATGAAGAGTTTTTCGGACTCGAATCCGGGATCGATTCTTTGTGCATTCTGCTGGCTGCGGATGAACAGGCCCGCGCCGACCAGGGCCACCAGCGCGAGCGCGGTCTCGACAACTACAAGCAGGCTGCGCAGCGGATTGCTGCGCCACCCTACCGAGTTGCCGCGGCCACCGGCCTTGAGAGTGTCCGCGAGATCGGGAGCGGAAGCCTTTATGGCCGGTGCCGCGCCGAAAAGTGCGCCGGTTAGCAACGCGATGCCCAGCGTGAAGAGCAAGACGTGCGAATCCAGCGCGAGGTCCACATCGTTTTGCTGGATGAACGAGGGGCGATAGGACCACAGCAGGCCGCGTCCCCAATAGGCGAGCACCAAACCGACGACGGCGCCGGCGAGCGAGAGCAGCGTGCTTTCGGTCCACAACTGGCGGAGGAGGCGTCCGCGGCCGGCTCCCAGCGCAGCCCGCACGGTCATCTCCTTTTCGCGGCGAGCGGCCTGGGCGAGAAGCAGATTGGCCAGGTTCGCGCAGGCGATAAGCAGCACCAGGCCCACGGCGACGAGCATGGTGGCGCCTGCGAGCGCGAACTGGTCGTGCTGATTTGCCCCCACCGCGGTTTCGGCCAGCGGCGTCAGCACCACGCTGCGGCCGGCGTTGTCTTTCGGGTATTCGCTTTCAAGGCTGGAAGCGATGGTTTGCAACGAGACTTCGGCTTGTTTGATCCTGATACCCGGCTTGAGCCGGCCGAACGTAGTCATAGAAAGCAAGCGGCGGTCGTGAAAGTTTTCGACGAAGAATCCAGCGAGGACTTGTTCCTCCATGCTGGTGGGAATCCACACTTGTTCGGAGCTGGCAATCGAGATGGTGCCTTTGAATCCGCGCGGTGCAATCCCGATGATGGTGTAGGGAGTGGCGTTGAGAATCATGGTTTTCCCGACGACTTTGGGATCGGAACCGAACTTATTGGTCCATAGAGCGTAGCTGATCACCGCGACGGTGTTGCTGTTCGGCTTGGTGTCTTCGTCGCGAAAGAAAAACCGGCCCGCGGCAGGAACGAGTCCCAGCACGTCAAAATAATTGGCGCTGACCAATGATCCTTGCAGCTGGCGAGGTTCAGCGCCGCCGCTCCAGGTGACGGGAATGGCGAGAAAGGCGACCACGTCGGTAAGAACTTCGTTTTGGCGGCGATAGTCCTCAAAATTCGGGAAGGACATGCCGAGCTTCTCAAAGTTGGTTTGCGTTACTTTGGTTTTGGCATCGACGGTGTCGAGTTCCACAAGACGCGAAACGTCTCGCACCGGCAGCGGGTTCAGCAAGATGGCGTTGACTACCGTAAAGATCGTGGTGTTGAGGCCGAATCCGAGCGCCAACGAAATGACCGCGACCGCACTGAAACCCCGGTTCTTGAGAAGCATCCGAATGGCAAAGCGCAGGTCCTTGCCAAAATCATCGAACCAGCGATAGAGCCACACACCGCGACTGTCTTCCTGGGCCAGCGCGACACTGCCAAAACTGCGGTGCGCCGCGTGACGCGCTTCTTCGGGTTCCATGCCGTCCTCCAGGTTTTCCGTCACTTGCATATCGATGTGGGCGCGAATTTCGTCGTCGAGGTCGCGAGCGATTTCCTTACGTCGAAAGAGGCCCCCAAACTTGGTAAGGCTTCGCGTCAGACTCATGATGCTCCGTTCAATCCCAACGGCTTCTTACGCGTCCTCTGAAGGAGCTGGACGCAGAATCCGTGCGATCGCTTCGCTGAAGCGCTCCCATTTCGAGTGCTCGGTGGAAAGTTGTTTGCGGCCCGCCGGCGTTAGGCGATAAAAGCGCGCTCTCCGATTGTTACTGGACGTGCCCCATTCCGCAGTGACCCAGCCCATCTGCAAAAGACGTTGCAGCGCCGGATAGAGGGAGCCATGTTCGATCTTGAACGTGTCGCCGGAAGATTGCTGGATGAACTTGGCGATTCCGTGGCCGTGCATTGGCCCCCAACGGAGCGTGCGGAGAATGATGAGATCGAGAGTACCCTGCATGATTTCGAGACGCGGAGCCTTTTGCTTGCTGTTCATGGGTAGGCACTCTACCATACGAGAGGTAGGCAGTCTACTAAAGAATGCCGGCCCCGCTCCGAACGCCCGCTCCGAACGAAGGAATTGGGGATTTGACAGCAGCAACGGAGCGGGCATGTACTGAGCCATCATATAGCGTACGAAATCTTTGTTTTGCCTCATGACACACGATTTAAACGATTCATTCAGCTGCGCCGCTTCCAGGGATATCGTCAGCCGAAAGGCCCACCAAATTCGGTTGCAGGGGATTTGCCGATGAAAAAGCTGCGTTTGCTCGTTTCGTTGATGACGCGGCGGGGATCAAAAGTCGTTTTTGTCGAAATGCACATGCACCCGTCGCACTTGAGTGTTTTCTACGATTCGCCCGCATGGAGTATCGCGGGCATATTCAATCACTCTTGGTTGCACAGCAGGTCACCTTTGTCGATGCAAGCGCCTGGGAAGCAGGCGAGCAGATGTTTGCAGACCGTCTTCATCGTACGGAAGTGGCCACAGCTCAATTCAGTAAACGACTTGGAAACCTATTGAGAGAGAGCCAAATTGCGGAATCGCAGGCGAACCGTGACAATAAGCCGAGGGCCTGGCCAATTCACGGTCAGTAAGGTGCAGCAGGTTTATCGTATCGGCGGGAATCGCGATCGGCCATCACTGGCTTTGTAAAACTCGGCGATTTGCCCGGGAGCCTGAAAGCCTCGGGCGGGTCAGAAAAGAAAATTGGCTGGGGCGGAAGGATTCGAACCTTCACCGTCCTCATTAACAGTGAGGTGTCCTACCGATTGGACCACGCCCCAGCAGTAGCGCCCCACTTCGCAGCATCTTCAGAGAAAAAATCCACCCTGACCGCGCGAAGCGGATAGACATCGCCGCGAGCGGTGCGGCGAAGGGTTCTCCTAAGATAACACGGGCCAAGTGTTCCACAAATCCCGTGAAGAAAAAGTGCGTCCGAAGGACTGCGAGGTGCATCCCAGTCCATGAGGGGGCGCCAGTGGAGGAAATATTTGTGGCTTTAGCGGAATCCATTGGCAAGAGCCAAATGTCGAAACGCTACTATTGGGATTCGAAATATTTGAATTTATCTCCTCTTTCAACGCACATGACCCGATAAAAAGTAACGAAAAAAAAGGTTGGACAGTTGCATTCCAGAAAGTTTTGTTGGAAACTCATCGCGTCAAAAATTGGACTCGGGCCCGCACAGCCCGGATAGGATTTAGCCGCCTAGGTAACCGCTCCCTTCCGGAGCGCTCACCTCCAACGTGCATACACAAACATGGCGCAGATTTTTCACCGCAGCACGAATTTTATCTCCCGTTTCAGTGTCTTTGCGTCGCTTTTCCTGGCGGGTTTGGCGCTGACAGGTGTTCTCGTGGCGGCGCGTTCTCCTATTTTGACGAATCAAAATGTAACGCGTGATCAGCCCATTCAATTCAGCCACAAACACCACGTCGGCGACGATGGCATCGATTGCCGGTACTGCCACACGGGTGTCGAGTTCTCCGCGACGGCAGGCATTCCACCGACTAAGACATGCATGAACTGTCATTCCGTGCTGTTTAACAGCGCAGGCTATCTGGAGCCGGTCCGTGAAAGTTATCGCTCTGACCAGTCGATTCACTGGGTTCGCATACACCGCTTGGCTGATTATGTTTATTTCAATCACAGCATTCACGTGGCCAAGGGCGTGGGCTGTTCTACGTGCCACGGGCAAGTGAATCAGATGCCACTGATGTTTCAGGCGTCGACGTTGGAGATGTCCTGGTGCCTGGACTGCCATCGTAATCCGGAGAACGTGCTGCGGCCACACGATCAAGTTTTCAATATGGACTGGAAGGCGCCAGCGGATCAGGCTGAAATCGGTAAAAGGCTGGCGGTAGAATACAAGATTCGTACGGCGGCCGAGCTGACGAGTTGCTCGACCTGTCATCGCTAATCGAAGAACGCTTTGGTAGCAAAGAGTTGACGACGGACGGTATGCGCGAAGACGAGCATAATTATTTTGCGATGCACCCGAGTGGCGGAGACTCTCATAGATCTCCCGACGAGGATGCCCCCGAAGAGTTGACGCCGAGCGACCGGCCGCTGGACCTGGCTGCGGTTCGCGCGCGCTTGCAATCGAAGAGTGGCAAGCAGTATTGGCGCACCCTGGACGAACTGGCCGACGATCCACATTTTGCAGAGCTGCTGCATCGCGAGTTTCCGCGGCAGGCGTCGGAGTGGGATGAGGCCGTTGATCGCCGCGATTTCTTGAAGCTGATGGCGGCCTCTCTGGCTTTTGCGGGCCTCGCGGGGTGCAAGTCCAACGAGCAGACGAACATCGTACCGTACGTGAAGCAGCCGGATGGCATGGTCCTCGGAAAGCCGCTGTTCTTTGCGACCGCAATGCCGTTCGGCGCCGACGCCATTGGATTGCTGGTCGAAAGCCATGAAGGCCGCCCGACCAAGATCGAAGGCAATCCCGATCATCCGTCGAGCCAGGGCGCTACAGACGCAATCGTTCAGGCCTCGGTACTGAATCTGTACGATCCGGACCGCGCGCAAACCGTCACGTACGCCGGCGCGCTACGCACCTGGTCCGCATTTCTGGATAGCGCGCAGGCCGACGCCGCAGAGCTAAAGTCCGTCAACGGCGCGGGCTTCCACATCCTGACTGGGACGATCACGTCGCCGCTCCTCGCCGCGCAGATGCAGGCGCTCCTGAAGCAATATCCGCAAGCGAAATGGCATCAGTGGGAATCGGCGGTCAGCGACGGCGCACGCGAAGGTGGAAAACTTGCCTTCGGGCGTTACGTCAACACGGTCTACCGCCCTGAACGAGCTGAAGTAATTCTGTCGCTCGATTCCGACTTTCTGGCCAGCGGGCCCGGGCATATTCGCTACATGAAGGCGTTTTACAAGCGCCGCAAGCTCGAGCAGGATCCTGAGGTCGAGCAACTGAGCAGCGAGATGAACCGGCTCTACGTCGTGGAGCCGACGCCCTCGGTGACCGGGTCCAGTGCGGATCATCGCTTGCCGCTTCGAGTCTCGGAGATCGAACAGTTCGCGCGGGCGATGGCTGTGAAGCTGGGTCTCGGCGGAAGCGGTACGCTCTCGCCTGCTGCTCAAAAGTGGCTGGACGTCGTGGCGAAAGATCTGCAGGGACATCGAGGAAGTTCGCTGGTCATCGCTGGAGAACAGCAGTCGGCGGAAGTGCACGCCCTGACGCACGCGATTAACGCGGCGCTCAGCAATCCCGGGAACACGTTGTATTACACGGAGCCGGTCGAAGCCAATCCAATGAATCAGTTGGAATCGCTGCGTGAGCTTTGCGCGGATATGGACGCGGGCAAGGTCGACACGCTGTTGATCCTGGGTGTCAATCCAGTTTACGACACCCCGCACGATTTTGATTTCGGGTCGAAATTGCGGAAGGTTCGCAACGCGGTCCAGCTTAGTCCCTACTTTGATGAAACCTCGCAACTTTGCCGTTGGCACGTCGCGGAATCGCACTACCTGGAAGCTTGGGGCGACGCTCGCGCTTTCGATGGTACCGTCAGCGTGATTCAGCCGCTGATTGCGCCGCTCTACGCCACACATTCCGCGCATGATGTGCTGGCGGCCTACAGCGACAAACCGGGCGTCAACGCCTACGACGCGATCCGTGACCGTCTGAAGACCGCAGCCGGCAACAGCGACTTTGAGAAGTTCTGGCATAAAACGCTGAACGACGGCGTGGTGGCGAATTCGACGCTCCCGCCGCTGAGTGTTAGCGCAAAGTTGAATCCTGGCAGCTTACCCGCTGCGAGGGCCGCTCAGGCGGAAGAACTCGAGTTTATTTTCCGCCCGGATCCCTGTGTTTACGACGGGCGATTTGCGAACAATGGCTGGCTGCAGGAGCTGCCCAAACCGCTGACCAAATTGACCTGGGACAACGCGGCGATGGTCAGCCCGAATACCGCGGAAAAACTCGCCCTCACCCATCGCGTTGCTGCGCGCGGTGGTGAGCACGGCCAAATTCTTTCCAACGTCATCGACATCGCACTTTCCAACAGCAAGGTGACTGCAGCCGCATGGATTCTTCCGGGCCAAGCCGACGGAGTAATCGTCCTTCCTTTGGGCTACGGGCGCACGTTCTCCGGCTACACCGGCACGAACAAGGGCTTTAACGCTAACGTGGTGCGCTCGTCCAGCGCATTGTGGACCGCTCCCGGCGGCAAGATCAGCAAAACCGGGGCTGAATATCCCATGGCCTGCACCCAGTATCACTTCAACATGGAAGGCCGTAAGATTCTGAGTTCGGGCACCCTCGAGGAATACAAAAAGAATCCGGCTTTCGCGCACGAGGGCGGCGAAACACCGCCGAAGGATGATTCACTCTACAAAGAGTTCGCCTACCCAGGCTACGCATGGGGCATGGCCATCGACCTAAATAATTGCAACGGCTGCAACGCGTGCGTAGTCGCCTGCGTGTCGGAGAACAACATTCCAGTCGTGGGCAAAGATCAGGTGATGCGTGGCCGCGAAATGCACTGGATTCGGATCGATCGCTACTACGAAGCGGCGACCAGCACGAATGATCCGAGCACGAACGAGAACGATGCGCTCGCCAATCCGCCGACCTTCTTTCAGCCGGTTCCCTGCCAGCAATGTGAAAACGCGCCGTGCGAGCAAGTTTGTCCCGTCGGCGCCACGGTCCACAGCGCCGAAGGTTTGAACGACATGGTGTACAACCGCTGCGTCGGTACGCGCTATTGCTCGAACAATTGCCCATACAAAGTACGTCGGTTCAACTTTTTGCGCTTCCAGGATTGGGAGACGCCTTCTCTGAAGCTCATCCGCAACCCGGAAGTTACCGTGCGCAGCCGCGGCGTGATGGAAAAGTGCACCTACTGCGTGCAGCGCATCAACAACGCTCGCATCGAGTCAGAGAAAGAAAATCGTCCGATTCGCGACGGCGAAATCGTCACCGCTTGCGAGGCCGCCTGCCCGTCCAACGCGATCGTTTTCGGTAACGCCAACGACCCGAACAGCCGCGTGGCTAAGTTGAAAGCGCAGCAGCGTAATTACACGATTCTCGGTGAGCTGAACGCCCGCCCGCGCACGACGTACTTGTCGGCGGTGCGCAATCCCAACCCTGATCTGGAGAAGGCATGAGCGTCAGCCAGCCGCCTCTCGATTCGCCCGAAATCCGCCGGCTGTCCCCGGTCCTCGCACCGGGCCATACCTACGCCACGGTCACGGACAAAATCGCCGCCATCGTCCTGACGCGGCGCGTTTCTCTCGGTTGGCTCGCGGGATTTGGCATCGCGTTCACCATGGTAATGGTGCTCAACCTTGCCGTCGGATGGCTGATCATCAAGGGCGTCGGGATCTGGGGCATCAATATCCCCATCGGGTGGGGCTTCGCGATTGTCAATTTCGTCTGGTGGATTGGTATCGGCCACGCCGGAACGCTGATCTCCGCGATTTTGTTCCTGTTGAATCAGAAGTGGCGCACCTCGATTAACCGTTTCGCCGAAGCGATGACCCTGTTCGCGGTTGCTTGCGCCGGCCTATTTCCGTTAATCCACACCGGTCGTCCGTGGATGGCGTACTACATGTTCCCGTATCCCAGCACGATGGGACTCTGGCCACAGTTCCGCAGCCCACTCATCTGGGATGTCTTCGCGGTCTCGACGTACGGCACGGTTTCAGCCTTGTTCTGGTTCGTCGGTCTGATCCCCGACCTCGCGACGCTGCGCGATCACGCCGTCGGCAAACCGAAGCAGATCATTTACGGCATGCTGGCGATGGGCTGGCGAGGATCGGCTCGTCACTGGCATCGTTACCAGTCGGCTTATCTGCTTCTTGCAGGCTTGGCAACGCCACTGGTGCTCTCCGTACACACCGTTGTGAGCTTCGACTTCTCGGTCGCCATCGTTCCCGGTTGGCACACTACGATCTTCCCACCCTACTTCGTCGCTGGCGCGATCTATTCCGGTTTTGCCATGGTTTTGACCATCGCCATCCCGCTGCGCGCCGCCTACGACCTGGAAGACTTCATCACCATGCGTCATCTGGAGAATATGGCGATGGTAATGCTGGCCACCGGCCTGATCGTGGCCTACGGCTACTTCTTTGAATTCTTCTTGTCGCTCTACAGTGGCAACAAATTCGACGTTTTCCTGGTACAGCAACGCCTTCACGGCCCGTACAATCACTTTTATTTTGCACTGATTCTTTGCAACATCTTGACACCGCAACTGCTGTGGTTCCAGAAAATCCGCACCAACGTGGCCATGCTCTTCATCATGTCGCTGATCATTAACCTCGGCATGTGGCTGGAACGATTCGTGATTGTGGTGATCAGCCTCACGCGCGACTTCATGCCCTCGGCTTGGGGCAGGTATTCGGCTACATTCTGGGACTATGCGACGTTCGCCGGCACTCTGGGCCTCTTCACCATGCTGCTTTTCCTGTTCGTCCGCGTGCTGCCCGCGATCTCCATCGCTGAAATGCGTGAGCTCGTGGCGGAAACGTCCGAGGAACACAAATGATCGGGCATCGCTCACACACATACGGCGTACTGGGTGAGTTCGTGACCGAGCATGAGCTCATTCATGCCGCGGAAAAGGCCCGCGAGGCTGGCTACCGCCGATATGAAGCCTACGCGCCCTTTCCTGTAGAAGGTCTTTCGGAGGCGATGGGCTTGAAGCGTAACAAAGTGCCGCTGATCACTCTGTTTGGTGGATTGTGCGGCGGTCTGGGCGGCTTTTTCTTTCAATACTGGTGCAACGTCTATTCCTATCCGCTGAATATCGCGGGACGCCCTCTGAACAGTTGGCCGGCTTGGATTCCCGTCACATTTGAGCTAACGGTGCTGGGCGCCTCGCTTTCCGCGGTTTTCGGCATGCTCGCTTTGAATGGCCTGCCGCAGCCTCATCACCCGCTGTTCAATGTCGAGCGTTTTTCGAAGCACGCCACTTCCGATCGCTTTTTCCTGTGCATCGAAGCCCGCGACAAGAAATTCGACCTGGCGGATGCGTCGCGATTTCTTCAAGGGTTGAATGCGCGGCATGTGACCGAGGTGGTCGATGATTAGCTCCGCGCGCATCGTCCCACGTCGATCATTGGTGAAGGGGTTGTGCGGCGTAGCCTCCGCTTTGCTGCTCGCCGGGTGCAGCTTGAAGCAGGACATGGCGCTGCAACCCAAGAATCGCCCGCTATCGCCGTCGGATTTCTTCACCGATGGCCGCTCGGAGCGTCCATTGGTCGAAAACACCGTGGCGCGAGGTTCGCTTGCGGACGACGCGCTATTTGTAGCCAAAGATTCCAACGGTTTTCCGCTACCAGTCACGCAGGAACTGCTGGAACGCGGAGAAGGCCGCTACAAGATTTTCTGCACGCCGTGTCACGGGCTGCAGGGAGACGGCAACGGCATGGTTTCGATGCGCGGCATGAAGCATCCACCGACGTTTCACGATAACCGCTTGCGCCAGTCGCCTAACGGCTACTTCTACGACGTCATCACCAACGGCTTTGGAGCCATGTACGGCTACTCGGCGCAGATCCCGCCGCGCGACCGCTGGGCCATTGTCGCTTACGTGCGCGCTTTGCAACTCAGTCGCAACGCCAAAGCCGCGGAACTCCCCGCCGATGTCCGTGAAAAAGTAATGCATCCGCCCGCAGAGAAGGTGGAGCCCGCCGCTGAAGAAAAGCCAAGAGGAGCAACGGAATGATCGCGCAGGACTATAAGGCGCCGGAAAGCGTCGGCCACCTGCAACAGCGCGCGCTCATTGTCGGTGTGATCGGCGTCGTACTCTGCGCCATCGGCTACGTGAAGTCGCCGGAAAGCCTGCTGCACTCATATCTGCTGGCGTTCATGTTCATTTTAGGGTTGTCGCTCGGCTCGCTCGGTTTGCTGATGCTGCAGCATCTCACCGGCGGCATGTGGGGCATCGTAATTCGCCGGCCGCTGGAGTCGGCAACACGTGCCCTGCCGCTGGTATTTATTTTGTTCGCGCCGATCTTCTTCGGATTCCGCTACCTCTACGGCGCCTGGCTCAATGCCCCTACAACCGGTGAGCACAGACTCTCGGACTTCCAACAGCACTACCTGACGGCAAACTGGTTTCATATCCGTGCGCTGATTTACTTCGCGGTGTGGCTGCTGCTGATGTGGGTATTTAACAACTGGTCACGCAAACAGGATGTCGACCGCGAAGACCGCGCGCTGCGTCGCCGCCTGAAAATGCTGGCCGGACCCGGCATCATCCTTTACGTTTTCGCCATGTCGTTCGCGGCCATCGATTGGGTGATGTCGCTGTCGCCGCACTGGGCCTCCACGATTTACGGGTTCTTGTACGTTGCCGGGCAGTTGATTTCGTCGATGTCCCTGATGATTTGTGTGGTCGTTCTGCTCTCCCGCGCGCCGGTATTCCAGGGCGTCCTGAAGCCCCGCTACCTGCACGATCTCGGGAAACTCCTGCTCGCCTTCGTGATGTTGTGGGCGTACTTCAGCTTCTCGCAGCTGTTGATTATCTGGTCCGGCAATTCGCCCGAAGAGATCAGTTTTTACCGCTCGCGCCTCTACGGCGAGTGGGGCTATGTTTCGGTCATTATTTTGATCTTTCACTTTTTCGTTCCTTTTTTCCTGCTGCTCTCGCGCGACTTGAAGCGCAATCCTTCGCTGCTGCCAAAAGTGGCGCTGTGGCTGATCTTCATGCGCTTCGTCGACATCTACTGGCTGACGCGTCCGGAATTCACTTCCAGTGCGATACCCAGCCTGTGGGATTTGGCTGCCGCGCTGGGGCTGGTAGGTTTGTGGTTCTTCGTCTTCGCTTGGCAATTGCAGAAGATGCCGCTTCTTCCGCTCGGCGAGCCTAAGCTGGAGGAGGTGCTGGATCCCCATGAGCACTGAGATGCATAACACCGCTCACGGCGCACCCGGCGCGGAAGCCGAACCCCGGAACGCAGACGTCTCCTTTGAAAAGGCCGACGTCCAGGTCACCACGATCTACTGGTATCTCGGCGCGCTGGCGATTGCGGTGATTTTGTCTTACGTCGTTTGCGTTTTCGTTCTTCGGCTGACCACGAAAATCGCAGTCGAATACGACACTCCGCCGCCGACGATCCGTCAGGAAATGGGCAGCGCGTATCAAGCGTTGCCGCCGGAACCCCGCTTGCAAGGTGTTCCTGGTCACGGCACCGATCCGCAGACGGATTTGCGACAAAAGCTCCAAGCCGACACCGCGGCGAATGAGAAGTATGGCTGGATCGATCAGAGCTCCGGAATCGCACAGATTCCGGTGCATGACGCGATGAAGATCATCGCGGAGAAGGGATTGCCGGCCATTCAGCCGGCGGAAAAGAAATAGATGACCTTGTTTCGCTCCATCCTGTCTGTCGCCGGCCTGCTGGCGCTTGCCGTTACTGCGAAGGCGCAGACCGTACCGGATAATATCGGCACGTCTTCCGCTGGCCTGCCGACGGCTTTGCGGAATGTAGGTTTCGAGCCACCGCTGAACGGACAGATCCCGTTGAGTCTTGCCTTTCGCGACGAGTTCGGCCGTGACGTTCACCTCGGCGATTATTTTGGCCACAAGCCGGTTCTCCTTGCCTTGGTCTATTACGGCTGTCCCATGCTTTGTAATCAGGTCGAGCAGGGCGTGGTTGGTTCGGTCAAGATGCTTTCTTTCAACGCCGGGCACGACTACGAAGTTGTGTTCGTGAGTTTCGATCCGCGCGAGACGCCAGACATGGCGGCCCAGAAAAAGGCATCCGCCCTGTCACATTACGGACGCCCGGACACCGCCGAGGGATGGCACTTTCTTACGGGTGCGAAGCCATCCATCGACTCGCTGACTGAAGCGGCGAATTTCCGCTACTCTTTCAATGAGAAGTCCGGGATCTTCGCCCACGCCAGCGGGATCATGCTGCTCACTCCCGACGGGCGCATCTCGCGCTATTTCTACGGCGTGGAATATCCTTCGCGCGACGTGCGGCTCGGCCTCGTGGATGCTTCCGCAGGCAAGATCGGCAATCCCATCGATCATCTGCTGCTCTACTGTTTCCAGTACGACCCGTCGACCGCCCGCTACAGCGCCACCATTCTCCGGATTATTCGTCTCGGCGGGGTTTTGACCATCTTTACGATCGTGGCGGGCATTTTGATTTTCCGGCGTCGCGATACTCACGCGCCCGACCCGACATTGCGCCCGCCGTTCCGCGGTCGCAGCGAGCAAGGAGCACACTAGAATCGTGCAGTCGCAAATGCCATTGTATCCGGAGCAGGCGTCCAACTTCGCACCTAGCGTCGACGCCCTGATGGTCTACATCACCGCGGTGTGCCTGTTTTTCGCGGTGGCAATCACCGCGGCGGTGATCTACTTCTTCTTTAAGTACCGCCGCAAAAGCGCGGATGAAATCGGTGTTCCCATTCACGGCGACATGCGGCTGGAAGTCACCTGGTTGGTCGTTCCTCTGCTTCTGGCCTTGACGATGTTCGCGGGCGGCGGCGTGGTCTACGTTGATTTCCGTCGTTCGCCGACGGATACGCTCGATATCTACCTTATTGGCAAACAATGGATGTGGAAGGCGCAGCAGCCGACCGGCCTGAAAGAAATCAACGAGCTACACGTGCCCGTAGGCCGCAACATCAAGCTGATCATGGCCAGCGAAGACGTGATTCACAATTTTTCGGTCCCGGATTTCCGCGTCAAAATGGACGTCATGCCCGGGCACTACAACACCATGTGGTTCCGGCCCACCAAGCCGGGAAAGTATCATTTCTTCTGCTCGCAGTATTGCGGCACCAATCACGCCCTCATGGGTGGATGGGTGACGGTTATGGACGTACCGGATTATCAGGCGTGGCTCTCGGGCTCGTCAGGCGAAGGCGCGAATCCCGTGGTCGCCGGCGAAAAACTGTTTGCCGAGAAGGCCTGCAATACCTGTCACCTCTCTGATGGCAAGGGCCGTGCGCCTTCGCTAAACGGCGTATACGAAGGCAAGGTTCTTCTAGCGGATGGCTCGACGGTTACCGCGGACGACGCCTACATCCGCGAATCCATTCTTGTCCCGGCCGCTAAAATCGTCGCCGGATATCAGCCGGTAATGCCCACGTTCCAGGGTCAATTGACCGAGGAGCAGATTCTAGCTCTCAACGCCTACATCAAGTCATTGCAGTCGCAGCCGGTTCCCGCGACGGGCGCCGGAGTAGCGCCGGCAGGGAAGAAATAGCTATGAGCTCGATACCATCTCCATCACCAGGCAATCAACTGCCGCGCGAACACTATCTCAACGCCACGTACGGACTCCGTTCATGGCTGCTGACCACTGATCACAAACGCATCGCGCTGCTGTATCTCGCGTCGGTGACCTTCTTCTTTTTCATCGGCGGCGCGTTCGCCACCATGATCCGGATTCACCTGCTGACGCCGAACGGCTACTTGGTCACGCCGGAAACCTACAACAAGCTGTTCACCATGCACGGCGTGGCCATGATCTTTTTCTTCCTGATCCCGTCGATTCCCGCGGTCCTGGGCAATTTCCTGATACCCCTCATGATCGGGGCCAAGGATCTCGCCTTCCCCAAGATCAATCTTTTGAGTTGGTATATCTACCTGCTTGGCGGCAGCTTCGTTCTCTACTCCTTCGCGACCGGCGGCTTGGACACCGGCTGGACCTTCTACACGCCGCTAAGCAGTGTCTATTCCAATTCGGCGGTAACCCCGGCAGTGATCGGAGTTTTCATCAACGGTTTCTCCTCCATCCTGACGGGCCTGAATTTCATCGTCACCATTCACACCATGCGCGCGCCGGGGATGACCTGGTTCCGCTTGCCACTATTCGTTTGGGCTCATTACGCCACCAGCATTATCTTTATCCTCGGAACACCGGTAATCGCCATCACCTTGCTGCTCGCCGGCCTCGAGCGCATGTTTCATCTCGGTTTCTTCAACCCTGTCCTCGGTGGCGATCCCATCCTCTTTCAGCACCTGTTCTGGTTCTACTCTCACCCCGCCGTGTACATCATGATTTTGCCGGCTATGGGCGTCATCAGCGAAATCATTCCCACGTTCGCGCGCAAACCCATTTTTGGCTACACCTTCATCGCTGGGTCGAGTATCGCCATTGCCGTAATCGGCTTCTTCGTTTGGGCCCACCACATGTTCTTGACCGGAGAGTCCGCCTACGCCGCGCTGACCTTCTCCCTGCTGAGCTATCTGGTAGCGATTCCTTCGGCAGTCAAAGTTTTCAACTGGACCTCGACTCTCTTCAAAGGCTCGATCTCCTACGACACGCCGATGCTTTATGCTCTCGGCTTCATCGGCTTGTTCTTGGTTGGCGGCCTTACCGGCCTGTTCCTTGCTTGCCTCGGCCTGGACATCCACATTCACGATACCTATTTCGTCGTCGCCCA
>Ga0073928_10000547_pt1 | contig 86178 bp, 79 predicted proteins | sample PaiPotPPA55metaG_FD_76969 | JGI IMG/M metagenome (GOLD analysis project Ga0073928, IMG submission 76969) | Iron sulfur acid spring bacterial and archeal communities from Banff, Canada, to study Microbial Dark Matter (Phase II) - Paint Pots PPA... ...
AACAATCGAAGCCGTCAAGCGTCCCCATTTATTGATCGGCGGATTGGGCATGGGGTTCACACTCCGCGCCGCGCTTGCCACGCTGGGATCCGAGGCGCGGATCACGGTGGCCGAGCTTGTGCCCGCCGTGATCGAGTGGGCGCAAGGTCCCATGGCTGACATATTCGGCGATAGCCTTACCGATCCTCGCGCGAGCATTCGCGCCGCGGACGTCGTCGACGTGATTCGATCCCATCCGTCGGCGTTCGATGCGATCCTGCTCGATGTCGACAACGGCCCCGAGGGTCTGATCCGCAAAGCCAACGATGCGCTCTACGATCTGAAAGGGCTGAAAACCATCCACCGGGCATTACGGCCGGGCGGCGTGCTCGCGGTTTGGTCGTCGGGACCGCATCCCTTGTTTGCCAAACGGCTTCGCGACGCCGGCTTCGCGGTGAACGAGGTCGCGGTGCGCGCCACCGCAAAGCGCAGCGGTGCGCGCCATGTCATCTGGTATGCAACGCGGCAAGAAGGTGCGCGTTGAGGGGGCAACGCCGGGGATTTTTGCCGTCGCGCCGGGGTGTTTCATGAGTACCGGCCCTGGCGAATACCCGCAGCCTCACAAAATTCGTGACGTCTTGTTGCCCCAGTAACGGTCGCGCAACAGCCGCTTGTAGAGCTTGCCGGTCGGCAGCCGCGGCAGTTCGTCCTCAAAGTCGATCGAGCGCGGCACCTTCTGGCGCGACAGCGACTGGCTGCAGAAATAAAGCAGCTCCTCGGCGAGATCCGGTCCGGGCAGGATCCCCGGCATCGGTTGCACCACCGCCTTCACCTCCTCGCCGAGATCGGCGTTGGGAACGCCAAACACGGCGGCGTCCGCGATCTTGGGATGGGTGATCAGGAGGTTCTCGCATTCCTGCGGATAGATGTTGACGCCTCCCGAGATGATACAGAAGGTAGCGCGATCCGTCAGATGGAGAAAGCCGTCGCTGTCGACAAAGCCGATATCGCCGACGGTGCTCATGCTGCCGTCCGGTGAACGGGCGTCGCGGGTCTTGTTCGGGTCGTTGAAATATTCGAACGGCGTCGCGGTCCTGAACCAGACCGTGCCTGAGGTGCCGACCGGGCAGGGCTTCATGTCTTCATCGAGAATGTGAAGTTCGCCGAGCAGGACCCGGCCTACGGTCCCTCGGTGGGCAAGCCATTCCGCGCTGCTGCAGGCGGTAAATCCGAGGCCTTCGGTGGCGCCGTAATATTCGTGGATGATCGGTCCCCACCATTTGATCATGTCGTCCTTCACGGCCGCCGGACATGGTGCCGCAGCGTGAATCGCGATCTCGAGGGATGACAGGTCGTAGCGGGCTCGCGCCGCCTCCGGCAGCTTCAGCATGCGCGAGAACATGGTCGGCACCAGCTGGCTGTGGGTCACACCCCATTTCTCGACCAGTTCGAGATAGCGTTCCGGATCGAAGTTCTCCATGATGATGACGGTGCCACCCATCCGGATCGCGAGGTTGACCGCTGCCTGCGGCGCCGAGTGATAGAGCGGCGCCGGTGACAGGTAGATCATGCCCTCGCGGTACTGCCACAGTTTCTGCAGGAAATCGAAGATGGGCAGTTGCTGTGTTGGCGGTTGTGCGGGCAGTGGCCGCAATATGCCCTTCGGCCGCCCGGTCGTTCCCGACGAATAGAGCATCGCGGTGCCGATGCACTCGTCTTCAATCGGCGTCCCGGGCAGCCCGCTGGTCGCCTCGCGCAGGCCGACGATGCGCTCGCTTTCACTGACGCCATCGACCACGATGCAGAGTTCGACCCTGGGGCATTGCCTGAGGGTCTCGCGGGCAACCTCAAGCTTTGCAGCGGATGTTATGAGGATTCGGGATTCGCTGTTGGCGACGATGTAGGCCAATTCGCTTCCCGTCAGGTAGGAATTGACGCAGGTATAATACAGGCCGGCTCTCTCGCCCGCGCCGCAGGCCTCAAGGTAGCGGCTGTTGTTCTCCATATAGATCGCGTAGTGGTCGAGCCGCTTCAGGCCGCGGTTGCGAAACAGGTGCGCCAGGCGGTTGCTGCGCGCCTCGAGCTCGGCGTAACTCACGGCCTCGCCGGAATTCGCCATGATGAAGGCGGGCTGAAGGGGACGAAGATAAGCATGCTTGCCGGTATACATCGTTCCTCTAAATGATCTTGCTATGCGGCCTGAAGAATTTCACGTCGTTGCGCCGGGCTATCGGTCGCGCGCGGGTTGCGTGGGATCCTCGGTGACATTTGCTTGGGCTCGGAGGTCTCGCGGTTGAGCGTGCCGCTAACTATCAGAAGCACCCGCGCAGCGCGCGAGCGGTCGATTTGCTCGACCACCTCGGCGGCCGGCCGACCGTAAACGACCTCGCCCATCGCGCCGAAAGCTGCGCGCGCCCTGTGCACGACGATTATCCTCCCCGGACGATTGGTTTTATTGGTTGAAGACAATCTAGCGGAGTAGCCGCCGGGTGGGGAGCCTTAAAATGCGTTTCGCCGTGTTCGGCGCACCAGGTCCCGAGCGACCCGGCCTGCTTGGGCCTAGCCGTATGGCCAGGCCCAACATCGTTTATTCCAGCGCTTCCGGCCCATGCGGATATATTTTAATTGCTGGCCGCGCCGCACAAGACAAATTTTGCTTGATCCCGACCGGTTCTTGAACAGACTGTGGGCTGGTCTCGTCTTGGTCCTGCCGCGGATTCTGGCCACCTCGCTCGATCGCGACAATAGTTCAGGGGAGGAGGCATTGAGCGCGACTGAGAAATCGGAGCGTTTAGCTCGAATTGTCAATATCCGTTCGTTGTTCGATTTCAAACCGGCGATCGTTCTGCTCGCTGTCACATTGTCCGGCTGCGATAACAAGCCGGCGCCGCAAGCCGCCGCTGCACCGCCCGTCACGGTAGCCCAGCCCGCGAAACGCACCATCACGGATTGGGACGAATTCACCGGACGGTTCGAGGCGGTCGAAGAGGTTCAGGTCCGCGCCCGGGTCGGCGGATTCGTCACCAACGTCGAATTCCGCGACGGTGCCTTCGTCAAGGCCGGCGACCTCTTGTACCTCATCGACGCGCGCCCCTTCGAAGCGGTTGCCGAGCAGGCCGAGGGCCAGCTCGCGGATGCGCGCGCCAAGGCGGAACTCGCCAAGCGTGAACTCGACCGTGCGCTTACACTGATTAAAACCCAGGACGTCGCGGACTCCACCGTCGATCAGCGCCGCCAGGCGCTGCAGGCGGCGAAGGCGGCGCAGACTCAAGCCGAAGGCCTGCTCAAGGCGGCTCAGCTCAATATCGAATTCTCCCACGTCATTGCCCCGATCGGCGGCAGGGTCAGCCGGCATCTCGTCAGCATCGGCAACCTCGTCCAGGGCAGCGAGGGCAGCTCCACGCTGCTGACATCGATCGTTTCCCTCGACCCGATCTACGTCTATTTCGACATGGATGAGGCGACCTATCTCAAATACAACCGGCTTTTTTTCGAGGGCAAGCGCCCGAGTTCGCGCGACAACCCAAATCCGATCCAGGTGACGTTGACCGGCGAAACCAAACCGTCGCACGACGGCAAGGTGGATTTCCTTGACAACCGGCTGGATGTTTCAACCGGCACGCTGCGCGGACGAGCAGTGGTCCAGAACAAGGATTTTTCCATTCTGCCCGGGCAATTTGGCAGGGTCCGCCTGATCGCAAGCGCGCCTTACGAAGCGCTGCTCGTGCAGGACACCGCCATTGCCACCGATCAATCGCGCAAGATCGTTTTCGTGGTCAACGACGACGATACCGTGGAGGCGAAGCCGGTCGTCCTCGGCCCGCTCGACGAAGGCTTGCGCGTGATCCGCGAAGGCCTGAAGCCGGAAGACCGCGTGGTCGTCGAGGGCCTGCAGCGCGTGCGCGTCGGGGCGAAGGTGAGCCCGCATGCCGTCAAGGCGGCCGCCCCTGCCGGTAGCAAGACATGAACCTCGGCCAGCTTTCCATCAACCGGCCGATTCTGGCGATGGTGCTGTCCATCGTGCTCTTGATCGTAGGCGCGATCGCTTACACCACACTGCCGGTCGCGGAATATCCGCAAGTGGTACCTCCGACCGTCGTGGTCACCACGCAATATCCCGGAGCCTCCGCGCAGACCGTTTCCGACACCGTCGCGGCGCCGATCGAGCAGCAGATCAACGGCGTCGAGGACATGCTCTACCTCTACAGCCAGGCGACCTCGAACGGCCAACTCACGATCACGGTCACGTTCAAGCTCGGTACCGATCTCGACAAGGCCCAGGTGCTGGTTCAGAACCGGGTCGCGATTGCGCAACCGCAATTGCCGGACGAGGTGCAGCGCAACGGCGTCGTCACACGCAAGAACAGCCCGGACATATTGATGGTCGTGTTCATGTTGTCGCCCGACGACAGCTTTGATCAGCTCTATATCAGCAACTACGCGCTGCTTCAGGTTCGCGACCAGCTGCTTCGGCTTGACGGTATCGGCGACATCCAGATCTTCGGCGCGCGCGATTACTCCATGCGCCTGTGGCTGGACCCCGACAAGATTGCGAATCTTGGATTGACGTCCGGCGACGTGGTGGCGGCAATCCGGGCGCAGAACTTGCAGATCGCAGGAGGCCAGCTCGCTGCGCCCCCGATCGCAGATCGCGCCTTTCAGCCCAACCTCACCTTCACCGGCCGTTTGAAGGATATCGAGCAGTTCGAGGACATTCTCGTCAAAGCCGGCGAGGAAGGACGCACGGTGCGGCTGCGTGACGTGGCCCGGATCGAATTGGGCGCGCTGGATTACACCACCAACAGCTTCCTGCTCCGGAAGACCGCGGTTGCGATGCTGGTGACCCAGCGCCCCGGCTCAAACGCGCTGGCCACGGCGAAGAATATTTCCGACGCCATGGTCAGGCTCAAGGCCAGTTTCCCCAAGGGGCTCGATTACAATATCGGGTATAATCCGACCGAGTTCATCGCGCAGTCGGTCAGCGAACTGATCAAGACGATCTACGAGGCGATGATCCTCGTGGTCATCGTCGTGCTGGTGTTCCTGCAGGGATGGCGCCCCGCCATCATCCCGATCGTGGCGATTCCGGTATCGCTGGTCGGCACCTTTGCCGCGATGGCCGCGCTCGGCTTTGCGATCAACAATCTGACCCTGTTCGGTCTGGTGCTCGCGGTCGGCATCGTGGTCGATGACGCGATCGTGGTGGTCGAAAACGTCGAGCGCCATCTTCGCGACGGCCTGAGCCGTCGGGATGCGGCGCTGCGCACCATGGAGGAAGTTGGCGGGGCGCTGGTTTCGATCGCGCTGGTGCTGTGCGCGGTGTTCGTGCCGACCGCGTTCCTCGGTGGAATTTCCGGGCAGTTTTTCCAGCAATTCGCCATCACCATCGCGGTGGCAACCGCGATCTCCTGCTTCTGCTCGCTGACCCTGTCGCCCGCGCTGGCGTCGCAGATCCTGCAACCCCATGAAGAGAAGCGGCCACCCGCAAGCTGGAACCTGATCGGGCGCGGCTGGGAAAAATTTACTGATTTCTTCAACCGCGGCTTCGATGGGCTGTCGCATGGCTATGCCGGCGCCGCCAGCTTCGTCATCAGGCACTCGGCGGCGATGCTGCTGATCTATGTGGCCTTGATCGGCAGCGCCGGCTGGTTGCTCGCCACGACGCCGCAGGGGTTTATTCCGGCCCAGGATCGCGGCTACGTCATCGTCTCCGTGCAATTGCCCGGCGCGGCCTCGCTGGCGCGAACCACCGAGATCGTCCGCGAAGTCGAGAGGATCGCACTCGACACGCCCGGTATCATTCGGGTGGCGGCGTTCGCCGGACTGTCCGGCGCGACGCGGACCCAGGCCAGCAATGCGGCCGCGCTGTTTCCTGTGTTCGAAGAACCGGAGGTGCGTCTGAAAAGGGGTTTGTCCGCCGCGAAGATCACGGGCGAACTGCGCAGGCGGCTTTCCGCCCTTGAGGGGGCTTTCATTATCGTGATCCCGCCGCCCTCGATTCCCGGCATCGGCACCGGCGGCGGATTCACCATGCGGATCCAGGATCGGCAGGGCCGCGGTCCCGAATTGCTGGCGGCGGCAACCGATGAGCTCGTCGCCGCGGCTCGCAAGGCGCCGGGGCTGACCTCGGTGTTTTCGCCATTCAGCGCCAATACGCCGCAAGTGTTCGTCGATATCGATCGCACCAAGGCACAAAAGCTCGGCGTGCCGATCCAGAATGTGACGGATGCGATCGAGACCTATTTTGGCTCGGCCTATGTCAACGACTTCAATATCCTCGGCCGGACCTATCACGTCACCGCGCAGGCGGACCTGCCGTTTCGCAAGGAGACCGCCGATCTCGCCCGCTTGCGCACCCGCAACGCCGCCGGCAACATGGTGTTGTTGGGCAGTGTCGTGGATTTCCGCAACATCGCGGGACCGGATCGCGTCGCGCGCTATAATCTGTACCCGTCATCGGAACTTCAAGGCGATACGACCCCCGGAACGAGCTCGGCGACGGCCATCGACATCATGAAGGGGCTGGCAGAACAGACTCTGCCCAGCGGCTTTTCGTATGATTGGACCGACCTTTCCTACCAGCAGGTCAACGGCGCCAATTCGGGCCTCTATGTGTTTCCGATCTGCGTCCTGTTCGTGTTCCTGGTGCTGGCGGCGCAGTATGGCAGCTGGAGCCTGCCGTTCGCCGTGATTCTGATCGTGCCGATGTGCCTGCTGGCCGCGACGATCGGGGTTCGGATCATGGGACAGGACGTCAATATTCTCACCCAGATCGGCTTCGTGGTGCTGGTCGGACTGGCCGCGAAGAATGCCATCCTGATCGTCGAGTTCGCCCGCGATATCGAGCTTGAGGGCCGTGATCGTCTGCAAGCGGTTATCGAAGCCTGCCGGCTGCGGTTGCGTCCGATTCTGATGACGTCGTTTGCGTTCATTCTCGGCGTGCTGCCGCTGGTGGTCTCCTCCGGCTCGGGATCGGAAATGCGTCAGGCGGTTGGGGTCGCGGTGTTCTTCGGCATGCTCGGGGTGACCCTGTTCGGGCTGGTGTTCACGCCGATCTTCTACATGGTGGTCCGCAACCTCGCCGATCCTCCGCACCGGAAAACGCCGGCTCAAGCCGGATAACGGACGCCCATCGTCTCAACCCGTTCGCGATCCTACTTTCGGCTCATTCCGAAATAGATGGGCAGCGTTAAGGTTATAAAATATCATGATCGGAGCCAGGATTTTGGGGGAGGCAAGTATGAAGTTGGGAATGTTGCCGGCGGCCGTTGCGGCGTGCGGCCTGTTACTCGCGGCTCCGGCGTCGGCGCAGGGTGTCAAGATCGGCATTCTGAACGATCAGTCAGGGGTCTATGCGGACTATGGCGGCAAATATTCCCTCGAGGCGGCCAGGATGGCGATCGAGGATTTTGGCGACAGCGTGCTCGGCCAGAAGATCGAGATTGTCTCCGCGGACCACCAGAACAAGCCCGATCTTGCCACCAGCATCGCGCGGCGCTGGTATGAGGTCGACGGCGTCGACATGATCACCGAGCTGACGACGTCGTCGGTCGCGCTCGCCGTGCAGGAGCTGTCAAAGGAAAAGAAAAAGATCGATATTGTCGTCGGCGCTGCGACCTCGCGCCTGACCGGCGATGCCTGCACGCCCTACGGCTTCCATTGGGCCTACGATACCCATGCGCTCGCCGTCGGTACCGGCGGCGCGCTGGTCAAGGCCGGCGGAGACACCTGGTTCTTCATGACCGCCGATTACGCCTTCGGCTATGCGCTTGAAAAAGATACCAGCGAGATCGTCGTGGCGAATGGCGGCAAGGTGCTCGGATCGGTCCGCATTCCCCTGAACTCGTCGGACTTCTCCTCGTTCCTGCTGCAGGCGCAAGGCTCGAAGGCGAAGATCATCGGCCTCGCCAATGCCGGGCTGGACACCTCCAACTCGATCAAGCAGGCGGCGGAATTCGGCATCGTTGCCGGCGGCCAGAAGCTGGCCGGACTGCTTCTGACGCTCGCCGAAGTGCACGGCCTCGGGCTGCAGGCGGCGCAGGGTCTCGTGCTGACGGAAGGTTTCTACTGGGACCAGAACGACAAAAGCCGCGCGTTCTCGGAGCGCTTCATCAAGCGAACCGGACGCATGCCCAATATGATCCACGCCGGTACCTATTCGGCGACGCTGCAATACCTCAAGGCCGTGAAGGCGGCCGGCACCAAGGATTCCGATGCCGTTGCGAAGAAGCTGAAAGAGATGCCGGTCGACGACATGTTTGCGCAGGGCGGCAAGGTGCTTCAGAACGGCCGGATGGTGCACGACCTCTATCTGTTCGAGGTCAAGAAGCCATCCGAATCCAGGAAGCCATGGGATTACTACAAGCAGCTTGCCGTTGTACCGGGCGACAAGGCTTTCCCCTCTGCCAAGGACTCTGGCTGCCCGCTGACGCAGTGATCGCGAGCTCACTGTGTCGGGAACCCGGCGCAGCGTCACTTCGACCTGCGTCACGCATCCAGCACGGTTAGGACGCGGAAGCAGGGCCCAAAGCAGCTTGAAATTCAACAGGGTGTTGCAATAGGGACACGCTGCGGGGATTAAATAACTTGCCGCGGCTCCCTATGTTGCACACGCGAGCGGGCCGAGGCTACGTTCCGGCCAACCAATTTTACGCGTCCGAGAGGAACCAATGAAGTCATCTAGCGGCTACACGGAATTTGTCGACAGAGTTCGGTTGTCTGGTCGATTGTGGTTGCAGCCGCTGCAAGTCATGGCGGTTACCTTGCTGCTGCTGCTGATGCTTCCGATCGGCTCAGGCGCGAATGCTGCGGTTCCCGCATCGGCGGGAACCGGCACTCATGTCTATCTGCTGCGCGGCGTGCTCAATATCTTTTCCCTGGGTCTCGATGATATCGCCGCCAAGCTGCAGGCGCAGGGCATCCCGGTCACCGTGGTCAACTATCTCTCCTGGTCATCTCTCGCCGATGAAGCTGCGGCGGAGTACAGGAGCGGACGGGTACGAACGATCGTTCTGGTCGGGCACTCCTCGGGTGCAACGGTCCTGCCCGATATGGTGGCGCGCCTCGACCAGCTTGGTGCTCCCGTCAAACTGGCGATAGGCCTGGATTCGGTGTTTCGCACGAGCCTGTCCGGCCGTGTCGGGCGTTACATCAATTTCTATATCGCCAATGGCAACGGCGAGCCCGTTGCCAGAACCAGCCAGCTGCGCGGCTCGCTGGAGAACGTCAACGTGCAGAATGTCCCGGGCGTCGGGCACATCACCATCGACAAGAATGAGATCATCCAGCGGAGGGTGATAAGCGCCATTGATGCCGTTGCGTTCAGCGGCCGGCCGAGGGAGGCATCTGCGAAGCCGGAGGCGAGCGCGGCGAGGTAAAGCCCGAGGCGAAGCAGGCGATGGCGCGAACTGGAGCGTGGTTCGAAGATCGCGCTTAATCACCGAGATGAGGCCATGATGCGCTCGTGATCTCGTTCTCTGCCGGTCGCCCGCCGGCCTCGAGGGTGCCACAATTCCACCAATTCGACAGCCCTAGAGTGCACGCCGCGCCTCGAATGGCGTACTTCTGCTACTGACGCGCCGATGCCGGCGCCCTTGATGGAGCTTGCAGCGTTTGGGATGGTTCGTGGAGCGCCTGATCAGTCCGTCGCGAGTTGCAACGATCATTCTTGGGGCGATGCTTTCGTTCCCGCTCTTTCATGGCGGCCACGATCTGGCGGTAGCGGCTCCGAGGGAGGCCACCGCGTCGCCGCCAGACGCCACTCAGCCAGCGGTCGAGCTACACGGACGTGTCTACCTGTTCCGCGGTGCCATGGGTCCATTTTTCTCGCGCGGAATGGATTGGCTGACCGAGCGGATCGAACATGCAGGGATCGCGGCGAGTGTTTATGAGTTCACGATTTGCCGCATCATCGCCGCGCAAGCGATTCGTGACTACCGAGAGAATCCCGCTCCGATCATTCTCATCGGGCACTCAATGGGCGGGTTTTGCGTAGTGACGTTCGCAGAAATCCTTGAGGCTGAAGGCATCCGGGTAAGCCTGGCCGTCGCGATCGATCCAGCCCACGTCACGCCCAGTGTCCCGCTCAATGTCGATCGCTTCATCAACATCTTCCTGTCGAAAAGCGTCCTGGGTGGCGGCGACGTCAAGCCGCTGCCAGGATACCGGGGTCACTACGCCAGCTACGACCTCTCGGAGCATGACGAAGTTTCGCATATCAACATCGAAAAGAGGGACACGGTCCACGACCAGCTCCTCACCAAGATCATGCAGATCGCGACAAATTCGGTGAAGGTCGAAGGCGAAACCGTGCCGGTTCGCTTTGTCGTTCCCGCCGACGCTGCAATCGAGTTGTGGGATAGCGGCATGCCGGTGTTCGCTCGTCCAGGAGATAGTCTGCAGACGATCGCGACGACCTACCACGTGCCGCTTTGGTCGATCACCCAGATCAACAAGGGAGCGGGGCGCACGCCGCTGGTGCCGGGCGAACGCGTCGTTGTTCCGCGCTATCTGGAACCGCTTGTCGAGGTCTCGGGGCAGTCACCATCCAGGCACTGATCCGCAAGCGCGCGACGCGGCCGCAAGATGCGCCGAGCTTAGCGTTGCGGCAGGAACGGAACCAGCATTGGAACGCGGCGGCAGTAAGGTCCGTAGGCGTCCGCGCCGAGTTCGGCCGTCAGAAAGCCTTCCTCCATGCGCGCCTTCTGCCAGAGGCCGAAGGCGATCAGCACCGTGCCGAGCAGCGCTGTCGCCGTCGCTACCGCGATGCCTGTCGCCAGCATGGCGCCGATAAGCCCGGTATAGATCGGATGACGAACCAACCCATAAGGGCCGGTGTCAATCACCCGATGGCCTTCCTTGCGCGTGATAGCGTTCGACCAAAAACGCCCGAGATGAATTCGCGCCCACCACGTGAACAGACAGCCCGCTGCGGTCAGGGCCGCGAGCAGATAGGTTCCGCCAGTGCCGACCTGCCATAGCGGATTCTCGCCCAGGACTTCTGCCGTCCAGGGCGTAAGCAGGACCGCCCCCACGAGAATGGGGATGCGATAGGCCCGCGAGTCCCAGGTCCTGACATGCTTCTCGGTTCGAGCCGAAAAGAACGAACCCAATGCCCAGCTGATGAGCCATGCAACCCAGATAAGCGCCAGCAATTGCGTGGGCCAGGTGGCGGTCCATCCACTCCAGACGAAGGCTAGAAACTGGTTCGGATCATGCGTCATGGGCTGACTTATATTCCTGATTGGACGGTGCTGGCAAATGCCTGGAATGCCCAGGAGGAGACTGGATTTACGACCCTTGGCCGCGGGCGCCGAGAAGATACGCAATCGTGTCGCGCAACGCGGGTTCAACGGGGCGAGGCGCATAGCCAAGCTCATGTCGCGCTTTTTCGATCGATAGCTCCGTTGCCCGCAATGCGATCCGGACACCCTCAGCGGTACCGGTCGGCGGACGGTGCGTCACGTGATCGGAGACGAACTCCAGCATGGCCGCGGCCACTTCCGCCACCCGGCCGGGAACCGGAATGGAGAGATTGCGGCGGCCGCTGATCGTCGCCATCAGCTGCAGGATTTTCTTCAGCGAGGTACTCTCGCCGCCGAGAATGTAGCGATGTCCAACCCGCCCATGCTCCATCGCCAGAATAAGGCCCGCCGCGACATCGCGCACGTCGACCAGATTGACGATGAAATCCAGGTACAATTGAATGCGCCCGCTGAGAAAGTGCCGGAGCATTGCGGTCGGCGGCGTAAGGTTGTGATCGTGAGGTCCGATTGGCATTGTCGGCGTGCCGATGACCAGTGGAAACCCGGATGCCGCTGCTTGCATGGCGAACTGTTCGGCGAACATTTTCGAGCGCGTATAAAGGCCCGGCATTTCATCGGGCGGCAGCAGGCTGTGCTCGCTGGCTGCATCCTGCAACGGCGATGGTCGGAAAAGTATGGATTCGGTCGAGCAATGCAGGAAGCGCGCAACGCCGCGCTTGCGCGCCGCCGTAATGACGACCTCGGTGCCATGGCAATTCACCGCATGGAAATCGGCTTTATGAGGTATCCACATACCCGGCAGGCCAGCCAGGTGATAAACCTCGTCGACATCGCGGAGCGCCTCATCGACCAGGCTCGGATCCAGCACTGAACCTTCGACATATTCGACTTCCGGGATGGCGCAGTTCGGAGGCAGAAGATCCAGAACCCGTACCTGTCGGCCGCCAGCAGCGAGCGCCGAGGCGAGGTGCTGTCCGATAAAACCGGTGCCGCCAGTGACAAGTGCCCGGGTCATGAATGTGGCAGCGGCTCGACCTGATGTTCCTCGACGAAGGGTGAAGAGCCGCGCGGCGCTTGCTGCGGAGCTCGCCCGAGGATGACCGCAAGATCGTGCCGAAAACCAAGCGCGATGAACAATTTTGCCATCACAAATATCGGCCCGAGCAGCAAGTGCGTCGGATTATCGACCAGCGCCGGCTGTCGACGTTCGAAAATCCGGTGTCCGACAACTTGAAGACTCACGCCGAGGACGATCAATATGGCCGTGATCGACCACACAGTGACGGGGCCGGCATAATTCACAATAATCGCAGCGGCTGAAAGCAACAAGACAGCGGCGGCAAGAATCGCCGTGCCAAGGGCCGCGTCGAGCAGCAACCAGTAAATCAGCACCGGCAACACCATAATCGGCGCCATCGTGCCGTATGCGCCCAGCGCGTGAACCGGCCACAGGCTAAGCGGGAGAATCGCGGCCAGGAACAGTGAGATGATGCCAAACACGTGCATCGCGCAATTCCAGGGATCGCGGTGATATTCCACGTAATCCGCAAGCTGGCGCTTGAAAAAGACATTCATGCAAGGGGCTCGCTACAACCTTCGCGCGCGGGAAGCACTCCAAAGGACTGACGTATAAAATAGGACAGCGCGGATTTACCGCTACAACAGGTACTTAAACTTGGGATCAGGCTGAAGTCAAATAACGGCCGCGGTGCCGAAATATAGCTCTTGCCTCTGATACAACACGCAAATTCGGCCTTCGATCGCAACGATTCTCCCATCATGGATGAATCAGGCGCCACACAATCGCGGCAAGCGCGCCGAGCCAGAGCAGGATGGCGGCAACGGCCTGGATACCAAAGCCGGGCCCGCGCCTGTTGGCGGCTTTTGAGTAACCGGTCATATAAAGGATCCGGCCGCCAATCCAGACCAGACCCAGCGCGGCCGCGATTGCGTCACTGATGTAAAGCGCAAACAGCCAGAGCGCCGGCAGGAAGATCGGCAACCATTCCAGCGTGTTCATCTGCACGCGAAATACCCGCTCGAAGTCGGGATTGCCTGTTATCGCCGGCGCCTTGATGCCGAACGTGGCGCGCGCCCTCGCGACCTGCGCGCTGGTCAGGAAATAAAACAGGATGGCCATGCAGGTGACGAGGGCCGTGAAATGAAACATGACGAGAGTTCCTCTCTCGGAAGCGAAGGCGCGGGACTCAATAGCCCGTCATCTCCAGATATCCAACCCCGCTATGGCTGCCCACAAAACCGATCGGTCCTTCCCAATAGGGAAAGCTCGTTCCCATCCAGCTCTTCGCATTCAGCGGCACACAGGAGATCGCGAGGGTCAGGGCCGGAATTGCAATATCCCAGCTGGTCGGGATTTTGCGCCCTTCGATCGCGGTCAAGTTCCTCGGCGTCATGGTGATATCGGTGGACGCGATTCGTCGGGTTTTGCCATCCGGCAAAATCCAGTTGCCGGAAGCGTAGTGATTGCCGTCGTTCTGACGCAGCCGGAACAGCATGAGCTTTTCGCCAGAGTTCAGATGCAGCGACAACCAGTCCCAACCGGTTTGACCTGAGGCCAGCGGCTGGCTGCTCCATTCGCGGTCCAACCAGGCTTGTCCGGTGACTTCAACCGGCCTGTCGTCGATGGTGATGCTGCCGGTCGCCTTGAAATATGGCTGGCTGAAATAATACGAGGCCTGTCCCCGTTCGGATTTCCTGCTGTAGCCGGCCTCTCCCTGCAGCACCAGTGCGCGATCGGCATCGAGCCGCAGTGCGTAGGCGAAATCGGCACCCGAAGCGCTGATCTCGATTGGCGCGAGCCGATCATCGCGCATATCATCGCGCCCGCGCATTTGCCATGCGTCGATCCAGGCCCGATAGGGCGTTGTCTCGACGCCGGCCTGGCCGACCCCGCCGCGGGCGAAGGCTTCGCTGAAGCGGTGGATGTCGGCGCGCGTGACGGCCGCGTGGCCCATCCAGATCTGCTGATTGGCCCATCCTTCCTGCTGTGGGCCGGGGTGCATGGCCTGACGAAACAAGGTCCATTGTGCGCCATAGGCCATGCCGGCCGAATCCAGGAGATTCGCGGTCACATACCACCACTCGATGCGATAGTCCGGATGCGGGCCGTGATCGGCTGGAAAGGCAAAGGTCTTGCCCGGGACGACGGGCGCGAATCCTTCGCCGCTCATGCCAAGCCCGGCAAAGCCCTGTGCAACGCCGGGCGTGCGGCTGAGGGCGAGAACTAGCGCGCCGCCCGCGAAGCCGCGACGCGATATCTGAAACCTATCGTTCATCGGCAAAAATCTTGATCAGGGCGGCCGGTTGCATCCGCGCCAGCTTGAGAACAGGAATCAGCGCGGCCACCAGCGAAGCCGCGATGGCCACGCCGAGAAGCTCGATCAACTGCAGTGGGAAGATCTGAAACGGCAGCCGCCAGCCGAACGCTTTTACATTCACCACGGCGATCAGGCACCATGCAACCAACAAGCCCAGCGGCAGCGCAAGCAGCGCCGTGATCAGCGCCACCGACATGGTCTTGAGGAGTTCGATGGCCGCAAGCTGCCGACGCGTGATCCCAATCGCCCAGAGCGGCGCAAGCTGTGGCAGCCGGGAATTGCCGAGCGTGAGCAGGCTGGTCAGCAAGGCAACGCCGGCGACCCCAAGCGTGAAGGCATTCAGCGCCGCCGTCACCGCGAAGGTCCGGTTGAAGATCTGCGTCGACTCGGCCTTCAGCGTCGCTTGATCCACGAGGTTTCGGCCATCCAATCCGAATTTGTCCTGCAGCGCCGACAGCAGCACCGGAACCGCGGCGGGGTCGACGCGCAGGCCCAATCGCGTCAGCGGGATATCAGGAAAACGCCGGGTCAGCGCGGCAAAATTGACGGCAATCTGACCCTTGGGATTGCCGTAGTCCGCGTAGATCCCGACCACCTCAAGCGTCCAGTTTCCTCCCGGTGCGGACACTTCGACCTGATCACCCAGGGTGAGTTTCATCCGCCGAGCCAATTGCTCGCTGATGAAACCGGCATTGCCGGGGCGGAGTCTGGCCCAGGCATTTTCGGCTGACTGCAGTACCGGCCAGCGCTCGCGATAGGTAGCGTGATCGGCGAGGCCGAGAATCTCAACCGGCGCTCCTCCGATCCGGGTTTCCGCTCGGCCGCCGGGCAGGATCGCCGCGACTTCGGGACGCCCGCGGAGCCACGCCGCGATGGCTGTGGCCTGCACGTCGTCGGATGCATTGATGTAAACGTCTGCCGCCAACCGCCCATCGAGCCAGGTGATAAACGTTCGGCTGAAGGTTTCGACCATGGTGCCGACGCCGACATTGACCGAGAGCGCGAGCAACAGCGCCATCAACGCCAGCGACAACCCCGAAAGCTGCTGACGGCTGTCCGCCCAGAACCAGACCGCAAGCGCACCATCCGCACGCCGCTGGCCGTGAGCAAGCACCAGCTCCAGAATCGCGGGCAATCCCAGCGCCGCGCCAAGCAGCATCGCCGCGAGCACGGCAAAACCTGAAACGAGGGAATCGCCGAGCCACAGAAAGCCGCCGGCGGCGGCGAGCACGGCGAGGGCAGCGGCGCTCTGCAGGACCAGCCATCTGTGCTGCGCCTGTTGCCACGCATAGGGCTGGGCCGCAGCCAGCACCGAAAGGCGGATCGCTTTCAGGAGGCTCGCGGCCGCAGCCAGCAGCGCGCCGATGACGCTGATGGTGAGGCCCGCGATCCACCACTCCGGCTTGAGCGTCAGCTGACCGGGAATCTGCGCGCCATACAGTCCGCGCAACGATGCGGCGACATCGGGGAGCAGCGCGGCTGCGATCAGGTAGCCGCAGACCAGTCCCACCATGCCCGCAACCAGCGCCAGTGATATCAACTCAAACACCAGCACCGTGTTCAGCATGCGTGCCGATACCCCGCAGGCCCGCAAGGTCCGCAACACCGGCAGGCGTTGCTCGAACGCAAGGCCAACAGCAGAGTTGACGATGAACAATCCGACGAAGAACGACAGCAGACCGAACGCCGTCAGGTTCAGATGAAAACTGTCGGTGAGGCGTTCGAGGTCGCTCTCCGCGTCTGGCTCGATCAGGCGGAGCTTGTCACCGGTGACATTTTCGAGTGGGATGCGATTGCCTTTGGCCTCGCCGATCAGGAGCCGGGAGATTTGATCGGGCAGTTTGAGAAGCCGCTGGGCAATACCGATATCGACCACCAATACACCCGGCACAAGTTGCGCCGCCACGTGAAGCGGCGGCAGCAAGGTGCTACCGCTCGCCAGCGGCGAGGCGCCTTCCTGCAGGCCAAGCTCGGAGAGCGTCTCAGGCGACACCAGGGTTTCTCCCGGCGGTGTGACGAAGGATTGCAAGCCTGCTCTTCCGATCGCCGGCGCATTGCCGACTTCGACCGGCAGCGTGACAGGCTCGATCCCGAGGAGCCGGAATGCCCTTCCGCCGATCTGGATGCGGCCCTCGAGAACAGGAGACACCGGCCACCCGGCGCGGCGCAGGTCGACGAAGAGCTGCTGGGCGAAGGGGAGCCCGTTGCGGCCGACCAGGGAGGCCGTTCTGGCGCCGCCGAAAGTGGCGGCCGCGCGGTCGTAACTGCTGCGAGCCTGCTGGTTCAGCGCCTGTACGCCGCTCCACAGCGCGGTCGCCGAAATCAGGCCGATCAGCAAGGTGGCGAGCTGCATCGGATGCCGCCGCCAATGACTCAATAGAACCGCGAGAATCCACAGCATGCTGCTCATGCGATCAGCCCCGCGCTGAGGTTGATCTGCCGGTCGAGCGTGGCGGCAAGCCGCGCCGAGTGGGTGACCATCAGGAAGCCGCAGCCGGTTTGCGCGACCAGATCGCGCGCGAGCGCGAGAACGTCATCTGCGGTCGCCTCGTCGAGATTGCCGGTGGGCTCGTCGGCGAGCAGAAGCAACGGCTTGACCTCCAGCGCGCGGCCGATCGCGACCCGCTGCTGCTGGCCGCCGGATAATTGCTCGGGATAGCGGCCCAGAAGGCCGCCGAGCCCTAATCGCTCCACGAGCTCGCCATGCCAGGCCGCATCGTGGCAGCCGGCAATGCGAGACTGAAACACGAGGTTATCCCTCACATTGAGGCTCGGGATCAGGTTGAATTGTTGAAACACCAGACCCAGCCGGTCGCGTCGCAATGCCGCGAGGCCAGCTTCGTTGAGATCCGAGAGGGCTGTGCCGGCGAGCCGGATCTCGCCGCCGTCAGCCCGATCCAGGCCCGCGATCAGATGCAAGAGCGTGCTCTTGCCGCTGCCGGATTCGCCGGTCAGCGCGACGCGCTCGCCTGCCGCGACGCTCAGGTTGACCCCGCGGAGTACGGCGATGTGCTCGCCGGCGGAACGATAGGCCTTGGTCAGATTGCGAACGCTCAGCACGATCTGTTTGCCGGTTGTCATGCGAAGCGTGTCACCATGAAAGCCCTTTGATTGTCGCGCAACATACCAAGACCATGGCCGGAGATCACGGTCTCAAACATGACGGCGGCGTGATCGTGATCTTTGGCCGTCATCCGGGACAGGTCGGGCAGCCGCAGAGCGCACGCGATCGCGCCAAAATGCCCGATTGCATTGCCCGATCCGCCTTGGGTAGCATTGGATGGGCCGATCCAACAGAGCCGGCAAAGCAATAAACCACAAAGAGAGAGCGACCATGACCACGCCACCGACTCCCAAGGGTGCCTGGAGGATCACGTTCCTCCTGTTTCTCTTCATGCTGGTGAATTTCGCGGACAAGATCGTGGTCGGCCTCGCCGGCGTGCCGATCATGACCGAGCTGAAACTCGAGCCGGAGCAATTCGGCCTGCTCGGCTCCGCGTTTTTCTTCCTGTTTTCGACCGCAGCCATCGCCGTCGGATTCCTGGTCAATCGCATTGCGACGCGCTGGGTGCTGCTGGCGCTGGCGGTCATTTGGGCGCTGGCGCAATTCCCGATGGTGGGTTCGGTCAGTTTTTCCACGCTGCTGATCTGCCGCGTCATCCTCGGCGCCGGCGAGGGTCCGGCGGGTTCGGTGGCGGTGCATGCGATCTACAAATGGTTTCCCGATGAAAAGCGGACCCTGCCCACGGCGGTCCTGTCGCAGGGCTCGGCGTTCGGCGTCATCCTCGCGGTGCCGGCGCTGAACTGGTTGATCGTCAATTACAACTGGCACTACGCGTTCGGCGCGCTCGGCGTTGTCGGTCTGATGTGGGCGGTGGTGTGGTGGATTTTGGGCAAAGAAGGCCCGCTGGTTGAAACCGCTGTGATGGCGGAGACGGATCCTCGCATACCCTATTTCCAGCTTCTGACCTCGCGGACCTTTGTCGGCTGCTGCGCCGCGACCTTCGGCGCCTACTGGGCGCTGTCGCTGGGGCTCACCTGGTTCACGCCCTTCATCGTCAAGGGGCTCGGCTTCTCGCAACACGACGCAGGGTGGATTTCGATTCTGCCATGGGTGTTCGGTGCCGTTGTCGTGCTGCTCACCGGATGGACGTCGCAGGTCCTGATGGCGCGTGGCGTTTCTACCCGCGGCGCGCGCGGGGTGCTTGGCGCGGTCCCCTTGATCGTCGGCGGATCGATCCTTGCCGTTATCCCGCATATCGAGGGCGCGGGGCTGCAGATCGCCTTGCTGGTGATAGGGTCGGGGCTTTGCGGATCGATCTATGTGGTCTGCGCGCCGATGATTGCCGAGTTCACGCCGGTGTCCCATCGCGGCGCCGTGATCGCGATCTATGGGGCGATCTACACGCTTGCAGGTATCTTGGCGCCGTCGGTAATGGGCAGCGTGATCCAGCGCGCGTCGGGGCGGCTTGACGGCTACATGACCGGCTTCACCATCAACGCCGTCGTTCTGATCGTTTCCGGCTTGCTCGGGCTGTTGCTGCTTTGGCCCGATAGCGAGCGTGCGCGTTTGATGGGGCAAGCGCGGCAACCGAAATTCGCTTAGAGCCTGATCGGTTCTGCTCGAATCAGAACCGAGGCTTGTTTTGAAGCGATTTCTTGACGCGAACCGGTATCCAATTCGCTCGAAAACGCTCCCCAGGGTCGGACGCTGTATCGGCAAGGCTCAGGGATGCATAAGGCCTGCGTCAGACCCTACCGGTTTTTCTTGCGGGCCTCGCTCGGTGGCGAGCGCGAGCAGGACCGTGAGGACCATGAACACGACCGAAGCGCCGAATACCCAATGCGGCAGATTCTGGTCCATGATCCAGCCGAACAGCAGGGGGCTGATCATGCCGCCAATGTTGAAGCCGGTGGAGACGATGCCGAAGGCCCGCCCCGCCGCGCCCGACGGCGCCGCGTTGCGAACCAGCATATCGCGCGAGGGGGCGATCACGCCTCCGAGGAACCCCGCTGCGGCCATTGCCACCAGCAACAGCGGCGGCGGCAAGCTGACCATCGCGATCATCAACACGATGGCGGCATTGACCGCAAAGCAGGCCGCTGCCACTTGCCCGTGGCGTCTGGTGTGGTCGGCGAGAAATCCGCCCGCCAGCACGCCAGCGGCGCCGGCGCCCAAAAACGCCGTTAGCGCAATATTGGCGGCCGGGAATGTCACGCCATAGCCGCTGATCAGCGCAACAACGCCGAAATTGCCGATGCCGGCGCTGGACAGGCTCAGCAGCATGAAAAAGATCGTCAGTACGATAAGGGCAGGGGTGATGACGCCTTGCCGCGGCGCGTCGGTGCCAGCCATCCGGCGGTCCGCGGCGCCCGCATCGGGAATGCCGGTGACGAGGAGAAGCAGCGCGACAAGCGGCCCCACCGCGCCGGTCACAAGCAGCGCGCCATGGCCTCCCGTCGTTGCGACCAGCGTCGCCACCGCGGCGGGCGCCACCGCGCCGCCAACGTAACCGGCAAAGGTATGAATCGAAAAGGCGCGGCCCATGCGCGCCTCATTCATGTGAGCGGAAAGGATGGCATAATCGGCCGGATGATAAACGCCATTGGCGAGTCCCAGCAGCACGGCGCTGGCGATCAGCCAGGGATAGCTCAGATGCAGGCCGAGCATGATCAGGGCGAGGCCGCCCAAAGTGAGGCCCATCAGCAGGATTTTGCGGGCCCCGATATGATCGGCAAGATAGCCGATCGGGGCCTGCGTCAGGCCGGATGTGACGGCGAAGACGGTCAGCGCAAAGCCGAGCTCAATATAGCCGACGCCGAGCTGGGCCTTGAGAAAGGGGAATAGCATCGGCAGCACCAGCATATGGAAATGACTGACCCAATGGGCCGTCGAAATCCCGACCAGCGTGCGCAGCTGCTCGTCCGTCTTCGCCTGTCGCGGGGCGGCCAGAATGTCGGCCATCTCCGATTCCTCTCTTTTGATGGCGGAACTATCGGCTCTGTTGGTTGTTTGTCCATGAATACAGCTGCATGGCAGCCCTCAAAACGCCGCTGGAAGCGGGACGCCGGGCCTATTATTCGCAAGCGTCGCGATGCAGGATTTTCAGAGCGGCTGGTCGTCTTCGCCGTAGCGATCATGCTTTGGCGTGGCGATGTCGCCATCCTCGACGTCGTCATCCTCGGCGGTCGCAGGTGGCGGTTTCCTGGACGGTTTCTTGGACGATTTCTTGGATTTGCCGTCATCCTTGCCGGGAAGTTCGCTCTTTTTGCCAGTTCCGCCCATCTCACTGCCTCTGGTCGGTCGGATCGGGTCTCCGCCCAATCGTCCGGTCACGTCTGCGACATCAATCTCACCGTCGTTGAGGCGGTATATATAGCCGCAACCGAACAATCTTTCCTGCCTTTTTCCGATATTCAGCGTAAAGGGAGGCGCAACCAGAGCATGATCCGGAAAAGTGAGAACCGGTTTTCCGAAAGATCATGCTCAAAACAAACAGATGAGATCTTGATCCGGTTAAATCGGATCATGATTCTGGAGCCACGCATGAAGAAACCGAAAATCGAATTGGAAGAACAGCAGCCGCGCAAAATCGTTCGCGCCGACAAAGCGCCGACGTCAGGCTATTCGCTTGTCGTGGACGGACACTTCAAATCGCACCACGATACGGTCGAGGCCGCCGAAGAAAAAGGCATGGCTTTGAAGAATCAATTCCAGATGCTTCAGGTTCAGGTCTACGACGCCGCGACCAAGACGCGATCGCTGATCGAATGGCCCGCGCCGGCGTAGCGCGTGATCCGGACCCGAACGGTCGCGCGAGCCCGAGCCGGTAACCAGTTTTCCCCCCGAGACAAACGCAAAGCGCCCGGGGACGTGCTCAAACCTGGAGACATGCTCAAACAAAGAGCCTTAGGTCCGCCGGCCGCCGCTTTGCTGTCCCGCCAGCCAGTCAGACAGCGCCGGGCCCTTGTCTCCTGATTTCTTCGGCTTTGCACGCGACTTTTTGCGCGCTGCGGCTGAAGGCGGAGGCTCAGCGGCCTCGCGCGCGAGCCGCAATGCCTTCAGCTTCGCCATGTTGTCGGTCACCGCCTTGAGCGCGGCGTCGCGCTCGGCCATGCTGGACCTGGCTTCGCCCGCCATGCGCCCGGCCTTGTTGAAACGCGCATCGGCGCGGTTTCGATCTTCTTTTGTCATTTAAGTTATTTTCTTCTTTTTGGCCTTGGCCTTTGCTTTGGGCTCCGGCGGCTTGTCGCGGTCTGCGGCTTCCCTCGCCAACCGCATCGCGCGCAGGTTCGCGGTTCGCTTTCGTATGGCGACGTCGGCTGCCGCAATCTCGGCCATGGCCTTGATGCCTTCGGCGTCCTGGGCAAGCTTTCGGTTCAACCTGATCTCTTTCAACTCGGCGGGGCTTTTCGGCTCGTCACTCATCGGATGCCTCAAAATTCACGGCGCATCATCGTGCGACGATCTCTGTCACAATCCTACCATGCATCGGGCCGGCGATGGGGCATTTTTCGGTTGATTTCGCCCGGAAAGAGGTCCTTTCCGGGCGGAATCTGCAATCGTGGTGAAGGACGCCGTCGTTGCGTGGCCGCATCGGAGGGGTCACGCAGGCTCCAGACCGGGGCTCAGAACGTCGCGCCGGCCTTCAGCAGGAAGGTGCGGCCCGGCAAGGGATAGGCACTGAACGCCCCCGGCGTGAACGCGCTCGCGATCGCGTAATCATAATACAACACATCGAACACGTTATTCACGCTCAGCGACCAGAAGTATCTGTCATACGCGCCGCTTAGCTTGAAATCGACCGTCGCATTGGCCGGAATCAGCGGCTGGGTATTGGGCTGATCGTTGTCCATGCGGCGGCTGCTCCAGTAGCGCACCGTTGCATCGGTCACGAGAAATTTTTGCCAGATATTCCAGCTAATGCCGGCATTGGCCGTATAGCGCGACACCAGAGGAATATCATTGCCCGTGAAAGGGCCTTCGCGAAATATCGCGCGGGTATAGGCAAAGCCGCCGCGCAGCAGCAGGGTATCGCTGGCACGATATGTCGCGCTGGTCTCGGAGCCGTAACGGCGGGTTGGATCCAGATTGTAATCAATGAAATTCACCGGGTCGAAATGGATCTCGTTGGTGAGATCCATGTTGTAGATGCTCGACTGCATCTCGAACCTGCCGGCCTTGACCCGGAAGCCGCCTTCGATGTCGTTTGAGGTTTGCGTCTTCAGGTCAAAACTTCTGGGCAGGGGGATTGTAAAGGTAGGATCGAAGATCGGTGAAGCTCCAACCCTTTCATCAATGTTAGGTGTGCGAAAAGCGCTGGCGGCGCGGCCGAACACGGAAAAGCTGTCATTGAAGCGGTGTTCAAAACCAATGTGCAAAGCCTGGTTTATTTGACTGCCGTCCAGCGGCGAAATCTGATTTTCCCCAAAAAATCCCGGAGCTGCCGGATTCAGAAGGTCGGTGGCGGTGACGCTGGTGCGTTGTACTCGCGCGCCATATGAAAAATCGGTGGTCGGGAGTATTCCGACGGTCTGTTGCCAATAGGCGGCAAGCGTCTTTTGAGAGAGGTCATAAACGTCGAGCGGGGGATTGCCCTGGAGTTCACTTCGATTGGAGTGATAGGTCGCATCGTAGTAATCGATGCCGGTCAGGATCGTTGAGGGCAGCCCCAATATCGGGTTTTTGATGCTTAGTCGGGGAGTCAGCGACCACGTCTGCAGCCTGGTATCGACGTAGCTGGCGTTGAAGTCCTGCAACGGCACGTTGCCGAAGAAGCCCGCTTGCTGTTTCTTGTCTCGCACCCCGCCGTCGACGATAAGTTCGGCGCCGTCCCACAACGTCTTGGTAAACCCGGCGGTGGCGTTGGCGCCCTGCTTGTTGCCATAGTTGAAGGGGGTGTCGGTGCCGGTGCGGTCGGTGGCGAGTTCGTTGATGCCGGCGGAGGGATTGACCGTCCGGCCGCCGGGAAATCCGAGCACCTGATTGTCGCCGGATACGTTGAAGAACGCCGTGAAGCCGGGCGTGGTGTAACGGACATCGCCGATGCCGTTTTGTTGCGAGAGAGCGTTGTTGGTCCGATAGCCGTCAGAGCTGAATCCATTTCCGAAGAAGGACGTTGACCAGGCTCCCTGGTTCGCCGTGGCGGAAACCGTGCCAAGGCGCTGATTGAATGACCCCACGCCGGCTTCGGCGCGTATCGACATCGGCGCGCCGCCGGCGCCGGTCTTGGTGACAATATTGATGACGCCGCCGACGGCGTTGTCGCCATACAGCACGGCGCCGCTGTTGCCTTTGGTGATTTCAATACGCTCGATCGAATCGTGTGGAATGGTTGAGAAATCGACACCCTGCAGATCGATGTCGTTCACCCTGCGTCCGTTGATCAAAAGCAGCGTGTTGGCGGTTGCGAACGCACCGAATCCGCGCACATCGACGCTGGTCTGCGCGCCGTTCACACCGCCATACAATGTCGTCAATTGCACGCCAGGTACCTGCGCGATGATTTCCGGCAGGGTTTGGGCCGGCGAGCGCGCGATATCCTGGGCGGTAATAACGGTCGTCGATGCGCCCACGATGCCGGCGAATTGCCTGACCGGCGTTGTTGCCTGGCTCGTTGGTGAGGAGGTCGCCGGCGCGGGGGGCGGGTTGCTCGGCGCGGTGTTCGGCGCCACGCGTGGCACCCCGTAACCGTCGTCGGATATTGGTTTGGCCCGGGTGCGGGTCTCGTCCACGGGCGGGCTGACCTCGATCGGCGGCAATTGGTCCGGCGATGCTTGCTGCGCATTGGCAGCAGAAATACCCAGCGGGAGAACAGGCAGCAGGAAACCTGAAGCAAGCAAAAACCTGCGACGCCGCGATGCGGCTTTGATGATGGAAGAAATGATAGACCTCGGTATGACGTCAGTGGCACGTCACAGCGAACCAAGTCCCACCATCGTGCTTTTGCACATCAGGTGAAACTAATGCCTGTACTCCCCGACCGGCATCTTCGCGTGTGACCACGGCTGACGGCAGGTCTCCTGGCTCGCGAGTCGTTACCCTTCGTCGCCTTCCCAGGACCGAGATTCCCAGTGGCATATGGCGAAAGATTCGTCGCTTACAGTTGCGGGGGCAGCCGCGGCATTGGAGAAATCTCTCCGCACCGCATTCCCTTTTGATCCCCAAACAGGGAACCGTCGCGGCTATCTAGAATTGTGAGGGGCGCAGAGTCAATGCCATCCTTTGGCCGCGCGCCGGCGCGCGTTGCGGGTACTCATTTTTTTCGGGCCCCGCTTGTGCCGGACTTCAATCATTGTATGAGCATTGGGGCAGCGCGACGACGTTACCGCCTGAGGATAATGGATGAGCATTCAGAACGTCATGGCGACGGTCGACGTTGCGGCTCGCCGGCGCGCCGGTGTGATGTCAGCGCTTGTTGTTCTCGTCCTGCTGCTGCTGCTGGCCTCGCTCGGGATCGGTCCCGTTCGGTTGTCGCCGCTGACCGTGGTCGACGCCCTGTTCGGCGGCGCCAGCGACGTGCAGCAGGTGATCGTCCGGGAAATCCGGCTGCCCCGCGCGATACTGGGATTGGCGATCGGCGCGATGCTCGGCCTTTCCGGCGCGGCGCTGCAGGGATTGCTGCGCAATCCGCTTGCCGCGCCCTCGCTGTTCGGCGCGCCGCAATCGGCCGCGTTCGGCGCGGTGCTGATCATTTCGCTCGGCCTTGCCGATGTGAGATCCTACGCGCTTCCGGTTGCGGCGATCATGGCCGCGTTTGCCTCGGTTTTCGTGCTGCTCGCGATTGCAGGCCGCAACGCCGGCCTGTTGATTCTCATCCTGGCGGGCCTTGCGATATCGAGCCTGGCGGGTGCTGCGACCGCGCTGGTGATGAATCTTTCGAGCAATCCGTTCGTGGTGCTCGAAATTGCGTTCTGGCTGCTCGGCTCGCTGGAGGATCGCAGCTTTCGCCACGTCATGCTGGCGCTGCCGTTCATTGCCGCCGGCGCGATCATTCTGTTGAGCCAGCGCAACGCCTTCCGCGCGCTCAGCCTGGGAGAGGAGACGGCGCAAAGCCTTGGCGTCGACGTCGCCCGGCTGCGGCTTTTGGTGATATCGGGCGTCGCGCTTGGCGTCGGCGGCGCGGTCGCGGTGTCTGGCACGATCGGTTTCATCGGCCTGGTCGCCCCGCATCTGATGCGGCCGCTGATCGGCCATGATCCGGCGCGGCTGTTGATTCCGAGCGCGCTCACCGGTAGTGCGCTGCTGCTCGCAGCCGATATCGCCGTGCGCATCATTCCATCGACCAGCGATATCAAGGTGGGCGTGCTGACCTCGATCATCGGCGTGCCGTTCTTCCTCTATCTCATCATGCGTGAACGGCGTGCACTCGGCGGAGGCGTCGCATGACCAACTCAGCCTTCCTCACCGCACAGGGTCTCGGCGTGACGCTGGCCGGCCGCGCCGTGCTGAACGGCGTCTCGTTCGCGCTGTCGTCGGGACATCTGGTCGCGCTGGTCGGGCCAAATGGCGCCGGAAAGACGACGCTACTGCGCGCTCTGGCGGGGCTGGTGCCTTCGGCAGGCGCCGTCCATGTCGGGGGCGACGCCCTGTCGGCGTTGCCGTTGCGCGAGCGGGCGCGGCGATTTGCCTATCTGCAACAGGGCCACATCGTGCACTGGCCGCTGCCGGCGCGGGATATCGTGGCGCTCGGCCGTTATCCACATGGCGCGACCGATCCCGCGCGGTTGACCCTGAAAGATGCCGAGGCGGTGCTGCGGGCGATGCAGGCGGCCGACGTCGTCGGCCTCGGCGAGCGCCGCGTCACGGAATTGTCAGGCGGCGAGCGCAGCCGTGTGGCGCTCGCCCGGGTGTTCGCCGTCGAAGCGTTGGTGATTTTGGCGGATGAGCCGACATCCTCGCTCGATCCGCGCCACCAGATCGATGTCATGCAAACCCTGCGCGCGGCCGCCGATAGGGGTACATTGGTGATCGTGGTGACCCATGATCTCGGGCTCGCCGCGCGGTTTGCGGATATGATCCTGGTGCTTTCGGACGGCCGCCTGGTGTCGCAAGGTGCCGCCGCCGAGGCGCTGTCGGAGCAAGTGATGGCGGATGTGTTCCGGATCAGCGCCTACCGCGCGCAATATCAGCGCGAGGCCGTGATTGTTCCATGGGCGCAAATCTAGCGAAGAGCATAGCCATGCGCCTGGACAATTTGTCCCGATCGGCCGTTGCTGCCCTTGCGATGCTTGCCGTGCTGTCGCCCGGTCCCGCGACGGCGGCCGGTCTGCCGCGCATCGCATCGATGAATGTGTGCACGGACCAATTGCTGATCACGCTGGCGGATCCCGAGCAAATCCTCGGCCTCAGCCGGTACGCGCGGGAACGATTTGAATCCTTCGCGGCCAGCGATGCCGGCCGATACCGGGTTCTGTCGGGCGGCGCGGAAGACATCCTGGTGCTCAGGCCCGATATCGTGGTCGCGAGCCTGTTCGACAAGCGATCGACGCGGGAGCTTTTGAAGGAGAAGGGGCTTCATCTCGTCGAATTCTCCGTGCCCCGCAATCTTGACGAAGTGAAAGTCCAGATCCGTGAAATGGGCGACGTGGTTGGCCACCCCGATCGCGCGAACGCGGAAGTGGCCCGGCTCGACGAAGCGGTCGCGCGGGCGCGTCAGGCGGTCGCGGTCAAGCACTATCGGGTACTGCCGCTGTCCCGGCGCGGCTGGGTCACCGGCAGCGACAGCCTGCTTAGCTCATTGCTGGCCGAGATCGGGCTTTTCAACGCGGCGGCTGATCTCGGGATCGGCTTCGGCGGTTTTGCCTCGCTCGAAGCGATCGTCAACCTGAAGCCCGACTTGATTGTTGTGTCCGAGGCCGGCGACCGCGCCGAGGATGACGGCCGCGCCTTTCTGCTGCACCCCGCGCTGGAGCGCTTTTATCCGCCATCGAAGCGTATCGTCATTCCGGACCGGCTGACGGTGTGCGGCGGCGTGATGCTCGCCGACGCGCTGGATGTGCTGGTCAAGGAGTTGAAGCGGGTTAGCCAGTAAATCCAGCCGAGCACTCGCGTCGTCCCTGCGTACGTACGCAGGGACCCATAACCACCGGCGCCAATAATTCTTGCGGGCCGCTGGCCACCCTTTCTTTTTAACCACTGAAGTCACGGATTATGGGTCCCTGCGTTCGCAGGGACGACAGCCAATCTCACCTCGTCAGCAGCGGTCCGCCGGCTTTCTTCCAGGCATCCAAACCGCCGGCGATGTGTGCGGTGTTGGCCAGGCCGGCATCCCTGGCGGCCGCCACAGCCATCGCCGAGCGTTCGCCGAAGGCGCAGAAAAACACGATACGCCGTCCGGTCGCCGCGGCGACTTCGCGCAGCATTCCGCCGGGCTGCAGGCTTTCGCCGATACCGGGATAGGGCGCGTGCAGCGCACCCGGCAGCGTGCCGTGCTTGGCACGTTCGCTGTTTTCCCTGAGATCGACCAGCAGAATCTCGGGGCGGCCAAGGCTGTCGATTGCCTCGCGGGCGGTGAACGACTGGCCCTGTTTGGCGAGATTGTCCTGGTGCAGGCCGACATGCATGTTGGCCGGTACCGCGACATCCATCATCTTGGGGTTTGGCAGCTTCAGATTGCCCATCAGCTCGACATATTCGTCGACCGAGCGCACCTGCAGCCGCGGATTATAGCGCTTTTCCTCGCCGATGGTGGAGACGGTGTCGCCTTTGTAATCGTGGGCGGGAAACACCAGGGTCTCTTCGGGCAGCTTCAATAGCCGGTTGAAGATGGAATCATATTGCTCCCGCGCACTGCCGTTCTGGAAATCGGTGCGGCCGGTGCCGCGGATCAGAAGCGTATCGCCGGTGAAGACCCGATCGCCCATCAGGTAGCTGTAGGAATCATCAGTATGGCCCGGCGTGTACATCGCATCCAGCGTGATGCCCTCGATCGTCACCTTGTCGCCGTCGGCGACCCGCATCGCCACTACGTCGGCCTTGGTCTGTTCGCCCATGATGGTGACGCAGTGGGTGCGGTCGCGCAGTTCGCCGAGCCCGGTGACATGGTCGGCGTGCAGATGCGTATCGACGGCCTTGACCAGTTTGAGATCCAGTTCGCGCAGCAACTGGCAGTAGCGGTCGACCTTCTCCAGCACCGGATCGAGGATCAGCGCTTCGCCGCCGGCGCGGCTGGCCAGGACATAACTGTAGGTTCCCGATACGCTGTCGAACAGCTGGCGAAAGATCATGAATAGCGCGTCCGCGATTTGCTTCCCGATACTATCACGCAAATCAGCCGGGCATAACTGCGGCGCCGCCCGATAGAGAGGCGCCCGACGGGATGCGAGATCGCACGGCCTTCCGTCTTCTGCATTGCGAGAAAGGCCTCATCCGGCTCCGGCGATGCCGGGATTACCGTCGACGCCCCTTAACGTGACACCGGCACCGTGCGCATCCAGTGGCTTGCCGGAACCAAGATATCTGGCAAAGACGTCCCACATCGGCATTCCCCGCCGTTCGTTGACCGATGCCCAGCTCGCCACCTTGTAATTCTTGCCGGCCTCGATCGAACGGCCGCTGTCGAGCTTGAGGTCGGAAATCCGGCGTCCGATATTGTCCGCCGGCGCACAAGTATAGGTGAAACCGCCTACCCGGACCATATCGCCGCCCTGCTGAAAATAGGGGTCGGCATTGAACAGATTGTCGCACACGTCTTCGAGAGCGTCCTTGATCTGGCTGCCGGTCATGCTCTGGACGTAGGTTTCGCCGTAGCTGATGGCGGTTTCGGACAGCACGTCTTCCATCGTCAGCGTCTGTCCCGGCAGAATGCTTGCACCCCAGCGGAAGCCCGGCGACAATGCAATCTCGGCGTTGAGCTCACTGCGCAACGCCCCGCAGATCAATTGATCCACGGGCCCGAGGAAATTGCCGCGGCGATAGAGCAGGCGATCGGCAGTCGCGATTTTCCCGGCATAGGCCGCAGCGTGAGGCGCGCGGATCGTTTCAATCAGCGCCGCCATCGCCGCATCGGGCTTCAGCAATTCAGAGAACACCGGCAGCAGCCGGTATCTGATGTCGCTGACCCGGCCTCTTGCGAGCTCGAGATCGAGCACGCCGAGGAATTTTCCGTTCGAGCCGGCATTGGTGACGAGCGTGGTGCCGCCGGCATTGGCCACGGCAATAGGTTGCGGAACAGCGTCGTGGGTGTGGCCGCCGAGAATGACGTCGATGCCGCGCACCCGGCCGGCGAGCTTGAGATCGACGTCCATGCCGTTGTGCGACAACAGCACCACGGCATCGACCTTGTCGCCGTTCCTCAAGACATCGACCAGTTTTTGCAATTCCTCGTCGTGGATTCCGAACGTCCAGTCCGGGGTAAATCGCCTGGGATGCGCGATCGGGACATAGGGAAAGGCCTGGCCGATCACCGCGATGCGATAGCCGCCGATCTCCCTGATCATGGCCGGCTTGAACACCCGTCCCGACGCGGAATCGAATGCCTTGGCGTCGTTGAACGCGGCTTCCTCGGTGAGGTAGACGTTCTGTGCCAGGAATTCGCCCTTGAACCGTTCGAGGTTGCCGCGCAGAGCCGCCTCGCCATAGGTGAATTCCCAGTGGCCCGTCATCGCCTCGATGCCGAGCAGGTTGGCGGCCTCGACCATCCCGGCGCCCTGCGTGGTGTTGGCTATTCCGGTGCCCTGCCACAAATCGCCGCCGTCGAGCAGCAGCGAGCGACCTGCGCCTGCGTCGTTGCGCAAGCGCTCGATCAGCGTCCTCAGATGCGCAAAGCCGCCGAGCTTGCCAAAGCGCGCGGCGGATTTCTCGAAATCGAGGGAGGTGAACGCATAGGCCTCGGCGCTATCGGATGCGATTCCGAATCGATCGAGAAAGGCGCGGCCCACCAGATGCGGCGGCCGGCCCTGCATCGCGCCAAAACCCAGATTGACGCTCGGTTCGCGAAAATATCCCGGCAACAGCTGGGCATGCGTGTCGGTAATGTGCAGGATGCGTGCATTGCCGAAACGTTCGAGATCGTAGACGCCGGCATTGTCGGCGCTGCGCGCGATATGAGGAAGTCCGCCCGATAGCGCGGTCGCGCCTGCAAATTTAAGAAGGTCCCGGCGGCGGATGGTCATGCAATGTCTCCGCGACATTCTCTCACAGGTTCAGTGTATTTCGAGATTTTTCCAGGCTTGCTTTTCGCTTGTCGCCTGGAAGATGGATGCCTTGGCCAGCGCTTCGGCTTCTTTCGCCGACGCCAACGCCTGGTCGAAATCGCCTTTATCGGCGGCCTTTTTGGCATCGGCCAAAGCCGCTGCCGTCACCGTCCATTGATTACGCAAATGGCCTGCCTCCTTTTCGGCGGCTTCGGCCGCGGCATAGGCCGCCCTGAAATCGGTCTCTGAGCCCGCGGCAGGCGCCGATGCCGGGCCTGCGATCAACAACAAGGGGATCAGCGCAAAGATCGGTATTCGCATCGGCGCTGTCGGTCTGATCATGATCATGGCCGCGCGCCCGGACCGGAAATCGGCAATCCGTTGCTGACATAGGACAGGTAATATTCGAGATCGCGGTATTCTTCGTCCTGCGGATCGAGCGGTATGCCGCGAATCTGGCTGTTGCAGGTGGTGAAACGCCGGCTGATCGTGCCCATCCCACCCCATTCGGAACGATAGATAGGCATCGCATTCAGGATCCCGAGCGCGGGGGCGAGCACTTCGGCGCGCATTCGCTCGCCGGGGTTCTGCACGTGGCAGGTGGCGCAGGAGAAATTGAGTTGGCCGCGCCTTGTATAGAAATAGCGTTTGCCGTTCTGGTAGGCGTCAAGCGCGCGCGGGTCGTCGGGAATCTTGATGTCGAACGGCTTGCCGCGGGATGTGAACGCCATATAGGCGGTCAGCGCGGCCATTTCGTCATCCACATAGGAGAGGGGCGGCTCGCCATTGGCCTCGCGGCACCGGTTCAACGCGAGTTCAAGCGTGACGACCCTGCCTTCCTTGTCGTCGAAATAGGGATAGTTTTGCCTGATACCGATGCCTTGATTAGGAAAGCAATCGGGATAGCCCTTGCCGTTCCCAAAAGGCCTGGCAAACATCTCCTTGCCCATTTCGAGCGAGAATTCGTAAGGCGGGAATTGCTCCTTTTCCTCCCACTGCCGGCGCATGTCCTCGTTCAGCGCATAGGGCCCGTTGACGAAATCCTCGAGCTTCACGTTGGGAAATTTCCTGACGAAGTAATTCCTGAAGGCTTTCGCGTCGGCTGCCGGATCAGGCCCGTCGGCGGCGCCGGCAGCCAGTATGGCTGAAAGTGTCAGTGCGGCCGCCACAGCGAGCGAAGCCAAGTGGATCAGGGGTCGCACGCTCACCTCTCACTCGCTGCTTCAAGCGAAAGCCTGACCCGCGCTTGATGCGGGGTGGGGGCTGGGGTGCCTGAACAGAGATGCATCGCCGTTATTGGATCTTCACCGTGGTGGTGTCGGTCTCGCCCTTGTTGTCGATCCAGCTGACTTTCAGATCGCCGCCCTTGGTGCCGCCCTTGAAGCTGAACTTGACATAGGGGTCCTTGGAGACCGCCGTGCCCCAATTGGCGACGAACACCTTTCGGCCGTCATATTCAAAGGTCAATTCCTGGATGAAATGCGCCGGGATGAACTCACCCTTGGCGTCCCTGACGAAACCGGAATCCATCGGATGCTGGATCAAGGTCTGGACTTCGGTGGTCTCTCCGCCCGCTATCGCGCGTACGCGAATGCTCGATGCCATTGGGATTCTCCTTATCCGCCGCAGCCGCCGACGGTCACTTTGATTTCCTTGGTGGCGCTATAAAGCTTGCCGCCGGCTTCCACGATCACGGTCACATTGGTGGTCTTCGCCATCTTGAGGCGATTGGCCACGTTCGGCATCGTGCCTGGTGGAATCTTGTAGTAAGCCGCCAGCGCGTTCGGATTTTCCGGAACCACAAAGGAAATCGAGGTCACATCAGCAAGCGTGGTACTGACGGAGATCGGAACCACCGCGCCGTTCTCGGCGATTTCCGGCGCGTCCAGCTTGACCTTGTCCGATGGTTCGGCGGTCCTGCCATAGAGCGATTTGATCACCGCTTTCTCGTCCTTTTGCCTGAACGCATCCTCCGGATATCTGCCATTGGCCGCCGCGACGGCCGTAGCCCGGCTGAACGCAACAATGCCAAGGCCTGCCAGCGCGACCGAGCCTGCGCCTTTGAGGATCAGCCGCCGCGTAGCCGGAAAGCCGTTGTCAGGGGTCGTCATCCCAGATCTCCCAAGTTCAAGTGTCCCAAGTTCAAGTGTCCCGAGCCGCGCAACATCATAATGTCTGCAGGAAATCCACGATCGCGTTGATTTCCTGTTCGGTCAAAATGCGATTCCGTCCGAATGGAGGCATCGCGGTTTGCGGATTGCGCCTGGTCTCATCGGTGAGGATGGCGACGAGATCGTTGCGGTCGGGATATTTGCTTTTGATACCCTTCAGCGCCGGCCCGATAGTGCCGGGAAGATCGCCTCCCTTGATCTCGTGACAGCTCAGGCAGTTTCCCTTGCTGCGATCGAAAGCCAGTCTTTGACCGTCGGCCGCGCCCGATTGCGCGCCGGCCGTCGTTATCGGCAGGGCAGCGCCGATCATGAGCGCCCATGCGAGTGCCGGCAGCGGCCCGGACTTCGCCGCGGAATGGTCGGTCAAGGCGCGGTTCCCTCGATCATTGGTCCTGAATATAGTTGGTCAAAGCATAAACGCCATTGGCTGACAACGCAGGCGGCGAATCGGGGTGCCGGCTATCTTGCGGCGCAACGGGAAAGGTCGAATATTCCGATAATCGGCTCGATACTGTGTCAGCGCCTTGCGATTCGCGCCGTGGCGGGTCAGGCCGAAAACCCTTGGTCGCCAAACAATACGGGAGTCCGGCGTGGCTGAATATGTCGTTGAATTCGGTAAGGATGGCCGGCCCGCCGAACCCGATGGGCGGCTCGATGCGCCGGCATTTCACCGCAACCATCAGGCGATCCGGGCCGTGCTGCAGCGATTCCTCGCCGGGAAATCCGGCGATGCGGTCGAGGCCGGCAGCGGCACCGGCCAGCATGTGGTCGATCTGGCCCGCCATTTTCCCGAAATCACCTGGTGGCCGAGCGATCTCAATCCGCAGCATCTGAGAAGCATCGAGGCATGGCGGGTGCATGCTCAGCTCCCGAATATCCGTGTCCCGCTTCGGATCGATTTATCGGATCCCTCCTGGTGCCCGCAGATGCAGGACGGAAATGGCCCCGGCGCATTGCTGGCGGTGCTCTGCGCCAACGTCATCCATATCGCGCCGTGGCGCGTCGCCGAGGGACTGTTTGCCGGCGCCGGGCGCGCCCTGCGGGCTGACGGGCGGCTGTTTCTCTATGGCCCGTTCAAGCGCGGCGGCCAGCATACCGCCATCAGCAACGCAGTGTTCGATACAAGTCTTCGTGAAGGAAATCCCGAATGGGGCGTGCGCGATATCGAGGCCGTCGAAGAACTGGCGGCGGATGCCGGTCTTTCGCTTATCGAGATCGCCGAAATGCCGGCCAACAATCTCACTCTGGTGTTCGGGCGAACAAAGACAACCTGAAGGCCGGTGCTACACCACCCGCTGCCGCAATAAATCGTCGAGATCGAGCCGGTGCGTGAACATCGCGAGCGAGCCGTCGGGCGTGCGCGGCCATTGCGCTTCGGGCCGGTCCCAATACAGTTCGACACCGTTCTCGTCGGGGTCGCGCAGATAGAGCGCTTCGCTGACGCCATGGTCGCTGGCGCCGTCGAGCTGGATTCCCGCATCCATCACGCGGTGCAGCGCGTCCGCCAGCGCGGCGCGGGTCGGGTACAGAATCGCGGTGTGAAACAGCCCCGTCGCTCCCGGTGGCGGGGGATGGCCGCCTTTGCTTTCCCAGGTGTTCAGGCCGATGTGGTGGTGATAGCCGCCGGCCGAAATGAACGCTGCGCCCGAATTCAGGCGTTGCGTCAATTCGAAGCCCAGCACGCCGCAATAGAATCCAAGCGCGCGATCGAGATCGGCTACCTTGAGATGAACATGCCCGATCCGCGTTCCCGCGATGATAGGTGAATTTTCGGGCATGGTCGCGCCGTAAGGGCTGCTTGCAGCGTCACCAGCTATGCAGCGGTCACCCGTTACGCAAGTTCGGACACTTGTCCCTCCGGCAGGTCAAATTCAAACGTGTTCAGCGTCATCGAGACCATGGTGTAATAGCCGCACAGGCCGACGATTTCGACCAGCCCGCGCACGCTGAGGACGTTTACGGCCTCCTCGTAGAGCGCCTTGGTCAACCCATGACCTTCGTGCAGCGATTTGGCGACGTCGTAGATCATCTGCCCCTTCGGGTCATCGAAGCGCGGCATGCGGCGGTCGCGGATGTCCTCGATGATTTTCGGATCCATGCCGCCTTTGAGGGCGAGCCGCTTGTGCGCAAACCATTCGTAATGCGAGGTCCAGTGCCGCGCAGTGACCAGGATGGCGATCTCGGACAGTTTTGCCGGAAACACCGTGTCGAACCGCAAAACGCCGCCCAGGCGCGTGGCGTGACGCGCCATCTCCGGGCTGTTGAGCCAGGCCATCATCGGCGCCGGCGGGGCGCCACGCTTGCCGGCGATCGATTCGTCGTAGGTTTCTTTCTGGTCCGCGCTCATTTCGCTAGGCGAAAGCAACTTCAGCCGCATCTTGGTTTCCCTTTGTTTTTCAATCGCTGCGGCCCCTGCGAATACACGGGATTGGCGACCAAGGCCACATCCCGCGGCTGCATGGGCGGTGCACAGATAGATTGAATTCCGCCATGCGAGGGCTAAGCTCGATTCAACAATGATGGAAACGCCCATGTCGGATATGGAACAATTTCGTCGCGAAACCCGCATCTGGCTGCAGGCCCATTGCCCACCGGAAATGCGGCGGCCGATGACATCAGAAGAAGATACCTTCTGGGGCGGCCGTAACACCACTTTCTCATCCGAGCCGCAGCGTATCTGGTTCGAGCGGATGCGTGACAAGGGCTGGACCGTGCCGCACTGGCCCAGGGAATATGGCGGCGCCGGTCTCGATCCCGAACAGACCAAGATCGTGCGCCAGGAGATGGCGGCGCTCGGCGCGCGCCAGCCGCTGACCTCGTTTGGCATCTCGATGCTCGGGCCGGCACTTCTCAAATACGGCACCGACGCGCAGAAGAAAGAATATCTGCCGAAGATCGCGGCGGGGCTGATCCGCTGGTGCCAGGGCTATTCCGAACCGAACGCCGGATCGGATCTGGCGTCGCTGCAAACCCGCGCTGACAGCGATGGCGATGATTTCATCATCAACGGCCAGAAGATATGGACCTCGTATGCGAACTACGCCGACTGGATCTTCTGCCTGGTGCGGACCGATCCGACGGCCAAAAAGCACGACGGCATCAGTTTTATTCTGTTCGATATGGCTTCAAAAGGTGTCTCGACCAGGCCTATTCTCCTGATCTCGGGCCGGTCGCCATTCTGCGAAACCTTCTTCGACAATGTCCGGGTGCCGAAGGCCAACGTGGTCGGCACCGTCAACCGCGGCTGGGATGTCGCCAAATATTTGCTGCAGCACGAGCGTGCGATGATATCGGGCATGGGCGAGCGCGGCGTCGGGCGGCCGCTCGGGCAAGTCGCCGCGGACTCGGTCGGCATCGACGAGCGGGGTCGTCTGGAGGATCCGATCCTGCGTGGACAAATCGCCAGCTTCGAGATCGACGAGGCGGCGCTGGCTTGCGCCGCCGAACGTGCCGCCGATCTGGCAAAGGCCGGCGAGGGGCATCCGGCATTTTCCTCGGCGATGAAATATTACGGCACGGAGCTCAACAAGCGCCGCTACGAGATTCTGATGTCCGCGGGCGGCACCGATGCCCTGGAATGGGAGAGCGAGCGCTCGAAGGGGGGCGCACGGCCGCGCGCCTGGCTGCGCACCAAGGGCAACTCGATCGAGGGCGGCACCTCGGAGGTGATGCTCGGCATCGTGGCCAAACGGATTCTCGATCTGCCGGGGGCGTGACCCCTTCATCCGTCATTCCGGGGCGCGTCGAAGACGCAAACCCGGAATCTCGAAATTCCCCGATGTGCAATTGCACATCTGATCTGGTCCTTCGGACCATCCCGGAACGACGACTCAAACACTGGTCCTCTAAACGGAACCTCTCATGGCCCTCGTCCTCACCGAAGAACAATCCATGCTGCGCGACAGCGCGCGCGGCCTCATCAGCGACAAGGCGCCGGTGTCGCATCTGCGGCAACTGCGCGATGCGAAGGACGCGACCGGATTTTCCCGCGACCTCTGGAAGACCTTCGCCGAGATGGGATTTTCCGGCCTGCTGGTGCCGGAGGATTTCGGCGGCAGTGGTCTGGGGTGCGTCGAGGCCGGCGTGGTGATGGAAGAGATAGGCCGCAACCTGATGCCGTCGCCATTTCTCAGCACAGCCGTGCTGGCGGCTTCCGCGCTGTCGCGCGGCGGCAGTGCCGCGCAAAAATCCCAGCATTTGCCCGGCATCGCCGATGGTTCCTTGCTCGCGGCCCTCGCCATTGATGAGGGGACAAAACATCGTCCGCTGATGACAAGGATGCAGGCGGTGCGTTCCGGCAACGGCTTCAGGCTTGCCGGCGACAAGGCCTTCGTGGTTGATGGCCACGCCGCCGGTCTTCTGATCGTGGCGGCGCGCACCGCGGGCGCGGCCGGCGAGCGCGACGGGCTGACACTGTTCCTGGTCGATCCCGGAACCAGGGGAATCGAGATCGAGCGCACCGCGATGGTCGATTCGCACAATGCCGCGCGGATCAAGTTCGATAATGTCGAGGTCAACGCCGACGGCGTGCTCGGCGAGGTCGACCAGGGCGGCCTTTTGCTGGAAGGCGTACTCAATATCGGCCGCGGCGCGGTCGCCTCCGAAATGGTCGGGGTGGCCGAGGAGGTGTTCGGACGAACCGTGGACTATCTCAAGGAGCGCAAGCAATTCGGCAAGGCGATCGGCGAATTCCAGGCGCTGCAGCACCGCGCCGCGCAGCTTTATATCGAGATCGAGATCACCCGCGCCACGGTGCTGAAGGCGTTGCAGACGCTGGATACGAATTTTGATAATGCCGCCGCGGCGGTGGCGGTGGCAAAGGCGCGCGCGGGATCAACGGCGACGCTGGCAGTCCAGGAAGGCGTGCAGATGCATGGCGGCATGGGCATGACCGACCAGTTCGACATCGGCTTCTTCATGAAGCGGGCGCGGGTCTGCCAGGAACTGTTCGGCGATGCCAATTTCCACGCCGACCAATTGGCACGGATGAAGGGGTATTGAGAACGGAATTGCCGCAGCGGTTGGTCGAAACCTCTCGTCATCGCCCGGCTTGACCGGGCGACCCAGTACGCCGCGGCGATCGTGATCGATCGGAGAGGCCACGGCGTACTGGATCACCCGCTTTCGCGGGTGACGACAGTGTGAGTTTGGGAGAAGGGCTCCTCGCAATGACGGCCTAAAGACCGTTACCTGATCGGCGGCGCGTACTGGATGCCGCCGGCGCTCCAGAGCTGGTTGAGCCCGCGCGGAATTTTCAGCTTGGATTCCGAGCCGACATTGCGTTCGTAGACTTCGCCGTAATTGCCGACGTGGCGGATGATGCGGGCGGCCCAATCCCTGGTGAGGCCGAGATCTTCGCCGTAGCTGCCGTCGGTGCCGACCAGCCGCATCACGTCCGGCTTCTTCGACTTCAGCGCCTCGTCGATATTCTTTGAGGTGACGCCAAGTTCCTCGGCGTTGATCATGGCGTAGAGTGTCCACTTCACGATCATCATCCAGTCGTCGTCGCGCTGGCGCACGACCGGTGCAAGCGGCTCCTTTGAAATCACGTCGGGCAGGATGACGTGGTCGCCTGGCTTGCCGAGGTTCAGGCGCAGCGCATAAAGCTGCGAGACATCGGCGGTGAGGGTGTCGCATTGCCCGGAATCATAGGCCTTGATGACATCGTCCAGTTTGCCGAATTTCATCTCCTGGTATTTCATGTTGTTGGCGCGGAAATAGTCCGCCAGGTTGAGTTGCGTCGTCGTCGCCTCCTGCACACAGACCTTGCTGTCGTTCAGGTCGAGCGCGGAATCGATTTTGCGCGAGCGCGGCAGCATAAAACCCTGGCCGTCATAATAGGCGACCGCCGGGAAATAGAGATCGTAGTTTTCCTCGCGCGACATGCTCCAGGTCGAGTTGCGCGAAAGAATATCCACCTTGCGGCTCTGCAGTTCCTTGAAGCGCTCATTGGCGTCGAGCGGAATGAATTTTGCCTTGCCGGGGTCGTTGAAGATGGCGGCGGCGACCGCGCGGCAGAAGTCGACGTCGAAGCCGGTCCAGTTGCCCTTGTCGTCGGGGACCGAGAAGCCGGGCAGGCCCCGGTTGACGCCGCACAGCACTTCGCCGCGACGGACCGTCCGTTTCAGGGTCCGCGTGTCATAGAGTTCATAGGCGGCAGCCACAGCCGCGACCGCGACTGCGACCGCCAGCCCAATCAGGAGGCCGCCTCGGAATGTCCGCATGATTTATCTCTCACCAATGTCGGGAAATCGAGCGACTGCGAACGCAGCCGTCGCGGTTACAGTTCGGGCTTTTGCCGCACGATCACTTTGGTGCCGACCGGGACACGATCGTAGAGGTCGGCGACATCGGTGTTGACCAGCCGGAAGCAGCCGGACGACACCTTGGTGCCGATTGTATCCGGCCGGTTGGTGCCGTGGATGCGGTAGACGGTGGTGCCGAGATACATCGCCCGCGCGCCGAGCGGGTTGCCGGGCCCGCCGGCCATGAAGCGCGGCAGATAAGGCTGGCGCTCGATCATCTCCGGTGGCGGCGTCCAGTCCGGCCATTCCGCTTTTCTTGCGATACTCAGCAGTCCTTGCCACTGGAAGCCGTCGCGGCCGACGCCGATGCCGTAGCGTATCGCGCGGCCGCCGGGCTGCACGAGATAGAGATGGCGCTCGGCCGTGGAGATGATGATGGTGCCCGGCGCTTCCGTGGTGCGGTAATACACCATCTGCTTCTGCCATTCCGGATCAAGCTGGACGGAATCGTCAGGCAGCAGTCCCGGCTGGTCGCCGACATCGGGCTGTTGCGCCAAGCTGTGCGAGACCGAAAACATCAGCCCGCCTGCCGCCATCAGCATCCAGATCAGGTGCCGAAAATTTGCCATTCAATCTCTCCTCATCGCGCGGTGGTTCAGCGTTGCCGGTCGTTGATTACCATTGGCCAAATCACTGCCAGCATCAAATCTGAGGGATGGCGCGAAGGCAAGTAACCAGAATATCTCGCTGGAATGCTTACGCTTTTCGTCCTTCCACTCCGGCGGGCAGGCTGACGATCTCATTTCGGCGCGATCCATAGTTTCAGGCCGAACGATATAATCGCCACCGACCCGCTCGCGGCCGAACAGCATGACGCCGAGGAAGCCCGCCTCGAGGAAAAACGCGGCCAGCACCTCATAGGCCATCAGCGGGCCGATCAGGGGGCCGGACTTGTCGGAGGAGGCCGACCAATTGGTGCCGAACTGATAGGACATCACAATGCCCGACACCACGCCCATGCCAAAGGCGACGGCGAATATCTTGAGCCAGTAATTGAACAGGTTGATGAAGACTTCGCGCCCGGTCCATAGCCGCAGCGCTTCAAGGACGGCAAGATAGCTGGCAAGTCCGATCGAGAAGGCGGGAAACAGGATGTACGACATCGTGATGCGAACTGCGCCCGGGGCCAATACCGCCGCATCCCAGCCCTCGAACATGACTGCCACCGTCGTCACTGCCGTGAGGTCGGTGTTACCATGCCAACCGTGACGATGGATTGTCCTGTCTGCGCGGGACGGCTCAACTATTGACGTTCAGCAGGCGCGCGATGGTGCGGTCGATCTGTTCATATTGGCCTTCGCCGTCATGATGGAACACGACCCTTCCGCTCTGATCGACGATATATTGCGAGGGCCAGTACTGGTTGCCATAGGCGTTCCAGGTCTGTGAATCGTTGTCCTGCGCCACAGGATAGGTGATGCCGTGCCGTTTCAGTGCGGCCTGTACGTTTGAGGCCGATCGCTCGAACGGGAACTCCGGCGTATGGACGCCGACCACGACGAGACCGCGATCCCGGTATTTCGCATAGAGCTGGGTGACGTGGGGCAGCGTGTTGACGCAGTTGACGCAGCCATAGGTCCAGAAATCCACCAGAACCACCTTGCCGCGCAGGCTGGCCATGCTGAGTGGCCCAGAATTGAACCAGTTGCTGATGCCGACGAAATTCGGCGCGGTGCTCTGCGCCGCGGCGACCGCGAACGAGCCCGTCGGTTCGTGCGCGACCTCGCCGCTGATGCCGGTGCTTGCCGCACCGATCAGACAAAGGGCAATCACCGAAGCGGATGTAGCAAGCGATCGTATCGTCATGGACGTCTCCTTTGGTTGTGAACGATTAAAGGCCGATCTGGCCGGTCGGATAGAACGTCGTCAGCCACGCCACGATCAGCGTGTCGTATTGAAAATAGGAGAGAATTGCGAACGCGATCACTACGATGCCGAACCCCTGCTGCAGCCTCGGGGATATCCGCGCGACGCCACGCACGCGGGTGGAGACGGTTTGGCCGCCGTAGGCCACCGCCAGCATCGGTATCGCTGCCCCCACCGCGTAGACGAAAAGCAGCACGCTCGCCCATGCGGTGTCTTTGGACGTCGCAACAATAGTCAGGATCGAGCCGAGCACCGGACCGGCGCAAGGCGTCCAGACCAGGCCCAGGGTCGTTCCCAGTACGAAGCCGCCGATGTTCCCTGGATGCGATGTGGTGTTGCCGGCCGAACTGCCGCCGATCCGGATCGATAGCCACTCAAACGGCGCCGGCCAGACCATCAGCAATCCGAATCCAAACAACAGAATGGCCGCGCCGCTTCGCAGCACGTTGGGATCGAAATCGAAAATGCGGGTGACGGCGCTCAACAACAATGCGGTGGCCGAAAACGACAGAACAAATCCCAGCGCGATCATTGCCGGCCGTACCCTGCCGGTTTGACCCATCGAAGCGCCGAGCAGTATGGGTAGCATCGGGAGCGTGCAGGGTGCGGCGACGGTGACCACGCCAGCGAGCAGGGCAAGAACAAGGTCGAGCATCGAAAGCAATCCCTCGAACGATCGTGACATGGCCTTACGACCACGCCTGTGCTCAATCTCCTTCGGGAGGCAGAGGCGGAGCGTTACGCCGCCCGCGTCACACCTTCGTGAGGGTTTTGCAAACGCCGAACGACCCGGAGCGGACTAACTCTCCGGGTCGTTGCTGGTATGGGGGCTAGGAAACGCAGTTCGGAAGCCGAGGCTCTTTCACGCGGCCAGGCTGTCGACGCCGGCTACCTTAAGCAGATCAGCGAGCTGCTTGCGGGCATAGAACATCCGGGTTTTCACTGTACTTGGGGGAATTCCGATGATCGTGCAGACCTCTTCCACCGACTTCTCATGATAGTAGACGAGGTTGATGATCTCGCGGTGCGCCGGCGACAATTTCGCAACGCAGGCGCGCAGGATCGCGCTGGTGGTGCTGCGATCAAGCGAAGCTTCCGGCGTGTCGGCCTCGTCGGCGATCTCAAGCATGTCCTCCTGATCGATGTCCTCGTGCCGGCGCTGACGCAGCGCGGTCAGCGCCTTGAAACGGGCGATGGACAACAGCCAGGTGGAAACCTGGGAACGCCCTTCGAACTGGCTGGCGGTGCGCCACACGTCAAGGAACACCTGGCTGACGAGGTCTTCCGCCACGGTGGCATCCCGCACCATGCGAAGGACGAAACGGTAAACCCGCACATTGTGACGGGCGTAAAGGATGTGCATCGCGGTCCGGCCGCCATCGGCGATGCTTTCCAGCAGCATTTCGTCCGAGGTCGCCTGGGCGGCGATGATGCCTTGGCGGGCTGCGTCGTTGATGGCAATCACGTTTCGCATGACGGTCTCCCCTGTCGCCGCTTGGCGGCCCTTCGTTGGATAAATTGATAGTCAGCCAACGTTTCGGGACGTCTGCACGCCAGGCGGAAAATGGTTTCACGCGCAGGAGAATTGTTTCGTCGCAGCCTCGGCGACGAAACATTCGGGCAGGAAAAGCCAGCAATATGAATGAGATAAATTTTAGGTTGTGGACTTCATGGGAAAGCGGCTTCGAGGGAACAAGATGCGGACTTCTGCGTATTGCGGCGCGGCGGACCATAACGGCCGGCAGCCGGGCCCTTGTCACTTCCGCGCCGGACACCCCCGCAAACAGGCCTCGCGGCCCGGGGTATCGGTGCGAAACGATTCGACGAACCCGCCTTGTCGCTGGGTCACGAAGACCGTCTTTCCATCCTTGCCGCCGAAGGCGAGGTTTGTCGGTTCCCTTGCGTTGAGCTGAATCTCCCGCTTCAATTTTCCTTGCGGGCCCAGCACAGCGATGGTGCCTTTGAGTATCCGCGCCACCAGCAGATTTCCCTCGACGTCGGTGCGCAGGCCGTCGATGTCAAAATCGTCGAACCGCTTGAGAAGTCTGGGCGAGAGAAGCTTGGTGCCGTCGATCCGGTACGACCAGATCTCCCGTGTGTCGGACTCGCCGACATAGAGTGTCTTGCCGTCCGGACTGAGATCGATGCCGTTGGTTGTGCTCATTCGTCGGTCGGCGGTCATCCTCTCGCCAACGACCTCGCCGGCGGCCGATTTCTGGATTCGCCAGATTTGCCCATTGTGCCGCTTCCAATGCGGGTCGCTCGCGTAAATCGTGCCATCCGACGCGATCGTCATATCGTTGGGCTGATTGAAGTCGTCAGAGTGGAAATAGGTCGCGATGTCTTTTCCGTCCGGACCGACCAGAAAGATATTGTGCTTCTTGTAGTCGGCGACGAACATGCGGCCATCGCGGTCGAAGCGGATCGCGTTCGCGATGCTCCCCTCGGGCAGGATCGCGAACAGTTCCGATTGCGAGGCGCCGGCGGCCACTTTTCCGATCGTGCCGGGTTTGCCAAAATTGGCGACGTACAGATTTCCCTGTTGGTCGACGGCTGGCCCCTCGATACCGAAGGTGTATTCGCGGGCGGGCGTGACTGGCCTGCTTTGAAATGTTGTCTCCTCGGCAAGCGCGGTCGACGCGATGATCCCAGCGACGGCAAGCTCACAAAGCAACAAGGTTACTCGGTTCGACGTGGTGACCGTTTGCATCCGTGCACTCACCGTTCGAATACAGGTCGGCCGGACGTTGGGATGCGGCTGAAGGTCGGATTTTCCTTTGGGGTCCTGTCCATGACAACGAGGATCATGTTGCTCGGAATTGCGCCGCATTCATGTCCCGTGCGGTTGCGGAGCGTGCGGTCGATGAGAATGTCTTAGAACCCCCCGCGACGCGGCGGCTGCCACATTTCTGATGGCGGTCGCTGACCGCGATCTCGGTATGGGGCGGCAGATCGGGAAACGTGGTTTCCCAGCCGCCGCCTGTTTGATCGGTCAGCCACAGGCCGCGATCTCGGAGACCGAAATGCGCAGGCATGTGCAGGGAGCCGTGGCGATGTTTCTCGCCCGCTATGGCCTTGGTGAGGCTCCCCGGCTCCGAAAATCAAACGCCGTGTAACACAACTCGCGCATTTCGCGCGGGCGTCAGCGGCACCTGACATTGGCGGCGACGATATCCGTCATGATCTGCTTTTGAATCGAGGGCGCTGTCGTCAAGGAGACGTGTCCGAGTTCTGCGTTGCCCCCCATGTCCACGTTCTGCAGCAGGCCGTGAAAATGCCCGCCGCGCTCAACCCTGGTTCCGACGCCGCGGGAAAGATAAAAATTTTTCAAGAGATGAACGTTGCCGGGAACGGCGGACTTTACGATGGGGTCAAGCGTAACAATCAAAGCGACGCGCAGGCCGGCGCGCCGCAACTGCTCTGCCATGCTCACGGCCGCGCCGGCGCCAAGCGAATGGCCTACCAGGACAATGGAGTTCACGCGTCCGCTGGTGCAATCCTTAATGGCCTCGGTAGCGAGGGACTCCCAAAATGCATGATTGGTTACCGTTGCTTCCATATTCCGCTTGCGGAGTTCATCCGCGAGTTGATCAAGGCCTGGCGACATGACGTTGGTCAGACCACGCAGCAGATAAACTTTTCGATGCATGCCGGGACCCGCCGCAGCAGGGGTTGCCGACCATGCGCCAACAACGAAAAGTATGATGGGCAGGCAATGGATCGCGAGACGTGACATCGCACCGAAAAAACGCAGCATAAGGTCAATTATCCGTGGTTCCGACAAATTACCAACCAAACCATAGGCTTGGCCGGCCAGTTGCTACTGTATTGCCGCGCTGAAATCCAGCAGGAGCATTCCGGTCGAGATCAGTTGGCCAAAGTAAAAGATGCCGCTATGTCGCAAAGCGAACTTACCCGAGATGTCCGCTGCTAGGCCTTGTCGCCCGCGGGCGAGAACAGATATCCGCCGCCTCTGATGGTCCGGATCACCGCCGGCTTGGTCGGATCAATCTCGATCTTGCGTCGGATTCGCATGATTCGCAGATCGACGGCACGATCGAAGGCTTCGCTGTCGCGCGCATTGGCCAACTCCAGCAGGCGCTCGCGCGACAGCACCCGCTTCGGATTCGCCGCGAAAACCTTGAGCAGTCCGAACTCCGAAGCGGTCAGCGGATGCTCGTTGCCCTCGTCGTCGCGCAGCGCCTGCGCCTCGAGATCGAGCCATTTGGTTCCGAACCGCACCAGCGGGTCTTTCGCCGCTTTCGCTCCGGCAGCCTCGACCGTTGCAGGCTGCGCGCGGATCGGCGAACTGCGGCGCAATACGGAACGGATTCGCGCCATCAATTCGCGCAATTCGCAGGGTTTTGCGATATAATCGTCGGCGCCGAGTTCCAGCCCGACCACGCGATCGATCGGGCTTGCCGTGGCCGTCAGCATGATGACCGGGACATTGGTGCGGCTTTTCAGGTCGCGAATGATGGAAAGCCCGTCTTCCTCCGGCATATTGAGGTCGAGAACCACGAGATCTGGCGCCGTGGTTTCGATCGCCCCGCGCAGGCTCCTGCCGCCGTCACAGAGCGTCACCGTAAAACCGTGCATCTTGAGATAGTCGCCGACCATCTCGCGGGCCGGCGCCTCGTCATCGACAATGATAATGTGCTGGCTTTGGGTCATGTCATCATGCGTCTGTCGCCGGCAACGTCACTGTGAAGGTCGACCCCTGTCCGGGCCCGGCGCTATTTGCGGTCACTTCGCCGCCGTGCATGTCGATGATGCGCTTGACGATCGACAAGCCCAGGCCGGTGGAGCTTTCGCCGGCCGTGGGTTTGGCTGAAAGCCGCTGAAAGCGGACGAACAGCCGGCTGAGGTCCTCGGGCGAAAGGCCGGCGCCCTGGTCGACGATGCGAATGACGGTGTTGTTCTTCTCGTGGCTTACCAGCACCGAGATCTTGCCGCCGATCGGACTGTATTTGATGGCATTGCTGACGAGATTGTCGATCGCTTCCCGAATCCGGTCGGTGTCGCACATGGTGACAAAATTCGGCGGCGCCGAAACCGTCATGGTCTGCTGCTTGTTGACGGCGAGCGGCTGATTGGCATCGGCGACTTCGCTGACCAGGACCGCGATATCGACCGGTTCGCGGCGAATGGTGATGTCGAAGGCATCGGCCATGGCGTCCGAAATCAGATGGTCGACCATCGACGTCAACCGCTTGGTGGCGTCGCGGATATGTTCGACCTGGGCCGTGACGCTCTCCCTGGACGCGCCCGTGCCGATCAATTCCGTCAGCATTTCGGTGCGGCCGAAGATCACGCCCAGCGGATTCTTCAGGTCGTGGGCGACGGTGCCGAGAATTTCATTCTTGAAGCCGTTGGCGCGTTGCAGCCGCTGCCATTGCGCCGACAGTCGGCGGTTGGCCTGCGTCAGCGCGCGGGTGCGCTGGACGACGCGGTCTTCGAGCTGCGTGTTGGCCTCGTGCAGCTGCTGATAAAGAATGACATTGTCGAACGCGATCGAGAGTCGGCTGCCGAAAATCTCGACCAGCGAGCGGTCGGTTTCCGATAGCGGGCGCTCGGCCTGCAGCAGCACCACCACTTCGCGTCCGCTGCCGGTGCGAATGTAGAGAACGGTGCGGTGATCGGCAAATTCATGTTTGCGCCGCCTGAAGGCGGCTTCGACCATCGACCGCAGGTCGGAGTCGAGCGATTTGGAACCGGCGGCGCCGACGAAGCGGCTATAGCAGCCGGAACCGGCCAGCACGGAAAAATCGTCGCTGACCACGCCGCCGTCGCGCAGCACCAGAATGCCGGCGCAATCGACGTTGAGCAGCGATGCGATCTGCGTCAGCACGCCTTCAGCCAGGCGCTGCATCGATTTGAAATCGTACAGGGTCGAGGCGGCATCAATGATGATTTCAAGCCCGCGCCGGGTTTGAACCATGCGCTCGAGCTGCTGATAGCTGCGTAACGCCGCGGTCAGCGAGGTAAACAGCTTGTCGGCCGTCAGCTCGGTCTTCGCCTTGTAGTCGTTGATGTCGTACTGGACGATCACGCGGCGTTCCGGCGCCTGCCCGGGCTGTCCGGTGCGAAGAATGATGCGAACGGTCTCGTTCCTGATTTCATTTCGGATGTATTCGACGAGATCGAGGCCCGCAGCGTCGGTTTCCATGATGACGTCGAGCAGCACGGCGGCGACGTCGGGATGAGCGCGCATCAGATCCCGCCCCTCGGCGGCTGAATAGGCGGAGAGGATTTCCAGCCCCTGCCCATTGAGACTGTAGTCGCTCAGCGCAAACCTTGTGCCTTCATGCACGGCCTGATCGTCGTCGATGACCGCGACCTTCCATTTGCGCGCGGTCGATGCCTCCGGCGCTGCGCCGGTATCGTCGATCAGGTGGAGGACATCGTCCTGTTCGGCCATGGAGCGGTCCCGTCGCGAGCTTGGTCTGCGGTGGCAGGGCCGCCTTTGGCGGCCCTCGGCATGATAATGCGAAATGTGGTGCCTTGTCCCAGCCTTGAATCCAGCATCATCCGGCCCCCGAGCTGCTGGGTGACAAGATTATAGACAATGTGGAGGCCAAGTCCGGTGCCGCCCTCGTTGCGGCGCGTCGTAAAGAACGGGTCAAACGCCTGCCGCTGCACGTCCGGCGACATTCCGGCCCCGTTGTCGGCAAAAATGATCTCGACGTCGTCATTGCCGCGGGCCTTAGCTGAAATCGTGATCGCCCCGGACCGCCCGTCGGCAAACGCATGATTGGCGGCGTTGAGGAACAGATTTGTCAAAATCTGGCCATAGGAGCCCGGGTAGCCGTCGATGACCAGGCTTTCCGGTACCTCGACCGACAGGGTGATCGACGCCTTCTTCAGGGCCGGCCGCAGGCTGGCGATGATCTGGTCGGTCGCCTCGCCCAGGTTGAATTGCCGGCGCTCCGCATGCGAGCGGTCCACCGCGACCTGTTTGAAGGATTGAATAAGCTCGCCGGCGCGATGCAGATTTCCCATCAATTGCTGGGCGGCGTCGCGCGAGGTCCGGACGAATTCCTCCAGTTGCGATCGACGCAGCCCGGTGTCGGATTTCAACTGGGCCTCGAACACCTCGGCACGGCGCGCAAAGCTGGAGGCGACCGTCAGGCTGATGCCGATCGGGTTGTTCACCTCATGGGCGACGCCGGCGACCAGGCCGCCGAGCGCCGCCAGGCGTTCGGCGTCGATCAGATTTTGCTGGGCGGTGTTCAGTTCGAGCAGCGCGCTCTCCGCCTTCTCCTTCGAAGCGCGCAACTCGTCTTCGGTCTTGCGCTTGGCGATGGCGTTTTCGCGGAACACCTCTACCGCGCGCGCCATCTTGCCGACCTCATCCCTGGCGTCCGTTCCCTGTACGCGCCGGTTGTAGTCGCCGGAGGTGATCGCCTGCATCGCCGCCATGATCTGCTCCAAGGGCAGCCGGATCGAGAGCGCGATCAGGACCCCCGCGGTGATGATGATGCCGAGAAAGATCACGGCGATCGACAACACCTTGCGCGATATGTCGGCCAGCGTCTGGTCGAATGTCTCCTGCGCCTTTTGCTCGCGCTGCCGCATCTTCACCGACAAGTCGTCGATGGCGCCGCTGGCCTCCGCCTGGCTGGCGTCGATCGCGTTGCGCAACAATTCGGTTCGATTCGCGAGCTGCTCCGACAGTTTGACAAGGCCGTTCCGCAGCGCCGCCGTCCGCGCGTTCAATCGCTGCAGCGCCAGCCGCTGCAGATCGTTATCGGCAAGGTCAGCCATCACCGGGATCGTCTTTTCGATCGTCTCGGTATTGCGCCGGGCTTCTTCCGCCGAAGCGCTGGCCAGCGAAAGGTAATAGGCGTTGGCGGCGACCAGCATCGCGGTAAATGCCTCGCGGGATTTTCCAAGAGACGGCCAGATCAAGGCATCGCCGTGCCCTGTCGCGCCTTCAATGATCGAGTAGAGCCCGGCCATATCCCTGGCCGGGGTCAGTATCTCGTCCTCGTAGGTTTTTGAGATTGTCCCCTGGACACGGCGCAACTCACTGAAGCCGTCGAGGAAGCGCTCGGTGACGTGCTCAAGCTGCTGCACCGACCCCGACAGCATCGGGTCGGTCGAGGCGCGCGCGGTCAAGGTTCCGAGAACGGTCTCGCGAAGATGCGATATTTCGGCGAATAATTCCGGGTTCGGCTGATTGATGTAGCGATGGATCAGGTTCTGCAGGCGGCTGGTCTCGGTCTCCAGCCGCGCCAGGACCTTGTCGGACTCCCGCACCTGCCGCACGTCGTCCCAGGCCGAACCGAGCACTTGCACGCCGTTCCATATCAGCGCGACCAGCACCACGACGACCGCCGAGTTCAGCGCCGCAATCGACAGGATACGCCAGCGGATAGGGACCGCGCGGACCAGTCCGACGATGTGCGATTGGCCTCGCGCGGCGCTCGCCGGCTGTTCCGCAGCTTCGTCGTGCTGGCGAGTTACGAAGACCAATTCAGTCCACCTTGCGAATCCGTTCGATCAGCTCGGCGGCTGAAGGATCGCGTTGCGCTTTCGCGTAGATTGCAGTCATCGCCGCCTCGAAAGGTCTCCGGTCGAAGTCGGTCACGATCGTTACGCCGGCAGCTTCCGCCTGCCGGCGCGATTGCTCCTCGAGATCCTTCCACCTCTCGCGCATGAACCGGCTCGATTGAAGCGCGGCGTCGCGAAAAATCGTTCGGTCCTCGGGCGACAGGCTGTCCCAGGCTTTCCGCGACATGACGAGCACTTCCGGGCTCATCGTGTGTTCGGTGAGGGTGTAGAAGCCGGCATATTTGTAATGGTCGGTGGTGACAAAGGACGGCCAGTTGTTCTCCGCGCCGTCGATCAGCTTTGTCGCAAGCCCGGTGCGAACCTGTCCATAGGGCAGCTCGATCGGCTCCGCGCCGAGTGCCTTGATCATGTCCGACATCAATTCAGATTGCTGCACGCGAAGCCGCAAACCCCTGATATCGGCGATCGAGCGGATCGGTCTGACGCTGTTGTAGATCGATCGGGCGCCGGAGTCGTAGAATGCCAGGCCGACGAATCCAAAGGACTCGAAGCTGCCGAGGATCTCGTTGCCGATCGGGCCGTCCAGCACCTTCTGCAAATGCTCGATGGAGCGAAACAGAAACGGCATCGCCAGCACATTCATCGCCGGCACGAAGGTCCCGATCAGCGCGACATTGGTGCGGTTGAGATCGATGGCGCCGGCGCGGGTCTGCTCGATGGTCTCCTTTTCCTCGCCGAGCTGGCGCGAATGAAAGACCAGGATTTGCAGCCGGCCGCCGCTCTTTTCCTCGATCAGGCGGCCCATGTAGCGCACCGCCTGGACGGTCGGATAGTTCTCGCTCTGGGTATCGGCGGCGCGAAATTCCCGCGCCAAGGCGTTCGTCGCAACCGCCGTCAGAAGCGTAACGGCGATTGCTACGGTCCGCCAAAGATAGGCGCGGCACTGCACGGGCAAGTTGATCCCCCTGTGAAGAGGTCGATGGCCGGAAAAAAAGGTTCAATGAAAATCTGGCAGAGGCTTTTTTGCGGCAGGAGATCCGCGCGAACCCCACCGCGCCAATCCGCTTCGCGACAAGCCCGCCCCGGCCCGATTCAATTGCTGTCCGGCGACGGGAGATCGCCCAAGGGAAAAGTGGTTGAAATGTCTGCTCACCAAATAGGCAGCGACATCCCTTTGTATGCAATGGATTTTTGCGGCCAGGCGCGCGAATTCGCCGCGTCGTGATCGATATCCGGAGCTAGATCAGAGGTTTAGCCCCTGGGTAGGGATCCGTTAAGATTTGGCACGAACCTTGCGACGTTGCTCCAGAGGCTGATTCCTCGTGCGTTGGAGCGTCAGATGAAGCGCCGCGATTTCCTCAAATCCGTCTCCGGCATCGCCGCCGGCGCGGTGGTGCCGGCACCCGCAATCTGGTCCTCCGCCAAGGCCGACGGCCGCTCGGAGACCCTACTGGTCGTCACGGAAGGCGGTCCCAACAATCTCGATATCCATGGCGTTGGCACCAACCGTCCGGGCTACGAGACGTCGTGGAATTGCTACGACCGACTGATCACCCACGAAACCAAGACGCTGCCCGACGGCACGCTGTCTTACGATCGTGACAAGTTCAAACCCGAACTCGCCGAAGACATGAACATCGGCGACATGTCGGTCACCTTCAAACTGAAGAAGAACGCGAAATTCCACGACGGCACGCCGGTCACCGCCAAGGATGTCAAATGGTCGCTGGATCGCGCGGTGAAGGTCGGCGGCTTCCCTACCGTGCAGATGAAGGCCGGTTCGCTGGTCGACAAGGAACAGTTCGTCCTCGTTGATGACAGCACCGTCCGTATCGATTTCAGCAAGAAAGACCGGCTGACCATCCCCGATCTCGCGGTGATCGTGCCCAGCATCTACCATTCAGAGCTCCTGAAGAAGAAGGCCACGGAAAAGGATCCCTGGGCGCTCGATTACACCAAGAGCAACACCGCCGGCAGCGGCGCCTACAAGGTGACGAGCTGGAAACCCGGCGTCGAAGTGGTCTATGAGCGCCATGACGACTGGGTGGGCGGCAAGTTGCCCCAGCTCAGGAAAATCATCTGGCGCACCGTTCCCTCGCAGGGCAATCGCCGCGCCTTGATGGAGCGCGGCGATGCCGACATCTCTTTCGATCTCTCGAGCAAGGACACCTCGGAGATGAAGAAGGAGAGCAAGCTCGTCATCGTCTCCCACCCGATCGGCAACGGCATGTATTCGGTGGATATGAACGTGAAGAATCCGCCATTCGACAATGCAAAAGTCCGCCAGGCGGTGGCGTATGCGCTGCCCTACCAGAAGATCATGGATGCGGCGATGTTCGGCCTTGCCAATCCATTGTTCGGTGGCCCGTCGAACAACGTTACCGATGTCGCCTGGCCGGCAAAGTCCGGCTACGTCAACGACATGGCCAAGGCCAAGGCGCTGATGGCGGAAAGCGGCGTGTCGGATATCGACACCACCGTTTCCTTCGACCTTGGCGCCGGCGACATCTGCGAACCGATAGCGGTGCTGGTGCAGGAGAGCCTCGCCCAGATCGGCATCAAGACCGCGATCAACAAGGTGCCGGGCGCCAACTGGCGCAGCGAGATGGCCAAGAAGTCGATGCCGCTGATGGTCAACTTCTTCTCCGGCTGGTTGGACTATCCCGAGTACTTCTTCTTCTGGTGCTATTCCGGTCAGAACGCCATCTTCAACACGTCAAGCTATGTGAACCCCGACATGGACGTCCTGATCGACGGCGCGCGCGCCGCCGCCGCCATCGGCGACAGGGAGAAATATGCCAAGGACGTCGAAGGGTTCATCTCCAAGGCATACAACGAAGTCCCGCGGATCCCGCTGTTTCAGCCTTTCCTGAATGTTGCCATGCAGAAGAACATCTCGGGCTACGTTTACTGGTTCCACCGGCAACTCGACTATCGCTCAATCGTCAAAGCGTGAGGCGGACCGCAACAGCAGGGGTGCGCGCCCGCCATGTCCAGGCAATTTCTCAACGCGGCTTCCGAAAATTCTGGAGCTAGAACACCATGGTGACGATCCTGAAGCGGCTGGTGACCGTCATCCCGACCCTGATCGGTGTGGTGATCGTCACCTTTCTGCTGACCCGCGTTTTGCCGGGCGACCCCGCGGTTTATTTCGCTGGACCCGCCGCCACGCCGCAATCGATTGCCGAAATCCGAAAATCGCTTGGGCTCGACCGCTCGCTGCCCGACCAGTTCGCCCGCTATGTCAACGATCTCGCCCACGGCAATTTCGGCAATTCGCTGTCCACCGGCCGCCCCGTGGCGACCGAAATCTCCAGCCGCCTGCCGGCGTCGGCGGAACTCACGCTGTCCGGACTATTGCTCGCGATCGTCATCGCGGTGCCGCTCGGCATTTTCGCGGCGGTCAAGCAGGGCTCCCTGATCGATCATGTGTGCCGAATCATCGCCACCGCCGGTGTTTCGCTCCCGGTATTCTTCACCGGTCTGCTGCTGGTCTACATATTCTACTTCGAGCTTGGCTGGTCGCCCGCGCCGATCGGCCGGCTCGATGCCTTCGCCACGGCGCCGCCCGATATCACCGGCTTCTATCTGATCGACAGCCTGATCACCGGAAATTTCGAAACGTTTCGCGCTTCGCTCAGCCAGTTGATTCTGCCGGCGGTGACGCTGGCGGTGTTCTCGCTGGCGCCGATCACGCGCATGACCCGCGCCTCGATGCTGGCGGTACTTTCGTCCGAGTTCATACGAACCGCGCGCGCCAGCGGCCTCAACGGCCGTACCGTGATCCTCACCTATGCATTTCGTAATGCGATGCTGCCGGTGGTGACGACGCTCGGCATGGTGTTCTCGTTCCTGCTCGGCGCCAACGTGCTGGTGGAGAAAGTATTCGCCTGGCCGGGCATCGGCTCCTACGCGGTGGAAGCGCTGCTGCAATCGGACTTCGCGCCGGTGCAAGGTTTCGTCTTGACCATGGCGGTGCTGTACGTGGCGCTCAATCTCCTGATCGACATGCTCTACGGCGTGATCGATCCGCGCGTGAGGCTCGAGGCATGAGCGAAGCCACCCTGACGGCGGCACCGGCAACCGAAGTGCAATCCAAGCCTCCCGCCAACTCCATCTTGCGCCACGCCGTTTACGTGGTGGCGGACAATCCGGTGACCGGATTGTCCTTCGGACTGTTCGTCCTGATCGCGCTGTGCGCCCTGTTCGGCCCTTACATCGTGCCCTACGATCCGCTCGCCAGTGATACATCCGCGACATTGCATTCGCCATCGCTGCACCACTGGTTCGGCACCGATCTCCTGGGACGGGATATTTTCAGCCGCGTGGTGGCGGCAACACGCCTCGACTTCACGATCGCCATCGCATCGGTGGCGCTGGTGCTCGTCATGGGTGGGCTTGCCGGAATAGCCGCCGGCTTTTTCGGCGGCTGGACCGACCGCATCGTCGGACGCGTCTCCGACACCATCATGGCGTTTCCGCTGTTCGTGCTGGCGATGGGCATTGTCGCAGCGCTCGGCAATACGGTGACCAACATCGTGATCGCCACCGCGATCATCAATTTTCCGCTTTATGTCCGGGTCGCGCGCGCCGAAGCCAATGTGCGGCGCGAGGCCGGCTTCGTGCAGGCAGCGCGATTGTCCGGCAATGGCGACGTGCGGATTTTGCTGGTGCATATCCTGCCGAACATCATGCCGATCATGATGGTGCAGATCTCGCTGACCATGGGCTACGCGATCCTGAATGCGGCCGGCCTTTCGTTCATCGGTCTCGGCGTCAAGCCGCCGACGCCGGAGTGGGGCATCATGGTCGCCGAAGGCGCCACCAACATCATTTCCGGCGAGTGGTGGGTGGCGTTCTTCCCCGGCGGCGCGCTGATGATCGCGGTGTTCTGCTTCAACCTGCTGGGCGACGGCTTGCGCGATCTGGTCGATCCGCAGCGGAGGACGTGAGCATGATCCGGAAAAGTGGGTACCGGTTTTCCGAAACGATCATGCTCAGGAAAATGAGTCTGGCATGACCGCGCCGCCGCTGCTCGACGTCAGCGATCTCACCGTGGAATTTGCCACCCGGCGCGGCATCGTCCAGGCGGTGCAGCACGTCAATATCGCCGTGGCCAAGGGCGAGACGCTGGGCATCGTCGGCGAGTCCGGCTCCGGCAAATCGGTGACATCCTACGCGGTGATGCGGATTCTCGATCGCGCCGGCAGGATCGCCGGAGGTTCGGTGATGTTCTCGGGTGTCGATGTCAAGGCCGCGACCGAGGATCAGATGCGCGATCTGCGCGGCCGCGAAATGTCGATGATTTTCCAGAGCCCGCGGCTGGCGCTCAATCCGATCCGCAAGATCGGTCACCAGATCGAGGACGTGCTGTTGCAGCATGTCCAGGTCGATCGGGCCCAGGTCACCGACCGGGCGATCGCGGCGCTGGAGCAGGTCAAGATCGCACGTCCCCGCGAACGCTACCATGCCTATCCGTTCGAGCTGTCGGGCGGCATGTGCCAGCGGGTGGTGATCGCGCTGGCGCTGGCCTGCAATCCGCAGCTTCTGATCGCCGACGAGCCGACCACCGGCCTCGACGTCACGACGCAGAAGGCCGTGATGGACCTGGTCGTCGAACTGACCAAGCGGCGGAGCATGTCGACGATCCTGATCACGCACGATCTCGGATTGGCGGCGGCCTATTGCGACCGCGTCGTGGTGATGGAGAAGGGCCGTGTGGTCGAGACCGCGCGATCCGCCGATATCTTCGCCAGGCCCGAGCACGCCTATACCAGGAAACTGATGCGCGCGACGCCCCGGCTCGGGGTCTCGTTGCGCGATTTGCTGCCGGAGGAAGAGGGGACGCTTCCGCCGAACTCGCCTCCTTCAACCTCGCCCCGCATGCGGGGAGAGGTCGGATTGCGCAGCAATCCGGGTGAGGGGGACTCTCAACCAGCCGTGCTCTCTGAGACAGCCCCTCACCCCGACCCTCTAAGAGCGATCTCCGCTCGCCTCGACCCCGCATGCGGGGAGAGGGAGAAGAAACCGCTGCTTCTGATCGAAAAGCTGGTGAAGGAATACCCGCGTCAGGGCGCGACCGCGCCGCTGGCCAAATTGTTCTCGCGCAAGCCGCCGGCCGAGCCCGAATTGTTCCGGGCGGTCGACGGCATCAGTTTTGCCGTGGGACATGGCGAGAGCGTCGGCCTGGTTGGCGAGTCCGGTTGCGGCAAGTCCACCACCTCGATGATGGTGATGCGGCTGTTGGACCAGACCTCGGGCCGCATCATGTTCGACGGCGACGAGATCGGCGGCATATTGCCCAATGCCTTCGCGCGGCTGCCGCTGCGCAAGAGCATCCAGATGGTGTTTCAGGATCCGACCGACAGCCTCAATCCGCGTTTCACCGCCGCGCGCGCCATCGCTGATCCGCTTCTGCAACTCGGCGGCATCAAGCGGCGCGACGCATTGCGCGCCCGCTGCGAGGAACTGGCAGGTCTGGTCGGTCTGCCGGTCAATCTGCTCGATCGTTTCCCGCATCAATTATCCGGCGGCCAGAAGGCCCGCGTCGGTATCGCACGCGCCATCGCATTGCATCCGAAGCTCGTGATCCTCGACGAGCCGACCGCGGCGCTCGACGTTTCGGTACAGGCGGTGGTGCTGAATTTGCTGCACGATCTCAAGCAATCGATGGGGATGAGCTATCTGTTCGTATCGCATGATTTGAATGTGGTGCGGTTATTGTGCGATCGTGTCATTGTGATGCGGACCGGGCGAATCGTCGAGCAAGGTCCTTCCGAGCGGGTCTTGGGCGATCCGCTGGATGCCTATACAAAGGAGCTGCTGACGGCGATTCCCCATCCGCCGTTGCCGGTTCACTAAAGCATGATCCGGAAAAATATGGGGGGAGCCGAGCGCTGGAAAAACAATGTCTGCTGATCCGCTTGATGAATATATCGACGCCGCATCGAAAGTCCTGGGCCTGCCGGTCGAGGACGCCTGGAGGCCGGCGGTGCGGGCCAATCTCGAGGTGTCGCTGAAACTGGCGCGGCTGGTGGATGAGTTTGCGTTGTCCGACGAAACCGAGCCGGCCAGTGTCTTTGCAGCCTGATATCACCGCAGCCTCCGACCGCGACGGGCTTTCGGCCTCGGAGATCGCGCTGGCCGTGAAGGGCCGAAAACTGTCGGCCCTCAGCGTGACTGACGCGGCGCTGTCGCGGATCGCGAAATACGATTCGGTCCTGAATTCCTTCACCGACGTCACCGCCGATCGCGCCCGCGCCAAGGCGCGCGCAGTCGATGCCGCCATCGCGGCGGGCAAGAATGCCGGCCCGCTCGCCGGCGTGCCGTTCGCCGTGAAGAACCTGTTCGACGTGCAGGGTCTGCCGACCCGTGCCGGGTCGAAGATCAACCGTGATCTTCCGCCATCGCCGCGCGATGCCACGCTGATCGAGCGGCTGGAGGCGGCCGGCGCGGTGCTGGTCGGCGCGCTCAATATGGGCGAATACGCCTACGACTTCACCGGCGAGAATATTCACGACGGCCCCTCCCGCAATCCGCATGACGTGACGCGGATGACCGGGGGTTCGTCGGGCGGCTCCGGCAGCGCGGTCGGCGGCGGCCTGGTGCCGCTGGCGCTGGGGTCGGATACCAACGGTTCGATCCGGGTGCCGGCGTCGTTTTGCGGAATTTTCGGGCTGAAGCCGACCTACGGCCGCCTGTCGCGGGCGAGGTCGTTTCCGTTCGTCTCGAGCTTCGATCATCTCGGCCCGTTTGCGCGCAGCGTCGGCGATCTCGCGCTGGCCTATGATGCGATGCAGGGGCCAGACCCGGACGACGCTGTGTGTACGACGCGGCCGGCCGAGCCGGTCTTGCCGTCGCTGGCGCAGGGTATCGGCGATGTCCGGATTGCGCTGGCCGGCGGATATTTCCAGAACAATGTTTTCCCGGAAGCGATTGAGGCCGTCGCCCGCATTGCAAGCGCGCTCGGCGTGACGCGCACGGTCGAAATTCCGGAAGCCGCCCGCGCCCGCGCCGCGGCCTATGTCATCTCTACTTGCGAAGGCGCTTCGCTGCATCTCGATCGGCTGCGCCAACGGCCGAACGATTTCGATCCGGCGGTGCGCGACCGTCTGCTGGCGGGCGCGATGATTCCAGCCCCGCTGGTCGATCGCGCGCAAAAATTCCGCCGCTGGTACCGCAGCCAGGTGCTGGAGCTGTTCAAGTCGGTCGATGTCGTCATTGCGCCGGCGACGCCGTGCGTCGCGCCGAAGCTCGGGCAGGCGACCTTCGTGCTCGACGGCGTCGAATTGCCGGTGCGCGCCAATATCGGCATCCACACCCAGCCGATTTCCTTCATCGGGCTTCCGGTGGTTGCGGTGCCGGTTCCGCTCGAACCGATGCCGATCGGCGTGCAGATCATCGCCGCGCCCTGGCGGGAAGATATCGCGTTGCGCGTGGCCGACGCGCTGGAGCGCGCCGGCGTGGTTTCGGCGCCACGGCCGAGGGGATTTTAGCCATGCAGGTGGATCTTCCCGACGTGCTCGCCGAGGTGACCGAGCAATTCGCGCGCTACGAGAAGGCGCTGGTGACAAACGACGTCGCCGTTCTCGACCAGCTGTTCCGCGCCGATTCCCGCACGCTGCGCTACGGCATCGGTGAAAATCTCTACGGCCATGTTGCCATCACGGCGTTTCGCGCGGCGCGCTCGCCGGCAGGCCTGATGCGCCGAACCGCCAGGACCGTGATCACGACCTATGGCCGCGACACCGCCGTGGCCTCGACGCTGTTTTATCGCGACGCCGCGCCCGGCAAAGTCGGGCGGCAGATGCAGACCTGGGTGCGATTCTCCGAGGGTTGGAAAATCGTCGCCGCGCATGTCAGCATTATCGACGAACCCGGGGATAACAAGACGGATCAAAAGACATGAGTCTCGACGATCTTCCGACCGGAATTCCTCTGGCTCCTGTCCAGGAGGCGAAGACGGTGGTTCGCCGCGTCGACCGCGCCGCGCCCTATCCGGACAAGATCACGCGCGCGGAGGAACTGCGCCTGCAACTGGCGGACGAAATCGTGCGCGGCGCGCTGCCGCCGGGGGCCGCGCTTGACGAAACCGATATTGCGCGACGCTTCAACGTGTCGCGCACGCCGGTGCGCGAGGCGCTGCGCCAACTCGTCGCCTCGGGCCTGGTGGACGCGCGGGCACATCGTGGCGCGCTGGTGGCGCGGCCCTCGATCGAGCGGCTGACCGGAATGTTCGAGGCCATGGCGGAGCTGGAAGCGTTGTGCGCCGGCCTCGCAGCGGAACGAATGACGCCCGCGGAACGGCATCGGCTGGAAGCGGTTCACATGGAATTGCGGGTCCTGAGCCATGCCGGCAATCCCGACCGGTTTCACGAGGTCAATGAACGCTTTCACAACACGATCTATGCCGGCTCCCAGAACGATTATATCGCCGAGATAACGCTGGCGACGCGGGTGCGGGTGCAACCGTTCCGCCGCGCCCAGTTCCGCAATCTCGGGCGGCTGGCGAAATCGCACGCCGAGCACGACCGCGTGGTAATAGCGATTCTGCGCGGCGACAAGGTCGGCGCGGCCGCAGCGATGCGCGCGCATATCGAGCTGGTGCGCGACGAATACGAAATTTATGCGGTGTCGGTGTAGCTCAAGCGCGCGAGGGCGGTGACGTTGTGCCGTCATTGCGAGGAGCGAAGCGACGAAGCAATCCAGCTTTGCTGCAGCCATGGATTGCTTCGCGGAGCCTGTCATCGGGCGCGCATTCGCGCGACCCGTCGGCTCGCAATGACGGAACTCACCCCGCGGCGGCTTCCGCCACAAAGGCGCGCCAGCCGCCGAATGCGGAAATCTCGCGCGCGCCGTCGATATCGGCGGCTTCGACAATAAAGCCCTTGACGCCGCGGCCATCGGCGAGGCGCACGGTGCCGATCGACAGCGGCGGCGGCACCGCGGCGACGAATTTTCCGAATGAAGCGGCCCGCAGCGCCCAGATCTCCAGCTCGATCGATGCGCCCGTTCCCGCCTCCACCCGCAGCATGCCGGGCTTCGGCGGAACGGTGTCGAGCGCGTAAAGCCTGTAATCCGGCGCGGTCACGGTGGCCTCCAGCAATCGTCCGCCCAGCGTCTTCAATTCGCCGTTGAGCACCATCCCCGAAAGATGCGCGCCGACCACGGCGATCGCGATCTCGTCTCCGCTCAGGCTCGCGGACAGGTCCGCAAGCGGCGGCTGTGGCACCGATCTGGCGCCGAGCGTCAGTTTCGTGTCGGCCTGAAAGACCCGGCCGATGCTGGCGAGCCGCGCATCCTGGCCGGGCGGTGCCAGCAGCGTGATGCCGAACGGAATATCGTCGGGCCTGATCGCCGCCGGCACGGCGAGGGCGCAGAGGTCGAGCAGGTTGACGAAATTGGTGTAGGTCCCGAGCCTGGAGTTGAGTTCGATCGGATTGGCCAGCACCTGCGCCGTCGAGTACACGGTCGGTGCCGTCGGTAGCACCAGCGCGTCGATATTTGCAAAGGCACGTTCGGCGATGCGGCGCAGGGCCTGCAGCCGGTACAGTGCCGCGAAGGTGTCGGCGGCGGTAAGCCGTGCTCCGCCGGCTGCTATCTCTCGCGTGACCGGATGGATCGCCTCCGGCGATGACGCCAGCAGGTTGCGGATCACCAGATAGCGTTCCGCCACCCACGGTCCTTCATAGAGCAGCCGCGCGGTCTCATAGAACGGTTCGAGATCAAACCCGACAAGCGTGGCGCCAAGCGCGGTCCAGCGTTTGAGCGCCGCGCCGTAGGCGGCTTCCGAGGCCTTGTCGCCGAAAAAGATCAACTGGCCGTCACGCGGCACGCCGAGCCGAAGATTGGGGGGAAATGCGGAAACCCCCGCGAGTTCGCGGTTGCGCGAGAAAGGATCGGCGCCATCGGGGCCGGCCATCGCTCTCAGCGCCGTCATCGCATCGTCGACCGTGAGCGAGAACACCGACACGCAATCGAGCGTCCGGCACGCCGGCACCACACCGGCGGTGGAAACCAGGCCAAGGCTCGGTTTCAGCCCGACGATGTTGTTGAGCATGGCCGGCACCCGGCCGCTTCCCGCGGTGTCCGTGCCGAGCGCCAGCGGCACCAGCCCGGTCGACACGGCCACCGCCGAGCCCGAACTCGATCCGCCCGGAATCAGATCGCCGCGCATCGGATTGTTGGGGATGCCGTAGGGCGAGCGCACGCCGACGAGGCCGGTGGCGAACTGATCGAGGTTGGTCTTGCCGATCATGATGGCGCCGGCAGCGCGCAGCCGCGCCACCGAGGTGGCGTCGAGCGACGGCATGTAAGCATAAGCCGGACAGGCTGCCGTGGTGGGCAATCCGGCGACATCGATATTGTCCTTCACCGCGACCGGAATGCCGTACAGCGGAAGCTGTGCGGCATCCTTCGCCGACAGCGCTTCGGCTTCCGCCACTGCATCCTTCTCGTCGCGCAGGCTGATGAAGATGGCTGGATCGTTGTGCTCGCGAATCCGCTGAAAACTTCGCGCGACGGTTTGCGCCGGCGACAGCTGGCCTGCGCGATGCGCGGCGACAATCGCAGCGACGGTGTCGGTCACGCGCGGCTCCGATCGGAGATGAGCCCAATCGGCAGCTGCGGCAAAGGCGTCTCTCGAATCCAGGACGCGATAGCTAGGTTCGCCATTACTCACTGCACTCCGGCAAGGCGGAAATCGATATTCAATGAAGCAAGCGGTGTGCCATTGTGTACAGCCGCGGCCGGTGTCCGTGTGCGGTAAATCCAGCCACGTTATCAATTGCTTGGGTGAACTTCGCCGGCCCGCTTGCCCGACTCGGGACAGGCTGGCCTTGTCGGTTTTGCTCATTTTATGAGCAGGAATATTTCCGAAATCAAGTCCGGCTCGCGCGCCAACCGCGCGCCGCCGGAAGCCGGCCTGCCGGCGCCGATGCGGTTCGCCCTCAATGCGTCGGGTGTCGAACCAGCGCGGGATGCGGTTCGGCAGCCCTTGCGAACGATGGCGGCTTTGCGACCTTGGCTTTCAAAGGCCTGTTGGCGACCGCGTTGACCGCAGCGGCTTGCTTTTGCGCGACCATATGCTCGGCGACCAGTTCTGCCGAGAAGCGGCTGATGGTGTCCGGGTCGGTAATGATCGACTGGGTGTTGTTCTGCGCCTTGTAGCTGGGACCGCCGGGGTTTCCCTTGACGACAAAGGTACCTTCGCCGGACGCCGACCAATTGGTCGACCCCTCTCCAGCGACCCGGCCGTCCGCCACGAACCCCTTGGTGTGGCTGATCTGGTGTGTCGCCGACTGGCCGACCGTGAACTCCTGGACGTGCGTTTTGGTGACAAAGTGAGTGTTGAACAGCGCGAGGTTATGCTGTCGATCGGCATCCAGCAGCTTTTTCTCATGCGCTCCGTTCGCCTGGCTCTTGTCCAGCGTCACCAGCATCGTGATCGACGCATCGAGTGCGATCTTCATCAGGATATCGTTGAGCTCTTCGTCGTCGAAGCCGAACATGTTGAGGTACAGCGAGACGCTGACCCGGGACAGGACGTGCTTGAGGATGTCGTGGACATCGTCGCGCCCGACATAGAACAAATGGAAGTCCCTGCTGGCGGTGGTCGCATAGACCTTCTCCTGGGTGTAGGGCTGCAGGTCGAGCAGGTCGAACCGCTGCAGACTTACCGACGGAAGATCGATGGCGTTGGTGACGTGCGACTTGGGCGGCGTGATCGGCGCTTCCGGCGCCGAGGTGGCTGGCGCCGGCTCAACTACGGCCGGCGCCGGCGCGGCCACTGGCGCGGCTGAGGCTGGCGCCGCGGCCGCCGCTTGTCTTTTCCTGGCCGCCTTTGGCGTGGACGTCTTTCGCGCGGACGTCCTTTTTGCGGGTGCCTTCTTTGCGGGTAGTTTCCTGGTGGCTGCTGCTTTCGCCATGGCGCGGGTCCCCTCGGAATTCCCAACGCTAAGGCCGCAGCGGCGCATGGTCAATCTGTAATTGCATCGTGATGTTAGTACACCGCATCGCCGTCCGGCGGTAACGACCGGGTGATGTTTCTAGCGCACCACCTTGCTGCTTCCCTGGGTAATCAGCCGCGCCACGCGCTGGTCGCGGGCGTGAATCCACAGCCAGCTCAGCGCGACGCTGAGCCGGTTGCGCAGGCCGATCAGGAAATAGATGTGGGCGATGCCCCATATCCACCACGCGATGTTGCCGCGCAATTTGATGCGTCCGAAGTCGATCACCGCGAGCCGCTTGCCGATCTGCGCCAGGCTGCCGGCATGCTTGTAGCGGAATGGCGGCAGCGTGCCGCCGTTCAGCCGCGCCTTGATCGTTGCCGCGGCATAACGCCCCTGCTGTTTCGCTGCCGGTGCGATGCCCGGCACCGGATTGCCGTCGGGACCGGCGATCGTCACGGTGTCGCCGATGGCAAAGATGTCGGGATGACCGGGCACGGTGAGGTCTGGCAGAACCTCCAGGCGGTGGGCGCGATCGGCGGGGGCGTTAAGCCATTCCGCGGCCCGCGAGGCGCGCACGCCGGCGGCCCAGATGATGGTTCTGGCCTCGAGCTTGTTGTCGCCGTAGACCACGCCGTCGGCCGTGCATTCGGTGACGGGGTGCCCGAGCTTTACCTCGACGCCGAGGCTTTCGAGCGAGGCTTGCGCGTAAGCAGAGAGATCGTCGGGAAAGCCTGCGAGCACGCGCGGCCCTGCCTCGATCAGCACCACGCGCGCCTTGCGGGTGTCGATGTTGCGGAAATCCGGCGCCAGCGTGTCTTTCGCCAGGTCGGCGATGGTGCCTGCGAGTTCGACGCCGGTTGGTCCAGCGCCGATGATGACGAAGGTGAGCAGCGCTTCGCGCCGGGCCGGATCGCTCTCGCGCTCGGCGCGTTCGAAGGCGACCAGGATGCGGCGCCGGAGCGTGGTGGCGTCCTCCAGTGTTTTCAGCCCCGGCGCGAACGGCTCCCATTCGTCGTGGCCGAAATAGGCGTGGCGCGCGCCGGTGGCGAGAATCAGGGTGTCATAGGGCAGGGTGTCGCCGTCATCGAGCAGCACCCGCTTGTTTTGCGCGTCGACGCCGTTCACGTTGGCGAACAGCGTCGTGACCTCGGGGCGTCCACGCAAGAGATAGCGGATCGGCCAGGCGATCTCCGAGGTCGCCAGCGAAGCGGTCGCGACCTGATACAATAGCGGCTGGAACAGATGATGGTTGCGGCGATCGACCAGCGTGATCGCAACCGGCGCGCCTGCCAGGCCGAACGCGGCTTCCAGCCCGCCGAAGCCGGCACCGACGATCACCACGTGATGAGGTTTGGTCGGCCGCGCCTGCTCTGTCGTCATTGGAAGGGCTTTCCGGTTCAGGTTTCTCGGTACGCTTCAAGACGTAGGCTCTCAAACGCTTCGGTCCAAGCCCGCTTTACCAATCGACCGATAGCGAAGACGTATCGTTCGCACCGACCTTGTCGCATTCCGCGACGGCCGGTGGCGCCGAATACGCGGTGCAGTCTCCGGAGCCGGTAGCGCCGCATCTGCCCGACATAAGGTCGCCGGCACAAACTCCAGAACCAGCACTATAATTCTTGCCATCCATGTCTGTCGCGAACTATGGTGCATGACCGCTGGCTCTGGGCCGAAGGTTCTAAGGGGGAGCAGGCGGTTCGTGCTTGCTGCTGCCTTGCGATTTCGCGCACAAAATACCTCACTTGAAGGGGAGGCGCCCGGGCAGTTCGTTTGCGGGATGAAATTAATGAGGAGGGAACGGGGCATGAAAACAGCATTTTGGCTGGCGGGCGCGACGGCTCTCGCGTTGGTACAGCCCGTCATGGCAGGAGACTCCATCAAGATCGGGTTTGTCTCCACGTTCAGCGGGCCGACCGCCGTGATCGGCAACGACATGCGCAACTCCTTCGAGCTTGCGCTCGATCATCTCGGCCGCAAGATGGGCGGCAAGCCGGTCGAGGTGATTTACGAGGACGACCAGCAGAAGCCGGATGTCGGCAAGCAGAAGACCGAGAAACTGGTGCAGTCCGACAGAGTGGACTTCATCGCCGGCTATATCTGGTCGAACGTGCTCCTGGCTTCGCTGAAGACCGCGGTCGATTCGCAGACCTTCCTGATCTCAGCCAACGCCGGACCGTCGCAACTCGCCGGCGAATTGTGCTCGCCTTACGTCTTTTCGACCTCGTGGCAAAACGACCAGACGCCGGCGGCGATGGGCCTTTACATGAATCAAAAGGGCGTCAAGTCGGTGTTCCTGATCGGCCCGAACTACGCCGCCGGCAAGGACATGCTGGCCGGCGTCAAGAGCACGTTCAAGGGCGAGGTCAAGGGCGAGGAATATACGGTGTGGCCGAGCCAGCTCGACTTCTCGGCTGAACTCACCAAGGCGCGCAACTCGAAGGCGGAATCGATCTTCGTGTTTTATCCGGGAGCTGCCGGCGTCCAGTTCCTCAATCAATATGTGCAGGCAGGGCTCAAGACGCAGATCCCGCTCTACACGGCTTTCACCATCGACGAATTGTCGCTGCCGCTGCAGAAGGACAACGCGATCGGCGTTCCCGGCGCGCAGGAATGGGTGAACGATCTGCCGGACGAACAGAACAGGAAGTTCGTCGAGGATTACCGCAAGAAGTATCCGAACCTGCGCCCGACCTATTACGGCGCCCAGGCCTATGATGCGGCGCAGCTGATCAACAGCGCCGTGGTGGCGGTCAATGGCGACACCGGTAAAAAGGACGCGATGAAGGCGGCGATGGAGAAGGCTAATTTCAAGTCGCTGCGCGGCCCCTTCAAATACGGCAACAACCATATCCCGGTGCAGAATTTCTATCTGCAGGACGTGGTGAAGGACGCCGACGGCGCGCTCTCGCTCAAGACCGTTGCCACCATCGTCAAGGACGACCAGGATCGCTTCCACGATAAATGCCCGATGAAGTGATCACGGTCCCTGTTCAAAACAGCGGTGGCGCTCGCGCCGCCGCTGTTTTCCTGTCGGCACATGTTTTGCAGTCCGATGATTTTCAGGTCCAGCTAGAGCAGAATGGGTTAGCTTGATGCGGCAGCGGCGATTGATGGCTCCTCCCTCTCCCCGCTCTTCGCGGGGAGAGGGTTGGGGTGAGGGGCTCTCTCGAAGCGTTCGATCTTGCGGAGAGTCCCCCTCACCCGGATTGCTTCGCAATCCGACCTCTCCCCGCAAGCGGGGCGAGGTGGATCGCAGTCGTGTGCCGATTAAACTTAACGCCATCATGCCATAAAGTACCCATGCTGCTTGTCGTCGAACAATTCCTGAACGGGCTGCAGTTTGGCCTGCTGCTGTTTCTGCTGGCGGCGGGATTGACGCTGGTTTTTGGCATCATGGACCTTGTCAATCTGGCGCATGGCTCGCTGTACATGATGGGCGCCTATTTCGCGGCGACCTTCGTGGCCTGGACCGGGAATTTCATCGCCGGCGTGCTGCTGGCGCTTGGCGCGACGCTGTTGCTCGGCATCGTCCTGGAACTGGTGGCGCTGCGGCATCTTTACGGCCGCGATCATCTCGATCACGTGCTGGCGACATTCGGGCTGATCCTGTTTTTCAATGACGCGGTACGGTTGATCTGGGGTCCGGCGGGTCTGGCGCTGCCGCTGCCCGCCTGGCTCACGGTGCCGATCCAGATCGTGCCCGGGGTGTTCTATCCCGCATACCGGCTCGCGATCATCGTGGTCGCGCTCGCGGTCGCGCTGATGCTCTACATCGTCGTGATGCGAACCCGCATCGGCATGCTGATCCGCGCCGGCGCGTCCAACCGGGAAATGATCGGGGCGCTCGGCATCAACATCAAGCTGCTCTACACGCTGGTATTCGGGCTGGGGGCTGCCCTTGCCGGTCTCGCCGGGCTGATGCAGGCCCCGATCCTGACGGTTCAGATCGGAATGGGCGAGAACATCCTTATTCTCGCCTTTGTCATTATCGTGATCGGCGGGATCGGTTCGATCCGCGGCGCGTTCGTGGCCGCGATCCTGGTCGGGATGATCGACACCCTCGGCCGTGCCTTCCTGCCCGATTTGCTGCGGCAGATCCTGAGTTCGGCCGCGGCTTCGACCGCGGCGCCCGCGCTTTCCTCGATGCTGATCTATCTCCTGATGGCGATGGTGCTGGTGGTCAGGCCAGAGGGGCTGTTTCCGGCCAACCGGCGATGACCGCTGCACTCAACTCCCGCAGCGCGATCGCGGTGCTGATCGTCGCCGGCCTTTTATTGCTTCCGCTGTTTTCGCAGGCGGCCGGCAACATCTTCGTGCTGACGCTGTTCACCCGCATCGTCATTTTCGCGCTGGCCGCGGTAAGCCTTAATCTCATCATGGGCTATGGCGGGATGATGAGTTTCGGGCACGCCGCCTATCTCGGGATCGGCGGCTATGCGGTCGGCATTCTCGCGGCCGAGGGCATCGGCTCCGGTTTCGTTCAATGGCCGGTGGCGCTTGGGTGCTCGGCGCTGTTCGCGCTGGTGATCGGGGCCTTGTCGTTGCGCACCCGCGGCGTCTATTTCATCATGATTACGCTGGCGTTTGCGCAGATGGCCTATTACGTCGCCTCGGGACTTTCACGCTACGGCGGCGACGACGGTCTGACGATCTACAAGCGCAGCGACTTCGACGGCCTGATCAACCTGTCGAGCCGCGTGCAGTTTTATTATCTCTGTCTCGGCTGTCTGCTCGGCGGCATCTATCTGGTGTGGCGCATCGTCAATTCGCGCTTCGGCATGGTGGTTCAGGGGCTGCGCTCCAACGAGCAGCGCATGCAGGCGATCGGCTTTCCGGTCAACCGCTACCGGCTGATTTGCTTTGTCATCGCCGGTACATTATGCGGCCTGTCCGGTGCACTGCTCGCCAACAATACCGACTTCATCAGCCCGGCCGTGATGTACTGGACCCGCTCCGGCGATCTGATGGTCATGGTCATCCTCGGCGGCATGGGCTCGCTGTTCGGTCCGGTGCTGGGCGCGATCGTGTATCTGGTGCTGGAAGAATTCCTGTCGCAGGTGACGGAATATTGGGCGCTTATCATGGGCCCGCTGTTGCTGCTGATCGTGCTGTTCGGACGCGGCGGCATCATGGGGCTGGTTGGGAGGTTCTCCCGTGGCTGAACCATTGCTTCGCGTCAAAAATCTGGTGCGGCGGTTTGGCGGAATCATCGCGACCGACAACCTCTCGCTCGATGTCGGCCGCGGCGAACTGCACGCCATCATCGGGCCGAACGGCGCCGGCAAGACCACGCTGATCAGCCAGTTGACCGGACAATTGCGTCCCAGCGCCGGCACCATTGGTTTTGCGGGCCGGGACATCACCCAACTGCCGGCGTGGCGGCGCAGCCAGCTCGGGCTCGCGCGCTCGTTCCAGATCACCTCGCTGCTGCCGGATTTCACCGCTTCCGACAATGTCGCGCTGGCGGCGCAGGCCCGCGACGGTCACTCGTTTCGGTTCTGGGGCAACGCCCGCAAGGAAAAACCGCTCCGCGAGGCGGCGCGCTCCGCCCTGGCCAGGGTCGGGCTCGAACATCGCGCCGATGTCGTGGTGTCGCGATTGAGTCATGGCGAGCAGCGCGAGCTTGAACTGGCGGTCGCGCTCGCCACCAGGCCGCAATTGCTGCTGCTCGACGAACCGATGGCGGGCCTTGGCGCCACGGAATCGGCGCGCATGGTGAAGCTTCTGGCGGAGCTGCGAAAGGAGGTCACCATCATCCTCGTCGAGCATGACATGGACGCGGTGTTCGCGCTGGCCGACCGCATCACCGTTCTGGTCTATGGGCGGGTCATTGCCTCCGACGTGCCGGCGGCGATCCGCAGCAATGAAGAGGTCAGGCGCGCCTATCTCGGCGATCAGCACGTGGTGACCCGCTATGGCTGACGCAGCGCCTCTGCTCGAGGTCGAGGGACTGGAGACCTGTTACGGCCTGAGCCAGGTGCTGTTCGGGATGTCGCTGCAGGTTTTCCCCGGCGAGATGGTGGCCCTGATGGGCCGCAACGGCATGGGAAAAACCACGACCATCCGCTCCATCATGGGGCTGACGCCGGCGCGTGCCGGCACGGTCCGTTTTAGCGGACATGACGTTCGCTGCCTCGCCTCGTTTCGGATTGCGCAGCTGGGAATTGGCCTCGTCCCCGAGGGCCGCCAGATTTTTCCGAACCTCACCGTGCGCGAGAATCTGGTCGCGGCCGCCGCCAATCGTCTGGCCGGCTCCGATCCCTGGACGCTGGAAAAGATCCACGCGCTGTTCCCGCGGCTTGCCGAGCGCGGAAACAACATGGGCAACCAGCTTTCCGGCGGCGAGCAGCAGATGCTGGCGGTGGGGCGCGCGCTGATGACCAATCCGCGGCTGTTGATCCTGGACGAGGCTACCGAGGGGCTCGCGCCCCTGATCCGCGAGGAAATCTGGAACTGCCTGTCGCTGCTTAAAGCGCGCGGCCAGTCGATTCTGGTGATCGACAAGAACGTCGAGAATCTCACCCGCATCGCCGACCGACACTACATCATCGAGCGCGGCCGGGCAGTATGGAGCGGCACCTCGGGAGAGCTGATCGCCGAGCCGGAGCTGCAGCACAGGTATCTCGGGATTTGAGCTTCTTGTTCCCTTCCTCGAAAGGGGAGGATACTTACATCTTAAAAACAGCCACACGCTCAACCCGACCCCCGTCACGAAAAATCGCCTTTGGTCCTGATGGCGTGGTCAGGCTGGAGGGCGTATTGTTCGGTGCGCGGGAAATCCTGCTGCTCACCCCCGCCCGGTATGATGAATGATCGCCGCAGCCGCGATCTTGGGCAGCCTCGTCGGTGAAGGAGGGTCCCATGTACGCCGCCATTCGTCAGGGCAAAGCAAAGACCGGCATGGCCGAAGAGCTCGCGCGCAGAATCAAGGAGGGCGCCATTCCGATCATCAGCGATGTCGAAGGCTTCATTGCTTACTATGTGGTTTATGCACCTGACGACACTGTGACGGCGATCAGCCTCTTCAACCGCTATTCGGAAGCCGAGGAGGCAAACAGGCGGGCGCTCGCCTGGATCGAGCAAGATCTTGCGCCCCTGCTTGTGGGTCCAGCCACTGCGGTGGCCGGCCCGGTGATCGTGCATACGTTAGCGCGCTAGCGCTTGGCGCATGGCCGCGGGGCACGTCAAAACATCTCGAAATATTCGCGCTGTTCCCAGTCCGATACTTCGGCCTGGAAGCGCTCGATCTCGGCGTTCTTGATGTGGGTATAATAGTCGACAAAGCCCGCGCCGAGCGTACTGCGGAAGAATGGATCGTCCTTCAGCGCATCGACGGCTTCGCGCAGCGTCTTCGGCAGGAGCTCGGACTTCGTCTCATAGGGCGTGTCGGCGGATGGGCCGGGATCGAGCGCGCGGTCGACGCCGTCGAGGCCTGAGAGAATTTGCGAGGCCATGTAGAGATAGGGGTTGGCGGCGGGCTCGCCGATGCGGTTTTCCAGCCGTGTTGCGGGATCGCCGGGCGCGCCGAGCACGCGCACCATCACGCCGCGATTATCCCGGCCCCAGATCGCGCGGTCCGGCGCCAGCGAATAGGAACGATAGCGCTTGTAGCCGTTGATGGTCGGTGTCGTGAACACCGCCGAAGCGCGGGCATGCTGCAAAAGCCCGGCGAGATAATGACGGCCGAACCCGCTCAACACCTCGTCGCCGCCCTTGTTCATGAAAGCGTTCTCGCCGCCGGCGCGCGAGACGATCGATTGATGCAGATGCCAGCCGGACGCGAACGCGTTCGGGAGCTTTGGGCGGCACATGAAGGTCGCGTGATAGCCGTGGCGCTGGCAGATCTGCTTCACCGCGCTGCGGAACAGCACCATGGTGTCGGCGGGCTCCATGCCCACCGTCGGCTTGAAGGTGAATTCGCACTGGCTCGGGCCGAATTCGACCTCGATCGAGCGCAGTGGCAGGCCGAGCGCCAGGATGTCGCGGCGCACGATCTCCAGCACCGGCTCCATCTGGTCGTAGCGCTGCTCGGTCAGATACTGATAGCCATGCGACAGCAGGCTGACATCGGGCGGCTGGCCCGGCTGGCCGGCATTTTCGGGCGACATTTTTGCGTTTTCGAGTTTGAAAATGTGGAACTCGACCTCGAGGCCGGCGACGAAGTCATAGCCGCGCCGGCCGAGCTGATCGAGAACCGACCGGTAGAGGTGGCGGGTCGCGAACGGTACCGGCCGGCCGTCGGCAAAATAGACATCGCAGAGCAGCCAGCCGGTTGCGGGCGCCCATGGCAGCACGCGAAAGCTTGTGGGGTCCGGCACCATCAGCACATCGGCGGCGCCCTCCATCTCCCGCATCCCGAAGCCGCCGCCGGAGGTGAACACCGGGAACACCGTGCGATGCGCGGTATCCTTGGCGAACATCGTGGAAGTGATGGTGCAGCCGCTTTCCAGCGAGGCCAGCGCCTCGGCGGCCACCAGCGTCTTGCCGCGGAGGATGCCGTGCTGATCGGGGAACGACAGCCTGATGACTTCGAGCTTTTGCTCTTCGGCAATGCGTTTGAGGCGCGTCGCCGCCTCGTGCTCCGCGTCGGACCAGAGACCGTGACGCCCGACAAAACTCAACGCGTCATCCCCACGAGAGGTGGACCACTTCTCCCTCTCCCCGCTTGCGGGGAGAGGGTTGGGGTGAGGGGGGCTCACCACAGACTCAACTCGCGGAGAATCCCCCTCACCCGAAGCCTTCGGCCTCGACCTCTTCCCGCAAGCGGAGCGAAGTGACCCGAACACCGTAGCCACTTTGATACGGGGCCATCTTCCTCTGGAAGGACGATCACTAGACCGCCCTCAGATGAGGCACCTTGTCGGCGATCTCTTGCGGGACCGGCGCTGCCCACGGCGCGCCGCGGCGGCGCTTGACGTCGACTTCCATCCAGAAGGTTTCCCAGCCCCGCCTCGGCCCGATGCCGTCCATGGTCGCCGGCCCCTGGATGCTCCTCGCATGCGCGGCGTCGAGGAACATGAAGGGTTTTGCGCCGCCCGCGACCTTGTCGATCTCCTGCCGCAGCAGACGGCGATACTGCACGATCGCCTTGTCGGCGGTGCCGAGATGTTCGCGGGTGCGGTCCTGGATCGCGCCCATCGATTCCACCGCCCACTGATCGTGCACGTTGATGTCGTTCCCCATGCCGGTATAGGTCGAGCTCGCCTGCTCGTGCGGATCGAAACCGTAATCGTTGGCCTTGTTCTTGCGCGAGCGATAATCCGGCAGCTCGTAGAGTTCGAGGCGCTGGTCGCGCATCTTCTTCTTGTCGACCGGCGTCGAATAGGAGGTGAAGATCGCATACCAGTAGCAGTTCTCGTCATCGATCGGCGCGTGCCACTGCGTGATCGTCATCTCCGTGCTCATGGGGATGACGAAGCCATGCGGGAACAATTGATTGGTGACGCGCACATGGGTGCGCTCGTCGTCGATCTCCCGCAACGCGATCAGCCGCAACCCGTATTCGGTATGCTCGACATTGATGATGGGCCGGTCATACTCGCGCAGGATTTTGGTCATCGGCAAATCGGTGCCGGCGGATGCGCCGCGGAACTGCCGTCCGTACGCGCCGGAAGTGTCCTCATCCTCGAAGAAGCGATGCAGGAACGAGGCATGCGACGGGTCGATACCGACCTCGAGCGCCTGCAGCCAGTTGCAGTTGATGTGGCCCTTGAAGGCGAAGGTGTGGCTGTCGGGCGCCACAAAGCAGTCGATCTCGGCAAAGGCCGGCGGCTCGCCTTCGCCGAGATAGGCCCAGAGGATTCCGCTTCTCTCGACCACGGGATAGGCGCGCTGTTTGATGCCTTTGCACAGTTGCGAGTCCTTCGGCTCGGCCGGGGTTTCCAGGCATTGGCCCGAGGCATCGAACAGCCAGCCATGGAAGGCGCAGCGCAGGCCGCCATTTTCAAGCCGTCCGAACGCAAGGTCGGCGCCGCGATGCGCGCAGTGGCGCTCGATCAGGCCGTAACGTCCCGCTTCGTCGCGAAACAGCACCAGGTTCTCGCCGAGTAATTTGACCGGCCGAATTGGCCGCGGCCCCTGCAGCTCATCGACCAGCGCCGCCGGCTGCCAGTACATCCGCATCAATTTCCCGCACGGGTCCTTTTGGCCGGTTCGGGTGATCAGGTCGTTCTGTTCCCGGCTCATCATGGGTGCATTCTCCGAACCAACAGAATTGATCGAGGATCAAATACTCGTTCGAAATCAAATTACTAGGCCTGCCATTCCCGGCAAGCGGATTCGTCAGGCCCACCTGCGTTCCCCGGATGCTGCGCGGCGCGCCGCGCTGCTGATCCGGGGTCCATCAAGTGGTGACCAGGCGTAGGTCCCGGCTCTGCAGGGCGTCACTTCGTGTCGCGCCGCGTCCGCGACGTCACCCCGGCGCCGGCGACAATCATGACCGATCACGAGAAGGGCTATTTCTGTGCCGATCCGCCGTTACGACGGCACCATTGTTGCCGCGATCAATATGGGCGCGCACGTTGATCGCATCTCGACTGGTGAAATGATCGTTCGATTTCTACCGCTGCTTCGAAAGGGCGCGGATTCGGTAAAATCCATGTTGCTGTGACCGGGTCTGGATCTATTGCAGGACCACCTGAAGCAACTTACGTCCGTGCCGATGCAGATATCTTCGAAATTTTCGTACTGGAGGCGGTCATCAGGCTCCACGTGGCAGAAGTCACGCACCATGAAATCGCATCTGCATGAAGCCGCCAGGCGGTACGATGGTCTCAGGAAAATTTCGATTTCCCCAACGACAAAATTCCTGGAGTACCGGAAGCAATCCTCTTCCTTGCTCCGTCAACTCATACTCGAAACGTTCTGGCTGGGTTTGATAGGCGGACCTTGTAACCAGGCCCGCCTCTTCGAGTCGGGCCAAACGATCGGCCAATACGCTGGTCGTGATTTTTTCGCCTGAGGCCACGAACTCACCGAAGCGCTTCTTGCCGACGAGCATGTCTCGCACGATGACGAGGCTCCACCTATCGCCGAGCATATCCAGTGATGCGGCGATCGGGCAGGGTGATCGCGTCTTGCTTCTCATCCTTGACACGACGGTCCCGTTAGTTGTCAATTGCAAGTGACAAGTTATTCAAATTGTCCCGTCCGCGCAAGTGGTGTGGCGGCAACCAAGGAAAGAGAAACCGATGAAATACATTCTCATGACCTACGAATCTCAAACCGACATGGACGCGCGGGGCTCGGATGGAAGTCGGCGGCAAGGAAGGTACTGGGCGGATTGGAAGGCCTTCGGCGAGGCGCTGGCAAAGGCGGGCGTCGTGGAATCCATGCATGGGCTTCAACCTGAGGATACGGCCGCGACGGTCAATCTCATCGATGGAAGACCCAAAATCGTGGAAGGGCCCTACGCAGCGCGTGAAGCGCAGTTAGGTGGCTATTTCATCATCGAGGTGCCCACCAGGGACGCTGCCATCCAATGGGCGACCCGATGCCCGGCGGCCGTCAACGGTGCGGTCGAGGTCCGCCCGTTGCTTTTGAAGGGCTAATCGGATGGCGCAGTCGTCCAAAGGCGCTCTGTGTGCGAAGGTCAGGATGTCGGCGTCTGATCAGGACGCCGCGTTGCGCAAGCCGAACGCGCGCGCCTCGCTCTGCAACACCGGCGCGACCGCATCGATCAGGCTCGCCGCCGCGGCGTCCACGGTGAGCCCTGCGGTGTCGACCACGGCGGAGGCCCGCGCATACAGCGGCTCGCGGCTCTTCAGGATGGTGCGTAGTTCCGCCATCGCCGAGCGGTCGTCCGCCATCGGTCGCAGATCGCCCTGGCGGCGCACCCGCGCCATGTGCTCTTCCGGTTCGGCCTTGAGCCAGATCGTGTAGAACGACGACAGGACGAGGTCGAAGGTCAAAGGCTCGGAGACGATGCCGCCGCCGGTCGCCAGCACCGTCAATTCCTTGCGCGCCAGCAATTGCCCGAGCGCTGCCTGCTCCATGCGCCGGAAACCTTCCTGGCCATAGAGCGCGATGATCTCGGCGACCGACAGGCCGTTTTGCGCCTCGATCTCCTTGTTGAGCTCGACGAAATTCCAGCCGATTTTCTTGGCGAGCATCTTGCCGAGCGTGGACTTGCCGGCGCCGCGCAACCCGATCAGGGCGATGCCGGCAAACGACATGCCCCGCTGCGTCGCGCCGCCTTGACCGGCGAGAATATCCTTGGCCCGCGCGATCTGGTGTGGCGAAGCTTTCCGCAAGAGATCGCGGATGACGGCCCAGTCCGGTGCCGGCTCGATGGCGGGGATGAGGTCTTCGAGATGCGCGCCCATCGCGTTCGACACCCGGCGCAACAGCACGATCGAGACGTTGCCTTTGCCGCTTTCAAGCTGCGCGATATAGCGCTCGGAAATCCCGGAAACTTTGGCGAGCACCTTGCGCGACATGCCGCGAAGCGCCCGCATGGTGCGGACACGTTGGCCGAGCTGTTCGAGAAAGCCGGTTTCGGGATCGTTATCCTGGGTCATGATCCTCGTGCGCGCGTATCCATAGCGTTTTCGAGTGCGCCCTCGGACGTGATCCGGGGGTGGGAACCGGTTCGCGTGAAGAAAACGCGTCCAACAAAGACTAGAAGCCGACTCCAGGAAGCATAATGCCGATGAGGATTGACAGCAAGCGGACGTAGTGCCTTTCTATGAATTATAATTCTTAAAGCTGGGGAGAAACGCCGTGACGTGCTTCGGATCAAGAGACGTGGCATGAGCGACACCGGTTCCTACAATGCGGTGACCTGGCTGCTCGATCGCAATATCGATGAGGGCCGGGCTGACAAACTGGCTTTCACCGACACCGTCTCCGAACTGACCTATGGCGATCTGCAAAAGCAGAGCCGCCGCGTCGCCAACCTGCTGCGCCGTCTCGGCGTGCGCCGCGAAGAACGCGTCGCGATGATCATGCTCGACACTGTCGACTTTCCGCCGGTGTTTTTGGGCGCGATCCGCGCCGGTATCGTGCCGGTGCCGCTCAATACGCTTTTGACCCCGGATCAATACGCCTATGTGCTGGCCGATTGCCGCGCGCGGGTGCTGTTTGTCTCGCAAGCGCTGCTGCCGATGGTCAAGGACATGGTCGGGCGAATGTCCGATCTCGATCATGTCGTCGTTTCCGGCAACGATGCGCACGGCTTCAAGAAACTCTCCGACGAACTCAAAGGCGAGAGCGACAACTTCGTGACCGCGCCGACCCATCCCGACGAACCGGCGTTCTGGCTGTATTCGTCGGGTTCGACCGGGAGCCCCAAGGGCGTACGGCATCTGCATTCCAATCTCGCCGCGACCGCGGATACCTACGCCAAAGAGGTGCTCGGCATTCGCGAGGACGATGTGGGACTGTCGGCCGCGAAACTGTTTTTTGCCTACGGTCTCGGCAACGCGCTGACATTCCCGATGTCGGTCGGCGCCACCACCGTGCTCAATCCGGAACGTCCGACGCCTGCGACCATGTTCGCGCTGATGCACAAATATAATCCCAGCATTTTCTTCGGCGTGCCGACGCTGTTTTCCGCGATGCTGCACGATGAGGCGCTCAAGCGTGAACGCGGCGGCGCGCGCTTACGGATCTGCACCTCCGCCGGCGAAGCGTTGCCGGAATCGGTCGGCAACGCCTGGAAGGCGCGCTTCGGCGTCGATATTCTCGACGGCGTCGGTTCGACCGAGCTGTTGCATATCTTTCTGTCGAACGCGCCGGGCGATATCAAATACGGCACGTCCGGCCGCCCGGTGCCGGGCTACAAGGTCCGGCTCGTCAACGAGGCCGGCACGGAGGTGCCCGATGGCGAGGTCGGCGAACTGCTTGTCGATGCGCCCTCGGCCGGTGAAGGCTACTGGAACCAGCGCAGCAAGAGCCGCCGCACCTTCGAGGGCCACTGGACCCGCACCGGCGACAAATACATCCGCGATGCCGACGGGCGCTATACCTTCTGTGGCCGCAGCGACGACATGTTCAAGGTGTCCGGCATCTGGGTGTCGCCGTTCGAGGTCGAGAGCGCGCTGATCACCCATCCGGCGGTGCTCGAGGCCGCCGTGGTGCCCGAAGCCGATCCGGAAGGATTGCTCAAACCCAAGGCCTTCGTGGTGCTGTGCGCGGATGTGAAGACCGATGGTCTGCACGAGGCGCTCAAGGAGCACGTCAAGCAGAAGATCGGGGTCTGGAAATATCCGCGCTGGATCGAGGTCGTCGACAGCTTGCCGAAAACCGCGACCGGAAAGATCCAGCGGTTCAAGTTGCGGGAGGATCACAAGTGATCTTTCGTCATTCCGGGGCGCGCCTTAGCGCGAACCCAGAATCTCGAGCGGCGAAATCCCATCGAGATTCCGGATCGGTTCGCTTTGCGAACCGTCCGGAATGACGGAGCATGTGGCGCGCGATATGACAGCCCCTCTGCCGTCCGGCACCTTGCGCATCGGCGCCGCCGATCTCGAATACCGCATGATCGGGCCTGTGCCCGCCGATGCGCCGACCATCGTGATGCTGCATGAAGGCCTGGGATCGGCGGCGCTGTGGGGGGATTTTCCGGACCGGCTGCAGCAGGCGACCGGAGCGGGCGTCTTCGTCTATTCACGCGCGGGCTATGGCGCCTCGGGTCCCGTGACGCTGCCGCGTCCGCTCGACTATATGAGCATCGAGGCGCTCGAAGTCTTGCCCGATCTGCTCGAGAAGATCGGCTTCCGCCGCGGCCTGTTGCTCGGGCATTCCGACGGCGCCTCGATTGCGGCGATTTACGCCGGTGGCGCCGGCGATCACCGCGTGCGCGGTGTGGTGATGATCGCACCCCATTTCATCGTCGAGGAGATCGGGGTGGCGGCGATCGCGGAGACCAGGAAGGCTTACGAGACCGCAGGTCTCAAGCCAAAGCTGGCGCGCTGGCACAACGACGTCGACAATACGTTCTACGGCTGGAACGATGCCTGGCTCGATCCGAAATTTCGCGACTGGGACATCTCCGAATATCTCGCTTACATTCGCGTGCCGGTGGCCATCTTCCAGGGTGCCGACGACCAGTATGGGACAATTCGCCAGATCGAGATCGCCCGGGAAGAGTGCTATTGTCCGGTCGATGTGACGATCATCCCCGGGGCCGGACATTCGCCGCATCGCGAGGCGGCCGAGACGACGCTTAATTTGATTACGGAATTCGCTGAACGCATTTTATCTTTCCATGAAGGCTCGGCAGGCCGGGCCGCCTAAAATACTGGTCGTGGCATTGCGCCGATGAACATTTCTTCTTCCGGCGCGGTCAACCTGCCGCTGCCCGGCTGGGCCTATGTGCCGGGCGGGGCCGGCGAGGCCGAGGCCGATCACCAGACGCTGTGGCAGGCCAAGGCGCTGGTGCCGTCGCGCTTTCGCGACTTCGTTCCGGCGCGGCATCCGGCGCTGCGCTACGGGATTGTGCTCAACGACGCCGGATATTTCTGGGAATCGCAGGAGGTGCTGCAAGCGGTGTGGGCCGCGGCGCCGCAAGGCGGGCGCGAACGGATCCTGCTGCGGGCCTGCATCCAGATCGCCAACGCCAATTTGAGGCTCCGGATGCAAAAGCCCGGCGCCGCCGCGCGGTTGCTCGGCGAGGCGCTGGGAGAGGTCAATGCGCTCGGGGCGCGCAAGGCGACCGCCGCCGGCGACGGATTTGCCGACAGCTTCCCGACGGCCGTGCTCGCGGCACTTTTGCAGGCCAAACTGGCACAGACGTCGTTATCCAAAGCCGACTGGGTGGCGATCGGCTCGATCGGCCGAATATGAAGCAAAATGCAGATTTTGTGACCAAATAGCCTCTGGACCTCGGTCAAAACATGCATTATTGTGCATGTAAGAGAGATAACCCGAACCTCACACAGGGATAGTCCATGGCCGGTGAAGATCGCGTTCTCGCTGGTGGCGCCAGCTTCATCGATTTTCAGACCGATCCGTCGCGCTACCGGCATTGGAAGCTGGATGTCGAGGGCGACGTCGCGACGCTGACGATGGACGTCGATGAAAATGGCGGGCTGTTCGAGGGCTATCAGCTCAAGCTGAATTCCTACGATCTCGGCGTCGACATCGAGCTTGCGGACGCGGTGCAGCGACTGCGCTTCGAGCGTCCCGGCGTGAAGGTGGTGGTGGTGCGGTCGGCCAAGAACCGCGTGTTCTGCGCCGGCGCCAACATCCGCATGCTGGCGGGGGCGACCCACGCCCACAAGGTCAATTTCTGCAAATTCACCAACGAGACCCGCAACGGCCTGGAGGATTCATCCGAGAATTCCGGCCAGCGTTTTATCACGGTCGTCAACGGCACCGCGGCCGGCGGCGGGTATGAACTCGCACTCGCCACCGATCACATCATGCTCGCCGACGATGGTTCAGCCTCGGTGGCGCTGCCGGAAGTGCCGCTGCTGGCGGTGCTGCCGGGTACCGGCGGCCTGACGCGCGTGGTCGACAAGCGCAAGGTCCGCCGCGACCACGCCGACTACTTCTGCACCATCGAGGAAGGTATCAAGGGCAAGCGCGCTGTCGCATGGCGCCTGGTCGACGAGATCGTGCCGAACAGCAAGCTCGACGCCAAAGTCGCCGAGCGCGCCAGGGAATTTGCCGGCGCCTCGACCCGCAACGGCACCGGCAACGGAATTGCGCTCACGCCGTTGACGCGCAGCTTCGACGAGAACAGCATCCGCTACGGCCTGGTCAGCGTTGATATCGACCGCTCGGCGCGCATCGCCACGATTACGATTCATGCGCCGGAGACGCCTGCGCCCGCCGATATCGATGGCCTGATCGCGCAAGGTGCCGCGTTCTGGCCGCTGCAGGTGGCGCGTGAACTCGACGACGCCATCCTGCATTTGCGCATCAACGAACTTCAAATCGCCATGCTGGTGTTCAAGTCGCATGGCGAGCGTGCCAATGTGCTGGCCTGCGACGCATTGCTGGAAGCCAACAAGGCGCACTGGCTGGTCAACGAGATCAGGCAATACTGGAAGCGGGTGCTCAAGCGCATCGACGTCACCTCGCGCACCCTGGTGACGCTGGTCGAGCCGGGCTCGTGCTTTGCCGGCACGCTGGCCGAGCTGGTGTTCGCGGCCGACCGGTCCTACATGCTGATCGGCTCGCGGCAGGGCGACAACCGCAGCCCGCCGACGATCGAGCTCTCGGCGCTGAATTTCGGGCCCTATCCGATGAGCCATGGGTTGACGCGGCTGCAATCGCGCTTTCAGGCGGATCCCGAAGACGTCGCGCGCGCGCAAAGCAGGATCGGCGAGGCCCTCGATGCCGAGGAGGCCGAGGCGCTCGGCCTCGTCACCTTCGCGCTCGACGATATCGACTGGGACGACGAGATCAGGGTGTTCTTCGAGGAGCGCACCAGCTTCTCGCCCGACAGCCTCACCGGCATGGAAGCCAATTTGCGCTTCGTCGGACCGGAGACCATGGAATCGAAGATCTTTTCGCGCCTCACCGCATGGCAGAACTGGATTTTCCAGCGCCCCAACGCGGTCGGCGAGGAGGGCGCGCTGCGCCGCTACGGCACCGGCCAGAAGGCGCAGTTCGATATGACGAGAGTGTAGAGGCGAATAGGGAGTAGCGAATAGCGAATGGTTTCTTCTCTATTCGCTACTCGCCATTCGCTATTCGCAAGACCGACAACGGAGGCACCGCCATGAACGTGAACATCATGAATGTCGATTACTCGACCAAGATTCCCAACAATGTGAATCTCAGCGAGGACCGGCAGGTGCTCAAGGCGCTGGAAGGCTGGCACCCCGGTTACATGAACTGGTGGGGCGACATGGGGCCGGAAGGCTTCCAGCAATCGCTGGTTTACCTGCGCACCGCCTATTCGGTCGATCCGCGCGGCTGGGCCAAGTTCGACTATGTGAAGATGCCGGACTATCGCTGGGGCATATTGCTGGCGCCGCAGGAAGAAAATCGCGTCATTCCGTTCGGCCAGCATTATGGCGAGCCGGCCTGGCAGGAAGTGCCGGGCGAACATCGCGCCATGCTGCGCCGCCTGATCGTGATCCAGGGCGACACCGAACCTGCTTCGGTCGAACAGCAGCGCCATCTCGGCAAGACCGCGCCCTCACTCTATGATTTGCGCAACCTGTTCCAGGTCAATGTCGAGGAAGGCCGGCATCTCTGGGCGATGGTCTACCTGCTGCAGAAATACTTTGGGCGCGACGGGCGCGAGGAGGCGGATGAACTGTTGCGCCGCCGCTCCGGCGATGCCGATTCGCCGCGCATGCTCGGGGCTTTCAACGAGGCGACGCCGGACTGGCTGTCGTTCTTCATGTTCACCTACTTCACCGATCGCGACGGCAAGATGCAGTTGCACTCTCTGGCGCAATCCGGCTTCGATCCTTTGTCGCGCACCTGCCGCTTCATGCTGACGGAAGAAGCGCACCATATGTTCGTCGGCGAAACCGGCATCAGCCGCGTGGTGCAGCGGACCTGCGAGGCGATGCGCGCCGCCGGGATCAGCGACCCCTCCGATATCGCCAAAGTCCGCGCGCTCGGCGTCGTCGATCTGCCGACCATCCAGAAGAAGCTGAACCTGCATTACACTTTGTCGCTCGACCTGTTCGGCTCGGAAGTCTCGACCAATGCGGCCAATGCCTTCAATGCCGGCGTCAAGGGCCGCTTCCACGAGACCCAGATCAAGGACGATCACCGGCTGCAGAACGACACCTATCCGGTGCTCAAGCTGGTGGACGGTCAGATCAAGCGGGTCGACGAGCCGGCGCTGACCGCGCTCAACATGCGGCTGCGCGACGATTACACGCAGGATTGCGTCAAGGGCTTGTTGCGCTGGAACAAGCTCATCTCGACGGCGGGCTACGACTTCAAGCTGACGCTGCCGAATGTCGCGTTCCACCGCGCGATCGGCGAGTTCAGGGATATCCACGCCACCCCGGATGGCGTCATGATCGACGATGCGACCTGGAACAGGCGGCGGAGCGAATGGCTGCCGTCGGTGGATGACGGCGATTTCATTGCCTCGCTGATGACGCCGGTGACCCAGGCCGGTGAATTCGCACCCTGGATTTCACCGCCCAAGGTCGGGATCGACAACAAGCCGGGGGATTTTGAGTATGTGAAGATCGAGACGTGAGGGAAGTGGGGCGAATGGCGAGTAGCGAGTAGCGAATGGAGCAAACCTCACTACTCGCCATTCGCTATTCGCCTCTCTCTTAGCTAATCCCACCCGTCGCCCGGGATGCCGGGATTGGCATAGACGATGCCGCCATCGACCGCGATGGTCGCACCGACCACGTAATCTCCGGCGCGGGAAGCGAGATAGATCGCAGCGCCCGCCATGTCCTGATCGGTGCCGATGCGCCCGGAGGGCACGCGCGTTGCGACTTCATCGGCGTTGTCGCGCGCCGCCTTGTTCATGTCCGACTTGAACGGTCCCGGCGCAATCGCCGACACCACGACATGGTCGTGGATCAGTTTTGCGGCCATCCGGCGCGTCAGGTGAATGAGCCCCGATTTGCTCGCGGCGTAGGAATAGGTCTCCAGCGGGTTGACGAAGATGCCGTCGATCGAGGCGATGTTGATCACCTTGGAGGGCTTTTCGGCGGTGGCGGCGGCGCGCAACGGGCCTGCCAGCGCCTTGGTGAGAAAGAACGGCGTCTTGAGGTTGAGGTTCACTACCTTGTCCCAGCCGCTTTCCGGGAAATCGTCGAAATCCGCGCCCCACGCGGCCCCGGCATTGTTGACGAGAATATCGAGCCCTGATTCGCGCTTCTTGATCTCGGCTGCCAGCATCTCGATGCCGGTCATGGTGGAAATATCGATCGGCAGCGCGATGCATTCGCCGCCATATTCGGCCGCGAGTTCTGTCGCGGTGGCTTCGCAGGGACCGGCCTTGCGCGCCGTGATGTAGACCCGGGCCGCGCCCTGGCTAAGAAATCCCGCAGCGATCATCCGGCCGATGCCGCGCGATCCGCCGGTCACCAATGCGGTGCGGCCTGTCAGCGAAAACAGATCCTTGAACATGGGCATCTCCCTGACTTTTGCCCTTGGTTCTGGGCGCCGGGATGAGCGGAGTCAAGGAAGCGCCGCCCGGCCTTGATGTTTTTATAAAGAGTCTGTCTACGCCGCGTCGATGCGTCTGAAACCGTTCCACATCGCGGTCGCCGCACCCGAGGTCAAAACCGACAGGATACGCTTGTCCTGATAGTTGCCGTTGAGCGAGACCCGCGGCAGCGCGGTCAGGTATGCGGCGCTTTTTGGAAAGATCATGCCCGGCCGCGTCGTCACCGCGGTCTTGAATCCGGCCGCTTTCGCCAGCGCGAATTCGCGGCGGCCCGCCGCGTTCCTGTCGCCATAGGGATAGGCAAGATGGACGACAGGACGCTGCAATACATCTTCAATCCGCTTGCGGCTCGTCGCCAACTCCTGGCGGGCGACTTCCGCGGGCTGATAGGCAAGATTGCAATGCGTGACGGAATGCGCGCCGATACCGATCAGGGGATCGTCCGCGAACGACTTCAGCTCATCGAACGACATGCATAGCTCGCCGCAGATCGCGGCTTCGTCGACGCCATAACGCGTGCACAACGCGCTGATTTCGTGGTGGAGATCATGCCCGCCCGGCAAGCCGCGCAGCCAGTCGTGCAGACGGTCGAACGCGGCCTGCTTGGCGGCCGGGGTAGAGGTGTCGAGGCGGGTGGCAACGCCGCCGATCCCGGCTTCGACCGAGGAAGCCCTGGCGATCACCATCTCCAGCGCGACCCACCACAGATGGCCGACACCTTGCGCAAAATCGCTGGCGACATGCACCGTGAACGGCGCCTCGAACTCCCGCATCACCGGAAGCGCGAAATCCCGGTTGTCGCGATATCCATCGTCGAAGGTGAAGCAGGCAAAACGCCGGGAAAAGTCGCGTTCGGTCAGCCGCCGGTGCAATTCGTCCATCGTGATGATGTCGACGCCGTGCGAGCGGAGATGCGACAGCATCGCACGCAGGAATTCCGGCGCCACCTCGAGGTGACGATTGGGCTGGAATTCGCCGTCGCGGCGCGGGCGGACATGGTGCAGCGTGAAGATGGTGCCGACGCCGGCGAAGATCGGACGAAGCAGATGGTGCGCCCCGGTGAGGTAAAGCGCTCCCAGTCCGGCGCGGATGACGTGGTTGCGTAACTGCTTCATCAGGACTGGTCGACCGGTTTGGACGGGTTTTTTGAAGCTAGTGGCAGACCCCTGAACAAACGGTTAGTCGGGCAAGATAGGCCGCGGGAGCATTCCCTGTGATTTCGGGTTTGACAGCCCCGCAAGGGTTTGTTTTCTCTCTGCTTCCAGTGCTGGAGGGATGGGTTCCGCGAAGTCGCGTCAGGAGCGCAAATCCGAAAATCAGCACCGGATCATAGTGTTGCCAGCTCCCTTTGTTTTCCGAAGTTCGTGTCAGGGGACGCCACGAGAGTTCACGAACTTCGGAAAACGGGGCGCAAGGTCCCGCGGGACATCGAATGCACGGACTTTTCAGGTGGAGCAGCAAATGGTGGCCGGGCGTGATTCCGCTGGTTGCCTTTTGGGCCATTGCGGCCTGGACGAACACCGTGCCCCTGGAATCCGACCTTGCGGCCCGAAGCAGCGCCGCCCTCAAGGATACCGTGCTCGACAAGAGCAGGGTAGCGGTCGTCGGCCGCGACGTCACGTTTGCCGCGGATGCCTTCTCCGAGGAGGGGCGGCGCAGCGCGGTGGCCTCGGTCGAAGCCGTGCCGGGCGTGCGGCTGGTCAACGATGAAACCCGTCTGGTCCCCGAGGCCAAGCCGTTCGTCTGGTCGGCCGAGCGCGACGTGGTCAGGGTCACGCTGTCAGGCAGTTCACCTTTGCCGGTGAGCAAGGCCAAGTTGCTGGAGGCGGCCCGCGCAGCTCTCGGCGGCGTCGAGGTGGTCGATCAGATGAACCTGTCGCGCGGCGCGCCGCCCCGTTTCGACAATGCGGCGCTGTTGCTGGTTGACCAGGTCGGGAAACTGAAGGACGGCAAGATCACAATTTCGGATAGCAAGGTCAGCCTTTCCGGGATGGCGCGCGATCTCGGCGGCAGGGAAGCGATCGCGGCCGCCCTGAAAAATCTCCCCGAGGGGTTTTCGGTCGCCGCCAATGAGATCAAGGCGCCGCCCTATATATTCCAGGCTTACAAGGACCCGGTCGCGGTGACGGTGACGCTGAGCGGCTATGTGCCCGACAACAACGTCCACGCGGCGATTGTCGCGGCGGCGGGGCGCAAATTCTTCAGCGAGAAGGTGGTCGACAATCTCAAGGCCAGCGTCGGGGCGCCCGGCGGATTCGCCGGCGCGGTGGTGCCGGCGCTGGGCGCGTTGTCGCGGCTCTCGACCGGCACGTTGGTGGTTTCTGATCGCGAGGTGAAGCTCTCGGGCGACGCATTTTATGATGCGGCGCCGGCCCAGATCCGCGGCAACCTGGTCAAGGATTTCCCGCAGGGCTGGCAGCTCAAGGCGGAGATCTCGGTCAAACCCGCGGCAGCCCCCGTGGACGCCACAGTGTGCCAGCAGCTGTTTTCGGAGTTGCTCGGGAAGGGAACGATCCGGTTCGAATCCAGGCGCTCCAGCCTTGATCCGGATTCCGCCGGATTGCTCGATCGCCTGATCGAAACCGCGCTACGCTGCCCGACCGCCAATATCGAGGTTGCGGGGCACACCGACGGCGATGGCGACAACGCCGCCAACCAGGCGCTGTCCGAAAAACGCGCGCAGGCGGTGATGGACTATCTGGTGAAGGCCGGATTGCCCGCGGGCAGATTCACGGCGATCGGCCATGGCAGCACCGAGCCGGTCGCCGCCAACGATACCGACGAAGGCAAGGCGCAGAACCGCCGCATCGAATTCGTGGTGAAGGAGTAGCGATGATCTATCTGGCGGCATTTCATTGGGGCTGGTTGCTGGCGTCGCTCTTGCTGGGGCTTGCGATGGGCTGGATCTCCGTGGTGCATCGCGGTCAAGGTGTATCGAAAGGCATGGCGCGGTGGCTGGCGGTGCTGGTGGCAGCCCTTGTCGGCGCAGCGCTTGCCCGCGTGGTTCCAGGCCGCCCCGGTTATTGGCTCGACCTCGGCCTCGTCATGTTCGCGCTGTATCTGGCCGGTTGCGCCGTGGGATCATGGCTGCGCGACTGGGTGGTTTCCGGCCATGCGAAGGCGGCCTGAGAGTTCCATGCGTGGGCCAATGGCCGACTTTAGGCCGCCGTGGCGCGGCTCTCCGCCGAACAATACCGCGCCGACCGCGGCGCCTTCTTCAAATCGGTCCAGGGGACCTTGAACCATCTGCCGGCGACCGACCGGATCTGGATGCAGCGGTTCACTGGCGTGGGCGACGCACCCAGCCGGCCGGATACGATCCTGTTCGAGACATTTGACGAACTTCGCACCGCGCGCGAGCTGGAGCATCGCCGGATCGTCGATTTTGTCGATGGCCTCGATGACGCGCGCACGCGGGGACGATCAAATACCGCCGCGTCTCCTCGCCCGAGTAATTCGAGCAGCAACTGGCCCCGGCGCTGGTGCATTGGTTCAATCACCAGACCCACCACCGCGGGCAAGTCCATGCGGTGCTGACCGGGCTGGTCGGTGAGGCGCCGGAACTCGATCTTTTGTTTTTTCAGCGGCTGTCGGCAAA